>Ga0208546_1000026_pt1 | contig 80003 bp, 116 predicted proteins | sample DEB19_08_DNA_4_FD_184528 | JGI IMG/M metagenome (GOLD analysis project Ga0208546, IMG submission 184528) | Aqueous microbial communities from the Delaware River and Bay under freshwater to marine salinity gradient to study organic matter... | ecosystem: Environmental > Aquatic > Marine >...
AATATCAAACAAAATAAAATAATATCAAACATTATTTGATTTATTTGGGCATTTTGCTCAAAATTTCTTTACGAAGATACTTGACAAACAGAGGTTTTGCAGGTATAATGCCCAAACCTTATATATTTTTATTTGACAAATATGGATATTTGGGCTATAATCCTGCAAATGTGGTTTGGAATTGTTTGGATATTTTGTTTGGATATGAGGATAGGTGGTTTGGCATTACGAGCCGCTACGATATAAATGCTCCATTACCCACTATCCTCCACTTCACTCCACTTTAACCCCATCTAAGAAAAATATCAGTAAGATTTTTATGTGGATAACTTGTGGATAACTATGCTTGACAAACCCCTTATCCCAATATATACTTAAACCATGCCTATACATATTCCAATTTATATCAATGACAAACTGATCAAAACCTACCATATTGGACGAATAGCAGGGGATACAAACCCTGATTCCATTAATAAATATCTAGTTGTCCAGGACGATGAACTATGGAGTATGGGTAGAGAGTTTGAACATAGATATGGGGATGGAGTTGAAACCTGTATTATCAAGGGTATTCGAACCTGTGGATAACTTTACGATATACTGTACATATGGACAAACCAGAATATGATTCTTTAGGCAAATCTTGGAAAGATGCACCAGATTGGTGTGATGATTGTGTAGCAAATCCAGGAGAGAAATGTCCTGATTGTGGATATACTCATAACTGCTAAAACCAGCGGTATCAAACAGCCTTAATCGCTCTATTGACCATACGGATCAAACCTTTGCGTGTTATCTTTGAAGCATCAAATGTCTCAGTGTATCCATTTTGAGGCATATCTGACTTATCAAGGAAACCTTGGTTCCTGTCATGTCCATATCTTTCTCTTAGTGTTTTTAGTACTAGGGATTCTACGGTTCTTGCTCGATCCCGTTCGAAAAAATGCCAATAGGCAACAAGGAGCCATCCCTTGGTCCTATGTTGAGCAAACCTTTTACCTGAGATATCACTCATCCCTATTTTGATAGCCCTATGCATTGGACTATACAAAATATACAAAATAGCCTCGTTCATAATACCATTATATGCTACAATAAGAATATGCTCGATGTATTATGTTTTAGTTGTGGTGTAATGTTTAAGGTTGATTATGGGACTGATAACATTACTAAGCAATGTCCAAAATGTCAGGACAAAATGTTTGAGCAACAAATATCATTTGAAGAATAATATATAATGGCCTTGTGGCTCTTGATGATGACCCCTATGATTTATCTATATTGTTGGGATTCAAGACTTTTATATGTGAGTGTGGTAAAAAGGCTATTGGAATAGATAATAATTCTTTACCTAAATGTAGGGATTGTTGGAGTCGTAGTTGACATACCGTGCCAAATCTGATAAACTTAACCTATGGTACACCTAACAAAAATCTATACAAAAACAGGCGATGAAGGCCTTACCTCTATTGGTAACAACGAAAGAGTTGCAAAGATTAGCCCACTTATTGAGGCTATTGGGTCTGTGGATGAAGCCAACTCAGCAATTGGTCTAGCACGAACATTTGTTAATCCTTATATCTCCGCTCTTCTTGGTCAGGTTCAAAATGATCTATTTGACTTAGGGGCAGACCTCTCAGTACCGCTTCCTGCTGAGGGATTACGAATCATTGAGAGCCAGATCACATTTCTTGAAGATGTAATCGATAAATATAACTCTCAACTAGAGCCTTTACATTCATTTATCCTGCCTGCTGGACCACAAGGAGCAGTATTATTGCATAATGCTAGAGCAATTGTCCGTAGGGCAGAACGAGATGTTTGGATGGCGTTTGTGGTTCATATGTCAAATGACGGTGCTGAAGTCAATACCTTAGTACCAAAATACCTCAATCGTTTATCAGACCTGTTATTTGTGTTTGCTAGATATGCAGCCAATGGTGATGAAACATTATGGGTGCCACGAGAAACTCCTAACCAATAGTGCTACGGTAGTAGCATGGGGTGGTTAACATTTCTATTTACCGCCGAACTTAAAGATACGCTATAATGGTTTATATGGAAAAGCACATCAAAGAACTATTGTCCGAAGATGACATATTAAATTTGCGTAATCAAGCAAATCAAATTAAAGAAACATCTGCCGTTAAACGCTGGGAAGAGTTTGCTAAAGAGCCAGAACCTGAATTTACAGATACCCACAAAATAATTCATAACGTTAGTTTAGGTAAGATCACATTGGAACTTGAAGTGCCAGATCATGTCAAGGATAAGATTATTAGTATTGCCAACGAAGAAGGGCTTGATGTCAGGTTTATTCGTGCTGGATATACTGAGTATGCCCCAGAATATGGAAGACCACACCTTGTTGAACATGAAGACAAGGCAGATATTTTTATGGTTGATTATCAACTTAGTGGAAATACCTCTTGGCCAATAATTGTTAATGGTAATACTTATGAATTAAAAGATAACGAAGCAATAGCATTTTATCCTGCTAGGGTTAAGCATTCTAGACCAGAAAAAAAGTTTGAACCAGGAACACACATAGCGATGATCTTTTTTGATACAGAAATTTTAGGAAATTTAACAAACACATCAGGAGAGTAGTCTAGTGGCATACAAATTCCATTGGATGCATAGAAATAATTGGCCCAATACCAAAAAAGGCTTAAGGGATATGTTCATGTTTTTAGAAAACAGGAATATAGTATCTGTACTATTGCCATATGGTCCATACGGAACAGATTTTTTATTACATTTATCAGATATATTTGAGCATACCGTCAAAATTAAAATAATGATTGCTTTGCCTGCTTATGGTATGTCTCCAGAATATGCCATGAAAACGTTTGTAACTGCACAAAGATGGGGTAAACACAGATTAGATCTTAATCTTATTAGTGGCAACTATAGAGGCGAAATAGAACAAAAGGTTATTAGAGATTATCCATGGGATGTAGAATTGATTAATAGCCACGAAAAGCGTGTTGCATTAACAGAAAGATGGATGAAAAAATTTAAAGTGCTTTTGGAAGAACATAAAAAATTGGGCGTAGAAGATGAATTTAGGACTGTGCTATATGTGGTTGGAGCATCTGATACCACAATCAGGACAGCAAATGAGTATGCAGACTATATCATAATTAATGATCGCATGCTTACTGAAGAAACAATGTCTAGAATCAAAGCCAAGTTACTTTTTGTTATAGATCCTTTAATTCTTGATGAAGGGCAAGACCCTGAAAGTATTGAATATCATGATTATGCATTTAGAAAACATGATAAACACCCAATTAAAGGTACGCATGAGCAAGTCGTAAAACAATTAAAAGATATTGCAGAAAAATGGGGTATTCAAGAGTTTCTTATCCACACAGACCAAGTAGACCTTACTAAGATATGGAGACTTGTAGAAGAAATGCAAAAGGCTTGACATTGTAGATTAGTATGGTATATACTAAAACTATGGAAATATTAGCAATGCCTAGATGGAAATCTAAAATATTAAATACCGTTGCCTGGATGCTAGGCATGCGTGGAGAATATGTGTATTGCATCACAATGAATGTCGATCTTAATGATCCAGAGCAAGCAAAAGAGTTATTAAAAAATGAGCGCAGATAATTTTTATATAGTACGCAAACATCCACTTGGTGGATATGCTGCGGTAATAGGATTTGCTTCTGATACTGATGAAAATGATGAACAGATTATGCCAGAGGCTGAAATTACTGATAAAAAATTTGAAAAGTGGCAAGATGCTTGGAATTATGCCCTTGGACAATATGCAGAGTATGGGTATGACATTCATCCTGAGTGTTTTGAATCTAAGTCAATATTAAGACGAATTAAATATATGTTAGGAAAGTTATGAGCGAAGAATATTATTATCCATCAGAGTCTTATGACTCTTTAGTTGCATCTGCTGGAACCATTATTAAAGACTGGAATATTGGTGATTGGCAGGGTGATTATGTATACCTGCTCAAAAATGGTAATAAATTTGGATTTACTGTAGTTGGATATGGATCATGCTCTTATTGCGATGCCCTTGAAGGTTGTGAAAACGATGAACAGGTTGAAGAATTAAAAGAAGAAATTGTTAAGGGGATTTTCTGGGGAACTGCAGAAGAAGTAGAAGCCTATGCTATTAATGATCATGCTAATCGTTGGTATTATCATGAACATGAATGGAAAACTATTAAAAGAGAACTAAAAGCAGAATTGAGAAAAGTAAATGGATAAAGAACAATTAACTCTACAACTTTTGATGGAATATGCAGGGAACATGGAAGATGCTTTAATTAGAAAGACATTGCATGATCTTGAAACTGCCCTGCGTGAGCAGGTAGCACAAGAAATTGCTGCTGTTTGGAGAAAAACAGATAATCCAGAACATTTAACTTATGCAGATGGATTAGCGGATGCAGTTGATATTGCGAGAAATGGTAAATAAATGATAAACCATCCACACGAAGATAATTGCCAAATCTGTTGGCTGATTGAAAATGCAATTAGACCAGTTATCGAACATCAAGTAATAAAAAAGATAGCACAACAAATGCGAGAAGAGTTTCCTCATCCATCTGATGAAGCAAAGGCTTGGGCATATGCTTATGCAGAGTTGATTGAAAAGGCTCCTAATTAATGCCAATTCATATTCCAATTTATGTTAATGATAAACTAATTAAAACTTATCATATTGGTAGAGTTTCAGGAGACACGGACCCAGAATCAATCAACACTTATTTAATTGTAGAAGATGACTTTCCTTGGGAGACTGGTCAAATGTTTAATCATAGGTACGGAGATAGCATAGAGACTTGCGTAACCAAGGGTCTTAGTGCTATGATGGATACATGAGACTATTTGTTAATGTAGATGACATTACTTGGCAATGTGGTGACTGTGGAAATGTGTACGATTTAGCAGTTAATCACTGTCCTAATTTTATATTGGACAAAGCATTGTTGGAGCAAGGAATGCTAAATTTAAATTATGATAACCCTGCAAAAAATAAAAAGGGTAAAAAGAAATGAGCAAAAAGAAAATTGAACGACCAAAATATATAATTAAAGTTACTCGTGACTGGAGATATGGCAAGAGAGCCAGATTCTGGGAGATTCAGAAGTGGTATCAGATGGGTACAAAGCCAGATGAAGGATATTGGGGTCGTGCCTGTAAGGGTGGCTTAGCATATACCGAACGTGGGATGTGGAGAGCAATTGACAAAAAGTTAAAGAAGATGTCCTATGGATACCACGAAAACTATTTTGGTTTAGATAAAAAGGAATTAGAGGGAAAGTTTTGATGGAATTAGGACAAATGCTTCTTAGCAATACACCTATGCAGTCTTATGAGGCTGATTGGGCTACCGATGGACTTCATATGATTGCTGAGGTTATTGCTGAATTCCGTGGACAATCATATGGACAATATGGGTATGGAAATTTACTTACCTCCAATTCTGGTGAACCAGAGTATGTCAACGATGTATTTGAAATGCGTACATATTGCTGGTGTGATGCAGGTTGGGATGAAGACGAAAATAATCCTCATGCTAAAGGCTGTCCTCCAAATTTTGTATATAAAAAGAATGGTTTAACTATTACATGGTACAAACATGCTAATCGTGGGATAACCGCTAATATGGAATATCCAGGTGCTAAGAATTGGTTTAAGGCTATTACTGCATGTATAGAAAGTATAAAATAATTAAGGAAATTAAATGAGAGATAATATTTTTATTCCAGAACACAAAACCAACGTTCTTCCCTTACGCTGGTTAGCAAATTATGTATTCCATCCTATTTCAATGTGGTTTTTTCATATTGGATTAAGGGCAAATGATCAAATTTATGAGTCAAATGAAGGATACACCGTTTGGGACGAAATAAAAGAAAAAATTGGATTTAGAACATATAAATTTTTAAATTATCCATACGACTGGTGGGGCACTATATATAAAATGGATCTAAGCGGATTAGATTTAGATATGAACGGGGAAGCCTGGGATGATTATGACGACAGGGGTGTTCCTTATTGGGATTATTTGTGGCATGAAGACCCAGAAACTGGCGATGCTTGGAGAATAATACTTCCTGAATTATGATATAATCGTTTTATGATTCCAATAGAAGATAGGCCACCTGAAAAGTGTTATTACTGCGATAATGTAGCAGAATATAATGAACTTATTGATGATATTTTGGCTGTTTCTGGTGTTTGCAAAAAGCACTGTAAAAATTATTACGGTGGTTAATTAGTATCTATATCTGGTCTTGGAATCCAAATGTCAGAACCTTCATCACAAACAACACAATATGAGTTATAGGAGTCTTTATATCTATCCCTATATCCCATCAAAATAATTTTACCTTCTTTATTCCATCGTAGGGTACGATCATCTACCATTCCGTAAACAATAGGAATCAATTGATTTTTGCAAATTGGACACATATATATATTTTACCATATGATACACTTGTTATATGGATAAGATTTATCTTTTATTTTCTGCTACTCCTCGTTCTGGCAATACTTTTTTGAGTAGATGTTTAAGTACCGCCATTGAGTTAAATCCAAAATCAATAGATATGAGAGTTTCATCACACTTACATAGCCCAGCAATTTTGGCTTTTGATCAAACTGATGAAGTGAAGACCTATACACTATTTAGAAATCCAGAAGATACTGTGATATCTTCAACAATTCATAAAATTTTTTTTCAGAAGGGTCCAGATTATAGTTTTACTGGAGATATGTCGTCAGTGTATTACAATATTAATAGGGCTGTAAATGAATATATGGAGTTTTTAGAATTTCAAAACAAGCACAATAAAGCAACTGTAATCATGTTTGATAAATTAAAATCTGATCCAAACTCTGTTATTAAACAAATATTTGATGATTGTAATGCTGCATATGTAAATGAAATTTCTGCAGACAATATCATGCAGGGAATTCAAAATGAAGATAAAAAATTATATACTTCTGGAACTGGTGATTTTTCTAAAGCACCTTATCATACTCCACACAATATTGAAAAGAATCCAATATATGATAGATTAAAAAAGGAACTTCCTTATATTACTATTTATCAAAATTTAAAATCTTTATATGATGAAATGGTTAAGAAATATGGATAAAACATTAGTTTTTACTCCACCAAGAACTGGAAGGAATTTACTGCATATAGGATTTTTATATTGTACCAAAGTATCTTTACAAACTAATAATTCAGAACCAAATTTAAATTTATCACCATACAATTTAGTATTTAGTATTGCTAGAGATCCCAAAGATTCTGTTGCATCGCTATCGACAATGATTAAAGAAAAGCCAGATGTTTCACTAATGCAAGATATTCAATCAGCAACCAATCATTATAATAGTTTTATGGAAACAATTAAAAACAACGATGTAGTTATTTATAAGTATGATGATCTAGTTAATAAAACAAAAATAGTTTTTTACGATGTTGCAAAAAAAATGAATGTTGATATAGAAAGAGAATATGATAGCAATAACATTTTAGAAAAGGTAATGGAATTTGATAATAATAATCCATTTGGATATAAAAAATCTTTTGTTGGTTCGCCACGATATTTGGAAGTAATGAAAAATATTGATGAAATAGATTTTACAATGTCTTATAGTTTATACAATGATGCAATTTCACGCTCAGTAAAACTATAGTTGACATCAACTGGCTTTTAGTGTATACTTATTATATGAATAATCAAGTAACCTATTTACACCCATTATGGATATTGGCAGGTTTTGTTGTTGGCTGGATAGTCTGTTATATTCAAATGAAATATGGCAAAGACAATAAATAGACTTGTCATTTGCCCAATCTGCAAACGTGAGATTGAGGTTCGATCTGACTTTGCACATTTAACATTAAGTAGACACCTTAAGGAACACAAATGAAAAAATATTATGTAGATCATCCTGAGAAGGAAGATTATGAAATTGAAATACCTAAACAGATAGTAGATAAAATAAATAGAGATCATATGGTAAAAACATTTTATTGGTCTATTGGCATTTTATGTACTATTATTGGATTTTTGTTAGGAGTTTTGGCAACATGAAAAAGAATCTTATTATAGTTTTTACAGCATTTGTAGGAATTTTTGTTTCATTATTTATTTATGCTGCTGCCACCTTGACACGATTGCTAGATTCAGATATACTTGATATATCCGAAGATGACGATGAGGAATACTTCTAATGCAAACATTTTTACCAGGTTCAGACTACGAATACTCAGCACAAGTATTGGATAACAAACGACTTAACAAACAAATTCTTGAGGGCTATCAGATTCTCAAAGTTTTATCTGGTGCTTCACCTTCTGGTGCTTGGCGTAATCATCCAGCAGTTCTTATGTGGAAAAATGCTGAACGCTCCCTTATAAATTATATCGATCACATGGTCTATGAGGCTGAATGGCGTGGTATTAAAACCGACAAGAACGTATCTAACCTTAGAGAACTTCAACGTTCTCATGGGCATTTGTGGGGAGATAATGAGCCTGTATGGGCTAAGCCACAGCATGTACAACGTGTAACTGCAACACATAGGGCAAACCTTTACAGAAAAGATCCTATTATTTATGCCTCTTTTGCTTCTGCTAAAGATGATGCATTTAATGTACCTTGTTGTGATCGATGCTTGTATTATTGGGCAACACATAAGGAGCAAAATGTTTAAGAATGATGAATGGGTATTATTGGTTGATCAACAAATACCTGCCCAAATTACCAAAATAGAAGTTCATACAGTAGAACTTAAATTACAAGATGGAAAAACCATCATTACAAACATTGATAATATTAAGAAAAAGAAAAATTGCACCTGCACCAGATCTAAAAAATATCCATTTTGTGATGGATCGCATTCTTCTTAATCAATAATCTCTCATGGTGTAATGGCAGCACAGAGGCCTTTGAAGCCTTTAGTTTTAGTTCGAGTCTAGATGAGAGAACAAGCCCTTGTAACCCAGCGGTAGAGGTGGTGGACTTAAAATTCATTCAGCGTTGGTTCGAATCCAACCAGGGGCACTATACCTCCATAACTCAGCGGAAGAGTAACTGCCTTCTAAGCAGTAAGTCGTAGGTTCGAATCCTACTGGGGGTACTCATCTTCAAAATATCTAGATAGGTATATGTTAGGAATTCCTGCATCATTAAATGAATAATAGGCAACTTTCCAATCTCTGTTTGTATCTAAAAATTGAGTAACTGCCTGCATAACTTCACATACATAAAGTGGATCATTTAAACTTAAAGTGTAATCATCTATTCCAATTATTCCAGTTGTTTTGGTTAGTTGTGCTGAATACAAAATTTCGTTATATGTATTAAAAAACTCATGATTTGAATCTATATAAATAAAATCAAATTTATCATTATTATTTGTTCCCAAAAAATTTGTAGGAAGCACCTTCCTAGAATACCCTTGAAGAATCTCAACATTATTTTTATTTTGAAATCTTTGTTTAACAAATTCTAAATTTGTTTCTCTATTAAATCTTCGATTTCCATCTAATGACATTTCATCAATATTATTAAAAGGATCTACAAGAACTAATTTATTTATCTTTAAATTATTATACATAAGTTCGGCAAAGTCACCAGCCATAACTCCAACTTCCATTACATTTAAAGATCTCTGAGTATTTTGTAAAACATCTATAATACTTTCTCGTTTTTCTAAAATTTTTGTACCACGTGTTTGTGCAGGGGATATGGACCTAATTTGTTTAGTACTGGTAAGAGGAAATTTTGGTTTGCCACAATCACAAGTACATAACTCGCCATTATTTTCCATGCTTTGCTTGACCATTTCTTCACGCATTGCTACTATTTTATCCATCTAACCATTATACCAAACTATGGTAGAATAGATACATGCATCCATTAACACCAGATTGGTATAGACCAAGATCAGAACTAAAAAAGATAGATAATATCAGTGCAATCATAGGTACTGGGGTAGACAACATTAAAGTAATAGAAAATTTCATTTCCGATGAAGAATGTGCTACAGCAATGAAAATTATTTCTAATCTTCCAGTCAATTTTGAAGCAACACACTCATACCCAATTCATACACACAAAGATTATCGTGGACCATATGAAAATGAAAAAGCATTTGGCATTATGATGGGTAAAAGGATGGTTGAAACTGCTGAAAAATTATATGGACTTACATTAGTCCGTGATCAAATGTTTTTATATATAGTTCATCCAAAAGGTACATATATTGATCCTCATACAGATATCTTAGATATTGATAATCCAGATTATGAAAATGATACATATGAATCACAATTAGAACGTTTTCCATATTTATGGAGCGGTCACTTATCAATACTTACTTATTTAAATGATGAATATGAGGGTGGAGAATTATATTTTCCAGAATTAGATTATGCTATTAGACCTAAAAAGGGAATGATTATTACGTTCCCTGGAAATTTACACTATGTTCATGGTGTGGCACCAATTACTGAGGGCGTTAGATATACATTATCTCAATGGTCAAAGTTTGTAGATTTTAAACCAAGGGGATAAGTTGGATAAAGTAAGAATCATAATTAATTCTTGTCCAAGAAGTGCACATGCTTGGTTACAAACGGTCTTGATAAATTCACTTAACAGAGATCCTAAAATAAGTTTTGATGATATTGAGGATCAATTTATTACAAGAGCAAATACACCAGCAATGTTGTTGGGAAAATTTGATAATGCAATTCAGACAACTATTTTAAGGAGTCCAGATCAAATCATTCCATCAGTAGTAACAAAAACAATGGGTGGTTTGGGTGGTACAACAACTGTTGGTGTTGCAATGCCACATGAGCATATGGGCAAATTAGAATTAAATAATTTAATTAATCATCAATTCACAGTTTATAAAAGATGGGTAGATGGAGTAGTGCAAAACATTGATAACCTTTATCCATTTACTTTTAATCAGGTTATTTCTGATATTGAGTTTGTAGTGCAGTCAATAATGGATAATTTTGATGTGGAATACTATCTATATTCAAATGATGAATTGCCAGAATTACTTGACAAGATCAATAAACAAATTAGAATACACGATAAAGGTGATGTAGGTTATAATAATGCCACACCTGTTGCAAAAAAGCCAGAAGTGTATTATGATGCTGTAGATATTGTTAAAAACAATAAATTGTTGCCACTTGCAATGGAAAATTATAATGATGCTGTAAAAAAAATATACGAAAGGCAAAAACATTATGGCTAAAAAACCAGTAGAAACTCCAAACGGTAAAGACGAAGTTGAGCATTCACCCAAGATTAGTCAAGCACAACTAAATAATGCCAAACTGTATTCTTCTCGTGAAGAATATGCTAAGGCCTTACCAAAAGGTATCAGGTATTTAGAAGTAGGTGTTGCATGGGGATATTCTGCAGAATTGTTTGCTGGTACAAGTGAGGCATCTAAAATTGATTTACTTGATTTGTATAACCAAGATTTGAAGTGCTGGTCTTGGAGACAATTTGGATCTTGTCAGTGTGATGGAATGAAGCATGAATTACTGTACCTGCCAGAAACACACGAACAATATATTAAAGATAAATTTAAAAACTATAAAAATGTTCGAACATTACAAGGTAATGCCACTGCAGTTATGCAAACGCTAGATGAAGAATATGACTTTATTTATATTGATATAACAAATGAAAGAAAAACAACAAAGGCCTGTTTACAACTTGCAAGTGAAAGAACAGCAATAGGTGGTGTTGTTGGTATGAATGATTACCTTATTTACGATGGAATAATTGAAGATCAACTTTATGGAACATTTCAAACAGTTAATTGGTTCCTACATCTTCACCCAAATTGGTCTGTTGATGCATTAGCACTTCATAATTTAGGGTTTTACGATATTTATTTAAAAAGAAATTCCTAAGCAGATTTTTCTTTTTTGCCCTTGTATTCACCATATTTGCCAAGCACAGTTTTAATTGTTCCATCTTTACGAAGACGAACAATCATGCCATTCTTGATTTGAATTGGATTAAATCCATGGTGTTTGCTATAAGATCCTGATGAACGACGTGATGACATATTACCAACCCTTAACTCTTTCTGTTTTTGATATTACTCTACCAAATCCTTCAAAGACTTTTTTATTTACTGGAACACAATTTGGAACCATTTTACCATTCTGTTCTTTCATCCCTCTTTGAACATAGCCATCCCAACAAGGTGATTTCTTATTTAAATCTGGACAACAATCTGATTTCATTTCATTTGCTTGACAATCTGGACAAGCATCGCAGCATACATTTAATTTTATACATGTAGCGCAACCACATCCATCATATTGACATTCTATAATGCCTTCTGTGTTTTGTAATGGTGAAGGAATTGGTGGATTATAATCTCCAATTTCTTGTCCAGTACCGTCAAACTTTCCTCTGGCATCTGGAACATTTGCATATAATGCTTGTAAATGATTAACTGCTTTTGCTCTTGTGGGATGACATCCAACCGCTTTTCCCTTATCATCAACTACTGGATAACCAGAGCATCCATGTGATCCTTTAGCACCAACGTTATATGGCATTAGTCTATCTCATTTTCTTTAAGGATAGATCTCATTTGCCAGGACCACTTTTCATGTTGTGATTGTCTATCAGCAAGGAAGTTTGCAATACCTTGTTTTTTGGCAGCAGTAGCAATATCAAATGCTGCAATTAATTTTGCTGTTACCATGTCATTTGACATTTTTAAATCTGTAACCATTACCATAGGGTCTGATGTAACATCTGTATCTGGAACACTTGTAAGTTCTACAAATCTTGAAAGTCTAAAGGGTGCATAAGAATCTAATGCACGAATATATTCTGCTAATGGGTCAATTGCACTATCATAATCACTATAAAGCATTTCAAAGAATGCATGATATTGAGGGAAATCGTCACCTTCTACATTCCAATGAAATCCATGCGCTTTGTGTCTTAGGGCAACGGTATCTGCCAAAAGGCTTTTAAGCATTTGAATTAATTCTTCCACCCTAATATTATACACTATGGTTCTAAAAACCTATTATGTGTCCTAATTCTATGGCAATTGGCACATACTACCTCACATTTGTCTATTTCTTTCAAAATGGCCTTCCAGGAAAAACCATCATGAACCATACGTGAGATGTTGTATCTTTTGTCCCTGAGATGATCAAAGTCTAATATGATGTGATTTTTAACGCCACAATCTTTGCAGCCAGCCTTTTCTTTCAATTCAGCAAGTTTTCTTTTATACTCTTGCTTCTTTGCGTGGTCCAACTTTTTCTCAGACATTAATATTATTATACCGCTAAATGTTAAGAGCCTCACACAGGTAATTCAAGCACGATGGCCCGTTGGTCATATAGATAGGTAACTAATCCATCTCTAAGGTCCTGTGTGAGGCATACCAGGTATTTAGTGTCGCTGTCTCCCCCGACATTTATATTGTACTACTGAATTTCAATAGTCTTTGGTAGTTTATCTTCTGGGATTTGCTTTTCAAGTAGGACATTCAATATACCGTCCTTGAATTCAGCCCCAACAACTTCAACAAACTCAGGAAGTGTGAAGATATCTGTGAACTTGCGTGTAGCAATTCCTTTATGTAGATACTCTGCACCCTCTGGTAATTCCATCCCCTTGTTTTCGCCCCTAATTGTAAGTTTGCGATTGTCTAGCGAGATAGAAACATCATCCTTAGTAAATCCAGCCAAAGCAAATGAAAGGATATATTCCTTATCATTTAATTTGATTTGATTATAAGGTGGATAGTTTGTTGTATTTTGTACCTTTGCAATTGTGCTGAAGGTATTAAAAAATGGATCATTAAAAAGATCCAGTGCTGATTTAACCATATTTTTCTCCTTTTAAGCGAGTTAAATACCCCCCAATCTGGGCAGGTACTATAATTATAGCATGATATAATGGTAATGTCGAAAGGTAACTATGGATCAACAACGACTAGAACAGGCTGCTCAAGGTTTTACAGTAGACCAACAAGGTAACAAGTATAGTTTTACATCCCCTATCCCTGGAGTTCATATTTATGATAATGTTTGGGAAAACTCTATGGACTTTTTCAATTCACTATTGGATAAGGAGTTTTGGGATAAGCATGAAGGTAATAAGAATTATAGAAAATGGGTTAGAGAAGATTTCTTTGACAATCAGGAATATACTAGAGAAAATGGAAAACAAGCAGACACTTGCTGGATACATACATACCCAGAAGCAAATGATGCACTCAGAGGCGTTATTGATTCATACTGCTTTCATTGGAATCTAGATCCAAAGAGTCGTGAAAGTTTACGCATTACAAGATATTCAAATGGAGAATGGTTTGGTGCACATTCTGATGATACATATGCAACACCAAGAACAATATCTTTAGTTTATTATCCAAACGATGACTACGAAGGTGGAGAATTAGAGTTTATTCACTTTGGAGTAACAGTTAAACCAAAGGCTGGTCAACTATTTCTTTTCCCATCTGCTTATTCTTATGAGCATAAGATTCATGAAATCACTGGTGGAAATCCAAGATGGACTGTTGTATCGTTCTTGTATTTTGGAGATGAAAAAGAAGCCAATATGAGACGAGAAGGCCTAGAATTTCCATACAAACCAATCTTTAAATCATTGTTTTAAAAATAAAAACAGGCTAGATATGTAATTAAACTACCTAGCCTGTTTATTTTTATTTAGTTTTTCTTTGTTGTTGCCTTCTTTGCTGGAGCCTTTTTAACCTTTACAGATGTTAATGCTGCAGCAACGTCTTCTTCCGCTGGCAATCTACCAAAAGCCTTATCATTGGGGTTAATTGCTCTTAGCGCAACAGGCGCAACAGCAGCCACCAATGAATAGGCAAGTGTCTTAGGGTCTGTTACCCCAGACATATATAGAGCAATTGCAGCACCTAGAACTGATCGTCCGTATGATGCAAGCATTGCCTTTAGTTGTTCAGTTGTCATTTTTCCTCCTAAGAAATATAGTGTGTTATGACATAGTAACCAGCCCATAAACCTACAATACCTGCAACTCCTGCAAATACTGGTGGTGCTGGAACTGGTAATTTGAACGCAGCAAATGCAACGCCACATCCAAAACCTGTGATTATTGATAGTAATATATCTTTCATTAATAAATAAACTTTCTTGGCTTACGTATTTCTTTTTTAATTTTTCTAAATCTGTACCACTGAATTATTTTTTTAATCATAACCAACCTCGTTTTTCTATTTCTTTCTGGAACTTTGCAGCCCAGTATTCATTTACAAGAGTACCTGCGTGACCATCTCTTCTATTTAGATCAAACTTTTCAATCTTGCCATCTGGTCTTTTCTCTCTAATAAAGTCTAGCAACTCTTCATCTGATATGTCAATATAGTTTGAAGATAGATCTGCAAACTTATAGTTTACATTTTCTTGATAATCCCATGAACCCCATAACAACTTAGTGCCCATTGACTCACAAAACTTTTCAAATAATTTCCAACTAATTGCAAAATCTATAAAGCATTTACGATGCTCAAGAAGTGTAAAAGGCTTTTCAATCAATAAGAAATCTGGAACCTTAGATTCATCTAGTTGGTCAGTGCTTACTCCGCCACCATTTGGGTATCTCTGTACATATACATACTTTTCATTTTCTTGATCCCAGTCATAGAATCTACCTAAGTTTGGTAATAAAACAAACATATACTCTGGAGCACCATATTTTTCAATATAAATCATGTATGTGGTTATAACCTTTTGCCATCCATATCCAGATTTGCCAATGCTATAAAAACCGTTATTAGTATTATTCTTCTTATTAAGATTATTTAATAAAACTTTTGTCCATACCGTTTCCTGTGGCGCACCAACACCTTCAGTTTGAGAACAACCAGCAAACAAAATATGCTTTTCATTTGAATGGTCTGCGGTAAAGTTATCACATCTAAAAAAATCATCATTGTAGTTATAATCTACTGTGCCATCATCATCTGCAATCTCAATTGGAATTCTTGTCCAATGTCTTTGTGTAGTTAAAATACCGTTCATCTTACCCCAAGTCGCATCGAACTTGTTGTAAAATACGTCATCTATTCCACCATCAAGACTTCTTAAAACAAAAGGATCTGTCTTCTTCACTCTAATACCTCTCCTACTGGTTGGCTATATATAGTTAATGGTCGTTCATCAAAGTATGCAAGAAGAACACCAGTCTTATTATTGTTAATGTCGGGGTTTGTGTTTCTCCAATGCTCTAGTTTGCCTGAATTAAAAGCAACACCAGAGTTTGGTGGGAAAACATATTCTTTATCTTCTACCATGATTCCCCATGGCAAATTTTCATATAGACACACATCCAAAAGACATACAGTTGGATTTAAATCAACGTGCTTCCCAAGAACACCTTGATGTCCTTCGTAATGTGCAAATGTTGTTTTAGTAGAAGAAAGATTTGGATTGTCAAATAGTTCTCTTGCCAATGGTAAAAGTTCTTGTCCAAACATTTGTAGCACTGGATTATTGATACTATCAAACATAGTTCTTTGTTGTTTGTTTACACCAGAATGAGACAGTAGTCGTTTACAGTATGAAACAACTTCCTCAAACCTATCAAGTGTAAAAACACCATGTACTATTTTTGGATCCATATATCTATTCTATCATATTAGGACGATTGTTCGTCTTCTTCTTTTGGCAACAACAACATCAATTCTTCATACGCTGTCACTAGTCTATTTAAACTATTAATGTTTGGTGTCCATATTACGTCACCATATTTTTTGTGGTAATCTACTACTGGACCAACCTCATCCTTGAATTTGTTCAGTGCTTGCTGAACAACCTCTATATAAACAAACGCATCGTCTCTTGATTTTAATAAAAAGTTAGTAAACCCTTCGTTATCTGCAATATTAGATTTTTTTAATTGATCCGCCACTATAAAATAATCTAGATTTACTTGAAACAAACTTTGAATTAATTTTTTTATTTTTAATGTTGCAATAATATTATAAAACAATGACGACATTAAAACTAAAAAGAAAATAATAAATAGTATAAAGTTTAACATTACATCTTATCCCTAACAAGCATAACAATTGCCCCATTATCTTCTAGTGCTTTTTTAACTCTAATCATATACTCAACAGCAGAAATCTTATCATCATGTCCAAGTCTCATGAACTGCTCAGTATTAGCCTTGACTGTTAAAAAATTTTCATTATCAATTATTTGCACACTAAAATTTTTAGGCGGTGTCAAGGATCTAAATGCTTTCTGCATTGACAAAGTATATGTCATTTCTCTTCTGCCCTCCACTGTCTAAATGATTTAATATAAACAGAAGCATACGCAAGAGCCATTATAATAAAACCATATTGCTTTGTAGCAAGTGCATAAAGTATCCAGATGCACTCATTGATACATAATACTAACCATCCCAGCATGTTCTTATTACCAACAACATATATTCCAGAAACTCCAATTACTGCTAAGATCCAAGACCACCACTGATTCATATTATTAACCCATAGTCAAAGATTGCCAGGTTTCATTCCATTTATCTTTGTCCTTGTGTAAATTAAATTCTTTAGAGATCGCCCCATCTTCTAGGTAAACTCCACCCCAAACTCCCCATTCTTTTTGAGAAATTCCAACAGCAAAACATTGCTTGTTAACTGGGCATTGATTGCAGAGTTTGTCTAATGCATCTCGCAAAAGAACATCCTCTTCATATTTTTCAAAGAACATGTTTGTATCATAATCTAAACATGCAGATGAGTCTTTCCACTCATGTCTCTTCATTGGCTATACCGCCAATTTGTCTGGTAACTCCCATCCAGAACGAGTAGGAACAAAACGACGTGTCATATGCCACTTATTATTGATAAGTGCTCCAAATTTGGATGTTCTACCCTTGTCTGATGGATATCTATGGACTACTGTCCATCCATCCCAATCTAGGGATTTATTCTTTGCTACAATTTTTTCCATTTTTTCAAGTGATTCGATTTTCATTATTATCCTTAGTATCTAAAAATTCCTACCTCAACATTGTTGTTTTCGGCAGTCGAAACAATTTTTGATGTTGTCTCTTTTGGTGTTGATAAAAACGCAAAATAGTTAAAAGAACTCATATTCTCTTCTAACCAACTTGCTGGTACTTTATATAACTTTATTTTTTTATTTCGAAGTTTCATACCTTTTTCAGAAAGGTTTACAAACTCCATAGCCATTGAATTTACTTTGGCTGGTCCAGCGGTATAGATAGCCAAGAGGTTGTCATCTGCTGGCATGCTGGACATAGCCACACCCATGGCCCTTAAGAAAACATTATAGTCGCTAAAACTATTTGTTCCCTGTACTCCCACTATCACGTTTTTGTCCGTTCTGTAATTGATCTACTATGAAGATCGTCTTATCTAATTCTACCTTATCCATACTCATTGTGTCAACTGGAAAAGTAGTTTCTTTATCTACCCCTTCTTTGGTAACTTTGGCGGTATATAAAATGTTATCCTTAATCCAATAGGCATCTGGCCCAATGATAATAACCCTGATTTGAACACCTTCCAGGTGCTTTGAGGACTGAGTGTTCAGAGGCTTCCTGAGAGAGGCTGTAGGGGGCATTAGAGGCCTTATAATGCTATGTATATGGCTTTGTGAATATCTGTATGTATTGGTTGGCGGAATGCGTGTAAGGTTATTCAGGAGTATATATAGGAAGGCAGCCCCCAAAAAAGTGACAAAAGAACCTATAAAATATTCCATGATATATGTCTCCTAATACTATTATATCAGGATTCTTCACTAACGATTCTTACAATTTCCTTTAATACATTTTGTTGATCACTGGTTAGTTTATTAGTCTCAATAACATCTAAAGCCTTTGGTGTCAGCATAACCTTTGGATCATTGGTATCCATTTCTTGTATTTCCAAAAACCCATATTGCCATAATGTCATTACATCTGTATAAAAGTATGTAAACATTGCATCATGTAATTGTGGATTGACAACTTCTAGTTTGTCAGTAAAAGAAAATAGTAATTCATTTGTATCCATATCAACAGCAGCAACTTCAAGTGCTCCATCAAGGATTAATTGCTCTACGATTTTATCCTCTGGTTCCATCACTAATTCTCCAAGTCATTGTTTTAGGTCCAGCATACATCATCTGGATCATATTTTTTCTAAAAATTGCGTTTACTTCTTTGTACATTGCTGGGGAAACCTCTTCAAGTTTATCTGTAATTGCATACAAAGTCTCACCAGTTTGAGGATCCATACCAGACACTTCTAGCGCACCTTGTAAAAGTAAGTGTTCTAAAAGTGCCTCAGTTTTTATATTGATATTCACTTCTTCTTCTTAGCACGTTGCTTGGCAAGAGCATCGAAATCTTTTACCTTGGTATCTCCAAGATAGCCCCATGCATAACCGTCTTCAATCATTTGATCATTGACGGAAATAGTATTTCCATCTAAATATACCCACCCCAAAATACGACCGTATTTTTCTGTAGAGTCTGGCAATTCAGTTTTAATTACTACTAGTTTAGCATCTTTGAACTTATATTTCAAGTACTCTTTTGCTTCTAATCCTAATGCTTTTTCAACCTTATCTGTTGTACGAGATTCAGGGGTATCAATACCAGCCAATCTCACACGCTTTGTTAAAGAAATATCAAAGCCAAGATCAATATCAACATCGATAGTATCTCCATCGACTATCTTTATAACATTTTTTACTCTATATTCGTACATTCTATAACCTATTCCCATGCCAATAATCCCAACCATGAAGATCTATGAATTCTTTTTGGAAGTTTTCTTGGTATGCGCTTTCTGTTAGTTTCTTTATTTCTTTTGTCATTCCATAATCATCTTGTTTTCCATCATGGAAATGAAAAAATATCATATCTACATATTCATCATCTTTTAATATTGTAGGCTTTCTCCAGTGTACCTCATACGATGGTTTAAAAACTAGTGCATCGTTATCTTCTAAAGAATACTCTTTATTTTCTACAACCAATTTCCACTCAACATTAGATTCTAGTTGATAGTCAATAGTAAATGTAGAATGACCAGTGTCATAATGTGGTGCAAGTCGTGGAGTTCCATATTTAGGCGAGTATCTTGTAAAAGCATAACCATCTGGTTTTAGATCTTCACCATAATTATCTCTAGCATATTTTTCTATCTTATCGGCAATCCTTTTTGGAATTCTATCAGTAGCAACAAACAGGGCACGTCCAGACCATTCCTGTGCTAAGACCTTATCTGTTGGTCTACCTTCTTTTGCAATAGTTTCAAGCGGTATGGTTACTGGCTCCATAGAATTAAAAAATCCATACATTGCTTCTTTGAGTTCTGCAATCTCATCATCTGTAAAGAATGCTTTAAGTTGATGGCTCTTTGTCATTGTCTACCCCACTGAATATTATTCCATCCACGCTCATGGAAATAATAAAGAATTGTTTTTGTTAATACCTCAAAACCAGCAATAGACGCTGCCGTAACTGCCTTATGTGTTATGAAATATGAAAGAACGAAGGTATCTAATGTACCAACAACTCTCCATGTAATTGCTTTTAGTGCAGATCTTGATTTAGTTACTTTCATGATGGCCACTCCATATCATTTGGTCTTGTGATAATATCCCAGATCTTCGATAAAACCTTTTTAAGTTTTGTAATCATGAGATATACCTATTAGGAATAATGTCTACCAATAAATGAATGCGATGCAACGGACTCTTGTTAACCACAGAGTGAATCTTAGCATTATTTATTTCCCAACATTCTCCTTCTTTCATTGTAACTGTTTTTTCATCTACAGTAAAAAAGACATTCTGATTTGTTATGATTGGTATATGGTGTCTGCGAGAATGCATAAGGTAGTCACCACTATCACTATGTGGATGAATGTCTCCAAATCCTTTTAGTTTAATTAGAAGGCATTGTCCAACTTTACCATCATGTAATATCTCTAAATCCCTTACAATTGGATCAACAAGACTCATAATGTTGTCATCAAAACATAATTGTTGACCTTGGTATGGCGTATTAATACCCCACCCCAAAGGGTGAGTATATAAAAAAAATGACTCTGTAAATCTGTGTGTATATTCGCTGCGCTGCCTGCTTGTATTAATTTGCCATTCTGAATTAAATTTTTCAACAATAGACCGCAATTGAGAAACGTCAAATTGTTTGTGCATTGTTATGCTAAATTCTTCGTCCCTCTTGTACATTTTAGATACCTAACTCTTTTCGCTTTTGTGTGGCACTAATGGATTCAATTTCATCACCAAGTTTAACTTGTTCTATTTTATATCCAACGTCACGACCATAAACAATATTAGTAATGTTAGGTAATCTAAGAACCATTGATCCATCCATAAATGAATCTTTAGCAATATAATCTTTTACTTCATCAAACTTTAATGGATCTTTTTCGCTTGTTTTATATGTATTACGCACTCCCAGAAGTACCTGATCAGTTCTCTTACCTGCTTCTACATATAGAGCGTGATGACCCTCATGCCATGGTTGATATCGCCCAAGCATAAGTGTTGTTGGTGCAGACCAATCATGCAAGCCAAATTCTTTAATTATTACGGATGCTTTATCATCTGCATCAAGAATGTGGCTTGGAAACGAGATGTCATATTGAGTTGGCTCTTCAAACATTTTATTTGTATCTTCAAAACGACTTTCCTTGATTGTTCTCATCCAAATAAGAATATCTGGCTTACCAAATGCTGCACGAGTTAAATCTGTTGGGCATACAAAGTCAACAATAACTGGAGCAACACCTTGCTTTGAAATAAGACGTGCCATCTCTCCCATGCGTCGTGCCTGTTCTAAACGATCCTCTGGCGTAAAGCCAAGATCTGAATTCACTGTTGCACGAACCTCATCTGCATTAAGATGAATAGCGTTAATACGTTCTTTTAATGCCTTCGCAAGTTCTGTTTTGCCAGAACCTGGCAATCCAATTATTTGAATAATCATTCTTCTGTTTCGTCCTCAAGTTTGTTCTCTGATAAACGTTCACGTTCATCTAATATTTCATACATAAATTGCATCATTTTATCGTACCCCTCTGGAGTAGACATAATACCGTTATAATGATGTGCACAAAAAAGTAGATCTCCAGATACTCCAGTTACCTTAACATAGGCCTGTGCAGAACATCTGTCACATCTATCATTTGCATCTAGTACCCACTCCCTTTTAGATACGGAAGGGTGTGTTGCCGTCATACTCATATTATACCTTTCGATTATCAGTGGAATAAAAGCCAGAGCCGTTAAAAACCGCTCCTACATTAGAGTATACACGAACTAGTGGTTTTTGGCAAGTTTCACACAAATATCCTGGATCATCTTCAGTCATAGCCCTAACTTTGATATATCTTTGGGCACAAGCCATGCAATCATATTCGTATGATGGCATTACTTTTTCTTCTTTGCTTTAACGTACCATATTGGTAAATTTAAATTATCTCCAGACCATTCATAGCCAAGTAGTTTAACAACAAACTTAATAATCTTAATACGCATTATTTTACCTTATTCCCAAATTTTGTCCAAAGTCTTTCATGCACAAAGTACAAAGCAGATTCCCAAAATAATTCCGCCAGAGCAGCAATACCAGCAATTTCCCATTCTCCTGTTAAAAGAAAAATTGTTCCTGCAACCATTGTCATGTGAACCAGTTGCCAAGTAACTGTTTTAAGTAGACTCTTTTTTGGTGTATCCATTACTTTACTCCCTTAATTCTTCTGTATGTTTCTTCATCTACAATACCATTTACTGGAAGACCTTCTTTTTTCTGAAAAGCCCTTACCGCTTTATCGGTAATTGGTCCAAACACACCTTCTGCTGGCTTAACACCAAGTGCTACTTGAACAACCTTAACTGAAGATCCCTTCGATCCTTGCTTAAATGGTTTAAATAATTTTACTTCTGGAACTTCGACACCTTGTGATTTAGCAACTTCAGCAAGTGCAACCTTCTTGTCTTCTAAAGGCATTGGTGCATCTGCATCTGGATAATCAACTACTCCGTATCCTGCAATGAATACTTGAAGACCTTTCTTGTTAGGACCGTATGCACGAAGTTTCTTTGCACACTCACCACCATTTGACTGACTACCCTTCTTTCCATCAGCGGATGTATTTCCTTCAATACACCAAGCAGTTCCATCACCATTATCTTTCAATACCCAACCAACATGGTCAATGTCACGACCACCAGGGAAGTCAAAATAAACTACCCAACCTGGCTGTGGTTTGTTACCTTTAACAGGAACCCACTTGTTCATCTTTTTAAATGCTGCTACACCAGCAGGTGTATAAACTGTATTTGGAACTTTTACACCAGCCTGATTAGCGGACCAGTTAACAAACGATCCACACCATGGCAAGAAATTTGCCTTTGTGTATGCACCATATTTTGTTTCATTATCTTTTGGACCTTCTACGGTTCCAACTTCTTTTTGAATCACTTCAAGTAGAAGTGCTCTTGTACCTTTTTCTGCCATTTTTCCTCCTAGTGTTACCTGATAATTTTTGTATTATAGGTCTTTTCCCACTCTATTATATCACTCTCATCATTTAGTAGTGGTTGGCCTTTAATATTTAAACTGGTATTTAATAATATAGGAACACCAGTTGCCTTATAAAATTTTTCTAAAACAGCATACAATCCAGGATGCTGTTCTTTAGTTACTGTCTGAACCCTAGATGTGCCATCAATATGCACCACAGAAGGTATTAAATCTGGCTTTAAACATCTTGGGGTATATTGCATATATGGGGATTCATACTTCATGTCAAACCATTCTGAGGCGTGTTCTGCCATTATTACGGGGGCAAAAGGTCTAAACAATTCACGCTTCTTAATAAGATTTACCTTGTCTTTAATATTTGGATCTCTTGGATCAGCAAGGATACTTCTATTTCCTAATGCCCTTGGACCAAACTCTGCTCTACCGCTTGCTACTGCAGCAATTTGATTTGTCATAATCTCATTAAAGATAGCATCAACTGGATACTTTCCTGGAATATTATATCCAAGATATGGTCCTTCCCATTTTACATGTTTTGCACGAAGAGCAAGGGCAGCACCCAAAGAACTACCAGCATCTCCAGGATTTGGCATGATCCAAACGTCATCAAAAATATCCCAAAGCATTGTATTGGCTGAAGCATTTAATGCACAACCACCCATAAAAACCAAATTCTTATATTCTGGTAATAGTTCTCCTCGAACCATTATCATAAACTCCCACAATCTTTCTTCATACACCTTTTGAACTGAAGCAGCAATATCAAACTTATCTTGATCAGTCAAGATGTGGTATGGCCAATCTTTAATTCCTTGATGGTAATTATATTTTTGTGTTTTAATATCAGGGAAGTAGGACCAAACCTCTTTGTAATATGTGTCTGGATTTCCATACCCTGCCATACCCATTAGAATATATTCTTCTTGATTTGGCATTAAACCTATCAGTTGTGTAAATGCAGAATAGAATAAACCGAAACTTAATGGATATTTTATTTCTTTAACAAGTTTGATATCCTCTCCATCTCCTACCCAAACAGTAGACGTAGAAAATTCTCCAATAGCATCTAAAACAACAATTGCTGCTTTGTCAAATGGACTTGTATAATATCCTGCACAAGCATGGGTGTAGTGATGCTTAAATGATATATCAAACTTATGTTTTGGCTTCCAATCTGCAGCACCACCACGTAAAACCAATCTTAACTTTTTAAGTCCAGGCTTTTCATAGTATGCAATTTCATCTGGAGTTCCTCCGTATCGCTCTGCATCTTTCCATAACTCATTATTGGTATACCAATCATTTTTAATCTTGCTATATCTTTCTGCGTGTCCAGCAAATAAAATAGAACTATTTTTAATTACAGCAAGTGCAGCATCGTGAGATGTCTCATTGAATCCAAATATTTTCATTATTCTTGTCCAGTGGAATCTCTTTTAGCAGAAAGGGGAACATTGTGATACCAATTTGGTAACGCATATCTTGGACCTTTTGTAACTGGATGAACTTCATGAACATACAAAAAGTTAGATGGGAAGAACAAAACGCTTCCTGGATCTGGTTTAATTACAAGGTCTGAATGTCTAAACTCTATCTCTCCGCCCTCATAGTCATCATTGAGATAAAGCAATACAGATAAAACTCTTGTACTAATTCCTTGATCTTGATGAGCAGGAAGGTGTCCAGTTTTTTCATACTTCAATAAATGCATTGTATGTTCTCTAGACTTAATGTTCTTTTCTGCAAATGGATATAAGTCTTTTGTATAGTGATCAAGCGTTATATCTAATGCACCAAATAGTTCTGAAGAAATAAACTTTTGTTCTTCACCATATATATCATTTGCTGGAATGTCTTTGACTTGTGGAATAAACTTCTGCATGTTAAACGTCAGCATGCTTTCACCCTCGCCATATGTCCAAGGAACCCATGGCTTTACGGATGTTTGATTTGGTCCAGGCTTATCAGTAAGCCATCTATTCTCAAGTTCTTCAACAGCATCAATAATCTTTTGTGGTTCTTTAATTACATTTGTATAATAAACTAAACCAAGATCTAAAACTTCATAATCAAACATGGTTAAGTCCATATTCTCTTGCAAGCCACTTTGGTCTTTGGCCTGGGAATAGGAACTCTGGATCTGCATTTTGTGGCAAACTAGTATGCATATACAGTGCCGTATATCTATTGCCCTTAGTTACCGTTGTAATACCATGTACATATTCTGTTCCAGCACTTGGGAAAAATACCGCCGAATATTTCTTAGGAGCATAAACAACATTTTGGTTTGGAAAATAAATTCTTCCACCTTCAAAATCATCGTTAAGATACATAACGGTACTCCACTCAATCCATGGTTCTGGGCCTTGTGCATCAATGTGTAGGTCTCCCTTTTTACCTTCTGCCCACCAAGATCCAAACCCTTTGAATACATATATATCATGCATATACCCATTGAGTCTTCTGTGGTCTTCGTTTGCTTTCTGTCCATACTTAACAAGTACTTCCATAACTTGCTTGTTATAAGGAAGAGAAGTTCCTCCAAATCTTTTCTTATAATAATCTGGATAATCATTAACCTCAGAAGGATTTTGCATTTCTCTAACTAAGAGATCTGCATCTTCTGGTGTAATGTAATTTTCTATAACATGAATTCTATGGCCATAGGTTTCTGGTCCGTGTGCCTCTAAATAGTTTTCTGGATTTGCTACTTCGATCATTTTTTCTCCTCTTATTATTATACCACTAGTGAACTGCTTTGGTGGTAGCAGTATATCTTCTAGCATCAATTTGATTAAAATTTAATTTTTCTGGATCATATTGAACATCATTAGTTTCAAATGGTAGTGGTTCTAAACTTTTGAAATCAAAGTTGTGTCTTGTGCAGAAATCATCTACCGTTAAGTCCCTGCCAAGAATTGATCCACAGCAATTAATACCAGTCCTTAGCATTGTGATTGCTTCATTGTAATTATGATTTATTGAAAATGGTACGTACAGTGTTTCCATAGTTGGCTTACCAGCAAGAGTATAAAAATCTGTGGGCATTGCAAAAACTGGAATACCCCTTGTAAATAAATCTAGGGATAGGACTTCTTCCACACCATTATATTTTATATAACTTGGATAGTTAAGATTAGACATTGTTTTCTTATCACCAAATATTAGATCCCTATCAATAAAATCTGTTTGAACAATTTCAGAAGTTTCAATTTTTTCTTTTTGTATATAGAATACATTCTTTGCGGATATAGCAACTTGGTGATTACCAGAAATTATCTGATTTGGCTTACACGCCTCAATTAGTTTTACATCCCAATCCTTAGACAACATAACATTGTCCGACAACAACATAAAATATTTTGATTTGGACCACATTGCATTTGATGCTCTTAGGGCTGAATGATTTGTAATCCAATCCCAGAATAGGTGCTTATATCCAACACCCATTTTTTCAAAGGTATCTTTTCTATCTAGTGGATGTTGATCATATATACCTATACCAATTGAATGTTTCTTACTTGAATTATCTATAATCTGTTGAATAACATCTTTAAGATGTTTACCCTTATAAGAATAAATAAAAATATTTATGTCTACATTATTCATCGTCATGCTTGACTTCTTTCATCAATGCATTTTTGATACCATAAATCTTACGTCTCCAAGCAGTTTCTTTATAATAACCATATAGTCTGGATCTTCGATTCTCTGCCATAAACTCATGTCTTTCTAAATCTGAATCTTTTTCTGCTAATTCCATTTCCCAGTTTTCTCGTTTAAATGGTATCATTTGAAATATTGGTGTTCCCTTTGGAATTGTTCCAATGAAATTTTTCTTTAAAAAGAATGCGGTAAATACTGGTAGTCCCCAAATATCAGCCTCAACAACGCCAGACATTGTATAGAATGGAAGGTCGTGTCTATTCATTGGGTGGGTAATAAGAACAGAGTATCCAGGTGGTGTTTCATAATACCAGTTCATTCTCCATCCGTAATGGATTGGATGACACCCATCTGGCACTGGTAATTCAATCGTTGGTCTTTTATCAACCATCATTACTTCACCATTCCAAGACACAATTGGCTTACCGTGCTTGGTTTGATCTACGTGAACATCATCTTCTAGGACATAGTGATATCCACCAGTCATGGCATCAAAGAATGGCATACACATTTTAGTAGCAACCATTGCTCCGTCTGCACCAATATTATTTTTTACACCAAGAGTAATATCATCATTTGACTTATCAAACTTTGCAAGACTTCTGTACCATTCAGGCACATTCTTTACCGCTGGCTCTGGTGGCGTAAGTCTATGCTCATAACCAGTAAAGGCTGGTGTAAATTTAATAATGTTAGGATCTGTCACTTAAATTCTTTCTTTGCTCTATATTTATTTTTATAAGAGTGAACAAAATTACTTCTAAGTTTAAATCTTTGTTTTGTTAATTCTGCTGATGATTCAGAAGTTGGAACTAACTCCATCTTCCAATCTTCACGTTTAAATGGGATGACTTGAACAAGAGGTGTTCCTTGTTTAATTACACCCTTAAAATCTTTTTCAATAAGAATAGATAGGTGACCATCTGTAATAAACTTATCTGTGTCAATGAATCCCTGTATTGCTAAGAAAGGTAAGTGATCTTTGTGCAAGGGATGCATGAAAAGTGTGCTATAACCTTCTGGTGTTTTAACTGCCCAGAATGGCATAACTCTAAACAATTGTTTGTGATACTTATTAGTATCGATTGGATAATGATCGTATTGTTCTGGAGCATGTACAGCAAACATATCATTAACAAATTGCTTCATCGTCAACGGAACTGAGAACTCAATCTTTGCTGGGTTTGTTGCATCAATATAAACATCGCATGGAAACGGAATGACATACCCTGCTGTCATAGCATCAAAAATTGGCATACAACGTTTAATAGTTGATGATAATTCTCCCTTTGGAAGGAACTCGTCATCCCTTACAGATGCTGGCTGTCTCTTATACCAGTCTGGTGTATTTTTGATTGCTGGTGTTGGTTCTGGTGCGAAAAATGTTGTTCTTTCGCTAAACGGATAAAACCGAATGATGTTCATAGAACTCCTTTACTCTATTAACAATTATATCATCTGCCTCAAAAACCATATCAAACATTGGCTGTTGTCTTTTAATTTTGCCAAAATTCTCATTGATCATATGGGGTCCAACTTTTTTAAAGGCAAATGTAACAAATGCTGGCTCAATATATTTTTCATCGCCAGTGGTTTTTGTATAACTATATTCTGTTGGATTAATATAGAATGGTGAGGCAGCGTCTGGTTTTTCAAACCTCACATTGATGTTTTCATCTATAAACCACGGAACATAAAACTTATAAAAAGAATTAAAACAATCATCTGTCAAATCAAAGGTTTCTTTGGTTTGATAGTATTGCCTTATCCATGGACGATCTAAATTAAAAAATGCCCTAGTGTGTTGTCTTACTAGCAAAAAGAATTCAGCATGATTTCCCTGCCTAAGTCTAACTGTATTGTTTTCAATCGATACAAGTTTTGGTGCTGGGTATAAATTCCTTACATAGTTGTTGATTGGCTTGATTATTGAGTCTTTATATTCACTCTGCATGACTTTAGAATATGTAATCCAATTTATATTTACCCTGGATTTTTCACTAATATCAGAAAAAACTGGGTCCCATGTTTCTTGCCAAATATGAAAATTATATTTTTGATCTGTTAGGATTTCTGGTCCTTGCATTACAAAACCTTTCGACAACTCATTATACCAACACATTCATCAGAGCCTCCTGTAGGATTTGAACCTACGACAACTCGCTTACAAGGCGAGTACTCTACCCCTGAGTTAAGGAGGCGTAGCCCTAGAGAGAATTGAACTCTCGTTTCCAGATTGAAAATCTGATGTCCTAACCACTAGACGATAGGGCCTAAGCGATCCCGAACGGACTTGAACCGTCGACCTCTTCCGTGACAGGGAAGCGTTCTAACCAACTGAACTACGGGACCTCAGAGCGAATAGGGAGAATCGAACTCCCACCTTCTGCTTGGAAGGCAGAGGCACTACCATTATGCAACATTCGCAGTGTCTAACTTTGTTGTTGCGTCCTAGTTAGACTTAGGCACAGAGGCAGTGCACTGCATGTGATGATGTGTGACCGACACTTTCGTGTTACAGGGACAAACATACGCTATGCTGGTCTGGCAGGTCTCGATCCTGCGACATCTCGATTAACAGTCGAGTGTTCTACCAACTGAACTACAGACCAAAACCTTTTATGCTGCTGCTTTTACAATTTTAGATGTAACTGCATCAGATGACCACATTGCTGCAAGTGCTGCAGTGGCAGATGAAGATGTATGTGCTACTAAGCCAATAGTAGTTGAATAACTAAACTTAGATCCATCATCAGAGATTTTTACAAAGTAATCTGTATCAGCATTAAACTGTCCAAGTGCACTTCCAACTTCATTGGCATGTACTACTGAAGCAGTATCTACAATGCATGCTGGATAGTTTACTGGCTTAGCCTTGTCATTGCCAGTAGATGCAAAAACCAAAATACCTTTTTGCTTTAACACTGTAATAATTCTCTTAATTTCTTTATCTGCTGTATCTGGTGTCCATGGTGCAGATGCAATTGGCATACATGGTTTAGTTGCATGATTAAAATATCTTGAAAATGAGACAGCCTTTACCATAGATGCATTCTTTTCAACCCACTGCAAAGACGAGATAAATTGTGCTGGAGTCATTTCTGTTTTTGCATTTGCTCCACAAATTGCAATAATATTTAATGCTGGATTTTGCAATTTTGCAACAGCGTACATTGCTGTACCATGATTGTATGGGCTTGATGCCAACGCACCAGAAATAGGTGCAGTTTGTGGACAAGATGTTCCAGATGGTGTAATTGGATTCAGTGCAACATTAGACTGAAAATAAGAATCAATAATGACAAGAGACTTAGTATCTGCCTGTGCTTGAACTGGTACTACAACTGAAAATAGTATTGCTACTAGTGCTATGATTTTTTTCATTTTATTCCTTTTGCTCTTACGATATCATCAATCTGATGACATGACAACATGGGTCGCCTCCTGCTTCCCATTCTTCTAACTCTTCCTCACCCATATATTCGTATCCGCCATCGTGGGTATTGCAATATGGGGGTGTTACCCAACCACGATCAATACCATTAGAAAGCCAAATACCAAACTCTGTTTCCTCTGGAGATAAATCTTCTTCATGTGTGTGATTCATACTATTAATTCTACTACTTACCGTTCCACTTGTCAAGTTCTTTTTTGAGCATATCTAGCCCCATAGGACCTAATTTCAATGCGTACATATGCCATTTTTTGAGATTAAAATTGTCACCTAATTTAGTTTTTGATTTTTCTCTGGCTTCGAGCCAAATACGCTCACCAAGTTTATAGGTGATTGCTTGTCCTGCCCAAGAAATATATCTTTTAACTTCATTAACAGCATAGTCATGTGTTAATAATGCTTGCTCTTCCATAAATTTTACAGCCAAGTCTGGTGTCCATGTTTCACCATATGGACTTTCATATTCTAAGTGCAACCCAATATCAACAACTAACCTTGCTGCTCTCATTGCTTGGCAAAGTAAGTATCCCATTTTATATCCAGGATCTTCAAAATAGCCAAGTTCATCCATTAGTGTTTCTGCATATAAAGCCCATCCTTCACCATACCCAGAATTCCAAGCATCTTCTCTTTGATATCTTGTCAGTGTTTCTTTGTTGTATGTTGCAGTTGCAATTTGCATATGATGGCCAGGCACTGACTCATGGAACCATGTCGAATAATTTTCCCATGTTGTAAACTTTGTACGTCCCAATGTTGGATAATATGTTCTTCCTGGTCTCTCTAAATCATCTGAAGGTCCTTTGTAATATGGAGATTCATCAATAGTATCTTCATCCATGATCACTTCACATTTACGAATAACAGCAGGAATTGTAAAATACTCACCACTTAGATCCGCAATTGCTTGCTTAGTTATTTTATCTAAAAACTTTTTAAAATTATCTTTGCCCTCGATGGTGTAGTCTGGACTATTATTTAAAAAATTTGCAACCTCTGTCAAGGACTTGGCATCTGGTTTAATTTTTTTGGCAACATCCCACATCTGCTTATGAATATTTTCTAAATCTTTGAAGCCAGAAGCATATACCTTTTTAGGATTAATCATTAAACCAGTTTGAGACTTTACTAGTTTTATGTATCTTTCTTCACCCACAGCAAACTTATCTAAACAGGTAGGAAGGTATTTAAGTTCTAACCAAGTAGAGACTTGCTCACATGCGATCTGCGCTTCCTTTGCAGCCTTTAAAAGTCTTTTGTCAGCATCATCAATATCTTTGGCAATTTTAACAAACAAACCTTCTGCATAATTATTTAAAATATCAATCAAATATTCAACACGTAACTTAATTCCAGGCTGACCCAATGCTGATACGTCTTTCAGTGATGAGACCCATTGTGTAAGTGCCGTTGGAATTTTTTCCATACGCTTAATAATATTTAAAACATCTTTCCTTGTTTCTTTAGGCATGACCTCAAAAACTTCAAACATGGATTGTGGCTCTGAAAAAACTGAGCCGAAGTTTACATAGTTCCAATTGTCATCAGCATCTTCTATGTAATCATTAATATCAAACAAGATAACCTTTTTTGCAATCTCATCATAGCGATCAATTGGCTCTACCTCGCTGATTTGTTTGTAATATTTTTTTGCTATCTTTAAAAATGGGTCTACCTCATGGTAGGCATAGTCGTTCCAGTCTGAATTTTGGTCTGTATCATTGGCAAAGGTTGAAGCGATAGCATCATATTCTAAAGACTTAAGGCTATATTCTTCAGACAGCCTAAAAATTTCTGATCGATGCCTTGCCATTTTATCCTCTTTAGGTAGTAGTAAACCCCCCATTAAGGATGGGGCATACATATAGTATACCAGCCCTTAAGGGGGGTGTCAATTACCACTATTAATGATTAATTAACCCTTTTTTGATCGTGATCTACGCTCTTCAACCACCATGTCTTCTACGGTAATTGCATTTTTGTCTACAGTAGAGAATGCTGAATTAATCTCATCGATAGTTAGTTTGCCATCGTCCATAAATGCACGAGCCAACTTTTCAACTACTGCTGCAACTGCTGTCAAACCAGCAACGGTAACTGCCTTAATTGTAGAGATACCAGCAATAGCACCAGCACCAATGACTGCAAGGCCATTAGCAGCAAAGACTGCCACGATACGCATAATAATATTCCAAATATTTTTTACACCTTTCATTCTAGTCCTCCTTTCTCAATGGAATGGATATTAACCAAACCACTGTAGTAATAAGAATTGCTATACCAACAATATCTCTTGCTGATCCTGTAAGGGTTAGCCAAGCAATAAAAAATCCAAGGAGAGTAAATGCTTGAGCAATTATTTCTACACCTGCATCTTTTAGCCATGTCATGAATCCCTTTATAACTTTCTTAATCATTTTCATATTTACCTCCTCATACCAATAATCGTACTTGCAATTTGAGATACAATGACTACTGGGATTATTACCTCTTGTGCTTTTTCTCTCTGATCGTCTGTCATATCCATACCTAACTCAGAGAAATTAGATAGGAGTTCTAGTGGGTCTACATTAAATAATGCACCAAGTGGATCTTCTAAAAATGCTTCTGCTTGTACCTCTGTAACAGCGTCTGCCAATGTAAATGGCATTGGGGTATCTCCAGCATCACTTGCTCTTGCTGAAAACTCAACAAATGCTTCTGCAAGTGCTGGATTAGATTTCATTTGATTTGCAATTTGTCCAATTTCTGATGTTTTAATACCAAGATCTTTTGCAACCTCAGCCTTTGCCTCTTGAGTTAAGGTTTGCAGTGTTTGGCTAACTGCTGCTATTTGTTCGGCAGAAAGTTTAACTAATTTATTATCTTTGCTTGTAAGGTTTGCAATAACTCCAGATAAATCTTCTGTTGTTCCAGTACCCTTTTCTGGAATAAGTGCTGCCAATTCTTCATCTTTTATTTCAGGATTAGTGGTTGGTTCGGTAGTTGGCTCTACTGTTGGTTCTGGGCCAGGTGTAGGCTCTGGAGTTGGATCTATTATAGGCTCTGTTGTAGGTTCTACCGTTGGCTCTGGAGTTGGCTCTGGGGTAGGATCAATTGTTGGTTCTGGATCTGGGGTAACTTCAGGTGTAGGTTCTGGGGTAGGTTCTGGAGAAACTTCTGGAGTAGGTTCAGGTGTTGGATCTACGATAATTGTTGGTTCTGGAGTAGGCTGATTTGCTGCTGCATTGGCTGCTGCTTGTGCAATTGCAATTTGAATTTCTCTTTCTTTTTGTTTATTATAATATTCCCATGCATCTTCTATAGCATTATTCATATCTATTATTGCTTGATTGTAATTATCATTAGCAGTATTCTTATTAGATAATGCATTTTCTGTATTTGTAACAGAAGTATTATATGCTGTTATTTTTTCCTGTAAAGTTTGATTATATGTTGTTAGTGTAGAATTGGCACTATTATATGCAGTAACTTTATTATTATAATTTGTTTGTGCTGTTGCTTGATCTTCTACTGCTTGATTATATGCATTAGTCTGTGCCTGTGTTGGTCCAGAACCAGAAGAAAAAGTATTTAAATTGCAACTAAAACCTACACCCCAACCACCAGTATAGTCACATCCTGCTCCAGTCCATCCTCCAGGAATAGCCCATCCAAGATAATAAGATCCTGGACCACCACCGTTATACCACCAAATTTCTACATCTAATGTTTTATTTTGGCTAACATCATATACTGGTGAATAAGCACTCCATCTTGCTCCCTGTTCTACCCAGTTATCAATTGCTAATTGACCATTGACATACATTTTAAAACCATCGTCTGTATACCCTGCAAAATAAGTTGAAGTCCAATGAGATGGAACTGTAATCTTTCCAGTAAACTTAACTACTATATTTTCATATCTATTACCACAGACTGGCAGGTACATAGAATTTGAATTCCAGGTACCAGAACAAATAACAGAATCTGGTACTGCTATGCTTGGCCAAACCCTAGCAAGGTTATAAACTGTGTATTGAAGTCCTTGACCACTAGCAGATTGCATATTTGCTTGGGTTGTTTGAACATTAATGTTTGCTAGATCTAGGGTATCTTGAGCAGCATTCTTTGCAGATAGTGCTGTTGCTACCGTTGAAGTTTGACCATCAACTGCAGATTGTGCCAAAGTCTTTTCTTCAAGTGCAACCGCTTGAGCATTTACTGCATCTTCATAGGCTTGGTTTGCTGCATCTCTTGAGTCTCGTGCTGATACGGCAGCATCATATTTATTTTCTGCTATATCTATTAGGTTTACAAAATCAGTCTGATAGTTTAAGTCATCAACGCTGTTATTAAGTTTTGTTATTTCTTGTGCAGCAACTGATATAGGGTCGTCTGAATTAGCGTCTGTAGGGGCTATTAAAAGCCATCCAAAGGCTAATATGGTGGCTGTTGCTATGCGTATTAATCGTTTTATTTGCCTTCCCCCTTGCAGACGAATGTCTGATAGGATGATTATACCATTTTATTGCAAAAAAAGAGGGCCAGTATATAACTGACCCTCTAATTTATAAGTTAATTACTTAACTAGTGTAACCTTTGCCTTTGGATTCTTTGCATTCCACTTCTTAGCAAGATCGTTGAATGCCTTCTTAATTGCAGCAAGAGCAGCAGCATTGTCTGCCTTCAATTTTGCAATTTCAGCATCCTTAGCAGCAATTGCAACTGCTGTTGCTGAATCTGAAGCAGCCTTTGCATCTGCAAGTGCCTTTGTAGATGAAGCCTTTGTTGCAGCATGTGCAGCAACTTCATTTGCAAGAGCAGCATCTGCTACAGCCTTAGCAGCAACTGCTGCATCTGCGATAGCCTTTTGTGCTGCAAGTTCAGACAAAAGATCACGAACTGTGATTGTCTTAACTACGCTTGAAGTAACTGTGTTGAATCCTGCTACTGCAGTTGCAACATCAGATGAATTTGTAACAGAAACAACAATGGTTGAAGAACCAGTTGCTGGAAGTGTTACCTTAAATTCTGCCTGACCAAAGTTAGACAAAGTTGCGCCAGTTGTAGCGGTTGTTGTATCAAGAGTTCCACCAACAACAAGTGCTGTTAGACCCTTACCTGATACCTTGTTACCAAATACGTCTGTTGCGGTTACTGTTGCAGTTACAACGCTTGAGGTTGTTCCAGCATCAGCAGATGAAAGTGCAATGGTATTAATCTTACCAGCAGTTCCCTGTACATAATATGTTAGTGTTGTTCCGCCATTTGTGATAGCAACTGTACCAATTGCTGTTGTCTTTGTATAGACATAAAATGTTGCGGTTGTTCCTGTTCCAGTTGCAATCGTCAAAGATGATGATCCTGAAGATGCAGATACTGGTGCAGCAGATGTGTGTAGTGCTGATACGATTGTTGCATTTGTTGCTACAACAGAAACGTTTGTTCCTGTATCAACTGTTGCAACAAACTTTAGTGCATCAGCAGCATCAACTGTGTTATCTGCTGGGACTGGCAATGATGCAGGCGTAGCAAGTGCGGATGCTGTTGTATTAGCAGTTCCGTCAAGTGATACAGCGACTGTCATTACGGCAGCACTTGCAGGCGTTGCCACGATTGTTGCGGTAGTCATGGCTGCAACCACGGCTAGGGCGATTTTCTTAAATGAATTCATTCATTTCTCCTTATATTTATATTTATATTGTTTTTAATCTATCCATAAAATCATCATCATTATCGATGTCTGAATCTTTACGAGTAGGTTTAAATTGTATCACACCATCTGGCTGCTTGTCAACTTTGGGTCTATCTTTGAAGGTGTGAATCTCTACAACCACATCTTGATATTTTGGGGTATAGGAGATTGCTCCAAAAATAGCACCACAGACAGCATCTGCCAAATCCTTAGATTTTTTACGGGGGTGATCAACTTTATCATTTTTCATGATTTTGAGTTCTGTTAACTCATTGAACAATAGTTCAATTGCTGGCATAACTAGTCGCTCTTCGTAAACTAGCATGGCCATATCCTCATAATGTTTCTTAGCAACAGAAACAGTATCAGTTCTCATTCCTACGGATTGGAGTTCATTTTGAATATCGAACGATTGCCAACGGTCAAACGATACCAATCCAATATTAAAACCAAGTCTTCGAAGGTTTTGTATCCATTGTTTTACCTCTGAAAGATTCACTGGACCTTCTACCTTTGGTTCCCACCATGCTACGGCATCTACAATTACTATTGGAGATACCTGCTGGTAATCTTTTAATACCTGCACATTTACCCACTTTTCCACGTGTGCAATAGCAACCGCACACTTGTCATGCTTTTGTGCAAGGTCAGCATGTACATAATAAATTTTATTTGGATCTGGAACAAATGTTTCTTCAAATCTTCTAAATTGATCTAATGGATTTCGTGCTGTCATACATGCTCTAACTTTGTCTGCCTGTTTGAAGAATGCGTCAGAAGCAAAAGTTGGTACGCAAGCAAAACGTTGCATTGCATCACCCATGTCAGTTAAGAATGCGATTTTAAAATCATCAACTTTTCTTGTGGGGTTGACTTCCCATGTTGGTCTCTTAAGAGCAAACACACCAGGATATCTGTATGATTTGATGTGATCTTCATCCCATGAAATTTCAAACCAATTCTCTGGATCATCTTCTGGCAAAAGTGGATTAATAATAAATCTATGTGTCTTAGTTATCGTTTCTTTATCAGCAATTACAGCATCATATCTTTCAGAAATAAAGTCTCCCTGATATCTTGGAAATGACAATAGGGCTACCTTTCCCAAATCTGGAAAACGAGAATCCACAGAAGCACGGAATGCTTTATAGATATTATCTGCAGTCTTACCTTGATCGTTACCCGTTCCAATCTCCTGAGCAAAACCAGAAATCTCATCAAGCACTGCCATAATAAGGTTCAAACCCTCATGTGATTCACGTTCTGAGTGACCTGAGTAAACTGTAATAGATTTGTCAAATTCAATAGAGTCTGCCTTTGCATTAAACTTACCAGCAAACCATGGAGATTTTTCAATCTTTGTTTTAAAGCCTTTAAAGAAAACGTTCTTAGCCTGTTGAGCGTTAATAGCAACGTTAATAATATCGATGGCATCTCCAGAAGGTTTTCCATAGTACCGTGCTGGATCTTTAAGGCAGAGCAACTTATAAACAGTATAAGCACAACCAACTGTAGAAGTAAAATCCTTACCAGAGCCTTTTCCTAGTTGTAGAATAATTTCATTTTTTGTATACTTATCATAATAACGTGCACCTTCTTCTTCACCAAGCAAGGACATCAAATCTTCTTTTTTATAAACCTGGCTCATTGCTTGCACGATATCATACTGAATATCTGATAATCCAGGTTGTGCAAGATAGTCTGGTGACTCTACAAATGTTTTTACATCTACTGGTACTTCTTCAAAATGATCGTCTTGAAGTGCCAATAAAAAATCATTGAACTCCATTAACCACCGTAATCACTTCATTTTCTTTTGCAATAGCAGATAACCTACGCATAATATCATCACGAACCTCTGGATACTCAGATGCAATATCTTTTAGAATTCCAACAAGGATTTCCTGTCGTCTTTCAATCTCAACCATTTCTTCTGCAAGTTCCTTATTTTCAAGTAGTCCTGCTTTTTGTAGCATATCAATACGCTTAGATTCGATATCCATAACAAGTTTAATGGCTGCGGTTTTTGCTCCAAGATTATTAGTCATAGACGCTTCATCAATAACTTCATATGATTTTGTTATCAATTTACTATAATGTGCATCAGCACCTACCAATGCTTCTTTTGCTCTTGCTCTGATGACAGCATTATCAGAAGCCATTTGCTTCCATTCATCAATGTACGCAACTACCCGTGTGCGTGGAATAGCCAAGTCTTTAGAAATTTGTGTTGGATCATTTCCCTTTAGGTACTCAGAAACTACATCATTGACTTGATCTAAATGCTTGACCAGATCTTCTTCTGCTGTCACTTTGAACTCTTTTCCATATATCTATTATACATTATTTCGGCCCATACCGTGTGGTATCCATTTCCATAATGATGGCCATCTCTAGCATTCATTGCATATTCATCATCTGGATTTTCTATTACATATTTGGCAACCATGTCATCGTCTAGAATATTGACATAACAGTTTAAATCTTGATAATGATTAAAATTAGAACGAGGTGCCCATGTGCCATAAATTAAATTAATATTATTTGACTTACAATATCTTTCTAGCATAAAAATATATTGATATTCTATTAATGGAATCGTATGCCAGAGTTCTTCTGAGATTTCTTCTGGCTCATGAATATTAACATAAATATGTTTTTGTATTGTTGTATCAAATGAAAGGAATCTTCTTGATACTGGGAAATTAATAAAGATTACATTTGGTTTGCCAAATGATTCAATATATTTATAAATATTAAAAACAATAGCAAGAATGCCTAATCCAGGTGCACCTATATTAAAAAATCCAGAAGTATTTTCTTTGTGATGAATTTTGTCATAAAGTCTTTTTGCCCAAATCTCATGCTCTTCTAAACCATCCCCAAAAGTATTAGAGCATCCAGCAAACAAAATATGAAGTCCAGCATGCTCTGTAGTAAAATCATCTGACCTATATTTATGTTTATTTAATCTAATTTTGGGATCATGTAGATATGGGTGTGCCTGTATTTTGGGAAAGTCTTTCTTGAAGGGGAAGGCTATTACTCTGTAGACAGAACCACTATCGGTATCAAAAATATCAGGCATTCTGTAATCTTTCTATCTCATCCTTAATATAGAAGATTGCTTTCTGTAAATCTTCAATTTGTTTCTTATCATCTTTGAGTCCTGCTCTCCAAAGATATTTAAAAGCATTACCAATATTAAAATTGCGATGTCTAGTAATTTGAATACACTCAACTCCAGATGGATCGCTAGTATAATGTAATGGGTGGTTAACCTGATCTACCGTAATGTTAAATTTATCTGTCATCGTCTGCTCTTTCTTAATTTGAATTTAGCCAAATATGCGTAGATAGTTTCTACACTTGCTCCACACTCTTTGGCAATTTCTTGTGGAGTTTTTTTATCCACAATAAAACGTTTTTTAAGCCATGCTTCGTTTGTATATAGTCTAGCACTCATCTTCTTTTTTGTCAACTCGTTCCATCTGTTTTAATTTATCCCAATATCCATTTTTGTTTCCCTCGTATACCTGGCCAGTTTCCCTGTCAATTAAAATCCATTTTGTGGGTGCTTTTGTTTTTACAACTAAGAATACTGGCTCGTCTTCTTCTGGAAAACTAAATGGTTGTCTATTAGTCATGCAAGAGCCTTTTCCCAATTGTTCAATGCCCAATGACCTATGCCACACGCATCCGCTACATCATAATCATCTATGGTTTTATCATAAATAACATCTATCAATTTAATAGTTCTTTTTTTTCTATAATCTCTTTCAAAACTTTTATACCAAGAATCTGATTTTCCAGGGTTCTGTTGTCTTAGTACCAACTGTTCCTCTTTGGTTAATCTTTTATTTCCTAAGTAGTTTTGCCATGTGATTGGGGATACCTTACCGATACCCTTGATTCCAACAACTCCAGCAGAACCAATAATTGCACCTTGAACCAAAGCAAGATCAGCAGCGGTTTTAGGGCTATTCATAAAAACCGTATGCTCAATAATCAAATGCTCAGTATTATCAAATAATGGATTTTTAAAAAAGGCCTGAACCTTTTGTGATGCATCAATACATTTTTGATAGATATCTTTGCCATCAAAATTTATTTTTCCAACTAATTCTATTTTGCCAAAAACAAAAAGACAAAAAGCAAGACTATTAGTACTTGCATCAATAGATACAAATTTGGATGGCATTTGTTTCATTTGCTATTTCCCTTAATCTGTTTTAAAGCCTTTAGTACTTCATTTGGATTAACGCTACACTTAATGCATAGTGGGTCATCATTATATATAGATAGCGGTGACCCACATGACTTGCATTTACGATCCTTGCCTTTTCTTTTTTGTCTTCTTGTAATGAGGTAACGCTGCGCTATTTTTTGTTTTGTAGCAGCAGCCCTACACTCATCTGAGCAATATACCTGATAGGTTATTGCTGTAAAGAATTCAGTATCACACCAGTTACAATGCTTCATTCCCTAACAACTCCAGAGGTTTAATTTTAACTACCCCTGTTTCGGCCTCAGCGCATGCCTTCTGAATCGGACATACCTTGCAAATTTTTGAGTTTGCACGATATGTTTTTTGTGGAAGTTCTTTGTTCTCCCAAGACTTCCGAACCGTTCTCATCCAATCAAACGCTTGGTCTACCCACCTGCGGTAATGATCACTTACTTGAACAGGAATAACCATTAGTTCATGATTATTTTTATTCTCGTAAATCAAAGCACCCAAATCCTTTTTAAGTATCTTCATATACATAATAAGTTGCATTAGGTGTCCATCTTTTGGTTTTCTACTTGCTTTCTTGTATTCAAAGCCTTCGTTTGGCATTGTTTTAATTTCACCAAGAATAGTATTGCCATTATAGTTCAACATCGCATCCCCGTAACCAGAAATAGGTGGATCTTGATATTTAATTCTAAACTCAAGAGCAGGGTGTTTCTGTGTCTTGTATTTGCTTGGCTCTGGATCAAACTCCATCGTTTCATCTAAAAGACCAGCATCCATAATAGCATCTTGAATTCTGTCATGACTGAGTGTTCCGCTTGTTCTATTGGCTACACCATATGCATCTGCATTATCATGAAAGATTGCTCCCTCAAATGCTAAATACCAATACCTTGCACATTCGCCAGCACCATAAGTTAGTGTTGACGGAGCAAAGGTTGTCTTCTTTTGAAAACGTGGCTTAATTTTTGCAGTATAGCCAGAATTGATTGCATCAACTAGCCCTTCTGTAAAGTCTGTATCGGAACTTGTTTTCTTAGGTTCTGATTTAATCATTACTTGTTTTAATAGATTTTTTGTCATTTTTATTATCGAGTAATATATTTAAGAGCAGAAACCAAATCATTAATTGATTCGGCTGCTGTATAATAAATATTCTTTTTTGCTCTATCTCCTTTATCTACATTAGTCATCCATGTTGCTTTAAAAGCCATTTTTGCTGCGATAGCCTGTAACCTTACTATCTCAATTGTAGCAGTATTGATTGGGATATCTGGTTTAATAATTAACTTAGCAATAAAGGTTAGGGCTGTAGTTAATTCTTCGTCTTCCATAAACTCTGCAACTTCTGCAAGTCCATTCACCATCTCAAGGGTGGTCTTACTTGGTGCTTCAATTGTCATTACATTGACCTCATATCTATTCCATCTAACATGCCTTCGTCATTCCATAACTTAAATGCTGCCATCATATCTGGCCGTGATTGTAGTTCATCTAAATACTTTTTGCGTTCTTGTGGTGATTTCTCTGGATCAATAGGATTATCTTCACCAGTAAATCTATAATTATCTGTAGGGCAATAATCCATACTAATAATTTCACAAAATTCATCATTTTTAAATTTACGTTTTGGTCTCCAATGTATTTGATTAACTGCACTGAAGACAATCGTTTGTCCAGGAGTCAACGTATACTTGGTAAAGTTGCTCGTATCATTCCAATTGCCAACATAAAGATCCCATTCAATATTTGAATCTAGGCAATAATTCACTGTAATTAAATTTTCATCTGCATCTAGATGTGGTGGTAGGGATGGATTATTATCTCCGTAACCCCACTTGCGATTATAATCAATATAGTTGTAGTGGCATAATGCAACGTCTCCGTTATAAAGAGGCTTTGCAATACTGTCCAAGGTATCTTCACAGTCTTTGGGCATATCAAATTCAATTAGCATTCTAGACATGTTTCTTGCAATCTTTGGCTGATACCGACTTCTGAAATCAGATGTTCGAATGTAGCCATCTTCAATTCTATCCCCAATAACAAATGGCTCAATCTTTCGATTTTCTTCAATTAGATTTCTTAAACTATTTACCTGCTCAACAGAAAAAAGATTATCTACATAGAATGGCAAGGGCCTATTGTATTTGTCAAATCCAGTAAGGTAATCATGCAGTTTTCTCATTCGAGAACCCTCCGTTTGCAAAATACCAATCCTTGTACAATTTTGCTTTTGCATCTACAAACTTCTTTGTAGCCTCATCTTTTGGTGGCAATGTTGGATCTGTGAAATGACAGAATATCATTTCTACATATTGGTCATCGGAGAATTCTTTTGGTTCTCTCCAATGAATTTGATGTGTACCAGAAAATGTTGCTGCCTGATTATTTAATAGAGGTAGTGCTCTATGCTCAACGACAATGTTCCAGTCAACGTTTCCATCTAGTTGATAGTCAAACGTGAATTTGGATTCTTTGAAAGTTTCATCATAATGTGGGAATAATGATGGACGGAACTTTACCCCATCCTTTTCAGTATTCTTGTATATTGCATGACAGTATTCAGTCAAAACAATATTTTCATTGCCACTGATAACTATTGCATAATGTGTTAATTTATCTACAATATTCTGTGGGAGTTGTATAAAATTATTTAATTGACAGTGTGGAGCCACAAATGCGGAGCCAGTGCTTGCAACAACGGACTCCTTTATCTGACCAATCTCTTCTTCTGTAAAAACATTATCTACTACTACATTTGGTATATCGTATCTCATTTTTTCTCCTAGTTACTACTCTATTATACAGCATCAATCAGTTGTTCTAACATCTCTAATTCTATAATTGCTAGTCTTACCTTTGCATTACCCTCGCCCAGCACCACAAAAATTGCTGGATCATTACCATTCCGAATCGCATCAGTAACGGCCTTGGCCCAATTATCTTTATTTACTGTAAATCCTTTTGGGTATTCTTTAAAATCTACAGTAAAGTTATGCCATGTGGCATCACCTTTTTTAGTATTTCTGCCAGAGTTTTTATGTGGCTTGGCACCAATTCTTTTACTCTCCGTCTGTTCGCTCATAATCCTTTTTCTTTCTTTTTGCAAAAGAAACTTTGCTCAAATGCTTTTCTTTGCACATCCAAGTTGCCTCTTTTGTATCAGCATAGAGTCTTAATGTTGGTACTTCCATCTTGCATGTGTGGCATACAAACTTGCCAGAATAAACTGTATAGGATGCCACTAAGCACCTGAACCAAATCTAAAAAATACCATCTTAAGAAATTCACCCTCTGCAAAAGTTTTGTCTACCCTAGAGTGCAACTGTCTTACTGGATCCATTACTAGCGCATCATTATCTCCTAAAGTATAAATTTCATCATCTATACATAAATCCCAACTGGTATTTGATTCTAGTTGATAATTAATCATCAAGGATGAATCTCCGCCATCCTTGTGTGATCTTAAAACTGGCCTACCATATTTTCCAGAATACTCTACCGCCATAATTCCATGAGCCTTTATGGAATGATGATTAGTGCCATCTAAGTCATCTGCTATTTTTTGAATAGAAGGCATAATAGATTTTGGTATATTTAATTGCTCAACATCTAAACGACCCATAAATTTATGCACTACAGTTTTAGTATTTTGTCCTTCTAGGTATCCTGGATCATCTAGGTATACTGTCTCACGAGAATTCTGCTCTCTTTCAATAAATGATTTTAATAGAGCAACTTGTTCTTCTGATAAAACATTTCTTACAATATATGGTTTCATTATGAGATCTTTCCTTTAATCTGTTCCTGAAGATCTAAATCTTCTTTGACACGATTAATAAATCCTTCTCTACCCTGAACTTTTGTTCCATCATCAAACTGGTACCATGCTCCAGTTCTATTGATTATGCCAAGTGATTCAGCAGTATCACAAAGATCGCCGATAGTGTCAATCCCAATAGAATCACCTCTAAAATAGAAATCATATTCACCAGACTGAAAAGCAGGAGAAGTTTTCGAAAACTGTAATTCCCATCTAACTTTGCGACCAATCTTTTCTTCAATAAGTTTGTCACCAACATGTATTTTTCCCTTCAATGCTTGGTTTTCTGATTCTGACGAAAATAATTTAATAACCGTAGAAGAATAAAACTTAGTAGCCTGACCACCAGTAGGCTGCTGGCTAGTATACATAGCATTAATATTATTGCGAGACTGGCTAATAAGGACAAGCAAAGTAGGCTTAACTTTATTGTTAGCATAGTTAAGCATTTTCCATGCATTGCTAAAGTCTCTAGATTCCGCTCCAATTTGCTTGGTATTCTCCAGTTGCTTGAGTTCATCAGAATCCTTTTCAAAATAGATTGCTGGAAGTAGAGATGTAATTGAGTCAACGACAATCATATCAACCCCAGCCTCCATCAATTGTACACCCACATCTACCATCTCATTAATTGTTCTTGCTTGAGAATAAATCAGTTTAGTAGTATCTACGCCTAATCTTTCAGCCCAAGTCTTATCATAAGACATCTCTGCATCGATCCATGCACAAATCTTATCCTCCTGTTGGGCCTGTGCAATCATTTGTAGACAGAGTGAGGACTTGGCAGATGATTTAGATCCCCAGATAAGTACCTGCCTTCCATACGGTAAGCCACCACCCAAAGCACGATTTAGTCCAAAACTTGGTGTGGCAGCAAACTCTGTCTTAGGCACAGCATCGCCTACAAGAATATTTTTACGTAACTTAGGATTTAAGTTTGCTAGTACTTCTTCTACTGTTACTGACATTAGAATCTTACCCCATGCTTCTGTGGACGATCTTTATTAATGTTAGCCTTTTCCTGTAAAGCATAGTCAAGGGAGACTGTGGTATACCCTGCCTGTACAAGACCAGCATATAGATCTAGTGTACGAATAAAGATATCTGCAGTTTCCATTGCAATCTCTTCTTCTCCCTTGTCCTTACGAATTGCTTCCATAAGTTCTGTGACCTCTGATACAATCATCATACATTGTTTTGCAATAAAAATATCATCAGTTTCATTAGGCCAAAAACCTTTTGCTACTGCCGTTTCGTGTAATTGTTCTGCTAAATCATCAAGCATTTATATCCTCCAATATAACCGTTCCATCTTTTGTCTTGCCAAAATCAAACTTATAAACATTTCCTTCTTGTATTTTCATATATGCTTTAGCAAATGCGGTAGGAAATACAGTAACAGAATGTAAGTCTCTAGATGCATCCGCAACTGTGAGGGATGCCATCTTCTTGCCAGTTTTTGTAACACGTGGTTTAAATGATACCACGAACATCTCTTCATCTTTATATGGCAACATTCTATAATTTAAAAACTTAATTAATGCATTGTCAGATGTTTTAATTTCTTCAATTGGTACTGCAGAAACAACCCTGTTGTCATTAGCAAGTAAGATATACGTCTTGCCTGCTTCAATAGTTGTCTGCTCATCATCAAAAATACCAGTGCTACCAGTTTTATCTAGCAGTTCAACTCTTGACCATCCCTTTGCTCTCTTAATTCCTTTTATCATGCCCATCATAATAAAAGATCCCTTTTCTTCATAATCTTCTACAGGTGTAATAAATGCATGATAGTGAGATGGAACTGTCAAATTAAATTCTGGTAAGTTTAAATATTCGTAGAGGTTTTCTTTAATCTCTTCGTCATTTCTTGGGTTGTCACTAAATGTTGCTGCACCGACAACACGTAATGCTTGAAGAGCACGGCTGTTAACTCCGTTTCCCTTAGTAAAAGTAAACTCCTCAAGTTCAGAATACGAATTGAAAGGCCTAGCAGAGATATACCTCTCAGCAATTTTATCTGATATGTACTTAATACCAGAAAGACCAAATCGTATACCCTTACCCTCAATTTTAAAATCAATATCTGAATCATTAATATGAGGTAGTTTAATGCTGATCCCCATTCTCTTTGCTTCAATAAGATATTCAGTCCTCGCATCTTTATCCTTTTCGTTCTTTAGTATTGAGTACATAAACTCAAGTGGATAGTAATATTTCAACCATGCTGTCCAATAGGAGAGGGTTGAGTAGGCCACTGCATGTGACTTGTTAAAAGAATATCCTGCGTGGGCTTCGAAATCATGCCATAGGTCAAGAGCGTTATTAGGACTAATATACTTACTAGCACCAGTAACGAAACGATCTTGGAAGGCGTTAAATTCTTTTGCATCTTTCTTCTTTCCAATAATCTTTCTAACTTTATCTGCTTCTGACATTGACATACCACCAAGTTCAACGCATGCCTGCATAACCTGTTCTTGATATAAAATACAACCATAGGTATCTTCTGTAAACTCTTTTAATACCTGATGTTTATAGTCAATGTTTTGACGACCATGCTTGCGTTCAATATAATCTTTTCCAATTGTATTCATTGCACCTGGACGTACCAGAGCATTTGATGCAGCAAGTTCTGCCAAATTCTTTACACCCATTTTAATGAGTAGGTTGGTGTATGGTGTTGCTTCACACTGGAATACGCCTTTGGTATATCCATCTGAAAGCATTTGATAAACATTTTTATCATCCATATCAATAGAAAGAAGGTCTATCTTTTTACCTTCTCTTTCTTCAATAATATTTAATGTATCTTTTAATACACTTAAGGTTTTAAGTCCAAGTGCATCGATTTTGATGAGACCAATCTTTTCAGCCTCTTCCATATCCACAGCAACGACAGGAATACGGTCATCGCTACCAGGAGAATTACGTGTCTCCATTGGTGCGTATTTAAAAATAGGATCTTTGCTAGTGACAACGCCAGCAGCGTGAATGCCAGTACCTCTAATACGACCACGTAATTGTTCACCATATACCTCCACCTCTGGATATTTATCTCTAAACCATTCCGTTGTTTTTGAACTACAGAAATCATCCCAACTATCTACTAACTTTAAAACTTTGTTTACATCTGGTAGTGGAATATTCAATACACGTGCAACATCTCGAACAACACCCTTATCTTTAAAAGAAAGAAATGTTGCAATAGAAGCAACGTGTCGATACTGTCTAACTAAATAATCTTTAACTTCTTCACGACGAGAATCCTGAATATCTGTATCGATATCTGGAAAGTCATTACGCTCTGGGTTAATAAAACGGAAGAACAAAAGTCCATGCTCAATAGGATCTATGTCCGTAATACCAAGTGTGTAGCAGAGCAACGAACCAGCAGCAGATCCACGACCTGGACCTACCATGATTCCTTCTTTCTTTGCCCAGTTAATCATGTTTCTTACAACAAGAAAGTATGGAGCAAATTTTTTATCACGAATAACTGATAACTCTTCTTCTAGTCTTTGTTCGTATATATCGTTACCAAGCCAGTTTGAGTTTAATCTTTTTTCTTCAAGCCCAGCAAAAGCAAGTTCTGCAAGTTCTCTGTCTGGATTCTTATACTGAACTGGTAAAAGATTTAAGCCTTCTTGTATATCGTAATCCTCTACCTTATTAGCAATCTCTAATGTGTTAGCATAAATATCTGGTCTATCGATACCCTGCTTTTCCATTGCAGCCTTTATTTCTTCGTATGATAGTAAATGAATATCAAACTTATTAAAAGTTATGTCTCTGTCAGCACCATACAAATAATCCAAACGCTTCATCATGTTGGTATGCTTTTTGGACTTTTCAAAAGTGTGTTCTTTGTCAATCTTGACATGTGTATTTAAGAGTAATTTAAACTCTTGAATTTCTTTTTGATCTGTTGTGCTGTGGTGGCAGTCTGGAGTAACAACAACCTTAATCTTATACTCATCTGCCAGAGCAATCAGTTGCTTGTTGATTTCTGACTCATTGTGTGGCATGACCTCAATATAATAGTCATCCTTAAATACTTTTTTAAACCATTCAATATATTTTTTGGTTATAGCAAATTCACTATTTTCCAAAGCCTTAACCAAAACACTGCTTGGGCAAGCAGATGTAACAATAATGCCCTCTGAATATTTTTCTAAAATTTCAAAATCAAATCGTGGCTTTTTGAAATATCCTTCTGTCCACGCAATCTCATTAATCTTGTTTAGGTTTTCCAAACCAATTTTATTTTTGGCGAGAAGGACTATATGGTTATAGACTAGATCTAGATCTCCATCTCTTTCAGACTTATCTCTAGTGTCAAATCTATCAGAACACATATAGCCTTCTACGCCGAGAATAGGCTTAATACCCTTTGCTTTTGCAATACGGTGCAGTTCCCTATGCCCAGATAAAGTACCGTGGTCAGTGATTGCCAATGCTGGCATCCCTAACTCAACTGCACGGTTCACGTATTCTTCTGGAGTAGCAATCCCGTCAAATAACGAGTAATGGGTGTGTACGTGTAAGCCTACGTAAGACATCTATTACCAGTCGATATTTGTACTAGTAACAGAAGGTGTGTCAAATCCAAAATAGAATGATTCTTGTTCTGGATATGGAACCTCACGAACAACCTTTTCTAGGTTGAAGAATTCAAGACCATCCCACTTAAATGGTTCTGAATCTGGCTTGGTAGGAAGAAGTGTGTAATTGGTTTCAGTACCCTGACCATTACGCTTTAACTTCCATTCAAGGTTTGATACGCTACCTGTGTCAAGTGCATATTCACGAATATTATTAAATGCTGATTGCTTGCTAATACCTTGAGACCATACAGCAATATATGGATCTTCAAGACCATCATTAATCAAAACATTGCAGTAGAAACGAAGACGTGCTCTCCAGCCAGACTTCGGTTCCTTCTTGGCCATTTCACAACCGAAACAACGACCTTCTGTTTCCATTGTGCATGCAGCCTTACGCTTATAATCTTTTGGATTAGTGTGTTCTGCAACTACTACAGATAAACCACGGCTCTCTGCATAGTTTGCTGAGTCCGAATCTAGTTCTTCTACGAATCGGATTTTTGCTGATTGTCCATCAGCCAACTTTACCCAACGAACCTTTTGTCCAGTACCTTCATACTTTGGCTTGTCGAGCAAGGCATTGATATCTTTGAGTCCTTTAATTACGCTCATTTTTTCTCCTTGTTTGTTATCTTAGTTTAGCATAGACAGTATTGACTTGTCAAACTGATATTCTAATTGTTTAATTGACGTGTCGTCCATATCGCCTATATCTTTATATTGTTTATCTAACTGAATTACGCTAACACGAGAACCTAATCTTTCAATTAATCGATCTTTCATGTTACCGCCTGCCTCATCATTATCTGCAATAACAATAATATTATTGAAGTATTTTTGAAGCAATTCTATTTGTGCATTTGAAACATTTGCACCCAAAGTAGCCACTGCTGGGAAACCAACCTGATCTAATCTAATAGCATCAAATGAGGATTCAACCACATAAACCTTGTCTGCAATTTTTACTCTATGCAAATTAAATAAAGTTTTTGATTTTGGTAATCCTGGGGTATTTTTAAATTCTTTACCTTCGATGGTTCGTGCAACAAAACCAATAATCATTCCATCTGGGCTATGTACTGGAACAGTGACCATATCTTGCTTTTCAGAAAATCCAAGCCAAAAGTTTTTCATTGACTGTTCGGTAATTAGTCTGCCTGAAAAATATCTTTTTGCTCTTGGAGATTCCATTGCCTGAGAATTTAATCTTTTAATCAATATCTCATCAAACTGGATAAAATCTGGTTTAACATAAAGTGCTTGGTTAATATCTTTTTCTAAATTAGATTCAGATTCTTTACCTTTGATAAAACGAATAGATTCAAAATAAGTGCGACCAGACGTGTGCATAACAAGTTCTACTAAATCTGCGACTTTCTGACAAGAAAAACAAAAAAATGTTCCATCGCTTTTATGCACTTCGCCAGCAGGAGTTCTTGTATTAGAATGAAATGGACAAAAGATAATATAATCAGAATCTACTTCTGATTCGATTGTGATTCCCGAACCTGTGAGAACTCTTTTAATTTGTTCTTTGGTGTAGGTATTGCTTTGTGTTCGTCTAGTCCTATTATCCATTCGCTCTGTCTTCTTCCTATGTATACTCCGTATAATGTTAATTCAAATTCAAAAAATTTTTTCTTTTCGTTATAGTCTACCGTAAAATCTGGCACTATGTCAAGTCTTGGTACATAACCTGCCAATCGCATTTCTGTAACCAGAAGGCGGATATACTCCTCCTTCAATCTCCAGATTACAGCCTCGTCGCTGATCATTCCGTTGAGATTGAACTTCTTCAATGGTTTGTGATGAAAAGTTGCCATGTATCATATTATATCTGCTATCTCAATTCTCAAAGTCTTTATATCTATAATGTCCTCTGTCAAAGTCTACTTCAACCAAGAATTCACCCATAAAACCATTTCTATTCTTTCTAAATACACATTCAATAATGTCGCTATTGGCTCCACGACCAAGTGCCATAACCCAGTCAGCATCATATGCGATCTGTCTAGACCAAGCAGTTTGACCCAATGTTGGAACGGTATCGAGTTTAGTAACGTCATCTGGAGTAGCAGATGAGATTGCAATAATTGGTACTTCTTCTGCAATTGCCATTAACTTTAATTCACGAGAGAGGTTCTTCATACGTACCGTCTCATTGTCAGACTTTTGATTTGGACTCATGAGTTGTAGGTAGTCAACAATAATAAAGTCTGGTTTGTACTGATCAATCTTTCCACGCAGGACAGATGGAGTTACATCTCCACCAGAGTCATTAGAGATAATATGAAATTCGGGTTTTCCAACAAGACGATCTCCATGCCACTTCTTAAGCATGTCAATCTCAACCTGTCCAGAACTGAGTTTTCTATGTGACCAAAGACCTTCGCCCATAATTGTAAATACACGGTTACGAACTTCTGTCTCACTCATTTCCAATGAAATGACTAATGGGGATTTGCCTTGCTTCCATGCTTGTACAGCAAAGTACAAAGAAAGCCAAGACTTACCAATACCAGGATATGCTAGGAAGACACCCAACTGTCCTGGCATGATTCCTGCTGGAAGATAATTATCAAATCCTGGTAAACCAGTTTTAATTCCAACAGAACCTAATTCTTGTTGCTTCTTTACTTGTTCATAATATGCAACTGCTGAATCTAAATCCGTAACATCGATATCACGAATTGCAGCAGTGTTCTTTTTTAATTCTGAAGTTTTCTGAATCAGTGTTTCAAGTGCTGCAGGACCTTGGCCACTCTGTACCTCTGTTGCAGTAGCCCTAAGAATATCTTTAAGACTATCTGTTAAATACTCTGCCTGCAATTCATCTAGGTGATGCTTTGTTGCTCCCACTCCAGTAGAAGGTGTAAAGTCTCTAAACTTTTCAACAACAAGGGATAGTGGTGGAACGGATCCATTGTGTTCAGAATAGTTTCGTATAAAGTTCCAAATGTCTCCATGAGTTCTTAGGATGTTGTCAACATTTGCTTGTAAGAGTACATGAACCTGTCTATCTTCAAGGACAGCGGTAATAAGTTTATTCTCAGTATTATTCACTTAACCACTTCCTAGCCATTGCTCGTCTCTCTTCTCGTTCTCTTTTGTCTTGTTCTATTTGATTTCGTTTTTCAATTATAGCATCTGCATAATTGACGTAATACTTCCAATTTGGTTCATTTGCAATTTCAAAATAATAGGATAACAAATCATAACATGCTGGCAATCCATATGATTCAATCAATGCATCTGCAGCCCATTGCTCTACGTTTAAATTGAGAGATGGCTTCTGCTCATATCGCTGAGTATATAATTTGCTATAACGACTAAGCAAAGCCATGCGGTCTTTGCGCTCAGCCATTACTACTCTTCTAACTCAGACTTTGCTTCAGCAATTTTTTCAGTTAGTTTATCTTCTACAAACTTGTAGACTCTTTCAAAAGCATCGTTAGTATTCTCTCCATCACGCTTTGAATCTACAACCCCAAGATCCAGTCTCAAGGATTGAAAATTTCCAAGGTTGAGGGTATAACCCAATGTTACAGAAACTTTAGTATTCTCATTTTCCATTTATATTTTCTCCTATGTGTTTTAAACAATCATATCACAGAAGTCTGTGAAAGTCAAGCATTGTCTTTCTATGGAAGGTGCCAAATCATCCATTAAAGCCACTTTATAGGGGTTTTTAGCCCCTACCATAAGTTGCTGGTCATTCTGCCCCCTAGAGGCTGGTTTATGACCCATTAAAGCGTTTCACTCCAAACTGGTATATATCTACCATCTTCAGTCTTTACATATGTAAGTATACCGTCCCCCATTCGCCTTGTCAACTCTTGGCGTGAGGGTGTTATATCATTTGTAATTAATTTATCTTTTCTTGGCCTGCCAATATGGTATGTAGCCAATATATCACGAATTTCCTTTACCTGCGATTCAGAATAATATGATCTAACTTGCCAACCCCTAGCCCCACCCTTTTGAGATCCCATTGGAAATGGAATAACCCCACGCTTCATAAGTGATGGCATATACTTTTTGTGTCTATTTACAAGTTCTGCAGTTTCTCCAACTGTATAGGCACGTTCTCTATTATTTTTAAAATCACTAATAAGACAACTTTCAATTCTATCTTTTGTAATATTATAAACAGACATTATTCCATTAGAACGATTTAAATGATGAACTCGAACAAGATCACCATTTAGAAACCAAACCTTTTTGTTTCCAGGAATTACAGAGGCGTTATTGTAACCTTCGCTCTCAATGCTTCCTTTTTTAATAGCCATTGTCCCTCATTTGAATCAGTTGGTGGGTGAAAAAATTTGCGTGATCCACATGTCAAACAAAAAGTTTCTAAGTGATCGGCTTTAGTATATTGTCTATCTAGAAACATTCTTTTGTGACACTTATCACATTTTAACATTAGTTCGGAATACCAATAACTATTAGATTGACCCCAACAGTTAAGTTTCCGCTAGTGTTAAAACGAACTACACCCTCTACCCTAGAAGTATTAACTGTTTTTAATACCACAGATACATTTCCACCTGCTGGTGTACCGCCAACATTTATTGGTGTTGCTGTACAAATTGGTGCATACTTGAAGTCTGCTGGAAAGTCATATGAAAATGATTTTTCGTTTCCGCTGTTTACAGTAGTATCTGAATAAATATTTACATATCCACCGATGATTCTGGCTTCAGATGCTTTGACACTTTGCTTGCCTGCATTAACAGTATCAACGGTTACATACTTATAAGTAGATGGTGAAATTTGGCTGGCAAGATCATTGACTGCATTAGCAATCTGATAGATGTAGGTCACATCCATTGGCTGACCTCGTTCTGGTAGTGGTATTTTTGACATAGTATCTCCTTATCCAATTATACCAAAGGTTCGGTACCTTCGTATATTGTTAATTTTGTATTTCTTTCTTTTGTAATTCCTTCGAATTGAATTGCTACACTTACGCTATTTGCCGTTTCTTTTAAAAATGAGAAACTATGTACGTATGATGTACCAGCATATTTATACTGACCATTATCAAATTTAACAAAAACATCATAGGCATCTTTATTTACATTGTTATCTGAATCACTCCATACAACATTTATAGTTTTAGATCCAACCTCAATAACACCAGTAACAGTAGTTGGGGTTTTTTCAACTAGGTTATATTGTGGAGACCAATGTGACATTCTGTTTCTATCTTCAGAAATAATCCTGTATCTTAAAATAACATTATTATCTTTACCAAGTGGTGGTAAATCAGAAGACTTTATAACAACCTTCTTTATTCCTGCATCTGACATTATTGCACATCCAGGGCAAATCTAAATTCTAGGTAATTAGTTGTATTTTGTAATTTTACAATTGTTTCTGCATTTGTATTTTTAATAACAGAATATCCAGTTAATCCGTACAAAGCATTTTCTGTTGAAACATTTTCAAGTCTCATTGCATCAATACACACAAAGAAATTTTCTGATGGCTCACCATTTTTAATAACACATGAATAAATCTTTACAACATTAATAGCACTCCAGGCAAATGGGTTTGTTTTAAATAGTTCTTGTAATTGCTTTTTGACAACAACATATCGGTTAGTGCTAAAGTCATACTGTCCTGATCCTGTGCCATTTGGTACATCGATTTCTAATTTTGCTGTTTGGCTAGATGATAAATTAGATCCACCATCATCTGAAGAAAATTCAACAATAATACGAACAGCATCTGGAACTTCATTTGAATCTGCAATAGTATTTGCTACACTGAAAGCAAATCGTAACTCATCTGTTGGTGCATTCTTGCTAAAGTCTGCTACTAATCCAGATTGATGAATATGGTTCTCATCTCCAACAACGGAAAGTCTAGAAATACCATTAACTGTTTGTTTTTGAATATTGCAATGATTACCTCTAACAGCAACAATATTATTTAAAAATCGGCAACGCTCATATCTTGCAACTCTGTTTGCATCATTAAATACTCTATTGTTAGCGTTTGTTTGTAAAACATTGAGATCTGTAACAATATTATTACTATCTTCTGAACCATTTAGTGGTGTGTATATTGATGGAATTGACGTTGCCTGCTCTTCTCCAGAAAGGTGCTCTTCCCAGTTTTCCTCTGGAGAATAAGCAAACAAAGTTTTACTGTCATAAGCACCTGCTGTATTATTGGATCCTGCAGAATAAATTCCTACTTCAGATAACTCATATCTTTCTTCACTAGGTAGTTCAGCAGTAAATACAATCTTAGAAATACCGTTCTCAGTTACAAAGCCACGAGAAGCAATTGGAACACGAAACATCTCAAAATCTAGGTTTGTCTTATTTGAATAATCTGCAAAGTTGTCCCCAGTATCTAGAGGGGTTGGTCCACATCCAACAGCAATGTAAGAGGCGTAGGCTGGAGCCTGGCCAATAAGGTATTTGGCTAAAATTCTTTTCCCAGTATTAGTAATCATTAATTATTCACCTCATATATTGTATCATTAAGTAGGTCCCCAGCGTTTAGCATTTGAACCTCTACCTGCTCGTCTTCTTCTAGGTTAATAACATTAATAATGATGTCCCCAGTTTCTGAATCGATATAGACAATTTCCCCATTGGGTCCAGTACCAACATCTGGCACCTTGTTTTCAAACTTGATTGGGAAATTCTTAAAAAATGTATTTGCAGTATTTTGTAATGATAAAACATTTTGTGGATTATATTGCAAATAAATGCTTGTTAGGTTTTTGATTGGTTGGTAGGATACTAGTTGACCTGCAACAATATCGTTTCTTGCTATATTAATAATTTCCTCAGCACCTATATCCTCAAATAGAAGGTCTGTCATTACCTCTACTGGTACGACCTCTTCTGTTGTAATAATTAGATCAGGTGTCGCTACTTTGATTCCTGACGTTGATGTTGATGGAACAATTGTTGGTAAGTTGGGTGTTGCCTCTACCATTATTTTACCTCACTTAAAAATACCGTCATGTTAGGGCCATGACCATCTTTGCTATATTCAATATTATATACTACAAAACGGTCTGTATCTGAAACCAAAACATCTACATCTTCTTGTTTAAATTTAATATTAACAATATCTCCAAGTTGTAATGTTGGCATTGCAAATATTTTAAGACCAATAGATTTTCTTGGCTTAGAGATTTTTGAAATAATCCATTCCATCATATTTTGTGCATCGTCATATGATTGTATGTATGGTGCATTTAATGAAAAATCTTTTTTACCATGAGTTAATCTACTTATTTTAATATCCTCATAAAGTTTATTAACCTTAAATGGAGAAGATATTAAATTGGTTCCCTTAAATTGTGGATTAGAAAAATTAGAATTTTTAGTAAAATATTCATCCACAGTATAATCATTCTGAGACTGCTGCGTAAATGTTACGCCCTGAATTCTTAAATAATTTCCACTACCGCTGTCCAAACTTAATGCTTTGTCTGTTGCATTAAATACCATAAATTCTGCTGCATACGATCCTGCCCTAAAGCCAGAGACGGTATATCCCTTAATGTTATTAAATGTTGGTGACAATTTTGCATAAAGTGCAGGAAAGGCTTTATCATATTTTACATTAAAGTAATGTGCCTCTCTCATGATTGTGCCAAATTCGTCAAAGTATATCTTATATGCAGGTGGTTCTGCTGGATTGATTCCAGATAGGTATGTGCCCTGAATTACACCACTCATTGCATATTTTCTAAAAGCCTCATTGGTATTAATTTCACTATCAGAATATATATTGTTTATAGGTAGGTCTAGGGCATATGCGGTATTCTGACTATAGTTATTTGTTAATGCATAAACATTTTCAAACATTACCCTGGAAGATCCACGCAAAAATAATGCCATATTATTATATTTTGGTAGAGGATCTGTATCATCTACTGTAGCAACAAGTCTGTTATTAATATACAAGAAAAACCTTCTTATATTTCCTATGTCCAAATATTCTACTCCAAGGTCATATACCGTTTGCTTATCTTGTCCAGAAATTCTATATTGGCCAACAAGCGTTCCAGAGTCTACTAAAACCTCGGCAAGTCCAGACCATAGTTTAATTGGAACTGCTAATTCACCAGATGCGTCTTTTTTAATTTTATAAAAAATAACATTACTTACTCCAGAATCCTGATCACTATACGCCTCTATATTGTTTGCTGTAAGTGCTGCCAACTCAAAGTAATATCCATTGTTTGTATTTGGATTAACCATAACTGCTAAACCACCAGAAGATCCACCAATCTGTAAACTATTTTGTGGGGTGGTTCCTGTAACAGTATAATATATACCAGTTCCAATTGGTGTTTGACCACGACTCTCACTATTTTCAATTTTACCAATAATACGCATACGTGTACCAAAATGCTTAAATCTATCATTCAATGGTTTATAAACATAAGAAATATAATCTAATGGTCTATCTGCTGTTGCAAAAGAAGGGCCATTCATTACCAGAGCAGATGACTGAACGGTACCAGTATCTGTACTCTTTTTGCTATTAACTTCTGTTTCTGTTAAATATCTACTTGACAAAAAGTTTCTAATAATTCCATTTCTTGTAGTGTTATTAGCAAGTGTTTGTCTCATACCTGCGACACCTTCAACTGTTGCAGGCAATACCTTATCTGTAAATAAATAGTCTGCATTCATTTGACATGCACGAACATACGCATTGTCTGACCAGTTAGATGCTAGTCCTGCGTTATGTGAAACTATAGGTGTTCCAAATTGTCCTCTACCGTGTTTTGCAACTGCACCATTTTTGAGCATAAGGACTCCGCCAACCTCTTCATAGTTTGGTTCGCTATAAATTCTGATCAATCCAGTTGGATAGATTTTTCCATTAAAAGGTAGTTTAGAAAAATAGTTCTGATACTCTTGTGTGCTTGTAATCCAAACATTTCCAAATCCAGAAATGTTAAATTGTGCAGCATCAAATTTGATAATTTCACCATTGGCATAGAAGTATCCATTGTATCTGGTTAACCAGGAAATGCCTTCACCAAAGTCCATGGTATTGTTTACAACCATTCTATTTACTACTGTCGGTACAGCACTTGAAAGATCTGTATTTAATGGAATAGCAGCAAGGGCAAAGTTGGACATATTTGTAACGTTTTGATTAACAGACTTGATTGCTTCTGTACCCGTGGCTTCCCACAATAGAGCAGGTTGATAAATCCAGGTCTTGTCTTGATCAACCATGCTTGCCTGCTTGATTGAGCCATACTGTCTTTGTATATGCTTTGTATTATATGTAATTCTTCCATCATTGATAATTGCATTGTCTTGAGAGGCAACTTCAATAATGTTAGCCAATTTTGTTGATGTTGGTTTATTTTTGTAGACACCAGTTTTTTCAAAATCTTGTGTACCATATAGTGTCATGTCAATGCCTCTTTGTGTTTCAGAAGGCATAATATAATTTTTTGACATCATTACAAAATTATTATATTCATCAAAAAACATTGCTGTCTGTGTTGATACTGCTAAATCGTTTAAAATTTCTGCCACAGTTTTATCTGGTGGAATATAGAAAAATGGAATAATAGCATTTGCTTCATTATTAATAAACTTAAAGACATAGTTAGAAAATCCAACTGAGTCCAACAACAAAGAAACAGCATATGTTAGTGACGCATCTTGGATCAACATCTGAGGGGCAGTAATTGATTCAAAATAAAAATATAAATCTCTTAATGTTATGTCAACCTGTCTTGTATTTGCATTGATGGCAGGAAAACCTTCGGAGTACATTGTCTTGATTGGAATATAATAATCATATCCATCAACATTTACAATAATCTCATAAAACTTAATTTGAAGATGTCTTGATGTATACTTTGCAATAATGCTATTTGGATTATTAATATTAAAAGAATTGTTATAGTCAAATAGTTGTAGCATACCAGTTGATGCTAATAGTTGACCAACAGGTAGTGCTGAGCCAGATAGATCAGATGCCGACTTTGTTATTGAATAGTTTGTTGTCAAATCAGAAATATTGGCTGATAGTCTTGGCGAAAGTTCAATAAGGTCAAATGTAGAGTTGGCCTTGTTCATAGTTTCTACCACTATTCTGATACCCTGAATATATTCAAACTGTCTATACTTATTAGATGCTGTCATAGGATCATTAAAATAATCTGGATTTGATAAGTCTGTTACAAAGTTGGTGAGTCTATCTACCGTTTCTTCTTGTAGATACCATCCATATGTTGGTACAAAGGTTTCATAGGCTTCTCCAGTCCAAATATGAAATGTTCCAATATCATGCTGGCTATTTTTAATTAAGTAAGCATATCCAACAATAGACTTTTCTGGTAAAAAGGTGATTGTATTATAGTCTTCTGCATAAATAAAGATGTCCCTATATTTATCTGGAACAATTAATCCATATGCAAGTTCAACATAGCCGTCAGACTTAATAATCTTAGTTCCATCTTTTCTAACAGATGCTTTATTAAAAGATATTGCATCGACCCAATTATTATTTTTTAAAAACTGTACCTTCCATTTTTGTGGAGTTGTTTGGTTAGCATCTCCATATAGTGGATCTGAGAATGTTCCTGCATTTGTTGAGAAAGGTCCAAGATCTGTTGAGCCAACATTTGTTTGCATTTTGATTACTACTCTATTTGATGGTACCTGATCTTTATAAACTACATATGGAGCAGTATCATCAATATAGAAATCGCCATTAATATTGTTATTAGCAAGACCACGCTCTACGTTATTCTCTGTACGAAAAGATGTCCAGTATTTAAAAGTATCGTTTTTGTCTGCCATGTAATATCTTGGTCTTGTTGACATATTCAAATTAGAATGATGGACATATTTGCCATTTAAATAAACTGCCTTATTAATACCAGATCTAGGTCTAATCACACCGAAGCAATCTTCTAGAGAGTATAACAGTTTCATCTTATCTTTTACTGATTTAAATACTTGTGGCTGATCATCCTCATCAATTCCACCATCAACTGTAATATCTGAATCAGTTGCATCTGTATAATGTCCGTTAATATCATTTTCATCAAATGACGGATTGATATTTTTATACAGAGATTCAGGGTCTGTTGGTCTATATCTATAATTTCCAATTTGTAAAATATTTGTTGGAATATTCATGTTCCACTCAGCCACAATTGCTGACTGTGTTTTAATTGTAGAAGAAGTCTCTAGATGATTTTGTAGATCTGTATCTTGAAACATTATACCTCTTCCAGGGTTACATTGATATTCCACATGTCATGACCAACAATGCCACCTTCTGACGATGTTCCAGTACCCCTCTTAGCAACATTATATGAAAAGTTTGATATATAAACTTCAATCAATTCGTTATATTGGTTAATGTGTCCAAATGGTTCTTCAGCATTTTTAAAGTTCTTATAGTTATCATATGCAAGAAACATCCAGAATGGACCAGTATGATTATTGTACCAATCTAATAACTCTACTCCACCTGCTCCACCATCAGCAGTATATTCGTATTCGCTCTTATGGTATGGAGACTTTCCTTGAGAATTAAATTCAGCATTCATGTTATATGCTCTAGATGGAAGCATATCCCAAGACATTGAAACTGTCATCTTGTCTGCTGTATGGTAAGACCTCATCCTACCATTAATCATTCTCTCACGTGTTTCTATTCTGGTTGGTGAAAAATCTAATGGAGATCTATTGTGATCTGATAAAATAAGGAATTGGTTATATAGTGTTGTATCTGATGTACCGCCAGTATACTGACCAACCTCTAACCCATTTGGAACATACAGTCCATTAACAAGCGTTCCAGAATTCTCTGACCATAAAACTGCCTGTGGTCTTTGATATCTTTGTCTACCATTCATATAGGCCGTGGTACTCATTATACTCTTTGCCCCCTAAGTTTTTGAGAATCAATTCTTCGCAATTGTGCCATTACAGTTTGTGCAATGTCTTCTGGTGAAGCATCGGATTGAGCATTTACTGTCAAGTTATAATTATACATGCTATCACCAATAGATTTTCCGCTATTAATTGCTTTCATTCTATCCAAACCAAAATTACTTACGGCATAACGACTCATAACAAATTCTCCAGGTGTTAGCATTGCTGGAACAGTATCTGTTCCCTTTGCATAGCCACCAGCAACAAAATATTTTGGAATAATTCCACCAGCAGATCTATAATATGAATCTTCATACATCATGATTTTTGTTGCTTTTGTTGCAGCCTCTGCTTCTTTAAGTTTTTGTAATGCTGCTGCTTGTTTTTCTGCTGCTGCTTGCTGTGCTGCATATGCAATTGCTTGTCCAGTATAACGTGCTGAGGACATTACTCCTGATACGCCACCTAATGCAGCAGTAGCCGCTTTATCAGATAATAGGCTTGCTGCCATATCATTAGCAATCTTGCTTGCAGAAGTATCTGTGGTTGTTCCATTCTTTATTGATGTAAGTAGTTTATCTGTTTCGGTTTTTACCGTTGCATTTGTCTTATCAATATTTCCTGGGTTTGTGGTTGTACCATTGCCTCCGCCTCCGCCACCACCGCCACCGCCAGTGGCACCAGTTCCTGCCTTAAATGCTGCTTGTGCTGCGATGGCACCATTGATGGCTGCTATAACGGCATTCCATGCCTGCTCAACAGATATAACACCTGATGCAACAGCGTCCAGATCAATAGCCATTGTGTCTAGATAATCATTTGTTGCATTAACTGCTTCTTTAATTAACTCCCACTCAGCCTTAGATCTTCCTTGTTTATCAATAATAGCATCGATTGCCTTTTGCATATCAGTGTTATATTTATTAATAACTTCATTCATCTTATCAAGTTTATCTTGCTCAGCCTTAACCAAATCTTGTGCTTTTTTCAAAGTGGTTTGTTGAATGGTATAAATCTCATCTTCTTTAGTTCTAACCATTTCTTGCAACTGTGTTCTTGTATAGAGAACGCCATTAATATCAACCTGAATCTTTTCAATTTCTTTTTGTTGTTGAATCTCTAGTTGCTTCTTGCGTTCTTGCAAAGCGTCAATAGATGACTGTGTGGAGTTTTCTGCAGCCTTGGCCTGCATATCTTGTGCAATTTGTGCAGCAGCAGAAATGTCACCTTGAGACAAAGCATCGGCAAGGCTTGTTTTTTGTTTTTCCTGCTCAGCAAGTTTAGAATTAATATCCTTAACTTTATTTAATGCTTCAATTTGTGAATCAATAGCATCGGTTCTCTTCTTGTAGGCATCATTGATTTTATCTTCTTCTCTACCAATTAAATCAAGGCCTCTATTCCAAAGAGCAATTTCTTCTTGCTTTTTATCAATTGCTTCATTAATTGCATCAACTTCTTTTTGTTTTGCTTTAACGACTTCTTCTTGTGCTGAAATTGCCTGTTGATATTTTTCTGGGGACATGCCCTGTTGTTCAATAAAGTTCTTTCTCTGTTGCTGTTTAATAACAACTTCCTGATATTTGAAATATTGATCAACTTTGTCTGCTTCAGTTTCCTGTTCTTGTTGTGCAGCAAACTTAGCAGCCTTTAATTCTTTAGCAAGTTGTTTTGTTGCTTCTGCTCCAGCCTTGGCACCAGCAATAAAATTCTTAAAGTCATTAGAGTTAATATCTTCTGCTGCTATGTTAGCAGTCAATGCAGCATTTTCCAATACTGCTAAAATCTGACTTGCAGATAGGCCAGCCTTTTGTAATTTACCAAATGCAGTAACTTGCTCTTGTGTATTTATAACAATTTGTTGTTGTTGATCAACAAATGTCATTAAAGAATTTTCTTTAGTAAATTGAAGAATTGCCTTACCCAAATCTCCAAAAATAACCTTTCCATCTTTAAGTCTATAAATTCTATCGCCAAGTTTTTTCAATGTTTCAGAATCAATATTATTAATAATGTCAATTGCTTCTTGTGTTGCACCAGCACTACGCATTAGGTTGTCCATGCCCTTGAAGCCAGACATGTCCTTGCTTAATGCTTTAACAAAATCATTATATGAACCAAGGGCGTTGATTGATTCTAATTTAAACATCTTTAATTTTTTCATTAACTCATCTGTAAATAATGTCTTACGAGTGTTGCCAGTAGTATCTGTAATAGTTTTTGTGCCTGGAGTTTCTTTTGGATTTTGTAATACCTTTGCAGCCTCTTCTTGTGCTTTTTTAGCATCAGCAATAGTTTTCTTAAGTCTTGCTTCTTCTAAAATTAAAGCACTATTTGCTCTATCTCCTGCCAATGCCTTTTGAACTTTGTCAAGTGCTTTTTGTGCTTCCTGTATTGTCATTTGAGCAATAGCACCCTTACTCAAATCTGATGTTTGAATAATCTTAATAGCAACTGAATATTCTTTGCCAGAAATCTGTTCTAATATTTTTGGAATAAGAACAAGATCCATCATTGTCAAACTTCCATTAGCAAATCCCATCATCAGGGAAATTTGTGTATTTTTTGGTAACTTGGCCAAATCATCTTTAATTCTTTTTGCAAATTTTGGATTTGATTTTTCTAATGTAGAAAATACCTGTGTAGCAAGATCTGCCAAAGAATCCTTGGCTAATTCACCACTACTATCAATTTTATCTAATGCCTTAACTAATTCGACTGTAGATGATCCAATACCTGCAAAATTATTCCAAATAGCATCAAATTGTTTATTATAATCTTCTTGTTTAATTGCGCCATCTGCATACTGCTGATTTAATACAGCCAAACTTTGTGTTTGTTGTTGAAATGCTAAATCTAATTGCATTGATGCTAATTGCACCTTAGATTGTAAATCTTTATATATTTTAAGTGAATCAATTTCAAGTGGAATATTGAAATTTAGACCACGCATTAACTGTTTTCCAGCACCTAAAACTTCACTCCAGAAACCACCAGAATATGACTTATTAATAGATTCTTGTGCACCAGCAGCGTTTTTTAATTGTTGATAATTAACATCAATGCCAGAAGACTTAGGAATTTTAATCTTTGATACATCTTGAATTGCAGTTCCGACTCTCTTAATACTTTGCATACTTGCTGCATTAAGGAAGTCAATTCTTGCTTGAATTGTTAATGGTTCCTTTAGAATATCCTTGCCATTTGGAGCAAGAAGTTGTTGTACAGCAGCCTTAACTTTAATTTCATCTGCACCAATAAGGTCTGCTGCTGCCTTAATGTTTGCTGCAATATCTTTAGGTCCCAACCCAAATATGGCTGCTCTATTTGCAACGTCAAATGCAATAGCATTGATACCACCCGTTTGTCCTTGTTCAGCACCAGCATTAATTGCAGCAGTTGCAGCAGAATTCTTTTGACTATAGAAGTCAGTAAATGTTCTTACCTTTGCTTCATCTGCTGTAATAAGTCTCTTATTATCTCTACTAAACTGTGCAGATGATGGAAGAGCCTTATCTCCAATAAATTTACCATACTCAAGAATTGCTCTAGCACTTCCAACTCTTGCTTCTGCTTCTTTTTTAGCAGCATCTGCTAATTCTTTTGCTGCCTTTTGCGCTGATCTATTAAATGCCCAGAAACCCACACCTAATGCAACAACTGCTGCACCAAGTGCAACAAATGGATTAGATAGCATAGGAAGAATCATGGATAGGGTTTGGAATCCAGCAACTACTGGAGCAACCTTTTGTGCCATATCACCTATAGGTCCTGGAGCAAATGATGCTGCAAATGTTGCTGCAGAAAGACCCATTGCAACACCAGATGTTCTTTGTGAGAATGCTCTAAATCTTTCTTGTCTTGCTGCATTACGTTCTTGGAAAGCAGCATATCGTGCTGAAACATTATCACGGAAAGCACCAAATCTTGATTGTCTTGCAACCATTTCTGGCATGCCTAAAAATACTGGTTCTGGTTTTGTTGTTCCACCAAGTGATGCACCCTTTGGAACAAGCAATCCAGATGGTGTTTGAACCATATCGCCCATTGCTGTAGCAGTTACTCTTTGTGCTGCTGCTTTCACTGCTGGAAGTCTTTCTTCCATTCCAATAATCAAACCTTCAGAAATATCTCTACCAATTTGCTTTGATTTTTCAGATGGTGAGTTTGTAGCAGCACCTACTGCTGTACCATGAATTGCAGCCTCGCCAAGTGCTTGACCATTTCTATCAAGAATAACTTGGCCTTCTTTAAATGTTTGTCCCTCATTCATCATCTGCATTACACGTTGTTCTGCAGCAGATCCTGCACCTGCTTTCTTACGTAAGAATGGTGGAACAAAACGACTTACAGCCCTTGAAAAAGGAATGTGTGCAAATTGATAATCTTGTGGATATCCAGTTGGGGCATCCATTCCACGAGATGCTAGTTCTCTTAAGAAGTTGGCACGTACTCTTGGCTTAAGTGTTTGGCCAGATCTTTCTGTACTTGCTCTCTTAACAACTGTTTGTCCTGCCTCATTTATAGCAAGTTCAACTCTCTGAATATTTTGTTGTGTTAAATCACTTTCCAATGGTGCAACTAACTTACGTAATGCATTGGTAAGTCTTTCTGCTTCTTGTGCAGAAAGTTTTCCTTGTTGTGCCATAGAAGTAATGTGGTCTGCCATTATTGGGAATTGACGCTCTCCAACTTGAGAGATGTTCGTAATATCGTCTGTTATGCCACCCTTGAATAAATCAAATAGTTGATCATTAATTCCTCTAAATTGTGTTGAGAACTTATGATAGTTAGATTGTGTTGCTTTTACATCGCTTTCAAACATCATCATTGTATTTAGTGAGGCAGCAAAAGAAGCCTTGGCTTGCTCTGATGTTTGTAACCATTCTCTATCCATACCAAAGCCACCAGGAGTATTACCTGGTGCCATCATTGCTACTGGTGAATATCTACGTGATGCAAATGTTCCACCAAGAACTGTACCGATTGTTTGTAATGATGTTCCAAGTCCTGTGGCAAATCCTGGAATACTATTTGAAACCAGAGCATTTACAAGATCTGGATTTCTTGCAACAGATGCAGCAGGAATGATTGCTTCTCCATTTGAAACCCTTGCAATAATTGAATCTGATGTTCCAGTACCAGGACCAGAAATAACACCACCACTAGCATATCCCTTTGGTCCACGTCTTGATTGAGGAAGCATCATACCTGGATTGTTTATAGCAAATCGCTCTGATGCTGCTATCGCTTGCAAATATGCATTCTTTAAATTAAGTACGGCATCTGCTTCTACAACAAATCTTTGTGTTAATTTGGCATGTACTTGATCCAACGAGTGCGCTACGGCTTCTGCCTGTAATTGTTCATCCGTTAAATATTGAGTTTGCTCACCTAATATCTTTGATCCACCAGTAAGTCTAAGATATCCGTTACGAATCATTCCTAACATCTTCATAAACTGACCAGCAAAGTTGGCAAACAAACCTATAAGCATCAAAACGACAGGTCCGATTCCTGCAAAGATTGTAACAATTACAGCAATAACCTTCTTAGTATGATCAGATAGTCCATTAAACTTATCTGCTAAATTTGTAATGAAAGTAAGAATAGGAGTAACAACTTTAACAAATATTTCACCAACAGGCGCAATAGAATTTTTCATGGCTTCTGCTGCAGCCTTAAATTTGGTCATGCTATTTTCTTCAATTGACGCTAATTCTTGTTGTGAAATACGTGAAAGGTCTTGTGCAGACATACCAACAAGTTCCATTACTCTTTGTGCCTGAGATCCAGACTTGGCGATATTATCAAACAAAGCACCAACACGTGCATACTGGAATTTACCAAATAATTGTTCTAAAACTCTTTGACGTGCTAGTGGAGTTAATTCCTTTAATGCATTACCAAGTTCAAGAACGGTACGCATTATATTGCCTTGATTTCTTTCAGTCATTTCTTTAAGATTTATTCCAACACCAGCAAGCATTTCTTTTGCTGCTTTTGTTGGGTTAATTAAAGAACCAAGTGCTGACTTTAAACCGTTTGCTGCTGAAGCAGCGTCAACGCCACCCTCTTGCATTGCAGCCATAAATACTGAAAGGTCTTTTATGTCTCCACCAAGACCACGAATAATAGGTGCGGTACGTGGAATTGCCTGGGTAATATCATCTAGCGAAACAACTGTTTGGTTTTCTACTGCGTTAAGAAAGTCAACAGACTCAGCAAGTTGATTATTGCTCATCTTAAATGCATTTTGAAGTGTGATGGTTGCTTGAAATGCTTGTTGTTTATCTATTTCACCAAGAACACTAAGTTTAGTGGCTTGTCGAACTGTTTCTTGTAATTTTTCACCTTGAAAACCTGCTGCTGCTGCATCCGCAGCAATTGCCATTGTGTCTTGAATAGCAACCCCATACTTAGTAAATTCAGAAGCAAGATCTCTAATCATTTGAAGATTTGTATCTGTTTCTGTTTTACTTGTCATTAAGTCACCATACACACGCTTAAATCTTAATGCCTGTTGTTCAATATCCATAAATACCTTAGATGCCGTTGATCCAAAAATAGATAGTGGTACTGTAAAACCAACCATCAACTGACGACCAGCCCACTGAGTGTTCTTACCAAAGTTAATTAGATTGGTTGTACCCTGAGCAAGCAACTGATTGAAGAGTTGCTGTCTTTGCGCTGCCATCATTGTCTTTACTGAATAATCGTTCATATTCATAGACAAAGGCGTAATAGAAATTGCCTTCATTGCGCCAGAGGCATCTCGGCCAAGTTTTATATATTGTGTCTGTAATTTGCGAACACGCTCTTCTGCGACTCTATTGATGGTATCAAATTCAGTTCTAAAAAGTTTACCGAATGACTTAGATGATGCTATACCATATCTAAAATATTCTCGCATTGAGAATTTGTTTTTTTCAAGGGAGGTGCTAAAAGATTCTGCAGCAGTTTTGATTGTTCTTATTTGTGCAGCAAATTGCCCAGTCGCATTTACAGAATTAAGAAAATCTTGTTGTAATTGACGCTGGGCAATAGAAGCAGAAGCACTAGACTTTGCAATTGAAGAGTGGAAAAGAGATATCTGACGCTGTAAACTCTTTAGTTCAGCAAGAGCAGCAGACGTGTCGATATTAACGCTAATATTAGCATTAACATCACTCATTCATTTCCACCTCTTTATTTTATAAATTAGACATCTGCATTAATTGAAATACCCAATGGGCTTTCATTTAACTTGATACCTGAAGCAACATCTACAATCTTATAGACCGTTGGAAGGTCGATGTTAGATTCTAGTTTTGCCAGATCTTCCGCCAATTCTGGCTTGTATTGCTGAAGTGCAATTTGTACACATTCCATTAAAACGCTCATTGACTTATCATTATCATCCGCAACCTTGGCGATTTTATCAAATGTTTTCATAAATTTACGAAGTAGTGCGATGCTTAATGGACGCAATTCAATTTCTGTCCCATCAACTAATGTCACTATTTCTTTTTCATGTACTGTAGTTGTCATTTATTCCTCCGTTATTGACTTAACTAATTATATCACAAAGAGCCAAATTACGAATCTATCTTTTCGTAATCTAAGCCCAACCCTATTCCAAATCCTGCTGTTTGTGCATTTTGACCTTGCAAAGATAAAATATCATTAGAATCCTTAGTTTGTCCTTTACTAAATACTCTGGCCTTAAGATCTTCCCAAGCATTACTCTTGCCAGTCTGCTCATCTAAATCTACACCCTGTAGGGCTGCATTAAACTTCTTTGCTTCATAGTCCAATTCCCTTTTTGTAGAAAGGATTGCTAAAAGTTCTGGCATAGATATAGAGTTTTCTAGTTCCTCAAAGTTTTTCCATATACCCGTCAAAAATACCTCTGATTCTAGTCTAGCAATATCCATGGTTGCCCAAGTACTACCTTCAGCACTTTTTATGGAACTCTGTTTTTCATCATTTTTGGCAACTTTAATGTCTGCCGAATATTCAATTATTTTATAAAGTGTTTTAATGTCAAATGCCAAAGATAATTCTTCTATATCATTGAATACCCCTGGTGCAAACTGTGACATAGAAATAAGTGCACATTCTAATAGGATATCTATTGATGCCTCATTATTTTTTGCTGTATGCACCGTTTCAAACTTTTCCATGAAATCATGCATGTATCGTATTTTTAATGGGGTAATTAAATATTCATTACCCTGAATATCATGTACACTATTAATGTCATAGATTTTGATTGCCATCTATATATTGTACCAAATGACAAAACCCACCATTGCTGGTGGGTCTGTCTATTAAATTGTATTTCTGTTATGCGAAAGTACGATCCACAATCTTTCCATAAGATCCTGATGTATCTTCTGGAAGTAGACGGAATGTAACTTCGAATTCAGTTGCTGTATCACGCTTTGCAGATACTGTAACATTTTCAATTGAAAGTGCACGATATGCTGCATAAACACGTTCTACGCTAGTTGTGTCGCAATCTCCAGTTCCTGGACCCACTGCAACCAATCCACGCTCAACTGGGCATTCGCCTAGTCGACCTGCTGAAAGTGTCAAAGTTTGTCCTGCGCTTGTAGACTTGCCTGCTTCAGAACCGAGATCGGCTGAAGCACCTGCTGTTGCAAGAAGTAGGTTTTCAAGTGTTGCTTCTGCAAAAGATGTCTTTAGGGACACCTGCATTCCTTGCTTGTAAAGTTTAGCAACGTCAAGAACCTGATCTACTTTTACTTCACCGAAATCTGGTTGGAACTGAAGTTCCAAACCATTGTTTGTATAACCAACATTTCTCCAGTCAGCATCTGCGGACAAGGTTTCCTTGTACGAAGTACCGCTTGCGAATGCTGGAAGATCGTCGCTAGTCAAAGTTGTATCTGCAACGAATAACGCAGCAGCACCAACGATGATTTGTTTCGAATCACCTGCTTGATAAGCCATATTTTCACCTCTTCTGTTTTAATGAAAGTAGGCGTGTTTCCTCATTCATAAGTATAACAGCCTTTTTAAGATTTATGCCAGTCATATTCTACTATCATTTTGTTACCAGCGTAAGTTCTGGCGGTTCCAAAGTCAATAATATCCCTGGTTTCCTGTAGTTGGTAGACCCTGAGCCTATGGAAAAATGGTACCAAAAAGTCTTGCCCTTTAAATTTTGCTGTTTTAAGCATTATAGGTTTGGTAAGATCATCCTTTAAAATACCACCATCATTATATTTTTCATACATCAATTGTCCATCATCAGTAGTTTTTTGAATCGGTGTTCCAGGATTATCCTCTACATACTGCGAGACCCATTTGTTAACTCTTTGTGCAGATTCATCTTCGCTATCTAGTAGGTCTTGCATATGTTGGGCAGTTTCAATAACACGATCTACAGCCTCTTCTCCAACTGCATAAAAATAATACATAAGTTGTTCTGATTTAATATGAGGAAATGGACTTCTTCTCATTCTTAACATACGATCATATACTGCAAAAATTCCACTAGTTGAATTACCATTTTGTATAAATGTTTGTGTTAAATCATCAATAGTTGTAGGGCTTGTTGGAAAAAATGGAATTGTTTCATTTTCTGCATATGCAGGAGTATTATCTTTTAGGTATGCATTAATAAATGTTGGTGGATGATAAATAGCCATTATGCACCAACCTTTATATTAGCAATCCAACGATATCCAGTTTCTAGTCCCTTGTTACGACCCATCTTAGAACCTGATCTAATGTTGTTCTTATATGCAGTTGGTGTACCTAGTTCTGACAAGATACCGCTTGATCTTAAAAATGCTTGTGTAAAATATCTAGAGAAAAAAGAGTCAAATGTTTTTTCAAATTGTCCTTCAGTATTTCCACCAGGATTATTTACAGTTACTGGACTTTTAGTAAATACTTCATCTTTGCCAACTTTAAACCTAAGTGCCTGTGCATTTTTAGGTGCAATAGTTACAGACATTCCAGTTTCCATAATATTTGCTTTATTATAAAATGGTTCTCTAGATCCATTTTGAATGCTTCGTGATTGACTAAATGTAGATTTAAAAGACAGACCGAGATTACTTACAGTATATTGAATATCAAATAGTCTAGCCTGTGGACTTCCAGTTTCATACCACTCATATACGTGGTGCAAAGATGCTGGGTTAACTCTTGCGCTAGAGTCAACATACTCTTTTAATAGTGAAACTACTTCATTACCTAGTTTATTTAAAAATATATTTTTGCCCTTTTTTACGCCATCCAGAAATCCAATAGAGTACTCAACTATATTTTTCATTTCAGACATAAATAACTTATCATCAAGTTTTACATTTATCATAAATCTACTCCTTGATTTTCTGACCTACGTAATACAACCTTATAATACTCTACGCCACCAAAAGGACCTACAATTGGTTCTTGTGATGCTATTTCAAAAATTGTAGATTTGCCTGCTCTCACACCTGCTGTTTCTAAATAGATGTTTTCACAATTTCTATCACGAATATTACTAATTACAATATTTGTCAGCGATGTCTTAGCATCTCTGGTTGATATTCTGATATCACTTTTAACTCGTCCAGACAAAATAAGTGTCTGTGTGATATTTACATTTGGCTTAATATCTTCTTGTGCTGCACCACCTGGTGAAGCAAAACTACAAGCAATTGTCTTATCGTGCATCCATTGTTTCTTTACGTTTCCATATGCACCTTGCTCTACTGTTGGATAGAACACATCTGCTTGTAATGGAAATACAAAATCTGGCTCTTCGCAGATCATTACAATACCCCAATTTTTTGAATAGACTTATCATACTTTTCAAGTATCTTGTCTACAACAGTATTTCCCGTTCCCTCGAACATTTTTTTATCAAACTGTATTCTATATTGATCAGTTATATAAGACTGAACATATCTCTTATAGTAATCTAGTTTACCGCACTTGATATCTTCAATTAACATTTTGGTTGCTGCAACAACATCTGGTGGAACAACCTTATATCCAACATCCATAACAACAGTATAATCAAATCCTTTAGGAAAATCGCCTATTCTATATCCAACAAATCCCAAATCTCCAGATGATCCAATAATCTTAGTTGGATTATATTCCATTCTATTTCTTTCATCTGTTGAAGTTGCGTTTTCTGTTCTATAAATTCCAGAATTATCTAATAAGATATCATAGGAGTAAGCATAATTGCTTGCATCTTCTACATCATAAACTAAAATATTATTTTCATAAACTTTCAATACACGATTACTATCGTGCCATAGTGGTAGGTAGTCTGTACCCTGACCAACAACATTTAAAACTAATTTATGGTTATAAAAACCATCTCCGACACATGTATCAATAATAGATCTTGCTACTAATTCCAAATTCTTGTATTCTTGAATATCTGAAGCGGTATCTCCAAATTCACTTGGATTTACATATGGCCTAATAATAGATAAATTATCTTCATGCAAAACATGTTCATGCTCTGTATCATAAAATCTAATTAAAAAGTTTCTATCGAACTGCACCTTTGTAAGTGGTAATTCATATACCAACTTGCCATTTTCATCTGACATAATGTTGGTTTCTTCAATTGAGTGATCCACCAAATCCTCAACATACACAATGTACTCATAGTTTGCTATGGGTAGTATCCATGTGGTTGTTAAAGGATAAGGCGGAACTCTCAATACTTCCATCTTTAGTTACCGTGCTCTTTATCAATTTCGTCTTGTGTGGCTTTGCGAACGCCATCTCTAGATAACCACTTATCCTCGTGCTCTTTTGAAATAACGTTGAATCCTTTATTTAGATTTCCAACACCGCTCCAAAATACGCTGCGTTCTGCAACTACATAAGAAACTTCCTTTTTGGCTGCTGGAGCCTTCTTCTTTGCAGGTGCCTTTGGTTCTGCTTTTGCAACACCAATTACACCATTTGCAACATACCCTAAAGCATCTTTTCCTTCTGCATCTGGTGCAGGAGTGGATACAGCAGATATGAAAGAAGGTTCTGGCTTTGGTTCTTCTGCCTTTGTCTCTTCTACAACTGGTTCCTCAACCTTTGGCTCTTCTTGTGCCTCTGGTTCATCTTTAACTAGTTGATCTAAAATCGCATCGAGTTCAGCATCATCATTAAAATTTTCTGACATATTATTACCTCCAATGTTATATTATAACAGATTACTAAAAAATTAAGAGGGGGAGGAGATTCAACCCCTACCCCCTCTCAAAGGTTACTGTTTACAGATTATGCATCTGCAGCAGCGTCTGCCCATGCAATAGCGTCTTCTTCTTCCCATTGAATACCGAAGCGGACGAATACTGTGTATTCAATTGTGTCCTTCTTCGCCTTGTATTCACGGTTAACGACGATATCACGTTGGAAGCCCCAAACACGGTTCTGAGGGAATGTCAAATCGACATAACCTGCAGGATAGTAAGGAACTTCTTGAACATCGATACCTAGAACACGAGTTGTACGTGCTCCACCGAATGTCTGTGCAGAACCATCAAGGTATGCTTGACGATTTGCAGATGTACCAGCAACACGGTTACCCATTGCTTCAGCAATTGCATCAGCGAGAGTTCCGTTATGCTTGACGATACCTGCGAACACGTCTGTACCTGCATAGAACTTAAGATTATTCTTAAGTGCACGATACTTACGTGGCATAGCAAGGATAATGTTTTGCATTACCTCTGGTGTCCAAGCGTTGTCAGCAACTGTAACAACTGATTCGTGTGAATCTCCGTTGTCTTGATGCTTCTTAACAAAGCCCTTCATAATAGAAAGGAAGTTACCTGTTGAACCATCACCATTGATAGCGAGATCTTCGATATCGTTAGCAAATGCGTTTGTCATAAGACGAACGAGATGGTCTTCAAGTGCAGCCCCCTCAATATTATCTTCGAGTGCTTCAGCAGAAACTTCCCAATCGAGACGAATCTTCTTTGTAGTAAGTTCTACCTTGCTGAATGTTGCACCAGTATTTGTGTAATCGCCAACACCTTGAGCAGCAGCACGAATAACACGCTCACCAACGTTAACTTTTTCAAGTTCCATGGTGTTTGCTCTCATTGTGACACGACGACCGTCTTGGGCGAGAACAGTAGCATCCCATACATAATCGATGAAACGCTGTGCTTGTTCAGGGCGGAGAATTCCGCTTCCAGCCTCACCCGAAGGATTTACTGCGTTAGGACCTGTGGTCAAACCCAAATTTGCATTTGGAATATTACCAAGGACACCGCCTGTAGCATAGTTACCAGGAATATTGGAACCTGCTTCAGATCCTGAAGCAAATCCACCTTGTGACTGGTAAAGACCTGGTGTTGTCCCACCTAGTTCTCCAGACTCTCCTGGTTGATTTTTAATTAACTCTTCCGACATATTGTCACCTCCAAGTTTTCTTTTTACCTATTTAAATAAGTCGGCTGTTTTGAGGAAACGTCCGCCCCATAAGGATTTTTCAACCATTTCTGGTTGATCCTGCACGATCTCGCCTAGATCGCCAGACTTTCGGAATGCCGTATCTGCTTCTACTGCGTCCACACGCTTTCCAAATCTATTAATTACTTCAGATGTTGCAGCGATGTCTTTGGCGACTGCTTCAAGTGAAGATTTTACTGCATCTGTATCGACCTTTGTAGACTTAAGCATTTCTACTTCTGCCTGCAAAGCCTTTACAGTTGTAACAAGATCGCTAAAGGCTGATGTAAGTGTATTTTTAACATCTGCAATTGCATCAACAATTGCCTCGTCTGACTTCTTTGCCTTATTCTCCTCGTCCATTTCAGCATTAGGACCTTCCTTAGAATCTTCTTCTTCGGTTTCCTTATCTGGATGTGCAGCCTTTTCAGTTTCTTCATCATCTTTTGGCTTTTCAGTATTTTCTGATTCCATTGATGCTGCTTTTTCTGTTTCGACCACAGGAGTTTCTTCGGCAACAGCCTCTGGAGCAATCTCTTCTGACTTTGTAACTTCGACTGTTTCTTCAACAGCCTTTGCTTTTTTGGTCATAGGATTTACCTCCTCTATGGTCTTAGTATCAATGCCTTTAGCACTATCTACTAAGAATTTAACTATATTCATTTTTTCGTTGTCTTCTTTTTCAACGAAACCTATATTTTCCATCTGATCGCCACTAACTGGACTTACAACAGATTCTTGATCTGAAATCATAACTAATCCAGATTCTTTATCATAAAAAACATTTTCTAATTCAACGTCTGCACCCTTTACAACATCTACTCCATCTACCTTTTCAACAGATACAATGTTTGCAAATTGATTTGCTGGGGAATCTACAAGACTCAACTCAACAAGATCATAATCCTTAATAATTCTAATTGTAGAATCTGATTTCTCATCATAACCATCATCCCATTTATTCATACGTCCACCAATTGAAAATCCTGTTAGTGTACCGTCCAAAACTTTTTCCCATGTATCTTGTGCACCTTTAGAAACATATGCAGATACAAAAACACCAGAATAAAACTTTTTTGTATTTGGATCAAAATATTTATCTGCTTTAAAATTAACCATCTTACCTACTGCAAGAGGTTGATGCATTTCACGAATGTTTCCACGGAAATTACTAAATGCTTTCATTGATGCTTCTGATGTAACAATATCGCCTTGCTTATCTAAATTATCTAGTGAAGCAAAGCCAGAAACAATGCGTCTTTCCTTGTCCACCTTAGAAAGTGGTAAGGAAAGCCTTAACGAGTCGCCATCAGTATTCCAATGGGCTTTGGATATAGTCATGTTAAATATATTATAGAGCCTTTTTTCACATACTTGTGAATAAACCTGTGGATAACCTATTGAGAAGATCTACCCTCGCCTTTTGGATTCCGTCCACTAATTGTGGCTGGACCATCAGATTGGTTGTTTAGTCGCTCCCCATCCCTTGCTCTTTGCACATTATCTGCTGGCTTTGGCTGGAAAGGCTCATCTCCTCCTTCCCGTTGAGGAAGTCCAAGTGTCTGTCTTGCCTCATTTGGAAGCATAACTTGAGTCTTTATATATCTTTCAATGATCTGTGACTGAGCAATTTCATCAGTCAGAGTTAATTCCTTAAACTTCAGCAATAAGATATCTGTCTTTTCTTTGATAATCTTATTTAGAGTTTTTTCTAATTCCTTTTGTGCTGGTCTTGCAACCTGTTCTTTAAAGGTTCTATCTTGTGCAAGTGCTGCAGCAAGTCCGCCTGCTTCTCCTCCACCAATTTTAGAAAGTGGAACTTGGTGAGCAATTAAAATATCATCACGATTTTGTTTACGATATCTTTCAAATGAACCTTCTTGTACACCGTTTTCAATTGGCTCCATCTTAAATTCAACTTTATTTTGATCCGTATCTCCTGGAAGTGGAATATAAAGTGTTCTGTGTGATTGTCCTTTAAGATTGGTTTGTAAAAATCTAAACATTTTATCTTCAGCATCAGATGATAGTCTTGCACCCTTAAGTGTAATAACATAACGTGGTACAGCCTTGTTACTGAAATAATCAATATTATATTGTGAGGCTAATTGATCACCATAAAGTGAATTAATTGCTGACATAATATCTGGAACACCATAAAATGTATTTAGTGGTGAATACTGTTTAAAATGAATAATCTCATTTGGTCTTGGATCATCTGTAATTGGATTTGGATTGTTTGCGCCAAAGTTTCTAAAGTAAACAACCTTCTGTCCAATAATTTGAACATAACCATCACGTAGTCTGCGAACACGCATTGTGGTTGCTGGAATGTGGCCTACATAACCAATTTGTCCAGATGTTGTTCTACCTACTTCAAGATAACCATTTCCGATTGCCTGCATATCTGTATATACCTTGGTCATTGTAGTTGTAAAAGAATCATCATCATTTAATGATTCAATCCAAGCATGCATTTCAATCTTTGCTCTTTCAATTCTATTTCTTGCCCTATCAACCTGTCCAGAGTCTGAGTTTGATTCTAGTTTAAGCATTGTGCTTGGAGATAGTTCAAAATCATATCCAAGACCAACAACATTTTCTACCTTTGCATCAATAGCAGCATGGTTAGCAAATGAAGTATCGTAGAAGTTTGCTAATTCATAAACATTCCATGGTGGAGTAATAACATCAAAAAGTCCATATGCATTTCTGTATACTGTTCCAGGATTAATTTCTTTTGAACGTGCACCATCAATACCGCTTTGATTTGCTCTTGCACTATCCATGTAGCCTTGCATATTATCTGGTGCTAAAGACTTTTCTGCAATTCTGTTTGTGCGACGCTTAAAATTATTTCCCAAACCAGAATATGTTTTTAGTTCAGACCAAACCTTGTTGAATGGATCTTCTTGTTTAAACTGATCCAAGAAACTAGATGGTGTGTCTATATTCGCATTAATAAAAATCTGATCTTCGTTTGACATTAGTCTGTTGCTCCATATTTTGCAATTGTGTCTTTTGCTGCTTGAACAGCACCTAAATCGTTAAGGTTAGGAATTAGTCCTTCTGCCATTCTTTGTTTTTGTTCAGAGTATTCTTCATCGGTTACCCTTCCCAATCCAGCAAAGAAGTATGGTTCTCCATCTGGCTCACCGTAGTATGCTGCTGCCTGCTTTAATTTAGCGATCTGAGCAATATCACCCTTCATAGATGGAATGTTTAGGATGTTACCCTCTCCATCAGTAAACCATTTGCCGTTTGCCCTCTTCCAAACATAAAGACCCCAGTCATAGTTCTTTTCAATTAAAGTAACCTTGGTATCACCAATTTGACCAGGCATTCTTGGTTTTCCGTCTTTACCAAAAGGGGCATTGTTTTTGTTTTTCATAACCACCAGTATACCATACTATACTGCGTTGATGACTTTAGACTGCCATGTTACATCTGTATTGAAGTTATATTCATAGTTGTCAAACATTAAAAGCCTTTCATCATCAATAATTATCTTATTAGTACCAGCAAAGGCATCGTAAATATTTTTTGGATTTACGCCATAATAACTTGTGGTAGATAGGATTAGTACGTTATTCCAGTTACCAGCGTCAACCCAATACTCCCAATCCTGAACTGAGGATCCACTGTTGAGAACCTGGAACCATTGACGCTTGACGACAGTCTTTACTTCCTGAAGGGTTGTAGACTGATAATACGATATATTACTAAATACAAGTGGTCCAACTAGGTTTAACTCACCAGTGTAGTTTGTATAATCAATGATGTTGGCAAACGATATTCCCAAAACAGACCATTCTTTTACAGTTATAACGGGGTTCTTAACCAATTTTCCATTTATATAAAATGCTATACCGTTTTCCAGTCTTCCAGTGTCTGAGTTAATTGCATAAATTTTTGCACGTCTACCGTCTGGACTATCTGCAACCATATAAAAATTCAAAGAACTATTGCGTCCATATATATTAAATATTGGAGTTGGGGCATATGGGAAAAAGTCTTTATCATATTTAAGGAATACCTGCATAGCCATAACCTGATAGTCAGATGCCTTACTTGAATTAATCTTAATAGAAAGACCTCTATCAATTTGTGGATTATATGTGCCCTTAATCTCAAAGCCACTATTTCTACTTAGATATAAGTATGGCATGCTCTTTTTATAAATGGTGTATGGATTTGTATGCTTATAATTATAATAAAATCCATCTTTGGTATATGGATAAACATCAGTACCGAACCTTGTACCAATTGGAGTCAACTGGTTTGCGTTTAGTGCTTGTGATGCCAACTGCAATGATCTCACCTTAACTGGATTAAATCTAACTCCATTAACTACAAACTCTAAGTGTAAGACAATAGATAGGTCATTAAAGTCTACTAGTGTTGGTGGATAGATAACCATATTATCTACCACTTCATATTTAGTGTGTTGCCAATCAGAGCCAGGAATTACTACTCCATTCTTTGTGGCATTTTCAATACGAGTAAAATAACCAGGCTGAGCATTTGCACCAGTTTTAGTATATTGGAAAGTGATATAGGATCTTACCAAAGAATTAGAGGTATCGTATAGGTAATTCTTTATAGATCTTTGTGCTAAATCATCATAATTATCATAATTAGTATATAGGTGATTATCTAATAAAGCATATGTCTTTTGAGTTGGTTTTTCATACTCAGATTTTAGTTCTGCATAGTTCCAAGTGCCCGTGGTTTCTGATTCTGTATATTTAGATGGTGCAGGATAGTCAATATTAAATTGAATAAAATCCAGACCGTATACCGTCGACCCATCATCTGCTACTATATTTTTACCAAAATATGTAAGCGGAAGATTATCTTCCCAATATCCAGTTGTAGCAATGTCTGGAATTAGTTTGTCAAATATCTTTTCAAAAATTAGTGTGTGGCTTGCTATATGATCAACTAGACGCTGTACTGAAAAATCTGATGGCGTACCGCCACTTAATAAATATTGCCAAAATGTTACATTGTCTCCAAAATATGAATCACCAGAATCTATTGGTGTTACGCCATCAAAGTATTCAAAGACATCTTCATAGTCATAAGGAACACCCTTAAAGTTAAGTCCTAAATCAACATTGCTAATATTTCTAGCAGTTGTAAAACCAACTTTGTAGATATTACCAGTAAAAGTATTTGATAGTTCTTTTGTACCACCAATATAAACGTTTAATTGATTTTTGTTTCCAAAAAACGATAATAGATTTTTTCCATAGTAGTTAGCAAAATCATCAATGTTTATACCTGCTGCAAATATTGTTCCAACTTCAACCCCTGGAGATGAATAGATAACTTTTGTGGTTCCAGAATATTTTAATATATAATCAATTCTATGATCTTGTGCCTCAATGGAAAAATAGTTATTATTGGTCGAATCTTCTACCCTAATCAATACCTGCGGTATACCAGTGATTGCCTCTTTAATTTTAAAAATACCATAAAATGCTTTTGTCTCTTCAGAGATCATATTTAGTTTATTATAATAAATATATGCATTAGTATTATCCCAAGAAGAATTTGGTCTAAATGT
>Ga0208546_1000027_pt1 | contig 79749 bp, 60 predicted proteins | sample DEB19_08_DNA_4_FD_184528 | JGI IMG/M metagenome (GOLD analysis project Ga0208546, IMG submission 184528) | Aqueous microbial communities from the Delaware River and Bay under freshwater to marine salinity gradient to study organic matter... | ecosystem: Environmental > Aquatic > Marine > Coastal...
TATTTCGTGAAGAGTGTGTATTTAGAAAGGAATTGCTGGGAGGTGAAATTGTTACTGTAACATTTCAACTCACAAAAGCAAAACGAGATGGCAGTAGATTCAGTGCATTACATGAATTCATAAAAAATGATGGCTCCATTGCAGCAACCCTAAATGTTGATCTTGCTTGGATAGATGTGATCAGAAGAAAACTGACAACACCACCTCCACAAGCAATGGAGATGATGGATCATGCTCCCAAACATATCGATTTCACATATCTTGATTAAAAATTAAACCCGTGTTTATGAGGATATTTCAATTAGCCATCCTGATGTTCATCTTGAATTCATTGGATACTCATGCACAACAATTGAGTTCAATAGAGAACAAAGTTGCATCTTATGTTGATGAGCATCTGCCTGCAGCCATTGAACTACTCAAACAAACAACCAATATCAATAGTGGAACTTTGAATGTAGAAGGCGTAAAAAAAGTAGGTGAAATTTTTGGCAAAGAATTACAAAAAGCAGGATTTAACACTACCTGGATCCATTTGCCGGATTCCCTAAAACGTGCTGGGCATTTGGTTGCAACCCGCACAGGCAATAAAGGGAAAAAAATATTCATTATTGGTCACTTAGATACTGTATTTGAACCAGATATGCCAGCCAATCCTTTCAGGATGATCAATGATTCAACAGCAACTGGACAAGGAGTAAACGATATGAAAGGTGGTGATGTAATCTTAATTCTTGCATTGCAGGCGCTCAATCACTATGGACTTTTGGAAGGATCTGACATTACAGTATACTTCACTGGCGATGAGGAAAGAGCAGGTCATCCTGTATCAGTGAGCAGAGCAGACTTTATTGAACGTGCAAAAAGATGCGATGTAGCATTGGGCTATGAGGGTGCAACTGCAACAAATATTGTTGCAACAGCAAGAAGAGGTGCGAGCAGTTGGCTTCTAGAAATTTTTAGTAAACAAGGACATTCATCAGGAATTTTTAGTGATTATAGCGGGTACGGTGCAATTTATGAAGCAGCTAGAATCATCAATGAATTCAGAACAACATTGAGTACCGAAAAATATTTAACATTCAATCCGGGATTGATAGTGGGTGGTACAGAAGTTACGTACAACGAAAATAAAGCATCAGCAAATGTCATTGGAAAGGATAATATTATTTCACCAGCAGCAATAGTTCATGGCGATTTAAGATTTCTAACTGCAGATCAAAAAGATAAAGCGCGTGAGGTAATGAAGGAAATTGTTGCAAAAAATTTAAACGGAACAAGATCTAAGATTACTTTTTATGATGGCATACCATCGATGGCCCCTACGGAAGGAAACAATCAATTACTCAATATCATTAATCAAGTTTCTATCGACATGGGAATGGGTGCCACAAAAGCAGGTGATCCCGGATCAAGAGGTGCGGGCGATATTTCTTATGTAGCTGAGTTCTTAGATTGTGTGGATGGATTGGGCGCAATGGGCATGGGAGCTCATGCACCGGGGGAAACGATTTATTTAAAAACTATACCATTTTTATCTAAAAGAACAGCGATCCTGATCAATAGGTTGGTACAAGCCAAATGATCAAAAATGTTTCATATTGATAACAATGGTTGTATCGCTTGTCAATTTAAAACTTGCATCTTTAAAATTAGGTACACCAAAAAAGTTAGACGCATTGTTTGAAAACGCATACCCTTCTTTCGGGATACCAAGCATATTCGTACTAAGCTTACCATTGTCATCCGCATCATGAAACAAGGCAATTGCATACGTTCCTGAGGGAATCTCACGTGTTGACAATACTACTCTACCAACCTGAGGGTTCAGCGTAAAAATTTTGATGCAGTTGGTGGATTCATAAGGGAAGCCCTTTTCGGCATTGTAAATAGACAATAATATTTTCCCTTTATTCGATTTCACTTTATTGATTTGTACATTCAATGTTTGAGCTTGAAGTGAGATATCGGTATAAAAGGATATTAAAATAAATGCAAAGAATATTTTGAGTGGCATGTATAAATGAATGAAATATTTCTAAAGAGCAAAAGTAAATGTATATACAAATTGAAAAATTTATTTATTATATTTAATTTATAATTCATTGAAAATGAAAAATAAAATATTGAATATTTTGTCCGTTGTATACGGATTGCTATTTATTAACGGCGGATTAGCAAAACTCTTAAAATACATGCCAACTCCAACAGACTTGCCAGAGGCAGTGGTAAAAGACAATGCAGCCTTGGCAGAAATTGTTTGGCTTATGCCATTGATTTCATGTGCCGAAATTTTAGGAGGCCTCCTTATCATTATTCCCAAAACAAGGGCATTGGGCGCATTGATCGTCTTCCCAGTAATGGTAGGGGTATTGCTGCATCACATATTTGTAGATCCGAAAAATATTGTCATGGCACTCATAATATGGATTTTACTGATTGCCATCATTATAAACAATAAAGAAAAATATCTACCTATTATTAAGTAGCTCTATTTAGCAAGATCAGGACTTTTTAATTTCAGCTTTGTAAATACCTGCAAATGCGGGAGTGTAAGCACAGAGAGTGTAATAAATAAAAGTGTAACAAGACTGGTTGCATTTTTACTGCTATAAAACATAAACATTATAAAAAGCATTCCTATCCAAGCCATGATTGAAAATGGCATCGCCTGCTTTAACAGTTTCATCCAACTTATTGATGAATTAGGCATATTGAAATTCAATCGAATTTTATCAAAAGAAAGGATAGAATGCCAGAGTCCGAAGTAAAATCCAAATCCAATCCACAGTGTGCTGTAATGACAAATAAGTAAAAGCACAACAAGCTGTAGTACTGAATAATAATAATGTGATGATCGGAAATAAAAATATTTTCTGTAGATAAACAATGTCAAATAAAATAAGATGATGATCCCAAGTGTGATGGGTGAAAGAAATTTTGCTACAGCAACCCATTGTTCTTGACTCACAGAAGATTCACCTACATATAAAAAAATCTTCAAGGCACTCTGTACATTAACAGACAGAAAATATAAAATCCAACACATCCCTAAAAAGAAATAAAATACTTTGTGAATGAGATGATCAGATTTTCCTATCCAATCAATTTCACCAAAGTGATAAGCGGTGATGATGATGAATAATATCAATGAAATCAGCGGAAAGAAATACCACAACAAGGCATATGCAAGTATGTTAAGAAGATATTTCAATAAAACAGTGTTTCCCTTGATATCACCCGACTGCATGGTTTTTCCCTCAATGTATAAATCCAATGCCCCATGGGGAACTCCAAAAAGAATCATACTGAATAGCAGCAGTTTGAATTGATAAGGCTCTGAAACAACTATCCAATTACTCAGCAATGCGAGTAGCGCGCCCATCAACAATAACCATGTTCTCAATTTCAACTGCATATCAAAAAAATTGGGGCGAATTGCTTCGCCCCGCCATTAACCAAAAACTACTGTTAAAAAACTAAATTATGCGGCTTTGCGACTCAATGAATAAATCACAAGTCCAAATCCAATTTTATTTACTGCATCACCAATGTTGTAAACAACGTTCATATCTAAACCGATGTTTTTGAAGCTTTCATACCACTGACCATCAGCTGTACCGATCAAATATCCCAAAGGATAGATCGCCCAACCAACCAATACAAACCATGCAAGTGCAGAGTTTGCTGCTGCTACTGCAGGACCAGCACTGGTAGCAAGTTTTTTAACACTACCCATCCATACTTCATAAACTATGTAGAAGTAAGCGATCGCACTGACAGTGCCCCAAATGGTAGCATCTCCCAAACCAGCTTCTCCCATGTAACCAGTTACAAGCATTACTACAGAAGCAAGAATCATCTTCCATAGCAAACCAGTGGTTCCACCAGATTTTTTTGTGATCAAATAGAATTCAACACACATCAAAGGAACTGTCAACAACCAGTCTACATAACGAAAGAAGGTTGGAGACTCATGTGTATCACCATAATAGCCGCGCATGTAATAATAATGCACAGCTGCGATGAACGTAATCAATCCTGAAACCAAGACAGAAGTACGCCATTCTTTACTGGTGTTGTTGAGCTCGAAAAAGAAGAAAACAGAAGCGGCCATCATAGCCATAGTACCTACGAAAAACGTAAATGAAACATAATCGTTCTTCGCAATTGCCGTAGTGGCATCTAGAAAAATTGATTGGAACATATATATGGAGTTTTGGTGAACAAATTCATATCCACAACTCGCACATAATCATTAAGGCTGTCAATCTAATATTAGATCGCAAAGCACTGGCGTAATCAATCGTTGTCAATTACACAACATGAATTTAAGAAAATTGTTCAATACTTAATATACATTGCTTCCACAAAACTCCATTCTGTACTGCAATAGATTGATTCATAATTCAATATAAGAGAAAAAAATATTTTTATAAAAGAAAGTGTGCTTTTTGTGTTATTTCATAATGTTTCGACATTGAATTACATAATACATTATCTTACAATACATTGCAAAGACAATATCAATAGATAAGCATTAAAATATTTTCAATGAAAACTTTACTAAAAATATTTCTTGTTGGATTAATAATACTATTGGGAGTTCTAATCTTCAACACGATGAAGTTGAAGAATGAAAAACAAAACCAGGTTTCTACAATTGACATCCCAAAAGATGATACTGCGGCAAAACATTTAAGTGAAGCCATTCAAATCAAAACAGTTTCATTTGGAGATACCCTCCCCATTGATACAGCAGAATTTTTGAAGTTCAGAATGTTCATGGAAAAAACCTATCCATTGATGCATTCAAAACTGGAAAAACAATCGTTCAATCAATTCAGCTATGTTTTTAAATGGAAAGGCAAGGACAGCACAAAAGCTCCTTTCGTTCTCATGGCACACTTAGATGTTGTCCCGGTGGAAGCCATTGCAGAGAGCAAGTGGACATACCCTTCGTTCAGCGGAATGATCAAACAAGATACCATTTGGGGCAGAGGCGCAGTAGATGATAAATCATCTGCGATTGCCATCATGGAAGCCACAGAGCAATTGCTGAAAAATAATTTTACTCCTGAAAGAACGTTTTATATCTGCTTCGGCCATGATGAAGAAATTGCAGGAAAACGTGGCGCAAACATTGTATCAAAATGGTTTAAAGAAAATAACATCAAACCTGCCTTCGTTTTGGATGAGGGTGGAATGATTGATACAGAAAAATTCAAAGATGTGAAACGTCCTGTAGCAGTGATTGCTACTGGCGAAAAAGGATTTGTAAATGTTGATATCAGCGTTACCATTCCTGGTGGACATTCATCTCAACCAGAAAAAGAAACTGCTATAGATGTACTAAACAGTGCAATTCAGAAAGTTCGTTCCAATCAAATGCCTCCTATAATCACACCACCGCTTCAATCACTGTTGGAAAGAACAGCGGCAGAACAATCATTTCTGAAAAAAATGATCATATCCAATATGTGGTTGTTTAAAAATACTGTTATAAAGAATTTAGAAGAAAACAAGCAAACCAATGCGATGGTGCACACAACCCTTGTTCCAACAATTGTAAAAGCAGGGATCAAAGACAATGTAATTCCATCCATTGCCAATGCAACCTTTAACAGCAGAATACTACCCGGACAAACCAGTGATGATGTTGTCAACTTTGTGAAATCTGCCATCAATGATGATCGAGTCTCTGTAAAAAAACAAACCATTTCCTTGATGGAAGCATCTTCATCAACTCCATCTGATCATCCAAGTTTCAAAATGCTGGAATCCATCACCCAAAAAATTGTTCCAAACGTATTGGTGTCCCCTTATTTGATGATTGGAGCAACAGATTCCAGATATTACAGGCCATTCAGTGAAGCGGTATTGAATTTCACTCCCATGCAGAATGCCAAAGGGTTTCATGGAATTGATGAGCGTATTGGAATCACAGATTTGAGCCGAATGATCAGCTTTTATAAGCTGGTACTGGCTGAAAAGTAAACAAAGTTAATTTTAGATCTTTTGCCAAAAGATTTGAATGCCAAAAGCATCCAATCTATCTATATATTCACCAAAACAACTTTGCTTGATGAAAAAAGTATCTACTAACAAAAAAAAGCCGATGATTGGACTATCCAAAGTATTGGCTCTTGCATTCACTGTATTATCAATCAACATCTTATCAGCTTATAAAATTGTTTCTGACCCTGGTACTGCGCCAGATCCAACCAGGTTCAAAAAAGTCGTCCTCACTGAACCAGGAAAATTTGATGAGCCAATGGAAATGACATTTCTACCTGGAAATCGCATTCTCATTGTTGAAAGAAAAGGCGGCATAAAAATAGTTGATGGTAAAACTGGTGCAGTTAAACTGATCGCTACAATTCCGGTAAATACAAAATATAAAAATAAACAAGGACAGGTCAGAGAAGCAGAAGAAGGTATGATGGGAGTGATAGCTGATCCCAACTTTGCAGAAAACCATTGGATTTACCTGTATTATGCAGACCCCAATGAAACAAAACATGTTTTGACAAGATGGGAATTGATGGGTGATGAGTTAAAAACAGACTCAAAAAAAGTAGTACTTGAAGTTGCTACGCAAAGAGAAGAATGCTGTCACACGGGTGGTGGAATGGCTTTCGATAAAAATGGAAATTTATTTTTAACTGTTGGAAACAATACAGTAAACCCAAGATCAGGTACATCCAATTTGGATGATCGTCCGGGTTTCGAAAACAACGACGATCAGCGTGCTCCAGGCAATACAAACGATCTGCGCGGAAAAATTTTACGCATCCATCCTGAGAAAGATGGAAGTTATACAATCCCAGAAGGAAACCTCTTTCCAAAAGGAACACCAAAAACACGTCCTGAAATTTACACGATGGGGCATCGAAATCCATGGAGGGTTTCATGGGACAGCAAAACAGGATATATCTATTGGGGCGAAGTTGGTCCGGATGCTTCTACTGAAACAGCAAGAGGTCCTCGCGGCTATGATGAATTCAACCAGGCGAAGGGACCAGGATTTTTTGGATGGCCCTATTTTATAGGAAACAATATTCCTTATGTAGAATTCCATCATCAAGACAGCACATATGGTAAACCGTTTGATCCATCAAATCCTGTTAATAAATCTCGCAACAACACGGGTTTGACTGAACTTCCTAAACCAGTTCCAGCAATGATTTGGTATCCATACAATATGTCTGATGAATTTCCATTGGTTGGAGCTGCGGGAAGAAGCGCAACAGGTGGACCAGTTTACAGAAGAGCAAATTTCCCAAATGCTGCTCGCCCATTCCCGTCTTATTATGAAGGAAAGTGGTTGATAGTAGAGTTCATGCGTGGATGGATCATGTCTGTTACGATGGATGAAAATGGAAACTATAAAAGCATGGAAAGATTTGCTCCTGAATTGAATTTCAGCTCTGCCATCGATATGCAATTTGGTCCAGATGGAGATTTATATGTACTTGAATATGGTTCAGCATGGTTCAAAGGAAATGAGAATGCATTCCTTACAAAAGTTGAATACAACGATGGAAATCGTGCACCTGTTGTCAATGCATCAGCAACAAAGAAAAGTGGTGCATCCCCACTTAAAACACAATTGACATCCGCAGGTACAAAAGATTTTGATGGAGATATCCTTAAATATGAATGGAAGATTGTGGGCGGTGGAACTACAAAAATTTTGAAAGAAGAGAACCCATCACTCACTTTAATCAAGCCCGGAAAATACAAAGCCACATTGACTGTTGCAGATGCGCAAGGTGCCAAATCGAGCAAAACCATTGAGCTGAATGTTGGTAATGAGCCCCCAGTTGTAACATTCGATCTTGCAAATGCCAATAAAACATTTTACTTCCCTGGAAGCAAATTGAATTATCAGGTAAAAGTTCAAGACAAAGAAGATGGCTCGTTGGCCAATGGAAAAATTCAAGCTTCTCAAATTGCAGTGAGTTTGGATTATATGCCATTGGGATATGATCAAATTGATATTGCGAGTACACAACGTGGCGCTGATGTAAGTGCATTCTCAAGTACTGGTCAAATTCTTTTGAATAAATATGATTGCAAGAGCTGTCATTTAATGAACAAGCGATCTGTTGGTCCTAGTTATATCGAGGTGTCCAATAAATACAGAGGTAAAAATGGTGCTGTTGAATCACTTGCACAAAAAGTAATCAAAGGTGGTGCAGGTGTTTGGGGAGATCATGCGATGAGTGCGCATCCAAACCTGAGTGTTGCAGATGCGAGAGCGATTGTTGAATACATCCTTACTACTGGCGAAAAAAAGAGCACTGTAAAATCTGCTCCGCTTAATGGTGAATATACCATCAAGCCTACCGCTGATCAAAAAGAAAAAGGAACCTACGTATTCAGGGCTGCTTACCGTGATAAAGGAACTGCATCCATGACACCATTGGTGGGTGAAGAAGTTGTAATGTTACGCTATCCTTCCTTGAATCCTGAATTGGCAGACTTTAGTAAAGGATTTAATAAATTCATTACTCCTTCGAAGTCGCTTAATATGGATGGAGATGGGTCATATCTCGCATATAAAGAAATTGATTTAACAAGTATAGATTCAATTGCTATAAAAGTGAATGGAAACATGAGAGGCTCATCCGCAGGTGGTGAAGTTGAAATCAGGTTAGATGGTGCAGATGGAAGCTTAATAGGAAAAACGCCATTCATCAATTTCACTCAGCGTGGTCAGAACCGAGTTGTCGCTGATATAAATGATACATCAGGTAAACATACCCTGTTTTTTGTATTTAGAAATCCCAAGGCGAAACCTGGTCAAACACTGCTGCAACCTATTGAAATGGAAATTCTTCCAAAAAGATAAACTAAACCGGAAAATAAAAAAGGGTTACAAAAATGTAACCCTTTTTTATTAGAAACAGTTTAACCATTGATCATAGATTTTTAAGATAATTGACACTTCCTTCCAGGGTTCCTGGATCTGATTCCATTTCAACATACACCCATTGAAGTCCGCCAACTTTCGCTGCTTCAAAAAAGTCTTTCCAATTCACCAATCCATTCTGACCAAGGACCACTTGTGTATTTTTATTATTTTTTGAATAATCTTGTAAATGAGCAGAAATAAATCTTCCAGGATGTTTTCGAAAATAATCAGCAGCTTTATATCCTACTTGGATTGCCGCAACTTGAAATTGCATTTTAACTTTGGCTGGATCCAACTCTTCTAATATAATATCATAATCTGGGTGTCCGTTTTTCTTCTGTTCAAATTCGCCATTGTGATTATGATACCCTGCTACTAGACCTGCTTTTGAAATCTTCTCTCCAATTGTATTTAATGTTTCACACTGTTGTTTTAATTCGTCGAGTGTTTTACCATTTAGGCCACCTGAGCATACCATATGCTTCAATCCCATTTGATGTGCAAAATCAATTCGTTCATCAAGATTTTTTTCAAGTTCATCCCAAGTAAAATGTGCACTGTAACACCCTAAACCTGCATCATTGACCAATTTCTTTAATTCAGCTCCTGAATACTTAGTTAATGAAGGAAAATTCCAAGGAGCATACCCTGCAGGTGAACACATTTCAACATGCTCATATCCAAGTTTTGCCATTTTCTGAAGGGTTTCTGCTGGTTGTGCATCAATTTCTTTTCTTAATACAAATGATTGAAATCCAATTGGGATTTTCACTGTTTTAAAATATTCAGATGCAAGTAAACTTGATGGTATCTGAGAGAGCACACCGGCACCAAATACACCTGAAGCCCCAGAACTGATAAATGACCTTCTATTCATGATTTCAAAGTTTTATGAATAAAAGGTAATAAATTTTTCAATTTTAAAGATCCACAACCCAATTATTGACTGGAATATTTTTTAACTTACTAGACGTTGGTTCATATTTCAGCATTTATTTTTTACAGCTAATAAATTTATTACCATGCCTAAAAAATTCAGCCGCAGGAAATTTATTCAACAATCCGCAGCAGCTACAGTAGCTGCAACGATTGTTCCCAGACATGTTATTGGGGGAAAGGGATTTGTTGCGCCAAGTGATAAACTACGGATTGCCTACATTGGTTGCGGCACTCAAGGGCTTAGAGAAATGAGTGATCTCTTAAAAAATCCAAAAATTCAAATAACATCTGTTTGTGACCCAAATAAGTTCACTTCAGACTATCGGGATTGGTCGCCTAATCAAATAAGAAATTTGGTGAGAGAAGCAACAGGAAACCAAAATTGGGGAAGCACAATAACAGGTATCCCTGGCGGAAGAGACGTAGGGCAGACAATGGTAGAAGGGTATTATGGAAGAACTATGCCAAGTGGTAGTTTCAAAGGCTGCACATCGTATGAAGATTTCAGAGAATTGCTTGATAAAGAAAAAGATTTTGATGCAGTAAAAGTAATGACTCCTGATCATTTACATGCTACGGTTTCAATTGCTGCCATGAAGAAAGGCAAACATGTAGTAATTCACAAACCTATAGCCAACAGAATGCATGAAGCAAGGCTTACGATTGAAACTGCACGCAAAACAGGAATGAAAACACATTTGCTGGCATATTCCAAAATTCAGGGAAATGCAAACCTGAAAAAAATGTTGGAGGATGGAACCATTGGAAAATTAAAAGAAATTCATAACTGGTCAAACAGACCTGTATGGCCACAATTTACAGGTAACCCAAAAGAAAAAATGGAAATTCCAAAAGGAATGAATTGGGATTTATGGTTGGGACCAGTACCTGATCGTCCATATCATTTAGATTATACACATATGGTCTTTAGGGGATGGTATGATTTTGGTGGCGGTACTATAGCGGATATGGGACACTATAGTCTATGGCCCCTTTTTTTGACATTAGGAATTGACAAACCACCAATCAGTGCAGAAGCATGTGGAACAATCAATAGAGAATTTGTGAATCAAGTAAGCCATGAAATTGAGAACCATGTTGCGTTTCCTTTTAGCACCATGGTGAAGTTTAAATTTCCCACACAAAAAACCATATCGTCATTTGATCTGTATTGGTATGATGGTGGGATGAGGCCGCATATACCCGATGAGCTCGAGGGACCAAATGTTGCTTTGCCTATTGAAGGAATGATGTTTGTTGGTGAAAAAGGAAAAATTCTTGCAGGTTTTAACTGTGAAAATCCTGTGTTGATTCCAGATTCAAAAATGAAAACATACTTGAGTGGTATGACAATGCCAAAAGAAAAATCGGAGAGAAGTGATGATATTTGGATTGATGCATTTAGAAACAATATCGAATCTCCTGGAAGCTTCTTACACGCATCAGCAATCTCAGAAACCATTCAATTGGGTGCAGTTGCAATAAGAACTGGGAAAAGATTACACTACAATAGTGAAAAGATGCTCATTACAAATGATGCAGATGCAAATAAATATTTTTTCAGAGAGTACAGAAAAGGATGGGAATTATAAATGAAAGATGATATTTCACTCGCACAATGGGCTTTAATTGAAGAGCATCGTGCAAATAAAATAACGACTTTAGATCTTCCAAAAATTGCCAGAAAGGATTTCAATCTGAATGGAATTGAATTGGTTAATACACTGTTTGAATTACCAACAGTTAATTATCTAGATAGGCTATTACATGAAGCTCATCAATATAATATTCAAATTCCTCTCATCATGATTGATGATGAAGGTGATGGATGTTCGGCTTCTGCTGCAGATCAGAAACAGTTTGCCATCAATCATTTTAAATGGGTAGACATTGCAGCATACCTGGGATGTGCTGCAATAAGAACCAATTGTAGAGGTTTTGATGCACCAGATCACAAATCTGCACTTGATTGGGCAATAACATCATATTTTCCATTATTAGAGTATGCTACAAAAAGAAATATTAAAATATTGATCGAGAATCATGGAGGAATATCAAACGACCCGGATTGGATGGTTCAACTTTTCCAAAAAGTAAATCATCCGATGTTTGGTAGTTACCCAGATTGGAGAGAACCAACAAATGAATTTGATAACAAACTTTACTTACAAAAAATGCTTCCGTATTCAAGTGGTATGTCATATAGAAATCAACCTACAGAATCACTAACTGAAGAGATGATTCATCTATGCAAAGAGTCAGGCTATAAAGGATGGTATGGAATTGAATCAAATGGAAGAGATGCAGTATATGAAGGAATAAAATTATTAAAGAAATATTTACACCTCCCATAAATCAGTCACTCCCTTACATCAAAAAGTGAAAGAAAGTTTTATTTATAAAACAGCAGTTGATTCACAGCATTTTAATGATGCAAAACATTTATTCAAAGAATATGCACTATCCTTGGATATCAGTTTAGATTTTCAACATTTCAATGAAGAACTAGATATTGTGGAATCGATGTATGGTGCACCAACTGGTATATTATACATTGTTTATTATCAAGAAAAAGCAGTCGCATGTGCGGCTCTTAGAAAAATAGGAGAAGGAATTTGTGAAGTAAAACGGATGTATGTGCAAACTTCATTTAGAAGATTTAAAATTGGAGATACATTAATCGATTTATTAGTAACCAAGGCAACTAATATGGGATATTCATTAATGCGATTGGATACATTAGATTCAATGACTCCAGCAATTTCGCTTTATAAAAAACATGGTTTCTATGAGATTGAAGCATATTATTTCAATCCCAACAAAAACACCGTCTACATGGAAAAAAAATTACTTGACTAACGAAGCAACATCAAAAGAGATCCTAAAAGTGTTAAGACAATAATTACTTTTCTGAATTGCGCATCATTGATCTTTCTGACAATTTTCAAACCCGCCCAAAAACCTGCAGACAGAGCTGGTATCAATAGCAAATCAACTTTTAGTGTTGAAGCAGTGATATTCCTCCAGTAAAAAATCTGAAAAGGCAGCTTAAACAAATTCATAAAAAGAAAAATCCATGCACCCGTTCCGATAAAATCGTTTTTACTCAAGCGCATGGCTAGAAAATAGAGATTGGCAAAAGCGCCAGCCAAATTTCCCATCATGGTGGTAAATCCAGCTGCCAACCCGGTTGGAATCGTGAACCATGGATGATCAGGCACTTCTTTAGACGTGCGATATTCCATAATGAAAATTACAACGATGGAAACAAGAACAATGGCAGCAATAATTTTTTTAAACAGAGCTTCATTCATATTCTTCCCTGCAAAAACACCCAACAAAATACCCATCATCATCCAGGGTACAAGCTTCCAAAAATATTTCCACTTTGCGTGTCGATTATAATAAGCGACAGCTGCAATGTCTGCAATGGATAACAATGGTAGAACAATTCCTGTAGATGACTTTCCACCAAATACAATTGCCATCAATGTAACATTGAGCATATCAACTCCCTTCAACCCCGCTTTCCCCATACCGATGAGAAATGCAGCAATCATTACCAACAACCATTCAACAGAAGTATATCCCTGAAAAATACTCATCATTTATAAATTATTTTTTTTCAACTCATCAACAGCATAATTGGCTGCTCTTGCAGTCAAGGCCATGTATAAAATAGAGGGACTCTGATTGGCGGTGCTTGTCATACAGGCACCGTCAGTTACAAATACATTTTTACAATGATGAAGTTGATTCCATTCATTCAACAGCGAAGTGTTTGGATCTTTACCCATCCTACATCCGCCCATTTCATGAATATCACGTCCGGGAGCCCAATGATTATCATGGGTATGAATATTTTTTACTCCAGCAGCTTCTAGCATTTCTGCACCTTGAACCAAGAAATCTTTCAGTAATAATTCATCATTTTGATCATAATCAACATTTGTTACAAGCAAAGGAATGCCCCATTGGTCTTTTTCTGTTTTACTAAGCTTTACATGATTTTCATACTTAGGAACTGTTTCACCCTGGATATACATATACATTCCCCATGGTCCAGCTTCAGACATCTTATTTTTTAATTCAATACCAATATGATCAATGGATGCATCTTCATCACCCCTGGTTCTATAACAACCCATAAAAGCCATGTATCCTCCAACAAAATCCATGTCATGCTTTTTGAAATTCCTGAAATTAGGCATCATAGATTCGGCAGGCTTTCTGCCATAATAATATACATCTTCATAACCTTCGATGCTTCCACCCAATGAACCACGATAATTATGAAAACAGATATAATGCCCAAGTAATCCATTGTCATTCCCTAAACCATTTTCAAATCTTGATGAAGTTGAATTCAACAAAATCAAATTGCTGTTTAATGCAGATGCATTGAGGAAAATAATTTTTGCATGAAAATCAATTTCTTCATGACTATGAGCATCAATCACTTTTACTCCTGTTGCTTTTTGAGATGTTGCATCATATATGATAGAGTGTACTACTGAATCCGGACGAATTGTGAGATTTCCGGTTTTGGCAGCCCATGGCAAGGTTGATGAATTGGAACTGAAATATCCGCCAAACATACATCCACGCATACAAAGGTCACGGCTCTGACACTGGCTTCTGCCCTGTTCTATGTGAATTGGGAGCGGCTTGGTTAACTGAGCCCAGCGTCCTTGAATCATATGCCGATCTCTATATTTCTTACTGATTTTTTTCTGTAATTCTTTTTCAACACAATTAAAATCAAATGGAGGTAAATAAGCACCATCCGGCATGGTCTCTAATCCATCTCTGTTACCACATATTCCTGCAAATGTTTCTACATGTGTGTACCATGGAGCGATTTCATCATAATGAATAGGCCATTCAATTCCATAACCATCACGGGCAGGTGATTCAAATTCATTTTGACTCCACCGCGGACAAGCCCTTCCCCAAATCAACGACTTACCCCCAACCTGATAACCCCTGATCCAATCAAATGATTTTTCCTGAACATAGGGATGGTCTTTGTCTTTTATAAAAAAATGCTGTGTCTCCTCACCAAAACCCGCTGCAGTAGTTATCAGTGGATTTTCTTCTAAAAATGTTTGGGTCATTTTTCCTCGATGCTTGAACTCCCATGGATGCATCGTCATGGTGGGATAATCTTTGATATGCTCAACCATTCTTCCCCTTTCCAATACGAGTGTTTTGAGTCCCTGTTCACAAAGTTCCTTGGCAGCCCATCCACCACTGATGCCAGAGCCTATGACAATGGCATCATACGTGTGATCGATTTTTGCTTTTCCGTTTATATTAGGCATGATTGAACCAATTAAAATGAACTTTGTTTTATATATTTAAAGTACTCAATATAATACAATGAAAAAAGTTTTTTCACTTATTGCAGTTCTGCTCATAGCCATTTCCTGGATTAGTTGGAACCATAAGATGTCGATCAGAGAAAAAATCTCCAAAGAAGATATCATCGAGTGTTATAACATGGAAACACTCAATGCCTATCAACAGGAAGCATCTCAATCAGCTTTTGCATCCCTGCATATCAAACCGAAGCAGGCATCAACTGCAGAGCAACTTGGTAAAATGATAAGCTTTTCTGTTTCTGATAACAAAGAAGCCAATGCATATTTCATTCCATCAAAAAAGAAATCCAACAAATGGCTCATCGTCATTCAGGAATGGTGGGGATTGAATGATAATATTAAAAACGAAGCTGATAAATATTATAAAGACCTAGGCAACATGAATGTATTGGCGGTTGACATGTACGATGGAAAAGTTGCCGCAACACCAGACAGTGCCATGAAACTTATGCGCGGTGCAGATATGACCAGAATGGTTGCAATCATCAAAGGTGCCATTGAATATACAGGAAAAGATGCCAATATATATAGCGTTGGATGGTGCTTTGGAGGAATGTGGAGCCTGCAGACAGCAATTCTTGCGGAATCAAAAGCAAAGGGTTCTGTGATGTTTTATGGAAGACCAGAAAGCAACCTTGATAAATTAAAAACATTGCAATGCGATGTCATCGGCTTCTTTGGAAACAAAGACCAATCACCTTCACCAGCTGTTGTAAATGAATTTGAAAAAAATATGCAGTCAGCAGGTAAAAAATTGGAAACACACAGATACGAAGCAGGACATGGTTTTGCCAATCCAAGCAACCCCAGTTTTAATGCTGAAGCTGCAGCAGATGCATATCAAAAAGCCATTGCATTTTTAAAAGCACACAGCTGATCAAGCCTTGGCTGCTAAAATTTTTTCTTTTGTAATTGGTAAATCTCTGAGTCGCTTTCCAGTTGCATTGAATACTGCATTGCTTACAGCAGCTGCAAATCCAATGATGGCAATTTCACCCAACCCCTTTGCACCAATTGCATTGATATAAGGATCAGGTTTATCAGTAAACCATACATCGATATGAGGAATCATATTGTGTCTAGGCACTTGATATGACCCCAATGTTGCGTTTTGAATTTTACCTGTTGAATGATCAATCTTTACTTCTTCGGTCAATGCCATCCCAATTCCTCCTACTGCTCCACCAAGCATTTGACTGCGGGCTGTTTGCGGACTGATAATTTTTCCTGCATCACCTGTTGTAACCACATGCTTCAACTGCACTTCACCTGTTTTAGAATGAACATATACTTTCACAAAATGAACAGAAAAAGAATTTGTTGCCTTTTGGATATCTCTCGGATTCAATCCGGGTGATGTTTTTACCACATCGACAAAATCAACTTTTTTCTTGTTGATTAAATCTCCAACAGCAATTGCAACTTCCTTGTTTGATTTGAGTGAAACACGGCTGTTCTCAACAATCAAATCATCTTTAGAAGTTTCTTTAAATGGTGGATGAAGTTCCTTGGCCATATCCTTCATCAAATCCTTTAATGCTTCGCATGCCAGATGAACTCCAGAACCCAATGTAGATGTGGTTGTTGATCCGCCCTGAGTTGGACCTGGTGGAAGGTCCGAATCACCCATCATGAATTTGATTTTATCTTCTGGTAATGACAAGGCAGCTGCTGCAACTTTTACCATGGCGGTTGCAGTTCCAGCACCCATATCACTCACTGCACTTTCCAATACCACCCTTCCATCTTTATGCCATATACCTCTTACAGTAGATGTTCCTCTGCCTGCACCAAATACACCTACACCCATTCCATATCCAACATACCAATCTTTATCCTTCAATGATTTAGGCTGTTGCTTTCTGTTTTTCCATCCAATCAATTCTGCACCTTTTTCATAACAGTCTTTGACATTGATTGCAGACCAGGGGAGTTTGGATTCCTGTTGGATTTCAGTAAAATTTTTCACCCTGAATGCAATAGGATCCATTTTTAATTTATACGCCAAATCATCCAAGGTACATTCTAATGCAAAACATCCTGTAGCCTCACCCGGGCCTCTCATCCATGTGGGAGTACTCAAATCGAGTGGTAATAATTTATAGTCTGTATCAACATGATCACACTTGTATAAAAATCTGGATGCATCCACAATACCTTCCCTAAAATCTTCATAACGAGATGTATTGCTGATTGCATAATGAGAGATGCCCATCAAGTTTCCATTTGCATCTGCACCAATTCCGAGCTTCTGCCAGGATTGAGGTCTGTAACCAACAAGTGAAAACATTTGAGGCCTTGTCAATACAACTTTAACGGGACGTTGAATTTTTTTTGCGGCAATGACTGCTGCAGGAACATTTGCCCAACTTCTCAATGCACTGCCATATGCACCGCCTACATTTTCTGCGATTACACGTACATTTTTATCTGTTAGACCAAATAATCTTGCAACTGCCATCTGTGTGCTTTTGGGTCCTTGTGTTTTATCATACAACAACAAACTATCAGCATTTTCCCAATATGCGATCGTCGCATGCATTTCCATAGGATTATGTACTTCTATGGGAATATTATATTCTGCCTCAACATAAAACGGTGCTTCTTTGTATGCCTGAGATTTTCCTCTGGTATAAGATGAACCCGTTTTTAGTTTAGCCGGATCTTTTCTAAGCTTATCAAAATCAGTTTCAAATGATTCTTCCTGATAGGATACTTCAACAAGCTTCGCGACTTCATTTGCACTTTCAATTGTTTCAGCCAGTGCCAATGCAATAGGCTGACCATTGAACCTTACCTTGTTATCAGCAAAAACTTTCAGTCCTCTCCACTCACTTACATTTTTTAAATCGGGAAAGGCGGAAGGCTGATAGCCAGGCACTTTAGGACAGTTTTCAAAATGCAAAACATCAATTGCTCCTGGAGCTGCCATCGCTTTATCGGTAGAAATATTTTTTACTATACCTTTTGTAATGGTGCTGCATACGAATACTCCATAGGCCATATTGGGCAATGGATGCTCTGCAGTATACTTAGCCTTTCCGGTTACTTTTTCCAAACCATCTACACGCTCATCAGGATTATTTATTGAAAATATTGTTTGATTCATGTTGATTGAGTTTAAATCTTTGCACCTGATTTTTGTACTTCTTCAATTGCATCTACTATATTTTGATATGATCCGCATCGGCAGATGTTTCTTTTCATATAGTCTTTAATTTCTTCTCGGTTCTTGGCCTTGCCTTCTTTTAAACATGCAACAGCAGACATGATTTGACCTGAAGTACAATAGCCACACTGAAAAGAATCATGTTTCAAAAAAGCAGCCTGCATTGGATGCAGTTCTTCTCCTTTTGCCAGACCCTCAATGGTAGTAATCTTATTTCCTTCATTGTAAACGGCCAAACTCAAACATGCATTGGTGCGATTTCCATTGATATGAATCATGCAAGCACCGCAGTCACCCATCGCACATCCTTTCTTTGTACCAGTCATGCCAAGTTGCTCACGAAGTAAATCAAGTACAGTAGACCGAATGTCAACCATCAGATCCATTTGTTTTCCATTTATTTCAAGCGTTAATTTTTGCTTTGGTATAGGCGCAGGCACAAAAGCATCAATAGGATGAGCAGTAGCAAGAATGGAAGATCCAACAGTAAGTGCAGTTAATCCAACTGCTTTTCGGATAAACCCTCTCCTTGAATTCATTTGATAACAGTTCATCATGAATAGCTATTTTCTCTAAGATAAAAAATTACTCGGGTATGTTCACCAAAGGTTTAACCTTGGTTGCAATTAAATGAATGGCTTTTAATAATTTTTCATGATTCAGTTCAGCAGTATCCATTTGGAAAGTAAGTCTTGATAATCCTCCAAGCGCATTGGAATGCCTGATAATTTTTTCAGCAACTTCCTGAGGATCACCCACTAATAAAGCACCGCGAGGTCCCAATTGTGCCTCAAACCTTCCTCTTGTCATCGGTGCCCAACCTCTTTCTCTTCCAATTTTATTCATGGCCTCTGCATACCCAGGATAAAATTCTTCCATCGCTTGTTCCTTGGTTTCTGCAACATACCCAAGAGAATGCATACCAACCTTCAACTGTTCTGCAGCATATCCTGCACGTTTACCCGCTTCTCTGTATAAATCTACCAATGGTTTGAAATGATGGGTCTCACCGCCAATGATGGCCACCATCAAAGGCAAGCCCAATGATCCTGCCCGAACAAACGATTCAGGAGTTCCTCCGACACCCAACCACACTGGGGCCGGTTGTTGAACAGGACGGGGATATATGGATTGATGGTGTAATGCAGGTCTGAATCTTCCTTTCCAGGTTATTTGTTCATCCTTCATGATTTTTAGTAGCAAGTCAAGTTTCTCTACGAACAATTCATCATAGTCTTCCAATTGCAATCCAAACAAAGGATATGCATCAATAAAAGATCCCCTTCCAACAACCATTTCAGCTCTTCCCTTAGAAATAAGATCTAAAGTTGCATAGCTCTGAAATACTCTGACAGGATCTGCTGCACTTAATACTGTAACAGCAGTTGTTAATCTCATTCTATTGGTAATTGCTGCAGCAGCAGAAAGCAACTCAAACGGTGCTGAATCCAGAAATCCTTTTCGATGATGTTCTCCAATTCCAAATACATCAATGCCAACTTCATCCGCATACTTCATACGGGCAAGCAATTGTTCAACAGCATCTTGATCACTTAATGGTTGCATCGGCCTACTGCTGAACATGGCAGCAAAACTGTCAATTCCTATTTCCATAAATAATTTGAAACCTAAAGTTACTAATAGCTGAGTACCAAACCGAATCCAGCTCCCATATCACTATCATAATGAACACCAAGTGCAGTATTTCTTGTAAAAATATATCTCATACCAGCCATGTACTCTTTGTCAGAATTGATCATAAAAGAACCGCGTAGTCTTTTTGATAATGGAATATCTTCTCTCATTAATTGTAGTCTAACATATCCTGTTCCAAAGATTTCAGCTTGAAATGTTGTAAGCATTGGCAATACATAATTAAATCCCATGCTCATTTGTATGCGATTGTCTTTGGTATTGTATTGCTTGAAAATATTTCTTTCAATATAATTATCTGGACCAGGATGACGATGTCTCCAATCAAATCCAATGAATGGCATGAACCACTGCATTCTTCCAATATATTTACCAACATGGGTTTCAGTTTCATACCCATGCATGTCATTATAACCTAACCTCCATTCAGTTCCTATGCTCCATCTGGTGTTCTGCACCATAAACATTCCATCATTACCATTGGTTGCAAAATCATTTTCACCCATGATGTGAAACATTCTGTCATCTGCATACAACTTGCGTTTTGCATAAGCAGGATTTGAAATCAATGGATTGGTTGTTTGATTTTGATAAGAGAATACTCTGCCCATACCACTCATCATGTGATAAAGAATATGACAGTGAAAATACCAGTCGCCTTCATTGTTGGCATTGAACTCCAATGTATCGGTTTCCATTGGCATGATATCAATAATATTTTTCATTGGAGCATACTCTCCTTGTCCGTTCAATGCCCTGAAATCATGACCATGTAAATGCATAGGATGACGCATCATTGATCCATTGTAAATGATCATGCGAACATTCTCGCCTTTCTTAACAAGTATTTTATCAGTTTCTGAAACCACCTTGTTATCCATGCTCCACACATATCGGTTCATATTCCCGGTCAATTCAAACTTTAATTCTTTCACCGGAGCATCAACAGGTAAAGTTGTTTTTTCAGGTGCCCTTAACATCGCATAATTAAGTGTTTTGATACCCGATCTCGTTCCAGCACTGTATTTCTGGATACCCTTTTCTACCGTTGGAGAAATTTCTGGATACATAACGACATTCATGTCCATCTTGTTCATGGTCATGTTCATGCCCATATCATCCAACCTACCATTCATCTTCATCATTTCGTTCATCATCTTCATGCCTTCAAAGTAATTAAGACGAGGAAGTTTTTTAGCCAATACTTTTTCTCCATCACCAAGGTATAAAGATGCAAATCCAATTCTATCTTCTGAAGTTGCAGTAAATTCAAATGCTTTATTGTTTTCAGGGATGGTTACAACAACATCATATGTTTCAGATACAGCAATCAACAAGCGATCTACTTCTCTTGGCACAACATCATTACCGTCGTTTGCAACTACTGTAATTTTTCCACCGGCATAGTTTAACCAGAAATAAGTAGAAGCGCCTGCATTGGAGATACGCAATCTTACTTTATCTCCTACTTTGAATTTGCCAAATGCAGAGGAAGTAGAACCATTGATAAAAAACTTATCATAATAAACATCGCTAACATCCATCGCCAACATCCGCTTCCATTCGTTCACGATCTTCGTTCCAAGATATCCATGTTTGATGGCTTCAGCGTAACTCTGTGTTGAACCCTTTCTGATTGCAAACCAATCCGTCGCATTGTGCAACATGCGATGAATATTTTTTGGATTGTAATCTGTCCATTCACTGATAATAACTGGAAGTGTTGGAAGATCATCTATTCCTTTTCTAAAACTGGGATCATTGTCTTTTTTATTGAGGATCATAGATCCGTACATTCCGATTTGTTCTTGCAAACCGGTGTGGCTATGATACCAATGCGTTCCATGTTGTACAATAGGAAATCGATAGGTATAAACTGAGTGTGGGGCGATCGGCATTTGAGTTAGATAGGGTACTCCATCCTCTTTATTGGGTAATATCAATCCATGCCAATGCAGTGATGTTTCTTCGTCCATTTCATTGTAGACAACAATCTCTGCAGTATCCCCTTGAGTAAAACTGATGGTGGGCATTGGAATCTGTCCATTTACAGCAATGGCACGTTTCGATTTGCCCGTGAATTGCACAGTGGTATCTCTTACATGAAGTTCATATCTAACCACACGTTGAGCAAAAGTGAACATCATGAAAGTACATGATAGCAAAAAAGACAATGCGCCATGTTTCCACATGGCGCAAAGGTAAAAGATTAAGCAGTGATGATGGATGTCCTTTAACGTTTCATTGGATGCGAAATTTAAAATTCATCAACCAGCATCTGTTGAAGTTGGATCTTACTTTTGAAGGTGATCTTTAAACCAATCTATATTGGCTTTCATGGCAGTCATCACCATTTTAGGCTCAAACGGTCCATGTGGTTGCCTTGGTAAAACCAATAATTTAACGGGGATCCCCCTTCTTCTCAATGCATTATAGAACATCACTGAATTTCCAAGTGGAACCCTGAAGTCAGCTTCACCATGCTGCAACATAACAGGCGTGCTTACATTTTGAATATACCTTAATGGAGAATGTTTTGAATACAATTCCCAGTTATTCCATGGATCGCCATTGAAATACACAGGCATCAAACTTTCAACATCATCTGTCATATTCTGAAATGCTAGATCAACAACGGGTGCTCCAATGGATGCTGCTTTGAATCTGTTGGTATGACCAACAATCCAACTGCTTAAATATCCACCATAACTCCATCCCATCACACCTAACATACTCTCCTCTGTGATACCCATTTTGATCACTGCATCAACTCCTGTCATCACATCATTATAATCCCCTCCACCCCAATCTTGTTTGTTAGATACTCTGAAAGTTGTTCCATAACCGGTTGAACCCCTTGGGTTAGGTCTAAGTATAGCAAAACCCATTTCAGAAAGACTTGCCAACGGGTAAACACCTTGATTACCTGCAATGCAGGTTTGATTAAAAACACCTGAAGGACCGCCATGAATGTTCAACAGCAATGGAACTTTCTTCCCGGGTTGATAGTTCAATGGATAAGTTAATAAGCCTTCCATTTCTTTTCCATCAGCACTCTTCCATTTGATCAATTCAGTCTTTGCCAAAGGCTTGTTAGCATACCCTTCATTGATGCTGGTAATTTTTTTAGGTGCATACGCTGAAACATTTGTCACATATAGTTCAGGAAGTTTACTTGGAGCCTGAAGCGTAAAACAAATATTACCATTGTTAACTGTAGCGCCTCCAATAAAATTTGTTTCTGATGCTGTCCAATCAGCGATTGATTTTCCATCAGCACTGAGTGCATATATACTCATCAATGTTTTCTTTGAATCCATCACCAGCACTTGTTTACCATCAGGCGTCCATCCAATAATATTCCCCTCTTCATTTGCAGTAGATTTTAATCTCCATGATTTACCATCAGCCAAGTTCAACATTTGAACATGCTTTGGTCCGGCCCAATCATTGTTCAATTCGGATGCAACAAAAGCCAATTGCTTTCCATCAGGACTAAATTTTGGATTGGATTCATTAGCGGTAGTATTCGCAATCGATTTTACCTCATCGTTTGTAATATCTACAATCGATAAATCGCAATTGCTCATGTCATTGGCCTTGGTGGTTTTACCATAACTGTATGCAATCATCTTGCTATTGCTGTTCCAATCAAATGAATTGATGGAAACATTTTCTTTGGTAATAAGCTTTTGTAAATATTTTCCGGTTGAATCTTTGTGATGAATCCATACAATCATCAAACGGTTTTGTTTCGGATTGCTATCCATATAATACCAATCACTTTTACCTTTTTTATCTTTTTCTTCTTTGTCAGTTGCAACATCCATAGCCAAAAACGCAATTTTCTGCCCGTCGTCTGCCCAATCAAAATCACCTACCCCGCCTTTTGCATCAGTTATCTTTTCTGCTTCACCACCGGCAACAGACATAACATATAAATTACTCTTTCCATCACGGGAAGATGTAAATGCTATTTGCTGATTGTCTGGACTCCATTTTGGATTGGCATTGTTCTTATCTCCCTTTGTTAATTGAAGATGGCCTGTTCCATCTGCATTGCAAATCCAGATTTGGTTTACATATTCGCTGCGATCATCTGTCATCACTGCTTCCCGCAATGCATATACAACTCGCTTGCCATCTGATGAAACCTGTGCACTGCTGATATTTTTAATTTTTAATAACTGATCTGGAGACCAGTTATTTTGTGCTATGACAATGCTTGTAAAGTAGAATGAGCATAAAAGAATGAGTAATTTTTTCATATAGCTTGATTAAGTGGTTTATTTTTTGATGAGCACTTGAAAAGTAGTTTTTATCTGTTCAAATTTTTTAGAAAATATATCATATGCTTCTAACTGCTGTGAAGTTGGGGGATAATCTGCACCATATGTCTGACTCTCTTTTGCCAAAGCAAGGAAATTTTCAAGCAACTGACTCGGATTTCTAAATCCATCCCACCTGGATCCTGTTTGATATACATCAAACAACTTTCCTTCTAATTCAAAAATTCTTTTTTCAAGTTCAATTGCACTCGGACTATTTTCTTTCAGTAAGGATGCCCTCTTAACTTCCATTGCCTCAATAAACAGCATACAATCTTTTATTTGCTTGTAAAGCTTTTTACCAAATTGATATTGTGCCTTAATGTCTTCAACAGAAGAATTTGCATTGGGGTCTTTCAACACTGTCAATGATTGCTTAAAATTCTGATTGCCAACTTGGAGCAAAACCGTATATACCCCAGGAACTACCCTTGGTGGTTCTAATCCAGGACCAATATCCAAATCCACAATATAAATAGACCTGCTTCCTGTAGAATCCAATGGCACAAACAATTTACCTGGAGGTTTTGTTTTCAATGTCGCCAGTTTGATGTCATCATGTGCAAGGTTCCACCATACTCTATTGAAGCCTTTGTTGTTTGTTCCTGTAATGGTTTGAATTTTATCCCCTTCAGGTGTTAAAATAAAAATCGTAGGTTTCTCTGCTGCAGTATCTGATAAATAATAATTGATGGAAGCACCATAGGGCGGGTTGGCGCCGGTTACAAAAGATCTTCCATCACTGTGATAAGCATTTTGCATATTAAACCTGTATGCATTTCGAATTGAAAACAATCCGGTTGAAAGCTGTTGGAGATTTTTACTCCATTCACGTAATGGAGTGATGTCGTCTAAAATATAAAACCCCCTTCCATATGTTGCAATGGCCAGGTCACGAAAGTTTTTTTGTATGGCAAGATGATAAACCGGAGCGGGAGGCAAATTATTTTTTAGGTGAATCCATTGTTTCCCGTCATTAGGACTAACATATAATCCATTGTCTGTCCCTGCAAACAACAATCCTTTATGTGCTGGGTCTTCTTTAACAAAATGAACGAATGAGTTATTGGATGAAGGGATATTTGCTCCGATATTGACCCATTTTTTTCCGTAATCACTTACTTTAAATATATACGGTTTAAAATCTCCGAGTTGTTGAAAATGAATACTCACATAAGCAACGCTTGGATCAAAACTGGATGCATCAATATTACTGATCGTTCCCCACGTTGGCAACCCAATGTTTTTTGGAGTGATGTTTTCCCAGTGCAGTCCATCATCCTTTGTTATTTGTACCAACCCATCATTGCTTCCTGTCCACAGCAACCCTTTCTTCAAAGGAGATTCTGCAATAGCATACAATGTTGATCCATCAAAAGTCATGAGATTATCTGCATTGATACCACCTGAACTTTGTTGATGAGATTTATCGTTGGTAGTTAAATCAGGACTGATGATTTTCCAGCTCATTCCTTTGTTGGTTGTTTTATGAACAAACTGACTTCCAACATAAACAGCTCCGCGTTCATGAACTGATAAAGTCATGGGAAAATTCCAATGCCACCTGAATTTGACATCTGCGGGCGCCCATCCATAGGCAGTTTCAGGCCATACACGTACATCATGACTGTATCCAGTTTTCGTATCAGTAATATCTAATCCACCATCATAGCATCCTGACCAAACAATAGAATTATCAAATGGATCGGGTTGTGCAAATCCACTTTCGCATCCACCTACCTGACGCCATGAAGCAATGGGAATAGAACCTTGCATACTGATTGCAGCTGTATGATAAGAACTTCCATCCTGTCTATTACCCATGATATTATATGGCACAGCATTATCAACCGCAACATGATACATCTGGGCAATGGGCAAATTGATATTTCTCCAAGTTTTGCCACCATTAAATGACATGTTCATGCATCCATCGTGTGCAACCATGATTCTGTTGGCATCTTTTGGATCGAACCAAATGTCATGGTTGTCTCCTCCTGGATTATAATTACCATGACCATTAAAGGTTTTACCACCGTCTTTAGATTCCATGATGGTAACACTGATCGTATATAATTTATTTTCATCTTGAGATGATACACGCAATCTTGTATAATAAGGTCCTCTTTGAGCAAGCGAATGACTTTGAAACATCATCTTCCATGAACTTCCTCCATCGGTAGATTTATACAATGCTGGAGATTTGTCTTCAACAAGAGCGTACACTGTGGAAGGATTGCTTTGTGCAATATCAATGGAAGTTTTACCAATGATATGATTGGGTCCGCCTGGCAAACCATTTTCCATTTTCTTCCAGGTTTTACCTCCGTCAACTGTTTTATAAAATCCACTTCCTGGTCCACCGCTTTTTAAACTCCAGGTTTTCATTTCCACTTGCCACATGGCAGCATAGATCTCATCCGGATTTGAAATATTCAACACGAGATCATTGCACCCAGTATTTTCATCGACAAATAAAATTCTCTTCCAGGTAACTCCGCCATCAATGGTTTTAAAAACACCACGATCTTGTTGCGGTCCACCTGTATGCCCAAGTGCAGCTACATATACAACATTGGGATTTGTAGGATGAACTAGTACACGTGAAATTCTTACTGTCTCTTTCAGTCCCATGTTTTTCCATGTCTTGCCTCCATCGATCGACTTATAAATTCCATTTCCATTTGGATGAGCTGGTCGAATGATAAAGGTTTCACCAGTTCCTGCCCAAACTTGTTTGGGATCTGACATAGATACTGCCAATGTACCAATAGCTGAATTATCCATTTCATCAAAAATGGGCTTCCAGTTTACACCACCATCCTCCGTTTTAAATATTCCGCCAGATGCAGCACCAACATAGGAGACCATTGGATTTCCTGCTTCACCAGCAACCGAAATTGTTCGGTTTCCATCTGGACCTACAAATCTGAATTTCAATGCTGAAAAATCTTGTGCATTCAATTGAACAAACAATAAAAGGAAGAAGACAATAGTTTTCATGCAAGTAAAAAATAAATTCACTTTTATTTATTTTGAAACATTAATAATAGTACCCGAAAATGATGTTCATTTCATCTTCAGTGGTAAGTCCAAATGATATAGACTTGCTGGAAGTATTGTTATAGGTTACTTCTGATGTCAGTCCTTCACCAGGATTTAGAACAATTGGATTTTTAAAAGAAATAACAGCGGGATGTTCCCAATCGGTATTTGTATAAACAATTTCACCATTTCTTGAGCCACCAGCTATTTTGATTACAAACTTTTCACCCAACTTATGAAAATGAGAAGTCAGCATCACCACACGTGTAATGGTATTAAATTTGAAAGTTTTAATAAATGTTTTCCGCTCATTTGGTGCCAATGCAATATCTGTGTTGTTAAGGTCAAGTGTATTAGCAATGTACTTAACAGATGATGCCGGAATCGTATAAAAATTTACATAGTTCTCTCCTTTCAAAACATAACTTGATCTATTAAAATAATGGGCGTTTAAGTCCAAAGGAGTATTAGGAGCAAACTGCAGGGCAACGCCATCAGGCAAGGTAACATCTGTATTTACATCTGTTCCGCCACCAAAGAATATATGATTCTGCATTTCAGAAAGTGTAGTAAAATTGAGTGCGCCATTTGTGAAACGCAAATCACGCATCTCATTTACTTTAGGCAAGAGCAAAGAACCAGAACTTCTGAAGCCATAGACAACAAAATGGTGACTATTTGATCTCCCTCGCATTTGCAATCTATTTACAAAAACATCTTGGGTGTTAGGTGTATTTTTTCTTACAAACACTTCGCGCTCAAAATATTTAGGCACATCAAATGGATCAATGGTTAATTGAAATCCTTCATTGGCAGCAGGCGCGGGAAGTGGCGTAATATCTGGCAAACAAACGGTTGTGTCTTTTAATAAACTAGTATCAACTGAAACATCTGATAACTTTGCGCCGTTATTGATCCATCGTTTAATAAACTCAACTTGCCCTTTGGTCAATAACAATCCGCCCATAGGCATTTGATTTCCATAATTACTTGTATGATGGTTTGCGGCACATTCAATTTTATGGTATAGTAAACTGCTCTCAGCTTCAAATGGCTTGATCAACTGCAGTTTGTCTGCAAGTGCTGCAGCATTTTTAGGAGATTTTCCAACCAGATTCCCAAATGAGACTCCATTTGCAAGCACCAACCCATGCTGAGCGTACGTAGCATCATTAGGGCTTGAATGACAACCACTAATGGCGCATGAAACAGTTAGAATTTGATTTTGAATCCGTTCGTATGAAGTTATGGTAGGATTGGTATTGTTTTCTGTTTCCGCCTTTTCACATCCTGTGAAAAACAGCACAGCAAGCAAGATTCCCAAAAGCATAAACTTCATCTTCATGTCAAGACGATTATACTTCTAAAAGTAATGAATAAATCATCATAGTAGTAGACAAAATAGCCTTTCGTCGGCTTGAGTCATTTGATGAAAAGCAGATACCTTTATATCTCACAAAACATGCATATGAAAAGATTGAAATACTTGCTTACAATCAGTTATTTAATTTTTATATCTACCATTACCCTTGCACAGTCGAAATATCTTATTACCGCAGATCGATTATTCGATGGAACTGAAATGCATTCAAAATGGGCAGTTCTTACAGAAGGTTCAAAAATTATAAGTATTGGACCAAAAGATCAGCTGAATATTCCAAAAGATGCAACCATTATTAATTACGGTGATGCAACCATTACACCTGGTTTGATCGAAGGGCATTCACATCTGTTGTTATATCCATATAATATAACAGACTGGGACACACAAGTATTGAAAGAAACAGATTCATATAGAACTGCGCGTGCAACAGTACATGCGAAGAATACATTGCTTGCGGGTTTCACAACTGCAAGAGATTTGGGAACAGAGGGCGCAGGATATTCTGATGTTGCCATCAAACGAGCCATCAATGAAGGCATTATCATCGGACCGAGATTGATGGTTGCGGGAAGAGCGATTGTATCAACAGGATCTTATGGACCCAAAGGATATGACAATGACCAAAAAATCATGTTAGGTGCTGAGCCAGCAGATGGAAATGATTTGATAAGAGTAGTAAGAGATCAGATTGGGAAAGGAGCAGATTTTATCAAGATATATGCAGACTATAGGTGGGGAGTAAATGGAGAAGACAGACCATCCTTCACATTGGATGAATTAAAGCTCATCAATGAAGTAACCAGAAGCAGTGGCAGGGTAATGGTATGCCATGCAAAATCAAAAGAAGCAATCAGAAGAGCTGTGCTAGCAGGTGCCGAAACCATTGAGCATGGTGATTTTATTGATGTTGAATTAGGAAAACTCATGAAGGAGCACAATGTAACTTATATTCCAACTGTTGCTGCAGTTGATGTGATTTCACAATACAGAGGATGGAAAAAAGGAAGTATGGATCCACCTGCAAATGTGTTGAACAAAAGAAAAAGTTTCAAAGAAGCCATTGCTTCTGGCGTATCAATAGGCATGGGAGGTGATGTAGGTGTGTATCCGCATGGAGAGAATGTTCTTGAAATGGAATTGATGGTGGAATACGGCATGCAACCCTTTGATGTGTTGAAAGCTGCTACCAGCATAAACTCCAGGGCCTTTCATTTGGACGACAGGTTGGGATTTTTAAAACCTGGATTTATTTCTGATGTAGTTGTAGTTGCTGGTGATCCAAGTAAAAATATTTCTGCGATTAGAAATGTTTTATTCGTAATGAAGGAAGGTGTTGTTTATAAACAGGCTAAATAAACAGAGATGATTACTGCATCCACCATAAAATTTTTAAAGGGGCTCAAAAAAAACAACAACAAAGAATGGTTTGATGCAAATCGAAATACCTACGAAAATGCCAAAAAAGAATTTATCAATCAAGTTGATGAAATCTTGGTTAAACTGAAATCAATTGACCCCACGCTGGTAAATTTAGAACCGAAAAATTGTGTATTTCGCGTCAACAGAGATGTTCGATTTTCTGCAAACAAGGAACCCTATAAAACCAACTTTGGAGCGAGTTTCAGCAAAGGAGGCAAAAAAGTTGAATGTGCAGGATATTATTTTCACCTAGAACCTGGAAATAGTTTTTTAGGGGGTGGTTTTTGGATGCCTGAATCATCTGCGTTGAAAAAAATCAGAATGGAAATTGACTATAATTTTGATGAACTCAAATCAATCCTTCAACATAAATCATTTAAAAAATATTATGAAGGACTCTCTGATGAAGCAAAATTAAGCAGACCTCCAAGAGATTATGATGAGAAAAATCCTGCCATTGAATTCATCAAGCTCAAAAGTTTTACAGCATTGGTTGCACTGGACAACGAAGATGTACTGAATAAAAATTTAACATCAACCGTTATCAAACATTTTGAAGCGATCCAACCACTTATTCATTTTTTAAACAAAGCAATTGATTAACATGAAAGTAATCATTACAGGGGCCACCGGTATGGTTGGAGAGGGAGTATTACTGGAATGCCTACAAAATGAAAATGTTTCTGAGGTTCTCATTCTAAACAGGAAACATTTTGATCTAGAACATCCAAAACTCAAAGAAATCATTTTAAAAGATTTTATGCAGTTGGAGAATATTCATGATGCTCTTAAAGGATACGATGCATGTTTCTTTTGCGCAGGGATTAGTTCAGTAGGATTAAAAGAAGATGCATACAGGCATATCACCTATGATGTTACAATGAATGTTGCAAAAACACTTTCGTCCATAAATTCTTCCATGACATTTATCTATGTTTCAGGATCTGGAACTGATAGAAGCGAAAAAGGAAAACTCATGTGGGCAAGAGTGAAAGGAAAAACAGAAAATGATCTTTTAAAATTACCCTTCAAAGCTGTGTACAATTTCAGACCAGGAATGATGAAGTCAACCCAAGGTCAGAAGAATGTAAAATGGGGATTCAAAATAATGGATGCAATGTATCCGTTGATGAATATATTATTTCCTGCTTTTGTGAGCACGTTACAAGAAGTTGCCATTGCGATGATCGAAGTAACATTAAATAAATACAGCAGTGCTATTATAGAAGTAAGTGATATAAAAAGAATAGTAAAGACTTTGAAATAGCTCAAATCAATGCATCATACAAAACTTCAATCGTATGCATTGCTCTCACGCCGGTTCCGTCTTTGATTTGATGCCTGCAGCTTGTTCCTGGTGCTGCAATTGTACAAGACGATTGATTTTTTCTAACCGTTGGAAATAAAACCAGTTCCCCAATTTTCATGGATACATCATAATGCTCCTTTTCATACCCAAAAGATCCTGCCATTCCACAACAACCTGATGGTATATTTGAAACAGTATAGTTTTCTGGTAAAGACAGCACTTTAATAGAATCAGCTACTGAACCAACTGCTTTCTGCTGACAGTGCCCATGCAATAAAATTGATCTTTCAAGTTTTGTAAAACTTTCTCGCTTTATATATCCTCGATCGATTTCATGCGCAATGAATTCATCTATAAAATAGGCATTCTCAGAAAGTGTTTTTGCAGCTGCCAGATTTTCATCAGTCGCTAAATCAGGATATTCATCCCTGAAAGTCAATATTGCTGAAGGCTCCAATCCAATCAATGGAGTTTTATGAGTTATTATTTTAGAAAACAATTCAATATTCTTATTGGCAATCAGCTTTGCCTTTCGGACAAGTCCCTTTGAAAGCCAGGCACGTCCGCTTTCCTCATGTTCAATCATTTTAACTGCATACCCAAGCTGAGTAAGTAATTTGATGGCCTTGATACCAATTTCTGCATCATTGTAATTGGTAAACTCATCACAAAATAGATACAACTCTTTATCACTCTTGGTCAACAGTGCATTTTTATTTTTTTTGTACCAAGATTTCATCGTTTGCTTGGAAATCAATGGCATGGATCGGTCTACTGCGAATCCAGATAATTTTTTTATGAGTGTAGAAGTGAATTTATTTTTCACAACTACATTATAAATAGAAGGTATGAATGAAGCTGCCTTTGAAACTTTTGTAAAATTTGCAATTAATCTTGATCTGAGCGGGACTCCATTGGCATCATAAAAATGTTGTAGGAATTCCGCTTTAAGTTTTGCCATATCAACATTCGATGGACATTCACTTTTACAGGCCTTGCAACTCAAACAAAGACTCATTACATCATAGATTTCCTGATGATCAAATCGATTTTCTTTGTTTGAATTCGTAAGGTATTCTCTTAAAATATTCGCACGCGCTCTGGTAGTATCTTTTTCATCTCGTGTTGCCATATAAGACGGACACATTGTTCCGCCCGACAAATGGGTTTTTCTGCAATCACCAGATCCATTACACTGTTCTGCGTGCTGAAGAATATTTTGCTGATGAAAACGGAATATGGTTTTGAATTCAGGAGTAAAATGCCCTGGCACATACCTTAACATGGAATTCATGGAAGGTGTATCCACAATTTTATTGGGATTGAAAATATGCTGAGGATCCCAGATATTTTTTATCTCTTTCAGCAGTTGATAGTTTTTATCTCCCACCATTTGTCGGATAAATTCACCGCGCAATCTTCCATCACCGTGTTCGCCGCTTAAGGAACCTTTGTATTTTTTTACCAATATTGCAACTTCTTCAGCAATGATTCTGAATAGTTTATTCCCTTCCTCAGTTTTTAAATTAATGATAGGACGAAGATGCAATTCACCTGAACCGGCATGTGCATAATGTACGGAGTACAACCCATGCTTTTTCAAAATTTCATTGAATTCAGCTATGTATGCTGGCAGATCTTCCACATCTACTGCAGTATCTTCAATGACTGGTACTGCTTTTTCATCTCCAGGAAGATTGCTCAGCAAGCCCAACCCTGCTTTTCTCAATGCCCATATCTTCTTACTGTCTGCACCGAATAAAACTGGAAAATGGTATCCCAATCCAGCTGCTCTCATTTCTGCTTCCACCTGATTGGTAATTGCAATGATTTCTTCGCGGGTCTCTCTGCAAAATTCTATCACAAGTATGGCGCCTGGATCTCCCTCAACAAAAAACCTGTTTTTTCTTTGCTCAATATTTTCTTTGGTGCAATCCAATATATAATGATCAATCAATTCACTTGCGCTTGGTTTGTATTTCAATCCAATTAGATTGGCACGAAGCGATTCATCTATGGTATTAAAATGAACACAGAGCAATCCTGTTTCTTTGGGGGGAAGATCAACAACATTTAATTTGACCTCTGTTATGAACGCCAATGTTCCTTCAGAACCTGCAATCAAAGAACAAAAATTGAAATCTTGTCCACCTGCTTTGAATGGTGCCATCTCCACAAGTAAATCAACCGCATATCCAGTGTTGCGTCTTTCAACAGTTGGTTTAGGAAACTCTCTTTTTATTTCCTCTTGATTTTCATAATTACTTAAAAGCGATCGAACTAATTTATATATAGACCCCTCGAAATTATTCAATTCACATTTCTCGTGAAATTCATCCAATGTCAACGCATTAAATGTTGCCTCAGATCCATCGCTAAGTATTGTTTTCACTTCCAACAAGTGTTCGCGGGTACTTCTGTAAACAACAGAATTAGACCCACAAGAATTATTACCCACCATCCCACCAATCATTGCACGATTGGCAGTTGATGTTTCAGGACCAAAAAATAATCCATGGGGTTTTAGAAATAAATTGAGTTCGTCACGAATCACTCCGGGCTGAACCCTCACCCACTTCTCTTCATTGTTCAGTTCGAGAATCTGTGTAAAATGCTTCGATACATCCACGACAATTCCATTGCCAACTACTTGTCCGGCCAATGATGTGCCGGCTGTTCTAGGAATGAGTGATGTTTTCTCTTTATTTGCAAAAACAATTAGCTTTTTTAGATCATCAATACTGGAGGGAATTGCTACTGCAAGAGGCATTTCACGATAGGCTGACGCATCGGTTGCATACAATGTTCTGATTGTATCATCCAAATAAAGCTTGCCTTCGAGTTCTTTAGAAAGTAATTGCAGCCTCTCCTTCATGCAATGATGTTGAGGCTGCAAATTTACCAATAAAATAGGGGAATTGATCTATGCTTATTTCACTTCAAGGATACCTCTCTTCAATGGAGAGTTCTCTCCTTTCACAATATTCTGAAGACCTGGTGTTAAGCTGCTAACAAGTACTTCTTGGGAAAATGTTTTCACATTTTTGGGTTCGATTTTTTTACCCTCGCGAGCTTCTTCCTCTTCTTCTTCAGTCAATTGTGCAACGGTTGATGTAACGATCAATTTAAATGGTGCGGCAGTAGAAATTTTTGAATTCAGAATAAGGTTTGATGCAGGGCCCCTTTGCTCACCTTCAGTTTTATAAAGGGTTTCAAGAACCTTTCCTGTCGTATCTGCTATCTCAACAGAAAGCTTACCATTCATTGCATCCTCCGTTTTCTGAAGGATAAGTGTTACAGCCTGTCCATTGGTTGAATCCAATGTAGTTGATTCCTTAAAATTAATTGCACTGGAAGTCTTCGGACCTTGAGGCTTCGCAAAACGTCTTCCAAATTCAGCAACCGGTTCTAATACTTCAGTATATGCTAGCACAAGAATTGCCAACACAAGAACAGCTGAGTACAGTAATTCTTTTTTGATGGAACCGGTTGTTTTGTCTTTCGAATACGCTTTGAGAGAACCCCAGTTGTTTACAATATGGAATACTGCGATCGAGAGAAATAAAAGACCAAATATGGTATGGGTCATTTCAATTTCATGCGATTTCTGTTTTAGCCACATCAAGATCCCAGAAATTGCAAGAATAAAAAATGCTCCGGCTACAATTAAACTGATTAAATTTTTATTTTTTTTCATACGTTACTTTTTAATGAACAGCTTAGCTGAAAAATGTTCAATTGATAATTTTATGATTTAAGATAAGTATTTGACGTTATTTTCTGAAAAAGTTTGCTTTTAAAATTTTTTATTTAGTTGGTCTGATAACTATATCCCATTTCTTCCCGCCATATACAAGAGAATCAATCACTTCAAAACCGGCTTTGGCATGGGCTTTGAGAGAACGCTGATTATCACAATCAACATCCGTCACCATAAAATCATATTGAACTTTGACGGCATCTGCAAAAAAATCATACATCCTTTTTACAAGATTTTGACCCCTGTAATTTTTTCCTACGCACAACTGTCCAACTACCACATATTTGGCATTTTTTAATAATGTTCCACTATAAGTACACCTATCAATGTTATTAAACAAGTCTTTGATCAAATCATGTCCTTCTCTCACTGCATGAGTGGTTATCATGGCATATCCAACAACCGTATCACCGTCTTTTGCAATGACAGATGGAAAGGAAGCATTCATCACTTTTAAATACTCAATCGTATAGGAAGCTGTTAAAAACCCCTCTGATGCGGCTTCTTCATCACTGATATATTTACGTAAATTTTGGGTCTGCAACTCCTTGATTTGCAGAATTTCATCATCCGAACTGACGAGTTTTATTTGAACCATACACCAATAAAGATACTCATCTAAACCCGAAATCGTTTTAGCATTTAACAAACTTCTAAAGTTGCAATTAAAATACTTTTATAATCTCAATCAGCATGCATGAAAACGTTTAACATCAGCCTTTCTCTGACATTCTTGATCGTTGCAAATGTGATTTTTGCACAACCAAAAAAAATCTCGCAACCTACACTCGGATTCCGATCTGCACAAATCTTAAAGATTGGTTCCCTTCAATTCAAGGATTTGAATAAAAATGGAAAGCTAGATGCTTATGAAGATTGGAGACTCCCATACAATGAAAGAGCAAAAGATTTGCTCTCAAAAATGTCTGTTGAAGAAAAAGTTGGATTCATGTTGATCAGTACTACAAGAATGCAGAATGACTGGTCATTTGAAGGACCAAAATCAAAAGCCCCCATTGAAAGTGGATTCAATGAAGATGATGCAGTGCAAAGTATGAACATGTTTACGCGAAAACCATTGCCAGTTCCAATGATGATGTCAGCTGGAACTACCAAAGGTGTAACTCAATTTCATCTCAGACATTTTATATTAAGAGCAAATGTATCTGCGAGAATGATGGCAGAATGGGCAAACAATTTACAAGCGCTTTGTGAAAAAGATGGATTGGGCATCCCCGCAATTATTGCTTCTAACCCAAGAAACCATATCACAAAAGATGCATCGATCGGACTCAGCGTTGGAGCTACAACATTTTCTACATGGCCTGGAGAACTAGGATTATCTGCCACGCGTGATTTGAAACTCATCAGAACCTTTGCAGAAACGGCAAGATTAGAATGGGCAGCAGTTGGATTGAGAAAAGGATACATGTACATGGCTGATCTTTCTACGGAACCGCGCTGGCAAAGAGTAGAAGGAACGTTTGGTGAAAATGCAGAGTGGGTAGCCAAGATGATGCATGAAATTGTTATTGGATTCCAAGGAACAAAACTTTCATCTACTTCTGTTGCATTGACAACAAAACATTTTCCAGGTGGAGGTGCAGGAGTTGGAGGACAAGATCCGCATTTTGATTGGGGGAAATTTGAACACTTCCCTGGAAAGATGTTTCAAAATAATTTAATCCCATTCAAAGCCGCCATCAAAGCCGGCACTTCAGCAATCATGCCATATTATTCAGTTCCATTGGATACGAAGTATGAAAAAATTGCATACGCATATAATAAACCAATTATCACAGGATTGTTGAGAGATAGCCTGGGATTTCAGGGAATCATCAACTCTGACACCGGACCGATTGAAATGATGCCATGGGGTGCAGAGACACTGACAATTCAAGAACGTTACAAAAGAACGCTAGAAGCTGGTGTAAATCTTTATTCAGGAACAGCAGATCCAACAAAACTGTTAGAAACAGTAACATCAGGAATGGTCGACATCAAACTCGTTGACAACTCTGTATACAGGCTATTGATGGAAAAATTTGAATTAGGACTATTTGAAAATCCTTATGTAGATGTTGATTATGCTTCAAAGATTGTTGGAAGCAGTGCCCTTCAAGAGAAAGCAGATCTTGCCATGAGAAAATCTATTGTATTGCTTCGCAATGAAAATAATTTTCTTCCAATTACAACTAAAACAAAAGTATACTTCGAATCATACTTTCAGAACAGAGGAGAAAAATCTGCAAGCACCATTATTGATGGGTTAAAAATTTCAAACAATGTTCAACTTGTAACTTCTCCTGAGGAAGCTGATATTATTCTTGTATGGATCACTCCAGGATCAAAATCACTTTTTGAAGCTAATGGATCTCCGCTGTTTCTATCACTTTCAAAAAATGGAGTTGATATAAATTATATCAATCAACTGACTGCCAAAAAACCAACGATATTGGCAGTCAATTATACCAATCCTTGGGTGATCGATGAAATCTACAATGAGCAATCAAAAGGAAATATCAAAGCAGTGATTGCAACTTTTGGAACCAAGCCAGAAGCACTGCTGGACATTGTTACAGGCAAATTCAATCCAACAGGTAAGATGCCTTTCACTACTCCTATTTCAGAAGAGCAGGCACAAAAACAACTTTCGGATGTTCCTGGTTATATGAAAGGAAAACAATATGGATTGTTCTGGTATGATGAGGGATTGACGTATAAAAAATAAAGAGATACAACAGCATATCAATCAATAAACTGCTCACTCCGAGATTAATTTCTTATTTTGTAGATACCAATTATCGGTAGAAACATCATGAAGAAAATTTTCACCAACCTCACCACCTGGGTAATTCTGGCAATTGTTAGCGGAGCATTGTTAGGACATTTCAATCCAACCACGGCCATTGCCATGCAGCCATTGGGAAAATACTTTATTGAAATTGTAAAGCTGTTCATCAACCCTATTATATTTCTTACGATTTCTCTTGGTATTAGCGGAATGAATGATTTAAAAAAAGTGGGCAGGGTGGGCGGGAAAGCAATCCTCTATTTCGAAATTGTTACAACACTTGCATTGATCATTGGTATTATAGTTGCACACTATATACAACCTGGAATTGGAGTAAATACCAGCAATATTGAAAATGGTGACATCAGCAAATTCACTGAAGGTGCACGAAAGTTTTCATGGTTAAAATTTTTTAAAGACAATGCAACCATCCAAGTTTTACTGATTTCAATTCTGTTTGGGATTGTGTTGAGTAAAATAAAAAAAGCTGAAACCATCATCAATTCTCTGAAATTTATTTCAAAGTATATATTCAAAGCCTTGCACGTTGTAATGCTCTTTGCTCCCATCGGTGCTTTTGGTGGAATGGCTTTCACCATTGGAAAGTACGGCATCGCAACCCTGATTCCATTGGGTAAGTTGATGCTCACGGTTTATATCACGATGGGTGTATTTGTTTTTGTTGTACTGGGAATGATACTAAGTTATTATAAAATAAGCATCATAAAATTTCTGAATTATATCAAAGAAGAATTGTTGATTGTTTTGGGAACATCTTCATCTGAAGCAGCATTGCCTTCATTGATGGAGAAACTCGAAAAAATGGGTTGCGCCAAACCAGTTGTTGGATTGGTTGTTCCTGCAGGATATTCATTCAACCTGGATGGCACTACCATTTATTTATCGATGGCAGTCATTTTTCTTTCACAGGTTTTTAATGTTCACTTAACCACCACTGAAATACTAACCATTGTAGGTATACTGATGATCACTTCAAAAGGTGCAGCAGGTGTAACTGGAAGTGGCTTTATAGTATTGGCTTCAACATTAACTGCCATCAAAGTAATTCCAGTTGAAGGATTGGCGTTGTTATTGGGAGTTGATAGATTCATGTCGGAAGCCAGGGCCATCACCAACTTCATCGGCAATGGTGTTGCAACCGTATTTCTTGCCAACCAGGAAAAGGCGTTTGATAGAAAAATGATGGATGCAGCTTTTTCAAAAGAAGTATACGAGTTCGATATCAAACATGAGATCTGATCAGACTTTGATCAGATAATCTGCAGCATAGGTCATCATGGGATCCATTGTTTTGTACCGAACTTTATATCCCATTCCTTCCACCATACCTACTGCCTGACGAAAAACTTCATTGGATTTGTATTTAGGATCCGGATTCAAATCGATATCAATCCATACTGGTTTGGGTAATCCATTTGCTCCCATCAACTCAGCAGTTTCAATAGCATTCCACACTTCTGTCAGCAAACGTGTTGCACGAACCAATTCTTTTGGAGCCTTCCATCTTCTATACAAGACGTGTGCCCCTTTCCCAGGACGATACATGGCTATGACAATTGCATAAATAGTACTCTCAGCATAATTTTGAGAATCGCATCCAATCATTATTTCTGTATCGGGAAAATTCGAGATATACTCTTTGAGATACGCGATGAAATCAACTTCAACGCTAGAATGCATCTTTCGGAAAAGAGATTTCTGTTCCATATTTAAAGATGATACAATCTACTAAAGAAATCACTGGCTGAGATACACAAATTATGCACAGGGTTAATTCCCCTAACACTTGATCTCATTGATCAAATCCCTGATCACCACAGAAGCTGCGACTGCCCCAAATACTGCGGGCAAGTAAGAAATCGTACCATACGCTGATTTCTTGAAATTCTTCCCATCGGTCAACATTAAACTCTCTTTGATCGGTTTTTCTGGAGAAAAAACAACTTTGATCCCTTTGTAAATTCCAGCAGTTTTTAAATTCTTTCTTATCTGTTGCGCAAAGGGACAGTTATAGGTTTTTGAAATGTCTACAACCTGAAGCTGCGTAGGATCTAATTTTGCCCCCGCTCCCATACTGCTCACTACCTTAATTCTTGCAGCATAAGCAAGTTTTAAAAATGTAATTTTTGGAGTAATGCTGTCTATTGCATCAATTACATAATCCGGCTGGTTTTTTAATTGTTCTTCAACCATCTCAGGATTTACAAATGACCTAACAACAGAAAGATCCAATTCAGGATTGATGGATTTCAATCTGTCTGCCATGATAAGTGCTTTGGACTCTCCATGATTGGTGGCCAAAGCAGGCAACTGACGGTTTCGATTGGTTGGATCAACCACATCTCCATCAATAATCGTCATTCTGCCAATACCCGATCTGGCTATAAATTCAGCAGCATAGGATCCTACCCCACCCAATCCAACTACCATCACATGTTGATGAGTTAAATGTTGTAGTTTTTCCTCTCCAATCAATAATTGTGTACGAGATAACCAACTCAAATCCTGCATAGTGACAAAATAACAAAGAAATGATGTTCACTCAATGTTTAAACTGTAAATTTGCAATTTCTAAGCGGAAAACGCATCTAACTATCTACTCATACGTTCATCATTCAACTCACTCAAATGGCATCTTCAGAAAAAGGTTTCCCCAAAAAAGCAATCATCCTGGTATTGGTTCTACTGGTTGGAGGATATTTCGGCTTCAAGAAAATTTATTTTTCATTGACCCACGAAACAACAGACAACGCACAAATTGAAACCAGCATTGTACCGGTATTGCCGCGCATTGCAGGATATGTGAAAACTGTACATGTAAAAGATTATGATTCAGTAAAACAAGGACAACTCTTGGTTGAGCTTGATGATGCTGAATTGCAATCACAATTGTTAGAAGCTGAAGCGGATATTGCACAGGCAAAATCAGATGTTGTCAATGCAAAAGCTACTCTTCAAAATGCAGTTTCTACAGTGGAAGTTGCTAAAGGCAATATCACCCTCAATGAAGTAAGAAGAAAAAAAGCTGCAGATGACAGTGAAAGAGATCAAAAATTATTGGCAGATGGCGCAGTAACCAGAAAAATTGCTGAAGACAGTAAATTCAATTTAGAAACCAGTACTCAGCTTTTAACCAACAGCAAAACAGAATACAAGGCAGCGCTTTCTCGCATTGATATGCTGAAGGCAAATGTTCAAAAAGCAGAGGAGGCGGTAAAAATCAGAGAGGCGAGATTACAACAACTGCAACTTAAAATTGGATACACCAAAATTTTTGCTCCAACCACCGGAAAGATTGGAAGAAAAAGTATTTCAGACGGACAGTACGTACAAGCTGGATCGCCGCTGTTCTCCATTGTGAACGATACCACTTATTGGATAGTTGCAAATTTCAAAGAGAATCAAATTGAAACCCTAACACCTGGCAAGAAAGTGGAAGTTAGAATCGATGCATATCCCAGCAAAAAAGTTACTGGAACCATCCTCAGTTTGAGTGAAGCAACCGGCGCAAAATTTGCTATTCTTCCACCAGACAATTCTAGCGGAAACTTTGTGAAAGTAACACAACGAATTCCTATCAAGATTGCTATAGACAATGTTGATCAATACCACGATCTACTCAAAGCAGGTATGAGTGTATACATCGTAGCAGAAAAGTAAGACAATGTCAACACCAAAAGGTTTCGCAAGAGCCATCATTGTAATAACAGTAGTATCAGCTGCCATCATGGAACTGATAGATACCTCTATTGTCAATGTTGCCTTGACAGACATGTCAGGTAGTCTTGGTGTAAATATCGAGGATGTGAGCTGGGTGATCACTTCTTATGCCATCGCAAATGTGATCATCATTCCGCTTACCGGATTTTTAGGTGAATACTTTGGAAGAAAAAACTATTATGTTGCCTCGATGATTATTTTCACCTTGGCATCTTATATGTGTGGTCAATCAACCACACTGATAGAATTAATTCTATGGAGATTTATTCAAGGTGTTGGCGGAGGTGCCTTGTTATCAACTTCACAAGCCATCATGTTTGATGCATTTGAACCTCACGAAAGGCCCATGGCATCCGGATTATTTGGTATGGGCATTGTGTTAGGCCCAACACTTGGTCCAACTGTTGGCGGATATATCATTGAACATTTTAATTGGCCGTTGATCTTTATGATCAATATTCCAATTGGTATCATTGCAACTTTATTATCCATCACATTTATTGAGCAAAAACCCAATGAGGGAAAAAGAAAAAAAGAAATCAAGATTGACTACATAGGGATCGTCTTGCTCATGGCGGGTATCAGTTGTTTACAATATGTGCTTGAAAGAGGTGAGTCGGAAGATTGGTTCAACAGCGAAACGATTCGGACCTGTGCAGTAATTGCGGGTATTGGACTGACAAGCTTCATCATTTACGAATTGAATATTGATCAGCCAGCGGTGAATTTGCGCGTATTGGGAAATCGCAATTTGGCCGTTACCACTGTATTCACTTTTGTTGCTGGCTTTGGTTTATTTACCTCAGTTTTTGTATACCCCGTGTTGGCACAAAGAGTACTTGGACTCACTGCATATGAAACAGGATTGAGTTTGTTGGCTCCAACGCTTGCCGGAGTAGTGATGATGCCCGTGATTGGAAAGATGATGAGCAAAGGAGTCACCCCACTGCCTTTTGTGATTGTCGGCTTTTCTTTATTCAGTGTATACGCATTTTTAAGCGCAGGAGTGAGCCCAGATGTTGGAATAGCAGCATTCTTTTTCCCATTGCTTATCCGTGCATTTGGTATTTCCATGTCGCAGCTACCCTTGATCAATCAGGCAGTCATCGGATTGAAACCTCAGGAATATGCTGCAGGAATATCCCTCAACAATATGATCCGACAACTCGGAGGTGCATTTGGAATAGCCATTGCGAATAATTATGTTGCTGGAAGGTATGCCTTACATAGAATGAATTTAGTAAGCAATTTAAATCCCTCAAATCCCATTGTAACCGAGAGGGTACAGCAACTTACGGGGAGCATCGGACAAAGAACAGGTGATTTTGCAACCGCAGGACAAAAAGCATTGACCATCATCAATGCAACAGTTGACAGACAAGCATATTTCCTATCATACCTGGATACATTCAGATTGGTTGGAATATTTTTTATATGTGTCATTCCGTTTGTGGTATTTCTAAGGGTCAAAAAGAAAAACGAACAGGATTCCAAAGAAATGATGAAAGCCGCAGCAGATGCACATTAAAATCAATTTTAGTAAAATGAAAAAGAAAGTAAGTATTGTATTTGTATGGTTGATCTCGTTGATACAGCTGCTAAATGCACAAACCAACAAAACTGATGAATTAAAAAATTTAGTGAACGCATCTTTTAACCATTTCCCAAAGATGGCGGAAGTTGACAACACGATTTTAGTTGCGCAAGAAAAAATAAAACTGACTGAGCTGAATAAACAACCAGACTTTACAGCAGATGCATCTTATGCGTATGTAAAACCTAAAATCGAACTTCCCATCAATGGAAATACATTTCAATTTGCACCGGTAAACAATTTCAATGCTGCATTAAACGGAACGTATACATTTTTAGATTTTGGAAGATTGAAGGCAGCACTACAACAGTCAAACAATGAATTAACATTTGCAAAACACAACAAAGAATTGGTACAGCATCAATTGGCATATCAAGTTGCAAACATTTATTACTATTCTATCTATATTAAAAAAGCAATTGAAATTCAGGATACAATTTTAAATACACTGGCAGAAAACAAACATATCATTGAAAGTCAATTAAAAAATGGCACAGCACTTGAAATCGACTTGCTAAGCATTCAATCTAGTATTGATGCAGAAGAGAACAGAAAAACTGAATTAAAAACCATGTTGCGAAAACAAGAAATTTTAATGGAATATGCAACAGGGGTTAAATCAATCACTGGAAGCTCATTTGATCTTGGTGCTTTAAATATTGAAATCAATAAAATGGAACTGAGCAATCCTGAATTAACACTGGCACAAGACAAGGTTGACCAGGCAAAACAGGATGTATCAATCGTATCAATGAAATACAGACCAGTCGTAGGCTTAAGAGCAAGCATGGGAACAAGAAATGGATACATCCCCAATATCAGTGAAATGCGGTTTAATTATCTAGGTGGACTTTCATTCAGCATGCCAATTTACAATGGAGGAAAAATAAAACAACAAGTAAAACTTCAGGAAAAATTGGTAGACCAACAATCGCTTTTAATGGAGAGCATGAAGAAGACCTTAGAAAAAGACCTCAGTCAATCCATGGAAGAATTAAAGTCTGCCAAAGAAAGATTGAGCAGAAGCAATAGTCAGATTGAAGTTGCTAAAACTGCCAATAGACTGGCAATGAGTAAATTAAAAAATGGAACTGGAACACATCTTGAAACCACATCTGCAAATACAAACTTGCAAAGAACATTGTTGAACCAGCTGCAGTTAGAATACCAAGTATGCAGTGCAAAACTGGAAGCAGCCAGATTGTCTGGTAAAAAGTTTTGGTAAACATGGGTTTTGGTGTATATTCAGCATACATCAAAATTCAACGAAATGCATCGCCGGACTTTTTTTGAAACCACTTCACTGGGGGCCCTTGCCGCAGCCATTCCTAGTCTTTCATTTAATACTGCAGCACCCTCAACTGAATCAAGAATTAAATTAAGCGTATCAAGTTACTCCTATTGGCATTTCAAAGGGGATAAATTCCCAATAGAAAAAGTAATTGACGAAGCAGCATCCATGGGATTGGATGGAATCGATGTACTACACAGACAGATGGAAAGCGAGGATAACGCGTATTTACAAAAATTGAAGAAGCATGCATTTGTAAATGGAATTGCCATGACATGTCTTTCCATTCACCAAGGGTTTGTAACACCCGATAAAGAAGAGCTTAAAAAAAATATAGAACATACAAAACATTGTATTGAACTCGCCTATAAAATGGGCATCCCATGTATGCGCCTTAATACAGGAAGATGGAATACGACAAAATCTTTTGATGATCTGATGAAAAATCGTGGCATCGAACCTATCATCCCTGGATATACAGAAGATGACGGTTACAAATGGTGCGTAGATGGAATCAATCAGTGTCTATCCAAGGCGGAAGAATGTGGAATTTTGCTTGCATTGGAAAACCACTGGGGACTCGGTTCTACGCCAGAAGGAATGCTGAGAATTCACGATACTGTAAATTCTCCTTGGTTGGGGTTGCTGATGGATACCGGTAATTTTTTAGAAAATCCATATGATAAATTGAAGAAAATTGCTCCAAAAACAAGTTTCGTTCAGGCAAAAACATATTATGGTGGTGGGGTATGGTATTCGTTAGAATTGGATTACAACCGAATCTTCAAAATATTAAAAGACGTCAACTACCAGGGATATATTTCCATTGAATTTGAAGGAAATGAAGATCCAAAAACAGGAGTCAGAAAAAGTGTGGATGTTCTGCGCAAAGCTTTGAAACAATAATCATCTAATAATAAAACGATTGTCATGACAAATCAAAATGCAAAATCAAGAAGAGCATTTCTTTCACAATCTGCTCTTTTGGGAACTGGTGTATTTTTTGCCAAAGATCTACTGGCTTTGGCCAATACGGGTTCAAAATTTGGTGGAGTTCAGATAGGCAGCATTACATATTCGTTCAGAAGCCTGCCGACGGATGCAGATAGGGTAATTGAATACTGCAAACAATCCGGAATCACTGCTTTGGAAATGTTAGGTGATACTGCAGAAGCATTTGCTGGTTCACCTGCGGCTAATACAATGCCAATGCGTATGATGGCCCCGCCTCCAGGTGCGGCACCTGGCCAACGTCCACAGATAAGTGACGAACAACGCAAGGCAATGGCGGAGAGAATGCAAAAAGGACGCGAATGGAGAGAAACTGTATCGATGGATAAGTTCGTTGAACTTAGAAAAAAATTCAATGATGCAGGTATCACCATATATGCATACAAACCAAATGCATTGGGTGAAAACAATACAGACGGTGAAATTGAATATGCAATGAAAGCTGCAAAAGCATTGGGTGCAACATCCGTAACTGTTGAGCTACCCACCAAACCAGAGCAATCAAAACGCCTCGGTGATTTTGGTGCAAAACATAAAGTATATGTTGGATATCATGCACACCTTCAGGCAACAGATAGCGCATGGGATGTTGCACTGTCTCAATCAAAGTATAACTCTTTGAACCTCGATTGCGGTCACTATATTGCAGCTGGTGGAAACAATACAAAAGAATCATTGCTTGCATTGATTGAAGCCAAACACGATAGAATTACAAGCATCCACTTAAAAGATCGTACTACCAAAGAACATGGTCAGAAGAATTTAGTTTGGGGAACTGGTGATACCCCCATCGTTGAAGTACTTCAATTGATGAAGAAAAAGAAATACAAATTCCCAGCAACCATAGAATTAGAATATGAGGTTCCGGCAGACTCAGATGCCGTCAAAGAAGTTGCTAAATGTGTTGAATACGCAAAAAAGGCTCTCAGTTGAGAGCCTTTTTTTATGATGTAAAATTAAAGTTGATTACATCGGTCTTACCCTGAACACTGTTCCAGGATTTTCAATGCCAACATAGATATAGCCATCTCGTCCCATCTCAACATTTCTGGTACGCCCAATATTCATCAATATTTTTTCCTGTCCAACTACTTTATTGTTTTGCATGATCACACGATTCACATAATTGAATCGAAGAGAACCTACTAACAAATTTCCTTTCCAAGCTGAATATTTACTGCCACTCACAAAAGTCAATCCACTTGGCGCGATAGAAGGAATCCAATAATTAACCGGCTGTTCCATCCCCTCTTTTTTACTAATGGGGGTGATTGGTTTTCCATCATAATTGATGCCATATGAAATCACTGGCCATCCATAGTTGACGCCTGGTTTAATCAGGTTCAACTCATCGCCACCACGAGGACCATGTTCAGTTTCCCAAATCAATCCACTTACTGGATCCATCGTCAATCCTTGTGGATTGCGGTTGCCATAAGTATAAATAGTTGCTTTGGCAGTTGCATCTTTCGCAAAAGGATTATCTGCAGGAATTGTTCCATCATCATTGATACGATGAATCTTTCCTGGAGAAGTAGAGATGTCTTGTGGAAATACTTTTTCTTGTCCGCGCTCTCCCATAGAAATAAAGAGGTATCCTTTTTTATCAAATACCAATCTTGAACCATAATGGTGTCTGGTTGATGCATAAGGCAATCCTTCAAATACTTCTAGCTGGTCAACAAACTGACCATCCTTGATTCTTCCTCTTACAACCGCAGTAGTTCCCAATTTCTTTCCTCCCTCTTCCTTGATTTTGGAATATGAAATATATATCCAACCGTTTTGATCAAACTTTGGATGAAGGGTGATGTCCAATAAGCCTCCTTGTCCTTCAGCCAATACAGCAGGAGTGCCGGTAATGGCAGTCTTATTTTTGTTTTTATCAACATGGTACAATACCCCGCTTCTGTCTGTGATCAGATATGTTCCATCGGGGAGTTGTTCAAAGCCCCATGGACTGTTTAATCCGGTTACAACCGTATCCAATGTTACCGTCATCCCATTTGATTTGAAAATCGCAGGACCGTTAAATGCTGGTTTTGCTTTTGCAAAATCATACTGTTGAACAGTTTTCAAACTCTCTGTAATCAGATTGGCCATGCCTTCAATTTCTTTCTTGGTGAGAATGCCTCCCCAAATTGGCATACCAAAATCTTCATAGCCATAGGTAATGCTTTTGATGAGATCGTCTTTGGAATTACCATGTTTCCAAACACGGTCAACAAATGCATCCACGCGCTCACCATGACATGAAGCACATTTTTCAGTATAAATTTTCTTTGGGTCTTGATCTGCCAAACGCGCATTCACTGAAAATTTTACTTGTGAAAACGCAAAGCAAACTGTTACCACAATAAACAGTGCCGCAACTTTTTGTATTTTATTCATATCCTTTGATTGAGTATAGCAATTTACGTATGAAAAATCATACTTGGATAATTTCAAAAAAAAGCCCCGTACCAAAAGGAACGGGGCGCACTGCTTATGAGAAAAAAAACTAATCTGGAATTTTATCTAGCGGTGCTACGTTTTTCTCAGCACCAGAGTATCCTATGTTTTGGTTCATCACTGCCAAGCTGTTTGCTAAGATAGCAGGACGAGGAATTGGCCACAAAACGTGGTATGGGCTGATGGTGTAAGCATCTCCACGCACATTTTTGATGTTTCTCTGATAGAAATCATTTTTAGCCATTACCCTGTCATACCAGAAGTTAGCAGAAGAGAAGTTTGAGAGACTGTATGTCTTTCCGTTGTATGATTTACCGGTTTTTGCAAAGATGAATGCAATCCTGGTCAACTCAGTCTTTCTTGGTTCCTCATAATAGAGTTCTCTTTGACGCTCATCTAAAATGGTACCGATATCAACTTGTGCAGCTGTATATGGGCTACATTTAGCACGGGTTCTCACTGAATTCACATCCGCAGCAGCATTGGCAGCATCGCCTTTCCACCAATACGCTTCAGCACGCAACAGATAAGTTTCTGCTAAACGGAAAGCATACCAGTCAGAGTTACCACCTTGCCATGGATAACGAATTTCATCTTCGACATACAATTTATAGTGAGGCCAAGCGAACCAAGTTCTGATGGTATCGCCACCACTCACCAACAAGGTTCCGTCTGCTTTTCTTAATTGAAGTCTTGCTCCATAATAAGGAGACTTTCCTTTCAAGTTTCCTGAATTATTATAAGTCAACATTTCCATTTCCATCCAGTTTCCGGATGTTGTATCATGTCGCAAATCTTTGGGATCATCCCAAATATATCTTGTTGAATAAGGAGTAGCACGACAACGTCCGATACCACGACCATAATTTTTCATATGATCGATCTCAACCTGAGCATTCGTCATACCTACCAGACCATCAGGAGTAAGAATGATACCTGAAGAAGAGAAAGGCAATGCCTGACGCATGCTGGTTAATCCAGTTGATGTTGCAGATGGATCTCCATAACGGTCAATCACTGAAAACAACACCTCTGTATTTGCAGCGATATATTTATTGGCTCTTCTATGTAAATCCCAAATGACATTCTTTGATGCTACAGATGCATCCGCTCCAAAACGTGAGGTCATCAACTTATAAGTACCATTGTTGATAACAGCACTTGCGGCTGTAATTGCATCATCAAAATTTCCAAGTGAAAGATTAACTTTTGCCAATAGATGCCCAACTGCACCTCTGTTCACTTCGCCTTTGTTGGCAACCCAGGGAACATACTGCATGGCAAAATCCAAATCAGATTTCAATCGCTGTAAAATAACATCACGCTTCACAGATTGAAAATCCAATTTTGCTTCAGTCAATTCCTTGAAGGTTGCAGGAACATCGCCAAATTCATTAACAAGACGATAATAAGCATACGCTCTGAAGAAATACGCACGACCCAAGATGATATTTTTAGTTGCATCAGGGATAGTTTTAACGTCGGGTATTCTGGAAGTAACTGTATTTGCCAAACGAATGATCAAATACCATCTCTCCCAATACCATCCAACACGGTTGAAGTCTACGTTATTTAACTGCGCATCAGGCGTGATCAGCAGATTCATGTTTACAGCAGGTCCAAACTTATCTGTTGTACCTTCTACAGCACCTTCAGAAAATATATTCTCACTGATGATTGGTGCACCATCGCCATACCACTCATCTCGAACGTTTTTTGCAATGGCAGCAAGGGCAGCATTGAAACCTGCCTCATCGATCAATGTATTCTCTGGTGAATAAAAAGACAACGCTTTGGGTTTTAACCAGTCTTTTTGACAAGACTGACTCACCAACAACACCACAGCAAATGTGGCGATGAATTTCATGTATTTATTGTTAATGTACTTCATATCTAATGATTTGAATTGTTCAGTCAATGTTTAAAGTGTTAGATTAATTCCAAATGTTCCATATGATGGAGTAAAGGATTTATTCTCAGGATCGAAGAACTCCCATGGTGTAACAACAAGGGCGTTTTGAATGTTGAAGTAAAACTTCAAGCCAGAAAATTTCAACTTATCCAATTTCGCTTTGGGCACTGTATAAGCAAGACTGACATTGTTCACCCTTACAAAAGAAGATTTTCTCCAAATATTTAATCCAATTCCTGATCCAAGCGAAGACATCATCCTTGCATAGTCATTGATTTGATTGTATGGAGTCCAATATGGTCTTTTGTAAAACTGTGAACGATCGTAGAAGCGATCTACGTTTGCAGCCTCATTAAACTGTGTCATTTGGCCGAAACGACCATACAGTTGGAAGGAGAAATCCCAGTTTTTGTAAATGGTGAATTCACTTCTAAAGTTAAGATTTACTTTAGGTGTAGTTTGACCAACAAAAACTCTATCGTCTACAGTAAACTTGCCATCATTATTTACATCTTGAATCTTGAAATCACCTGGCTGAAACCCATAAGATTGTGCTTTGGCCAATTCATCCACTCTCCACACACCAAGAATATTAAAATCCCAAATGGTATTGATATTCTTACCGATGAACCAACCGTTTGCACGATCATCCAACTCCTGATAAGTAACATTTCCACTGGCATCAGTTACTGGCACCTTTCCATAAAGACTGATGATTTTATTTTTATTGCTCCATAAAGCCAAGCTTGTTCTCCAAACAAAATTGCTTGTTTTTACATTCTCAGTGTTGATGCTTACTTCAAATCCGGAGTTGTCAACTTTACCAAGATTGGTTACAACACTTGCAAAACCAGTCACGTTGGGAAGCGCACGGTTTACCAACAAGTCACTTGTCTTTCTGATGTAGTAATCAACCGCACCATTGATTTTACCATTCTTGAGGCTATAGTCAAAACCAACGTTTACTGATGCTTGTCTTTCCCATTTCAAATTAGGGTTCGACATATTTGCAGTTGAAACAGCTCCAATAGGTACATTGGCTCCAGAAGGTGATGTATATAAATAAGTACCGGCTGACAATTGAGACAATGCTGCATATCTACCAATCTCTCTGTTACCGTTCTCACCATATGAAAGCCTCATTTTTAAATACTCAATAAAAGAAACATCTTTCAAAAACTTCTCATCAGACATTACCCAACCCAATGCCGCAGAAGGGAAGTTGGCGCGAGGATTGCCCTGACCAAATGCAGAGTAACCATCACGGCGGGTAGTTAATGTAAGCAAGTATTTGTCATTGTACGTATAATTCAAACGCGCCATCAATGCATCTCCTGTTTGATATTGATCATTTGCAGTGAAATTCTTAATACTTGCTGATTGTATACCGCTCCATCCAAGGTTGTCATTTGGAGAATATAGTTCGGCATTCATAGTGGTGGAATAGAAATAGAATTGCTCAGCATTCGCAAGTCCGGTTATATCAATTGCATGCTTACCAAATTTCTTGTTCCACATCAACAAATTATCCAACTGCCATTGATAGGTTCTATCGTCTCTTCTAGTTGTAATACCTCCGCGGCTTTCAAGCAATGGACGCTTAGATGAAATATGCTCATAGTTTTGGTACCATTCAAACCTAGGGGTAAAGTTCACCTGGTATGAAAATCCAAGTGGAAGTTTGCCTTTTGCATAAACAGAACCAAACAAGTTGTTGAATTTGATGAGGCGCTTTACATAATAAGGTGTCATCAATGGGTTGGTATTGTTACCCACGTCATCATTTGCACTTGCACGCAAACGTCCATCTGCCTGATATAAATTACCAAAAGGTGAAGTACCCAACATATCACTGATACTTACTGGAGTTTGTCCTTCATCTCTGCTGGCAAACTGCATGTTCATACCAATGGTGAGGAATTTGGTTACTTCAGATTCCAGATTTAATCTTGCACGCAAGGTTTTGAATTGTTCGCCTTGAGCCAATCCCTGGTTTTCATAATAACCAAAAGAAGTATAATAATTTGTAGCACCGGATCTTCCTGAAACACTTACAGTATGATCTTGCTGTCTTCCATCTTTATTGAGAATCAACCCTTCCCAGTCAATCGGAGTGTTGTTTTTATAACTTTCAATTGATACCGGCTGGGTTCCAGTTCCACCACCCAAACGTTGAAGCCATACTGCAATGGCATCAGAACCAGCAGGATTGCCTCCCAACGCAAGCCACTGATCAACAGTGAAACCTGCAGGAAGTTTTCTTGGATCTTGCTCATAATATTTCATGCCAGGCTTTGAAGTAGAATCATATCCTCTCATGCTGAAACGCACATCCTGTCTCCAACTCAAAAACTCTTCAGGAGAAAGCAATCCAGGCCATCTGGCAATTCTATTAAATGTATAGTTGGAATTTGCAGTTATTACTGGTTTCCCGCCTTTTCCTTTTTTGGTAGTAATCAATACAACACCGTTTGCTGAACGTGCTCCGAATACTGCAGCAGAGCTGGCATCTTTTAACACGTCGATGGTTGCAATGTCATTCGGATTGATATCAGACAACTCACCAGGATAAATTACTCCATCAACAACAATCAACGGAGATGTAGAGGCTGTAAGTGATGCTCTACCGCGCACTTGAAGGTTACCACCTCCTTTTGCAGAGGCATTGAAACTCACGTCCAAACCAGGTGCATTACCACGCAACATATCCTGAACAGAGCGAGGATTTTCGTTTTCCAATTGTGCTGCCTTTACTTGAACAACAGCTCCAGTCAGATCTTTTTTACGCTGGGTACCATATCCCACAACCACAACATCCGTGAGCTGATTGATCTGCTCGCGCATGGTTACATTAACACTGGTACCAGTAACAGTTACCTCTTCAGTAATATAACCACTGAAACTGATTTGAAGTACTGCATTGTTCGCCAATCCTTTTAGACTGAATTTTCCGTTCTGGTCAGTAACGGTAGAATTTTTGGTTCCCTTGATGGTTACGGTTGCACCTGCAAGGGGTGTATTTCTTACATCCGTTACAGTACCAACAACATCAGCAGGGGGTCTTTCAAAGTGTTTTGGGCTTTTTGAAAGAGAAGTTTCATTTGCATAAGCCTGAACTGCTCCCAGTGATAGCAGACACACTATGACAGTGCAGACATACGTTTGCATGGTTTTTTTTCTCATGGCAAGTTTTAGTTTTGTTTTTTTAACTATCCACTTACAAATTATGAAATTTTACCTATTTGTAACCGCTAAAAACCAGAATTTCCGAAATCGTTTTCAGCATTTCGAAGGCTAAACATTGGTTTTGTCATCCCATTTCTTTCTCGCTAATCAATAGACAATAACTACCTTAGGACCAATCATTTCAAAAGATCAATTATGTCAAAGCTGTTGAATTTTACCTTCTTTTTCTTCCTTTCTCTCACAGTTTTAGGTCAACATGTTATCAGTCCAAAAGAACACTTCGGTTTCAATATTGGAGACAACTACCAACTGGCCAATTACACACAAACTGAATCCTATTTCAAAAAATTGGATGCTGCCTCAGACAGGGCATCCATGAGCTCAATAGGAAAAACTGAAGAAGGGCGAGATCAATTCATGATGATTGTTACTTCCCCGGAAAACCACAAAATGCTTTCCACCTACAAAGAGATTTCTCAAAAACTGGCCAGAGCAGAAAATCTGACAGACGATGAGGCTAAAAAATTAGCATCCACCGGCAAAGCAGTTGTTTGGATCGATGGAGGTCTTCATGCCACTGAAGTAGTAGGAGCACACCAATTAATTGAAATCGCTTATCAACTCTGCAGCAGAAACGATGATGAAACAAAAAATATCCTCAATAATCTTATCGTATTGATCGTTCATGCAAATCCAGATGGACAGGAACTGGTTTCAAATTGGTATATGCGCAACAGCGATAGCAGCAAAAGAACAACTTCCTTCTTACCTAGACTCTATGAAAAATATGCTGGTCATGACAACAACCGTGATTTCTATATGATGAATTTGAAGGAGACCCAGAATATGGCCAGACAATTATTTATAGAATGGTTGCCACAAATCATGTATAACCATCACCAAACGGGTCCTCCCGGTGCAGTGGTTGCAGGGCCTCCCTTTCGTGATCCATTTAACTATGTTTTTGACCCTCTTGTAATGACCAGTCTTGATGCAGTAGGTGCTGCAATGATTAATCGTCTTATTCAGGAAGATAAACCGGGATATACAGAACGCGCTGGCTCTCCTTACTCCACATGGTACAATGGTGGATTAAGAACAACCACTTATTTCCATAACATGATTGGACTGCTCACAGAAATCATTGGTAGTCCAACTCCTTCTGAAATTCCTGTTGTTCCCAACCGCCTGATCCCAAGCAGTGCCAATCCCTATCCCATTACTCCAAGAAAATGGTACTTCAAAAATTCTATCGATTATTCTGTATCACTCAACTATGGAGTATTGATGTATGCTGCACGCCACAGAGATGAACTCTTGTATAATATATATAGAATGGGAAAAAATTCTATTGCGAGGGGAAGCAAGGATAACTGGACACTCTATCCAAGTAAAACTGCATTGATACAAGACTATTTTAAAAAAGATCAACCTGCTAAACCAAAAGAAGACAATGCAACTCCTGAAGGATGGGGAAGAAATATTGCAAGCATATCAAACAAATATTTCGACACGGTTTTTAAAAATGCAAACTTCAGAGATGCACGTGCATATGTTTTATCTTCTGCGCAACCAGATTTTGCCACAGCTACAAGATTTGTAAATGCATTGATCCGTGCAGGTATAGAGATTCAACATGCCTCAACGAGTTTTAATATCAATGGAAAAACATACCCTGCTGGTTCATACATTGTAAAATGCGATCAAGCATTTCGTCCACATATCATTGATTTATTTGAGCCACAAGACCATCCAAATGATTTCCAATATCCCGGCGGCCCTCCTGTTCCACCATACGATGCTGCAGGCTGGACACTTGCTTACCAGATGGGTGTTGAATTTGACAGGGTTACAGATGATATTCCAGCAACATTCACAAAACTGAAAATAGGTGAAGTACAACCATTAAAAGGAAAACTTGACATTGGTAAAGAAAAAGGCGGATACTTGATCAATGGCGCAAACAATCATTCATTTTCATTGGTCAATTCATTATTGAAAAAAGATATCAAAGTATTTAGAACATCTGAAGAGGTTGCATCTTTTTCAAAAGGCTCTTTCTATGTACCAATTTCCACTGCTTCAACGGCAATCATAAAAGAAATGGCTTCAATCTCAGGAGCAGACGTGAAGAGCATCAATAAAAAACCTATTTCATTAACAGCTATTCAACCTGCACGTATTGCACTTTGGGACACCTATGGTGGATCTATGCCATCGGGATGGATGAGATGGATTTTTGAACAATTCAATTTCAATTACAATGTTATATATGCACAGGACATTGATAAAGGAGATTTGAAAAGCAAGTATGATGTAATCTTATTTGTTGAAGGAGCTATGCCGCCTTTGAATGCAGATGCAAGAAAACCCATTGGTCCAAAACCAGAGGAAACTCCAGAAGAATTCAAGAAGACCATTGGAAATCTCAGTAGTGAAACTTCCATCCCTGCATTGAAAAAATTCATGGAAGATGGTGGAACCGTATTAACAATTGGCACAAGCACCAACCTTGCATATCACCTGAAACTTCCTGTAACAAATGCATTGGTTGAAACTGTAAATGGAGTTCAGAAAAATCTTCCCAATGAAAAGTTTTATATCCCCGGAAGTGTTATGCAAGTAACCATCGACCCTTCTGGTCCAAATACCTGGGGCATGAAATCAACTGCTGATGTGTATTTCGATGATAGTCCAGTGTTCAACATCAGTCCGGAAGCACAAAGCAAAGGGATCATAAAACCCATTGCATGGTTCGCCTCTGATAAAACTTTAAGAAGCGGTTGGGCATGGGGACAATCCTATTTAAAAAATGGTATCGCAGGTTTTGATGCACAAGTTGGGAAAGGCAAACTGATTGCATACGGACCAGAAATCACTTTCAGGGCTCAAACACACGGTACATTTAAATTGGTCTTCAATCAACTCTATAAAAATAATTGATTGAACCGTTTTCAAACGTTTGCAATCTATTGATCAGTGAACTAGGAAGATTTTTCTTATCATAAAAGAACACGCATACGGCTTATTTCGTAAGTTAGTCTTGATCTGCTTCAGATCACACAACGATTAAGCCATGAATAAAGCACGCTTGTCTTTCATGCAAATCATCAACATGAATGTTGGTTTCTTCGGCATTCAATACAGCTTTGGTTTGCAACAAAGTGCTGTGAATCCAATTTATGATATGTTGGGAGCACAGCCGGATCAAATACCTATTTTAAATCTTGCCGGCCCCATGACTGGACTGCTCATTCAGCCCATCATTGGAGCATTGAGCGACAGTACATGGCACCCCAAGTTTGGAAGAAGAAAGCCATTCTTTTTTATTGGAGCACTTCTATGCAGCCTATGTCTCTTTATATATCCTTTCAGTAGCTCACTGTGGATGGCAGCAGGATTGTTGTGGATACTGGATGCTGCAAACAATACTGCAATGGAACCCTATCGCGCGTTTATCGCAGACAAACTTCCGAATGAACAATATGGAACAGGATTTCTATCACAAAGTTTTTTCACAGGATTGGGAATCACACTAGCGAACATTTCATTGTTCATTTTCCAGAAATATATTACCGGCACTGCAGGTTCATTACCTGTTTGGGTGTACGCATCATTTTTTCTTGGAACCATTTGTTCCATCGGTTCAGTATCATGGAGCATCTATACCACACCGGAGATTCCACCAACAGATGAAGAGCTGAAAACACTGCGAAAAAAAACAGCAGGAATGCCACATCCTGTTTTACAATTTTTTCTGTCCATTATTACAACCATAATAGCATACACATTGGTTGTGATACTATTGATACCTGCAATTTTTTCAAAAGGCTTGCTGAAAAATATTTTGAAAAAAACAGAAGAACATTCCTGGTTGAGAATCATATTCGCACAAAACATTGAAATTATTGATGCAATCCTACAAATGCCATCAGTGATGTGGAAGCTGGCACTCGTGTATCTCTTTCAGTGGTATGCTCTTTTTTGTTACTGGCAGAATGCTGCAAAGAGTATTGCACATTCTGTGTGGAAGACATCCCCTTCCGAAAACAAAGTTTTGTTTGAAGAAGCAGTGGGATGGACCGGACTGGTAAATGGTTGGTATAATATTATAACGTTTGTTTCAGCATTTGCACTTGTTGGAATGGCAAAAAAATATGGGCCCAAAAAAGTTCATTTTATCTGTCTACTTATGGCAGGTATAGGTTTGCTCTTCTTCCCGCACATAGAAAATAAATTTTTATTGTTCTTACCAATGATAGGATTTGGTATTGCATGGGCAAGTATGATGGGCGTTCCATATTTATTGGTAGTAAACGAAATCCCAAAAGAAAGATATGGTGTATATATGGGAATCATCAATATGATGATTGTGGTTCCAATGATTTTTCAAACACTGTCATTTGGTTTCATTTCAAAAAATATTCTAAACAATGATGCAGGATCAGCTATTGGCTTTGCAGGGGTACTGCTAATTATAGCCGGACTCGCAACATTAAGAATAAAGGAAAACAGCAATATTTCAGACAAGATTCAATTATCTACAGCACATTAATATATGAATAAGATACTCTGCATCGGTGAAGCATTGATTGATATGATATGTACAGACAAAGGAAGTTCTTTGTCGGATGGAGATCATTTTTTGAAGAAAGCTGGTGGTGCACCTACCAACGTTGCAGCAGCCATTGCTGCATTGGGAGGAAACGTTGATATCGTTACGAAAGTAGGGAAAGACCCATTTGGAACTCATATTGTAGAAGTATTGAAATCATTTGGAATTTCAACAGATAACATAACAATAGATCCTCTGCATTTTACAACATTTGCCTTTGTGTCATTGATGGAAAATGGAGAAAGAGATTTTTATTTCAACAGAGGTGCGGATGGATTGCTGACCAGAGAAGATGTCGCACATGTTGATATGACATCCTATGCAATTTCTCATTTTGGTTCTGCAACAGCATTTTTACCTGGGCCCTTGCAATCAACCTATGAATACATGCTTGAGCAAGCAAAATATCACCATCATTTTATAAGTTTTGATCCCAATTACCGTGAACTGCTGTTTGGTGATAAAAAAGAAGAGTTTATAAAAAGATCAACTTCATTTATACAGCAATGTAATTTTTTCAAGGTGAGTGATGAAGAGGCGTTTCTAATTACCGGTCAGTCAAATTTACAAGATGCTGCTGCAAATTTCGCAAGATTGAGCAAAGCAATTTTTGCCATCACACTTGGTAAAGAAGGAACATTGATCGGAATGAATGGAGCAACTTCAATGATCCCCAGTATCCCCATCCATCCAATAGATACTACAGGTGCAGGCGACGCTTTTGTGGGGGCAGTACTATATCAACTCAGCAAGTACTCTGTACAAGAAATAAATACGCTCGATATTCATTCATGGATCAATATTTTCTCAAATGCAAATAAAGCAGGAGCAAGAACATGTGAATACATGGGTGCCATGGAGGCATTCAAACATTTGAGCAACGATATATTCAATTCCTAAATCCAACCTTAATGACTTTCAACAAGCAATTGCACGAATACGTGAACAAGATTATTGCGAAGAAAAAAATCGACATGATGGGCAAAGACAATGCCTTTTATACAAGACTCATGTCGAATATTGATACCATAGATCATCTCTATAGAGAAATTTATGGTCACAACCCTGTTGCGGATCTACAATATGAAGCGCTGATCAATACACTCATTGATGCACATCTATGCAGAGCGAAGGACTTGAGAGACAAAGATGAAAATAAAATTGAAAAAGGAATTTGGTTTCTCAGCAATGAGATTGCAGGAATGAGTTTATATGTAGATCGATTTTGTGGAAACCTTCAACATCTTTCTCAAAAACTTAGCTATTTTGAAAATCTTGGTGTGAATTTTTTACACCTCATGCCGCTGTTTGAAAGTCCGGAGGGCGAAAGCGATGGTGGATACGCAGTTACTAATTTCAGGAAAATCGATGAACGCTTTGGGAACCTGGAAGACCTCATACACCTCAGAAAAGAAATGCAAAAAAAAGATATGTATCTGATGATTGATATTGTCCTCAATCACACTTCATATCACCATGAATGGGCAAAAAAAGCCAAAGCGGGAGATAAAAATTATCAGGACTATTATTATATGTATGATGACAGATGGATTCCGAATCAGTTTGATGAAAAAATGCCTGATATATTTCCGGAATCAGCGCCAGGAAATTTCACTTATGACGAAGCATGTAAAAAATGGGTAATGACGGTCTTCCACCGTTATCAGTGGGATCTCAATTATAGAAACCCGACTGTATTTCGTGAAATGATGGACAACATTCTTTTCTATGCAAATCTTGGCGTAGATATTTTAAGAATTGATGCCCCTGCATTCATTTGGAAAGAAACTGGAACAACCTGCCAAAATCTTCCTCAGGCTCATACCCTACTGCGTTTGATAAAACATTGTGTGCTGGTAACAGCACCTGGCATGGCATTATTGGGTGAAGCCATTGTTGCACCAAAAGATATCATGAAATATTTTGGTACCGGATCATTCACCGCGAAAGAATGTGATGTCGCGTACAATGCAACCCATATGGCACTTCAATGGGACATGCTTGCATCGGGCGATACACGTGTCATGTTGGCTGCCCAACACGAGATACTTCAGAAACCTTATGGCACCACTTGGATCAACTATACAAGATGCCATGATGATATCGGATTAGGCTATGACGATTACATGATTGAACATGCAGGAAGAAATCCTTTTGAACACAGAAAATTTTTGAAAGATTACTATTCTGGTGCTATTTGGAACAGTCCGGCGAAAGGTGCTCTTTTCTCTTCCAATCCCAAAACTGGTGATGCGAGAATAAGTGGGTCGCTCGCATCTTTATGCGGACTGGAAAAAGCGTTGGAGGAAAACAATTCTTACGAAATTGATTTATCCATCCGAAAAATATTGATGATGCAGGCGCATTCATTCTTTCTGGGCGGTATTCCAATTATTTTTTATGGTGATGAGCTCGGATATACCAATGATTACAGCTATTTGAATGATCCCAGGAAAAGTTATGATAACCGGTGGATGCACCGTCCTGTTATCAATTGGGAAAAGAATAAAAAAATTGAAGAAGTTGGCTCCATAGAAAATATCATATTTCAGGGTACTAAAAAATTGATCACACTCAGAAAAAATCTATTTGTTGTTGGCGACCATAAGAATTTAACCTGGCTCACTCCACACAACCACCACGTAGCTGGTTATCTAAGATCCTATGATGATAAAAAGCTCTATGGGATTTTTAATTTCAGTAATCAAACAGTATATCTAACTTGGTATGCTTTTAAAGAACATGGCACCTTCAAACCAACCCTATATGATTATTGGAAAGAGAAAGTATTCTCAGTTGGACTAGACAATGACTATTTGGTCATTGAACCTTATGGGTTTCATCTGATGGAGCCTAGAGATTGATCACAAATTTTTTCAGGGCATCTAACAGCTTTTCAAAACGATCATGGGCATTATTACACAACAAAATGATCGTTTTATCGGCATCAATATATCGAACAATTTCCGTTTTGTAACCTGGGTTATCTCCGCTGTGCTGTACATATTTTCCTAGAACATCGTCTGATCCCAATTCCCACCCAAATCCATATGGAGAAATTTTCTGATCGTTGAGTACAGCAGGCTTGAACGCTTCACTTTGCATTTGAGTAGTAAAAAATCTTTTATCATACAATGCTCTGTCCCATTTTAAAAGATCATCGGCAGTTGAACTGATTCTTCCGGGGCCTTCTCGATGCCCCAACCAAATGGTATAATTAGAAGAAGGAAACAATTCTGCTTTCATATAAACTCCTGTGGGAGATTGCTTAATATGGCCATAGGCCATATTAAGCAATGTTGCTTTTTCAGCAGGAGTTCTCAAATCAGTATTCTTCATGCGGAATTTCTTGAAGACCATCTCACGAAGCATCTTGGTGAAATCTTCTCCACTTGCTTTTTCTGCTATACTGGCCAACAATACATAACCAGTATTGCTGTATTCATACTTATCCCCAGGTAAAAAATTAGCAGGAGGTGCATACTTATTTAGATACTCAATAATATCATTGTTGTCAGCAACATTAGATTTGTCCCAGTGAGCATCCATGATGGCCTGATAATCTGGCAATCCACTGGTATGATTCAGCAATTGTCTGATCGTTATATTTTTATATGGGATGGATAAATATTTTTCAACTGCGTCATCATAATTTAACTTACCCTTTGTCTGCAGCTGCATAATAACCATTGCAGTGAATTGCTTTGATACAGATGCCAATTCAAAAATATCAGTTGTTTTTAATGGTGTCTTTGAATCATAGTCTCTCACGCCAAATGCCTCTTCATGCATTACCTTACCTTCTTTTGCAATCAAAATCACTCCATTAAAAGGATCTGATTCATCAAAAACTGTTTCAAGTATTTTCCCAAGTGCAGATGTTTTCTGTTGGGCATATGATAAACCAATCAACATCAAAAGAAATACAACAAACAGCGATAATCCCTTGGCAATGGATATCATAAAAATTATGTTCATTTAAGTTCAACAATCATTTCGATTTCAACAGCAGCATCAAATGGAAGAGAAGCCATACCCACTGCGGCTCTGGCATGTCGCCCTGCATCACCAAACACTTCAACCAGTAAATCAGAGCAACCATTCATCACAGCTGGATGTTGTGTAAAAGCTGGATCAGCATTTATCATACCATTTACTTTAACTATCCGTTTTACGTTATTCAAATTCCCAGCATAATACTGAAGTGTAGATAACAAACCAATGGTTGTAATTCGAGCAGCTTCTTTTCCTTCTTCAACAGTCAACTGTGAACCTATTTTTCCTCTTGTCTTTTTCCCCGCTACTTCATCAGGGATATGTCCGGAGAGATAAAGCAACTTACCTGTTTGTACTGCTTTCACATAATTTGCAACTGGTGGCTTCAGTTCTGTCAACTGAATACCAAGCTCTTGGAGTTTTTTATTTGGATCTTGTGCATGACAAATACTGATCATGCCGACAATTAATAAAAAAATATATTTCATACTGATTATTTCAATGAAATTCCATTCAGATCATATACTATTTCACCTGCCCTGATGGTTGCCTCGCATTCGAGTTTTACATTCCCATTCATACGAACACCTAATGTATCAAAAAAACCAAATGTTCCTTCACGAGCATTTAAAATCGCAACATCTGCTTCAGTACCAACTGACAGACTCCCCAGCTGATTTCTTCCAATGGCTTTTGCGGCATCACTGGTACTTGCTTTGATCACATCATAAAGCGACATTTTCATGGCAAGAAATTTCGACATCACATTCAGCTGATCTTTCATCGCAGCATTCATACTGTCTACATGCAGATCAGTACTGATGGTATCTGGATAAAATCCTTCCTCCATTGCAGGCAAAGCCTGAGAGTATGCAAAACTTGCACCGCCATGACCAACATCAAATATGATACCTTTTTTTCTTGCCTCGTGTAAAAATGGTTTTAATTTCTTGGTGATTGGATCAATGATGGGATCACGTCTTTTTAAATCTGTATATACATGCGTATAAATATCTCCAGGTCGAAGTTTTTCCATGAAAAGTTTTTCGATGGATAAAGGAGGATGACTATCATCCCCACCAAAATCTATCATAACCGGGAGATTGGAAAGTTTACCTGCCTCAACTACTCTATCAACTGCTATCCAATCCTCTGCTAAGAAATGTGCAACTTTAAATCCTACAACACAATCGCTGTTTTCTTCTGCTGCCCTCGAAGCAAGTGCTGGATCCATATCTGTTACATCCTGCTCCCATGGATTACCACGCATACCTTCACCAACAATATTCACCAGAGCCAATACACGTGTTTTGGATTGATTGATTACATTCTTCTTGAAGATGTGCAAATTTTTCCACCCTGCTCCACCTGGATCCAAGACAGTTGTCACACCGCTGCGGAAAGTAAATCCGTCTGGTGGAACTGCATAAAATCCATTGCTCAGGTAATGGTTGTGTTCAGTGCCGTAAAAGTGATGAGAGTGAATATCAATTAAACCAGGACAAACCAATAAACCAGATGCATCAATCGTGATATCAGCACTTTTCGAATTCTCTGGATCAACTGAAGCAATTTTCCCGTTTTCAATATGGATATTCAGCAATTGATCCAGCCCGTTGGCTGGATCAATTACATGTCCATTTTGAATACATATCGTTTTCAATCAAAGGAAATTACCGAAGAAATTCAATTGCAACTGGACTAACAACCTCCACATCATGTTGCATTGATTTCATTTTTCCTGTACTGGGGTCAAATGAAAAAACCTGAATGAGGTCGCCATCTTGTCCGCATACAAATACAAATTTTCCGGTTGGATCAAAGTTGAAAAAGCGTGGCTTCTTGGTTACCTCCACATGATCAGCTTTTTCTAATTTACCATCTGATAACACTTTGTTGATCACAATCTGGTTGCTGGTTACCCTGTTGCTGGCCAAAAGCCATTTCCCATCTGGAGAAAGGCGGATTGCACCACTTCCATGATCACCGCTCGTTTGCACTGTATCAATAATCGTTGTTTGAATTTTTTTCAAGCCGGTTGTGGTAACCTGAAACGCATCAACAGATCCTGCCATCTCGTTAACAGCATATGCATATACACCGCTTGAACTCAACACAAGATGTCTTGGGCCATTACCGTTTTCTACGTTGTTTACAATGGGCTTGACATTGATCAATCCATCTGATGTGATGGTGTGCTGATAAATACAATCAGTTCCAAGGTCTGCAACAAAAAGATATTTTTTATCAGGAGATACAACCGCACTATGTGCATGAGAAGATGTTTGACGCACCTTGTTCACACTTGAACCTTTGTATACCAAATGTTGTGCAATAGGCAATAATGAACCATCCTTGTCGGTTTTAAATACAGAAACACTTCCGGTGCCATAATTGGCAGTATAAATTGTTTTGGTTGATGAGTTATAAGAAATATAGCATGGCCCATCTCCAATGGTTTTTTCAGTATTGAGCTTCGTAAGTTCTCCTGTTTGTTTATTTACAGAATAAGCAGTGACCGCTCCTTTTTTATCATCTTCACTCAAGACATAAAGAAACTTTTTGTCTGGAGTCATGATCATGTAGGAAGCATTGGGATTTTTATAATCTCTTAGATAAGAGAGTTGCCCGGTTTTATCATCGAAGGAATATACATTGATACCGTTGTTGCCCTTGGAAGTGAAAGATCCTACATAGAGGAGTTGATTGTGATCAGACTCAAAGTCTCTTTGAAAAGCTTCAACTTCTTTTTTTGAAAGCACAGACTTGCCTGAAGAGATCACAATTCTATACCTGAATGTTACAGATTGATTGGGTTGCAGGATGAGGTTTCTCTCTGACTTGCCGTTGGTGAAAATGGATTCTCCAAGCGGATTTGCAGCAAACAAGCCGTATCCCCTCGCATGCCAATTTGTTGGATAGCCAATATTTTTAGAATGATCAATCATAACAATGCTCACAGAATCAGTTTTCATCTTTCCGGATAACATGCACCAGGTTGCTTTCTTGCTCCAAACATCTTCACCCTTGATGCCATTGCTGTTGATATAATTTCCACTTGTAAGTTTATCTACTGCTTCATCTACCATTGTTTCAATGCCAAATGCATCAGTATATTTTTTCTTTTCATAAACAGGAAGCTGTAATTCACGTGCTACACGCAAGCCAAGGAGACCATCTTTTGCATCCTTGAATGTTACTGGAATTGCAGCAGTTAAGGTGGTAAACCTATCTATCACCCAAGCGCCATTCATTTCTTTGATCTCATATCCTGTTTCTTCACCAAGATGTTTTTTACCAGTTTGGTCAAACCAGTTTGCCTTGTACACCATTCTTCCAACAGGGCCGTTCTTTACTTCCGTAAATTTTTCGAATTTGATGGTTCCGTAAGAACCTTTTTTATCAGCAGGAATTGCAAAGGAGTTGTTCCAGAAATCTAACCCGTTCACATTTTCATAATTCATCCAAAGTCCAAGATGATGAGGATGATCTGTAGGATCACCAGGCACTGGACGGACGGGATATCCCCTTGTTACATTTATGCCGTTAGGTGCTTTGATCGGGTACAAAACCGGTTTTGCAATCGTATCAGGAAAGAAGAAATCAGTAAAAGGTTTGCCACCGATCGTTACATGCACGACTGGCGACTGTTTTTCCTTGGTAAATTCAACTTGTGAAACCTGAGATACTTGAGAAAAAGAGCCCGTGTAAAAAACAATTGCAAATAATAATGAAGAAATTAATCTTTTCATCAGTATAATTAATGAGGTAAATATACTGACGAAATACATAACTATACCCTTTTAAGTACCTCTTGTCCAATGGCATCTGTGCCCAAGACATGATCATGGGGCGTCTGGGGGCTGGCAATGTCCCTGGTTCTGAACCCAGCTTTCAGTACACCGTCCACCGCACTGATAACCGTTTCTGACTCCTTTTTCAACCCAAAAGATATATCCAGCAACAGTGCAGCCGACAAGATAGATGCCAGGGGATTGGCAACCCCCTTACCCGTAATGTCGTGGGCTGAACCGTGGATAGGTTCATACACGCCTGTTCCATCTCCAATGGAAGCAGATGCGAGCATCCCCATGGAGCCGGCGATTTGAGAAGCTTCATCTGTTAGGATATCACCAAATAAATTGGCTGTTACAATGACATCAAATCTTCTTGGGTCTTTGATCAACAACATGGCAGTAGCATCCACAAATTGATGTTCAACCTCCACATCAGGGTATTCCAATGCTATTTTCTGAATAACTTCTCTCCACAAGCGGCTTGTTTCAATAACATTCGCCTTGTCTACCGAACACAATTTTTTTCTTCTTGTTCTTGCAGCATCAAATGCTTTACGTGCAATACGCTCTACTTCAAAACGACTGTACTCTGCAATGTCATACGCAGTATTCCCATCATTCTTTCTTCCTTTCTCACCGAAATAAATATCACCAGTTAATTCTCTGAAAAACAATATATCGGCACCACGAAGAATTTCTGGCTTGATACTTGAAGCATCCAACAACTCATCAAAAAGTTTAATAGGACGAAGATTGGCATACAATCCAAGCTCCTTGCGCATTTTCAACAAGCCTTGTTCTGGACGAACTTTCGCTGTTGGATCATTATCATATTTTGGATGTCCCACTGCTCCAAAGAGGATCGCATCAGATGCTTTCATTTTTTTCAATGTTTCATCTGGAAGCGGACTTCCGGTTGCTTCGATGGCAACATGACCAATAAGTGCTTCATCATATAGAAATTCGTGCCCGAATTTTTCCGCAACCTTGTCCAATACTTTTTTCCCTACTGCAGTAACCTCTTGACCAATTCCATCACCGGGAACAATTAAAATATTCTTCTTCATAATTAAATCATGTTAAGCATCTTCTGTGTTGCTTTAATAGCAGCAACTGTCTGATCACTGTCGAGTCCACGGGTTTTAAATTCTTTCCCTTTGTTTTCCCAAGTAATAATGGTCTCACACAAAGCATCGCTCTTACCACCAGGAGGTATGCGAACAGCATAGTCGGTCAAAACAGGCAAATGCATTTTCTTTTGCTTGTATATTTTTCTCAATGCATTCATGAATGCATCATACTGGCCATCCCCCTGTGCATGTTCCTGAAACAATTCTCCATCGATATTGATTTGAAGTGTTACAGAAGGTCTTAATACTTTTGAATGAGTAAGTACATAATTAACGATTGAGACTTTCTCTTCAATGGTATTGCTATCAATTACATCGGAGATGATATAAGGCAAATCAGATTGAGTAACTACTTCTTTTTTGTCACCCAATTCAATAATTCTTTGTGTAACTTTTTTTAGATCTGCTTCAGGAAGTTCAATTCCCAATTGCGCAAGGTTGTTTTCTATATTTGATTTACCACTTGTTTTTCCCAAAGCGTACTTGCGTTGACGACCAAATCTTTCAGGCAATAAATCATTGTAGTAAAGATTGTTCTTTTTATCACCATCAGCATGAATGCCTGCAGTTTGTGTGAAAACATTTTCACCTACCACAGGTGTGTTTACTGAAATTCTGAATCCGGAAAAAGTTTCTACCAATCTGCTTACCTGATAAAGCGATTTTTCAGCAACACCAGTTTTTACATTGGGCATGAAATCATTCAACACGGCTACAGTGCTTGCCAACGGTGCATTACCAGCTCTTTCGCCCATTCCATTGATGGTGAGGTGAATGCCATGCACACCTGCTTTTACGGCTTCCAACACATTGGCAGTTCCCAAATCATAATCATTGTGACCGTGAAAATCAAAATGATTTTTAGGATAGCGTGCAATGATCATTTGAAGAAAATGTTTTACCTCATTGGGTTCAAGAATACCCAAGGTATCTGGAAGCATGATTCTTTTTACAGGTTGCTTTGAAATAAAATCCAGGTACTGAAAAACATAGTCAGGAGAATTTCTCATTCCATTGCTCCAGTCTTCAAGATATACATTGCATTCAATGCCTTTTTTCTTTGCTTTTGAAATGACATTTGCAATTTCAGCAAAATGCTGTGCAGGAGTTTTTTTAAGTTGATGCGTAAGATGATTGAGTGATCCCTTTGTGAGCAGGTTCATCACTTTTGCTCCCGCTTTTGTCATCCACTCAATGGAAGTGTTTCCATCAACAAATGTGAGTACTTCAATTTTTTTGAGGAGGCCTTTCGATTTTGCCCAACGTGTAATTTTTTTTACTGCGTCAAACTCACCCTCCGAAACCCTGGCAGATGCAATTTCTATTCTGTCAACCTTTACTTCTGTAAGCAATAATTGAGCAATTGTCAATTTCTCTGAGGCAGTGAATGAAACACCACTTGTCTGTTCACCATCTCTCAAGGTGGTGTCCATAATTTCAATATACCTCAATGATTTTGCCATTGTACGATTGCGCTTTATTAATAGCGACTTTCTTCTGCGAATGTTTCAATCTCTCCTTTCATGTCTTGCAAATAATCTATATCATCAAATCCATTCATCAAATTATGTTTCTTGTAACCATTGATCTGGAAAGATTCTTTTTCTCCTGTTGCCAACAAAGTGATGGATTGTTGTTGCAAATCAACCTCCAACTCAGTTGCAGGATCTGATTCTATGGCCTTGAAAATTTTATCAAGAAATGTATCAGAAACCTGAACAGGCAGAATGCCGATGTTCATAGAATTGTTCTTGAAGATATCTGCAAAGAAACTTGAGACAACACATCTGAATCCATAATCATAAATCGCCCAGGCTGCATGTTCGCGGCTGCTTCCACATCCAAAATTTCTTCCGCCAACTAAAATCTTTCCTTTGTAAATAGAATTGTTGAGAACAAAATCTTTCTTAGGACTATCATCGTTGTTGTATCTCCAATCACGAAAAAGATTGTCTCCAAAACCTTCTCGCTTGGTTGCTTTTAAAAAACGTGCAGGAATGATTTGATCGGTATCAACATTCTCAATCGGTAATGGAACTGCTGTGCTTTTCAGCACAGTGAATTTATCGTATGCCATGTGTTTAAATTAATGTTCTTGGATCAGTGACTTTCCCTGTAACTGCTGCTGCTGCTGCAACCAATGGACTTGCCAACAATGTTCTAGCGCCAGGACCCTGACGACCTTCGAAATTTCTGTTGCTGGTACTCACTGCATATTTACCTGCAGGAATTTTATCATCGTTCATTGCCAAACATGCTGAACATCCAGGTTGACGCAACTGAAATCCTGCTTCAGTAAGAATATCATAAATACCTTCTTCTCTGATTTGTTTTTCCACCTGGTGAGATCCAGGTACAATCCATGCAGTTACATGATCTGCTTTTTTTCTTCCTTTTACAATTGATGCAAATGCACGAAAGTCTTCAATACGTCCGTTGGTACAACTCCCTATAAAAACATAATCAACAGGCTTGCCCAACATTGCATCCTTCTCATTGAATCCCATGTAAGAAAGCGCTTTGTCAAAACTTGCTTTGCCTCCTCCAACTTCAGTTGCAGTTGGAATAGATTGTGAGATTCCAACTCCCATTCCAGGGTTGGTACCATATGTAATCATGGGTTCTATGTCAGCACCATTGTAATGATACTCTTTATCAAAACTTGCACCCGCATCAGATTTCAATGTCTTCCAATATGCCAACGCTTCATCCCATGCTTTCCCCTGTGGTGCTTTCTCTCTTCCTTTGATGTAATTAAATGTTGTTTCATCTGGTGCAATCATTCCTCCTCTAGCTCCCATTTCAATACTCATGTTACAAACAGTCATTCTTCCTTCCATCGACATTTGCTCAAATACAGATCCAGCATATTCTACAAAGTAACCAGTTGCACCTGCAGCGGTTAGTTTTGAAATGATGTACAAGATGACATCTTTAGGAGTTACTCCTTTCTGCAATGACCCATTTACATTGATGCGCATGGTCATTGGACGCGGCTGCATGATACACTGAGAAGAAAGTACCATCTCAACTTCAGAAGTTCCAATGCCAAATGCAATACATCCGAACGCACCATGGGTTGATGTATGAGAATCACCACATACAATGGTCATACCCGGAAGGGTTATTCCATTTTCAGGTCCTACCACATGCACTATTCCATTTTTTGGATTACCGAGTCCCCAGTGAGAAATTCCATAACTCGCCGTATTCTCTTCCAACGCTTTTAACTGATTCGCTGAAAGTGGATCAGCAACGGGAAGATGTTGATTGATGGTGGGAGTATTATGATCCGCGGTTGCAAATGTTCTGTGAGGAAACATGACATTGAGTCCTCTGTTTTTTAACCCCAAAAAGGCAACAGGACTGGTAACTTCATGTATAAAGTGGCGGTCGATCAATAAAACATCCGGACCATCTGAGATACTTCTGACAACATGTGAGTCCCAAACTTTATCAAACAGACTTGTGGGTTTACTGCTCATTTTTCAAAATAGTTATAAAGAGATTGAAATATTTCTATTGGAAAGCGAATTTCCGAAAAAAATGGCTAAAAACCCCTTAAAAACTGGATTAGTTTGAGCAGATGTAATCAGTTGACAGTTAACGGTTAACAGCCAACTGCATTCAGCATGCTACAATGTAACAACACTGTTGCTACCCCCAAATGCATTGGGAACTTCAGCATCTGCTTCAGGATCATTCACCCAAAGTGAATTGTTGATCAAATACTTGAACTCGTGTGATGAATCTTTTGGAAGATTGACCTCGGCACTGAAACTACCATCTTTCTTCTTAGACATGATGATGGAACGCTGCCAATCGCTGTTCAATCCAAGTATTTCAACTGTTTCAGCTAGTTCAGGTTTGAAATTGAACTTTACCTTACAATAATCTTTTGTTTTATAGTATGTTTTCTGCAACATGGTTAGAGTTTTTTACAATTCTTAATTCCAAGATCTGCAAAATGTAACCCACTATGCATCAATTTTTTGTATGAATTTCATCTATTAACAATCTTTTATTAAGATTTCAATTATTTTAGAAAAAAAACAACATGGACCGCAAAGAATTTCTTGCTCAACTGGGAATAGGTAGTGCAGCTGCAATGGCAATCACTTGTTTACAAGCGTGTACCAAATCAAGTATGGGCGGAGGATCATCTGTTGACTTCACCATCGATATCACCAGCAGTCAATTCAGTGCATTAAAAAATTCCGGCGGCTCTGTTGTTTATCAAGGAATCATCATTGCAAAAACAACTTCAGGTTCTTATTTGGCGGTATCATCACGTTGCCCGCACGAAGGTGTAACTGTAAATTTTTCGTCAAGCAATAACCAATTCATTTGCAACGCACACAATTCTGTTTTCTCTTCAACAGGATCGAGAATCTCAGGTCCAGCGAACACAGGACTCACACAATACAATACATCACTTTCAGGAAACTCACTGCGCGTTTACGCCTAACACTTAACTTTTCAAATCCTTATATTTATGTAACAAACCTGTTACATGAATAAAAGAGCTTTTTTAAAATCTGCTGCCATCACCGGATTGGGAACCCAAATCGGATTTTCATCACTTGCTGCAATCTTTGATGAGAAAAAAAATATTTCAGCAGATGTATTGGCAGCTGACGATGCATTCTGGAAAAAAATTCGTGATCAATATATTTTGAAACCGGATTATATCAATCTTGAAAACGGATATTACAATTTTACTCCGCAACCTATTCTGGAAAAATATATTGAACACATCCGATATGTAAACAGAGAAGGTTCTTATTATATGAGAACCGTTCAATTTGACAATAAAAAAAGAATGGCAGGAAAGTTAGCTGCATTGCTGGGATGCCCAGCGAATGAAGTTGCCATCACACGAAATACAACTGAATCACTTGATCTGGTGATAGGTGGACAAGAATGGAAGCCAGGTGATGAAGCAGTGATCGCCATTCAAGATTATGGCGCTATGTTGGATATGTTTGAACAAGTATCCAAACGCTATGGCGTTGTTCTTAAAAAAATATCAGTTCCGAATCACCCCAAATCTGACGAAGAAATAGTTTCCTTGTATGAACAAGCCATCACACCCAAAACAAAATTGTTGATGGTATGCCACATGATCAATATAACTGGTCAAATTTTACCCATCCGAAAAATTTGTGACATGGCACATAAAAAAGGTGTGGAAGTAATGGTGGATGGGGCGCATGCTGTTGCACATATTCAATTCAACATGCCAGATCTTGATTGCGACTACTATGGTGCTTCCCTACATAAATGGTTAAGTGTTCCATTGGGTGCCGGTTTGCTCTATGTGAAAAAAGAAAAAATTGCAAAACTTTGGCCATTGCTCGCAGATGGTAATACAGATATGTCAGAGATTTCGAGAATCAATCACATTGGAACGCATCCCGTACATACAGATATCACCATTGAGGATGCTATTGATTATTACCAAATGATCGGAGGAGAAAGAAAAGAGAAAAGAATGCGCTTTTTGCAACAATACTGGACCAGCAAGGTTCGAAATGTTCCCAATATTATTTTGAATACGCCAGCTGATGAAAAAAGATCCTGTGGAATTGCCAATGTTGGTATCAAAGGCATCACCCCTGGGGATCTGGCAAAACGATTGTTGGATGAACATAAAATATTTACTGTTGCCATCGACGGCGCCAATGTTCACGGTTGCCGAATCACTCCAAATGTTTATACAACATTGGAAGAATTAGATGTATTTGTTGCAGCCTTGAAAAAATTGGCTGCATAATGGGTGAGCTTAAAGCAATTATAAAAGATCTGAGAGCCCACGCTACAAAAGAAAAAGCAGCATTCCTCCCTTATTTTTTTAAAACAGGAAAAGGACAATATGCAGAAGGAGATCGATTTCATGGAATCGTTGTTCCAGATCAAAGAAAAATTGCAAAACTTCATACTGCTACTACAAACAAAGCAACCATTGTTGAGTTATTAAAGTCCCCTTTTCACGAAGAACGTCTCACTGCTCTTTTTATACTCTGCAATAAATTCAATGCTGCAAAAAAAATCCAACAAGAAAAAGAATGGGTCGACCTCTATCTAAAAAATGCTGAGCGAGTAAACAACTGGGACTTGGTAGATAATACTGCTCACATCATTCTAGGTCAATGGCTGGAAGACAAAGACAGATCTATTCTGTACAAGTTTGCAAAATCAACATCACTTTGGAAAAACAGAATTGCCATTGTGGCAACATTACATTTTATCAGGAAAAAAGATTTAAAGGACATCTTGCAACTAAGTGAAATCATGTTAACACATACCCATGATCTCATGCATAAAGCAACGGGATGGATGCTAAGAGAAGCTTGGAAAAGAGATGCGATATCTGTAGAAAGTTTTATAAATAAATTTGCCCATCAAATGCCTCGTACGATGCTGAGGTATGCCATAGAACGTATGCCTGAACCCAAAAGAAAGGCATACCTCAGTATTAAATTTCAATCGCACTGATTGCTTCTCATGTAATTGTCGCCACGGACGGACTCGAACCGCCTTTAAAGGTTTTGTTGACCTCTGCCTCACCTATCAGCCACGTGACAGTTTTATTTAGTCTACCAAATTTATAGACTTTACCGGAATCAACAAAATTTATTTTCTAAAAACATACCAATTGTACCCATTGGCAGGGATAACAACTTCAAACCGAAGATGTGAACTTGCATCGATGACCTTCACTTCTCGTTGAAGATCTTTCTCGTAAACGCCTATAGAATTCTTCAATCCAGTATAATACATTGGAACTGAAATCGTTCTTTTAATAGGTTGATCAGTAGGATTGAATACCATCAAAAAAGCTTTGTCATTCAATAATGGATTGACATGCATAAAACCATCCCAGTCTCTGCCATCAGCTCTCCGTAAATGCACAATGGATGAATTTAAAATATCTCTATACTTCTTGTACCAACTGATGGTAGATGAAACTAAGTTTTTGGTTGCTTCAGTATCATACAACCTTGGCCCACGATAACAAGCCTGAACTCCACCACCATAATATTGCATCATCAACATTTCATAATCCTTGAGATGATCATTCAATGGTTCCAATACTGCTTCTGCTCCTCCACCCTGATATCGGGTGAGCGGAACAAAGCCCCATCCCATCGAAGGAAGTTTTTCAAATGTGCCATCATGTATGTTTTGGCGATTCAAAATCTTTTGCTGTTCACGCGATAATGAAAAATTTACTTCTCTATATCCCAAAGCAATCTTGTGTGTACCATCCATAAAATACCAATCGGGTGCATTCACATAAATTCCATGTTCATTGCACCATCTGTACAACCCTTTTTGTAATTCCATCTGACGCCATTGTGAATCATCTAAATTTTGATGCCCAGGATGAACAGTTGATGCACAAACATCTCCAGGATATGGCCCATCATTCTCAAATAAATTAAATCCTGTTGTTGACATGAAATATTTCAACTTTTCAATATATGCCAACCCCCATTTACTTCCCAAACATGGAGCATTGCCAAAAAATGCACCTCCGGGTTTTCCGGTTTTTGGATCAATCACATCCGTTTCATCGTTAATCTTTCTACTGCTAAACAATGAATAACTTCCAATCATTATTCCTTTCTGATGAGCATAATCTGCCAACGCTTTCCATCTTGAAACATTGGCAGCACTTGTATCTTCCATATTACAGTGACTTCCAAAACTCAATATCAAAGCTTCATAACCGGTCTCCTTACATTGATCAACTGCATCTCTGACTTGCTGATCATTTTTACTCACCAAATGCATAAAAATGGGATTCTGAGTTGTCCATGGTGCAACTGCAGCGTACATCCGCTGTATCATCATTCCTCTACGCTCCCTGTCATAACTATCCATCAACAATTCATAGGTACGTTGTGAAATGATTTTTTCATTCGGCTTCAATGATACAGCTAATACCTTTTCAGGAAATACGTCCAATACACATGGTGTTTGATAATTATAATTTACTTGGGAAGTATATGCCGAGTCTGTCAACCAATGTGTAGTTTGGTCGCTGATATCATACCGCATGGCATTGTTGAACGCATAATTTGTTTCAACATAAATACCATGTTGTTTTTTCATTTGCTCTGGACTGCCCACTACTGCACTTTCTTCTTCAACCAACGCAAGACTTTCATTTACGATCCGATTGACAGCAATTGTTTTGTCGGATTGATTTATCACTTCCACCCACTTTACGATCAACGGCAATCCATCATACATCTCATAGTGAACCTCAACCAAAATATTTTCAAGTGTTGATTTATTTGGAAGGAAGGATAAAACAATATGTTTGCCCGTTCCGAATGATTTTGCGGAAGCCCAAGTAGAACGATTCCATTTGATGCGTGGTTGAATTTCAGAAACAGTAATTTTTTGAAATTGAAAATCTTCATTGGAAGAAAATTGTTTGACCCAAGATGGCATCAGATAAGCTTTTTCAGACTGGCCTTTTAGGCCGCCTACATGGTAAGTCACACCATTAATAGTCAACTTGGCCTCTGGTTGTATAGCTCTAATCAACTGCTGACTGGTACTGAGGTTTGTATAATCTATACATGCAAAACCAGGACGCATGACGAATGAGCGCCTGATCAATCCATTATAAAAAATGATTTCCTGATTTTTTTTATCCTGATAGACTCCTGCCTTTTGAACAGGTTTTGATAAAAGCCAATCAGTTGCAGTTGATTGCAAATTTTGTTTATCCCATTCCCATGCAGGAAGATCCTGGGCAGAAGAAATAAAACATAAAAGAAGAAATACAGTTGTAAAGAATATCTTACTCATGATCTCAAGTTGAGACCATAAGTTAAAAAATATTTTTTACTGCTTGAGGAATGAATTGTAACGGTTCCTTGATGGATGTTTCGATTGAACCTGCAATGGAAGCGAGTGTAACAACTTTATCCAACAACATTTTATGCCCATCACATTCCATGTGTTGACCACATATAACTTTGACAGGTTTTTGATGTTTCTTTGCGATTTCAGCAACATGTCCTACGACTTTTCCCTGAATACTTTGCTCATCCAACATTCCTTCCCCTGTAATAATCAGATCTGCATCTGCAATATGCTTTTCCAGTTCAATGTGGTCAATGATGTATTGAATACCGGGAGTCAATCTGGCTCCTAAAAAAACATCACAACCTGCACCAAGCCCGCCAGCTGCTCCTGCACCAGGATTCTCAGCAACAGATCGTCCAAAGAATTTCATAAACAAGGTATCAAGATGCGCAAGTCCTTCATCTAATTTTTTTACTTGCGCTGGTGTTGCACCTTTTTGAGGTCCATATACATGTGCGGCACCATTGGGACCAAATAACGGATTCTTCACATCGCATGCGATGGTGAACTGAATGTTTTCCAGAAAATCACTTTCGGGAAAAATGATTTCATTGATCAATGACAAATTCTCTCCGCAAGGTTCTAGTGGTTCTCCATCTTTATCGAGAAACATATATCCTAAAGCATCTGCCATTCCGATACCGCCATCTGTCGTTGCACTTCCTCCAATTCCTAGTATGATATGTGTGGCCCCGCGTGCAATGGCATCTCGGATGAGAAGCCCTGTTCCATAGGTGGAAGTTTTTTCAGGATTTCTTTCGGAGGAGGAAAGCAAAGCCAACCCACTTGCTGATGCCATTTCAATAAAAGCAGTGTTGTTGTCAGATGCATATTGATACTTGGCAATAATCGATCTGCCCAATGGATTTGTGGTCTGCGCGGATACTGGTGATGTACCGACATAATGATGGATGATCTGTGAGAATCCATCTCCTCCATCTGCTAAAGGGAATTGTAAAACTTCTGCATCCGGGTATAATGAAACAATCTCCTTGTGGATTGCTTGACACAAGGAGATTGAATCGATGCTCCCCTTGAATTTATCAGGGGCGATGATAATTTTCATATTTATTTTCTCTTCGGATAAACTGCATTTACACCCAACTCTTCTTCAATGCGGATGAGCTGATTGTACTTTGCCAAGCGGTCAGTACGTGATGCAGAACCAGTTTTAATTTGTCCGCAATTCAATGCAACAGCAAGATCTGCAATGGTAGTATCTTCTGTTTCACCGCTGCGGTGACTCATAATAGATGTATATCCGTTTGTTTGTGCAAGTCGAACTGCATTTATGGTTTCAGTAACAGTTCCGATTTGATTCACCTTTACAAGAATGCTGTTTGCAATTCCTTTGTCAATTCCTTCCTGCAAGCGAACTACATTGGTAACAAACAAATCATCTCCAACCAGTTGACATCTGTTCCCAATGGCATCTGTCAATTTTTTCCACCCATCCCAATCATCTTCAGCCATACCATCTTCAATAGAAATGATTGGATATTTATTTACCCATGCTGTCCAGTAAGCAACCATCTCATCGCTGCTGATTACTTTACCAGAACTTTTATAAAACTTATATGATTTGGTTTTTTCATCATACATCTCGGTGCTGGCAGCATCCATAGCGATATTGATTTGAGATCCTGCCTTGTAACCAGCTGCTTCGATGGCCTGCAATACTGTTTCGATAGCTTCTTCATTGCTTTGGATATCTGGAGCAAATCCGCCTTCATCACCCACATTGGTGCTGTATCCTTTTTTCTTCAATACATTTTTTAATTGATGAAAAATTTCAACCCCCCAACGCAAGCCTTCACTAAAAGTTGATGCCCCAGTTGGAACGATCATGAATTCCTGAAAATCAATTTTGTTATCAGCATGAACACCACCGTTCAAAATATTCATTAAAGGAACAGGAAGTGTGATTGCATTTACACCGCCAAGGTATCTGTATAAATTCAAGTTGCTGGCTTGTGCTGCAGCTTTTGCAACGGCCATAGAAACAGCAAGTGTTGCATTGGCTCCCAACTTTGCTTTGTTGGAAGTGCCGTCGATTTCAATAAGCATTTTATCAACCAATGCCTGCTCGGTTGCAGGAACTCCCAATAATTTTGGAGCAATGATTTTATTTACATTTTCAACTGCTTTCAACACTCCTTTCCCTACGTAAACAGCTTTGTCGCCATCTCTCAATTCGACTGCTTCGTGTTTCCCTGTTGATGCTCCCGAAGGAACAGCAGCACGGCCAAAGAAACCGCTTTCAGTAATTACATCTACTTCCACAGTTGGATTTCCCCTGCTGTCTAAAATTTGTCTTGCGTGTACACTTGCAATGAGACTCATAAAAATTTATTTTAATACATTGAAAATGAGGCGAGCATCGTTAATTGCCTGTCAATTGTCTGAAAATATCTTCCAACTGACGGGTTTGCGTTTGCAAAGAAACGATATTCAGGTTATGTTGCAAAGCGAATGACATGAGTTCTTTGCTCACATCAGCTGATAATATAGATTTCAAGATCCATTCTCCCTGTGCCAAGGCTTTAACCTCCTGAATTCCAGGCAATGACAAAAGATCGTCTTTGCTCACTTCTCCACTGAATTTTACCCTTGTAACAGTTTCATCCTGTTTGGATTTCAAAGATTGGATCGACCCATCTGCCACGATCACACCTTTATTTATAATAATCACATGATCACAAATGGCTTCCACTTCCTGTAAAATATGTGTAGAGAACAGGATTGTTTTATGTGCTCCCAATTTCTTGATCAAACTCCTGATCTCCAAAATCTGATTTGGATCCAACCCAGTAGTTGGCTCATCCAATATCAACACTTCCGGATCATGAATGATTGCTGCAGCGAGCCCTGTTCTTTGTCTGTACCCTTTAGACAACTGCCCAATCACTTTATGTGCTTCACTCGTCAAACCAGTCAACTCAATAACTTCATCTGTTTTTTTCTTAGGATCAACAACTTTGTGCAATGATGCAATCATCTGCAAATATTCACGAACATACATCTCCAGATAAAGTGGATTGTGCTCGGGCAGATACCCTATTTTTTTCTTGGTTTCAATTGATTCGCCTTTAACCTCTACTCCACACACTTCAATAATTCCTGCATCTGGTTTGATAAATCCTGTAATCATTTTCATGGTAGTGGATTTACCTGCACCATTGGGACCAAGAAAACCTACAATTTGTCCTTTGGAAACTTCAAAACAAATATCATTCACCGCCTTCTGGCTACCATACTGTTTTGTTGCGTGTTGGATGTTGATTGACATTATTACACTTGATCTTGCGTTTCTTCACCGGACACAGGTAAATGATCGTAGTCTCCTTTCAATGCCAACCAACCAAATAATATGAGTCCGATTGCAATGGGAAGAAATATGATTGCAAAGATACTCCATTGTACGATGGTATCTGTTGTTGGCTTTGCATTGATTTGCATCCATGCCGTTTTTAACAAAATGCTATAAGTGATGATGGCAGTCAATATCCAAATCATTCCAGCATATTTTTTTATCTGATTCATATTTTAATCATTTACGTTAGGATCAATTTTATTGGATAAATACATAGCACCTATGACCATGGAAAGCGCAGCAATAGAAATCGGATACCACAAACCAACCAAGGGATCTGCCGTATAAATCGTACCCAGCAATACCGCGATGAATGGTGTCAATCCTCCAAATACTCCATTTCCTAAATGATATGGCAAACTCATGGATGTATACCTGATTTTGGTTGGGAAAATCTCCACCAAAAAAGCTGCAATCGGTCCATATACCATGGTCACAAATAAAATCTGAAAGAAGATCAAAGCCACCATTGCCCAATAAGTTGAAGTGGGCAACAGTTTAGATGATTTATCCATTGCTTGTGGCTTTTCTTCTCCTGAATTATATAAAGTATCTACATGTACAATTTTTTCCGTGATACCATTTTGATAAAGATGTTGCGTGGTGGTATTTCTTAAACTGTAATCTTTGTGAATACCTACACTGATGTTTGATTCAAT
>Ga0208546_1000028_pt1 | contig 78014 bp, 68 predicted proteins | sample DEB19_08_DNA_4_FD_184528 | JGI IMG/M metagenome (GOLD analysis project Ga0208546, IMG submission 184528) | Aqueous microbial communities from the Delaware River and Bay under freshwater to marine salinity gradient to study organic matter... | ecosystem: Environmental > Aquatic > Marine > Coastal...
CTGCCGCGCAAATAATTAAAGGTGCCCATAAGACAGCTCTCACAAGCAGCACCGCAAAAGGTGGAGCAACCACGATCTCAGTTTATAAACCTGAAATTGAAGCAAGTGATGTTGTAATCGTTGAAGAGAAGCGCCTTGTGCTGCCGCCTCCCGTTCGCAAACCAAAACCTGGAAAGAAAGCACCAGCGCTCAAACCCATCAAGGCTGCGCCAGCTCCATTTGTAACTGCGGGAGAAGAAAACTGGAGCGCCACCGAACTCAAGGCGATTCGTAGCGAATTAGCAAAAGATCTCGTCAGGTTGAAAAAAGAATTACAAGAAATCGAAAGCGAAATGGATGACTTAATCGAAGCATCTGGTGTCGGCGCAGGCGATGACCAAGCGGATGCGGGTGCGAAGACATTCGAACGCGAGCACGAAATTTCGCTCGTCTACAACGCGCGTGACATGGTGCTCCAAACTGAGAGAGCTTTGGATCGCATCGATACCAAGACTTATGGACGTTGTGAAGATTGTGGAAGTGCGATAGGTAAAGCGCGTCTTCAAGTTTTCCCACGCGCGACCCTTTGCATGTTATGCAAACAGAAGGAAGAGCGCCGATAACGTCGTCCCGTGCACTTCGCGCGCGACGACTATTTATCATCATTTCCATCTTAACTTTCGCATTGGATTTGATCACAAAGAATTGGGCTGAAGCATCTTTACAGAATCGAGAACCAATCCGAGTCTTAGGCGACTTCTTGAAATTTACCTACGCAACTAATCCAGGCGCAGCATTTAACTTTGCTACGAATGCGACAGTTGTCTTGTCATCTCTCAAACTTTGCGTGGCGGCTTTCATTATTTACTACATGACGAAATCGGTAGACACGCGTTGGGCAATAGGACTTGCACTGCTCTTTGGCGGTGTGGTGGGAAATCTCTTCGATCGCGCGACTCGGGATCCTGGAAATTGGCAAGGTGAAGTCATTGATTGGATTCAAGTTCCACATTGGCCAGTCTTTAATATTGCTGATTCTGCGATCGTTTGCGCCGGTATTTATATGACCTATCTTGCGATAAAGAACATTTCACCCACTATTGATAATCAAGATACATCAGATGGTGCGCGATGACTCAAGAACGAGAACGGCGATCTATTCTCATAACAGAGGAATTTGATGGCGAGCGAGTTGATAGCGCGCTAGCAAAGATTCTCGAACTCTCTCGTAGCACGGTTGCGGACCTGCTCAATTCAGGAGAAGTGCTACAAGGTAAAAAACCATTGTCAAAGTCAGATCGTCTTCAGCCTGGAGATCGACTCACTGTTGTGATGCCGGCTCCTTTTGATCCGCTTGAACTACGACCAACTCCGATTGAGGAACTAGAAATCGTCTATGACGATGACGATGTTGTAGTAGTGAATAAACCTGTTGGATGTGCCGCCCATGCAAGTCCGGGATGGACTGGACCGACAGTAGTCGGAGCTTTAATTGCACGCGGCTATCGAATCTCAACTTCCGGACCGCAAGAGCGACAAGGAATCGTTCAGCGTTTAGATGCTGGCACGTCGGGCCTGATGTTGTTAGCGAAGAATGAAACGTCATACAACAATATGAAGAATCAATTTAGAAATCGAACTGTCAAGAAGGTTTATCACACACTTGTGCAAGGCCATGTGGATCCAAGCGAGGGAACAATCGATGCACCGATTGGTCGACATCCTCGTGAGGATTATCGTTTTGCAGTAGTTGCAGATGGAAAACCAAGCATTACTCATTACTCACTCATCGAGTACTACTCGAGCGCTTCATTGTTACGTGTTGAACTTGAAACGGGACGAACGCATCAGATTCGAGTGCATTTCAATGCTCTGCGCCATCCGCTGGTCGGAGATCTTGCATATGGCGCAGATCCAGTCTTGGCGGCTCGACTCGAAATCAAGCGTCCATGGCTCCATGCGATTGAACTCACTTTTAATCAACCTGCTACTGATGAACGCATCACGCTGAGCGCTCCGCTTCCTGACGACCTTAAACGCGCCCTCGAGCTTCTCGCGGTCAAGTGAGTGGTGGGGAGTAATCTCGCCGACCGTGAGCAAGGGTTTCGTTCATCTCCACGTCCATACTGAGTACTCAATGCTCGATGGCGCAGCTCGAATCGAGAGCCTCGCACAAGAAGTAGCAAAATCTGGTGACGGCGCAATCGCCATGACAGATCACGGAAATGTGTTTGGCGCTTTTGACTTTTATAAAACCATGAAAAAAAATGGTGTAAAGCCGATTATTGGAATTGAAGCATATGTCGCGCCAGAATCTAGATTCGACAAGAAACGTGTGAAATGGGCTGAAGGCGGAGAAGATGATGTTTCTGCCGGTGGCGCTTACACGCATATGACAATTCTTGCTGAGAACAATGTCGGACTCTCAAATCTCTTCCGTCTTTCATCACTTGCTTCTCTCGAAGGTTTTTATTACAAACCACGAATTGATCAAGAACTTCTATCGCAATACTCGCAAGGTCTTATTGCCACGACCGGATGCCCTGGTGGTGAGATTCAAACTCGAATTCGTATGGGCGCCTACAACGATGCTCGTGCCTCCGCCGCCGCATATCGAGATATTTTCGGTGCCGAAAACTATTTTGTTGAAATCATGGATCATGGGATCGAGATTGAAAAGCGGGTCAAAGATGATCTACTCAAACTTGCTAAAGAACTTGGCTTACCACTTCTAGCCACAAACGACCTTCACTATACCTATCGTGATGATGCGAAACATCATGCAGCTTTATTGTGCATTAATAGCGGTTCGACTCTCTCAGATCCAAAGCGCTTTAAGTTCGATAATGATGAGTTTTACTTTAAAGATGCCACGACAATGAGAAGAATCTTTAAGGATATTGAAGAAGCATGTGATAACACCTTATTGATTTCCGAACGTTGCAATACGACTTTGCGAGAAAATGAGAATCTCTTGCCAAAATTCCCAGTCCCAGACGGAGAAACAGAAGATTCCTGGTTAGTCAAGGAAGCTGAGCGCGGGATGAAAACCAGGTTTGGTAATGAGATCGCAGACGTCTATCGCGAGCGACTTAATTATGAACTTGGCGTGATGACGAAAATGGGCTTCGCTGGATATTTCCTCGTCGTTGCTGATTTAGTTTCTCAAGCCAAACGAGAAGGTATAAGAGTTGGGCCCGGTCGTGGATCTGCTGCCGGTTCGCTCGTTTCTTATGCCCTTGGAATTACCGCACTTGACCCGATTAAACATGGATTACTTTTTGAACGATTCTTAAATCCAGAGCGTATTTCCATGCCTGATATCGATCTCGACTTTGATGAGCGTCGTCGCGGCGAAATGATCAGGTACGCCACCAATAAATATGGTGATGATCGAGTTGCCCAGATCATCACGTACGGCACAATCAAATCGAAACAAGCAATTAAGGATTCAACACGAGTTCTCGGGTATCCCTATGCACTAGGTGAAAAATTAACAAAGTCGCTGCCACCTTCAATTATGGGAAAAGACATTACGCTCAATGGAGTCTTTGACAAAGAAAATGAAAGATATGCAGAAGCGCAAGAATTTCGTAACCTCTACGAGAGTGAACCTGATGCAAAAACCATCGTTGATATGGCACGTGGACTCGAAGGTCTCAAGCGCCAATCAGGAGTTCACGCAGCGGGCGTAATCCTTAGTCGCGATCCACTTCTTGATGTCATTCCGATTCATCGCCGCGAAGCTGATGGAGCAATCATTACCCAATTTGATATGGGCGCATGCGAAGCCACAGGTCTGCTCAAGATGGACTTCCTTGGTCTTCGTAACCTCTCTGTTTTGGATGATTGCATCGCAAATATCAAAAATAATAAAGGCATATCAGTCGTGCTTGAAGATTTACCCTTACACGACAAGAAAACTTTCGAATTGCTCTCACGCGGCGACACACTTGGCGTATTCCAGCTCGATAGCGCTCCCATTCGAGCCTTGCTTCGTTCCATGGCTCCGGATTCTTTCGAAGATATTTCCGCTGTTATCGCTCTGTATCGACCTGGTCCAATGGGGGTTAACGCACACAACGATTACGCAGATCGCAAGAACAAACGAAAACGAATCGAGCCAATTCATCCTGAATTAAGTGAAGCTTTGAAAGAGATACTTGATGACACATATGGTCTGATTGTTTATCAAGAACAAGTAATGGCTATCGCTCAAAAACTTGCCGGTTTCTCTCTTGGTCGCGCAGATCTATTGCGAAAAGCGATGGGCAAAAAGAATAAAGAAATTCTTGATAAAGAGTACGTTCATTTCGAAGCTGGAATGCGCGCAAATGGTTTCTCTAGCGTTGCAATCGAAGAACTTTGGAAAACCTTGATCCCGTTCTCCGATTACGCATTTAACCGCGCCCATAGCGCTGGATACGGAGTGGTTTCTTTCTGGACCGCCTACTTGAAGGCTAATTTTCCAACTGAATATATGGCAGCACTTCTCACAAGCGTTCGTGATGACAAAGATAAATCGGCGCTCTATCTCAATGAATGTCGACGTATGGGCATCAAAGTGCTTCCCCCAGATGTCAATGACTCTAACGGCGAATACACGCCATTGGGTAATGACATTCGATTTGGCCTAGCTGCGATTAGAAATGTTGGGGAGAACGTTGTTACCTCAATCGCGAAGAACCGAACTGAAAAAGGACGTTACGCGTCCTTTGGTGATTTTCTTGCCAAAGTGGATGTCCATGTCTGCAATAAGAAAACTATCGAGTCACTCATTAAAGCCGGTGCTTTCGATTCTCTAGGACACTCACGTAAAGGTTTGATGGCAGTTTACTTAGAAGCTATCGACTCCATTATGGAAACTAAGCGCGCTGAATCCATCGGTCAATTTGATTTGTTTGGTGGGGGAGTTTCGTCATCGACTGGAATTTCCGGCATAGTTCTTGATATTGATTCGGCGGAATGGGAGAAAGCGCTCTTGCTCTCGTATGAGCGCGAAATGCTCGGACTCTATGTCTCGGACCATCCATTGCTTGGAGTCGAGCATGTCTTAAGGAGCGCCGCAGACATCTCAATTAACCAAATTCTTGATGACGGCGTAACTCATGAACAAGTTGTCACCATCGCAGGTCTCATAACGAGCGTCCAAAGAAAAGTTAGCCGTCAAGGGCAACCCTGGGCGATTGTGACAATCGAAGATCTCGCTGGTGGAATAGATGTTCGTTTCTTCTCCAATTCATATCAACAACATGCTTTGAATCTGATTGAGGATCGCATCGTTGTCATACGTGGGCGTATCGACAAAAGAGAAGAGACTCCACAAGTTACTGCGATTGACCTATCAATTCCTGATATCAATCAAGCTCCGATTGGTCCGTTTATCATCAAGCTCGAAGCAGAGCGCTGCACACCACCAATCGTGGATCGAATGAAGGAGATTCTCCGATCTCATCCTGGAACTCGAGAAGTACATCTGAAGATTGAAGGTGGTTCAAAGAACACGATTTTGAGACTTGATGATGGTCTCAAGATAACCGCATCGCCAAGTTTGAGCGCAGATCTCAAGTCAATCCTCGGTCCTGATTGCTTGGTCTAGAAAATCATCGACGCACTGGAAAAGGGTTCATTTAGAATAGGCGAGTGAATCGTCCAAATCTCATGCGCGTTGTGGACTTGCGCGGACGTCAACTTTCTAAACGTGGATATCAGGAACTACTTCCTAGGGCTCCGCTTGATATCAACTCTGCGCTAGCGGATATCAAACCAATTCTAGATTCGGTAAAGAATGGCGATGAATCAACACTCTTAGAGTTGAGTTCAAGATTCGATGGCATCGCACCTCAAAGTTTGAGAGTTCCGCAAGCTGTGATTTCATCGGCGCTCACCACTCTTGATCCACAATTAAGAGAGATCATCACTGAATCATCACGCCGGGTACGAATTGTTCATCGCGATCAACAACGTGGCGCTACGACAACTCGTGTAGTTGATGGTGGCGAAGTTCAGGAGCGTTGGATTCCCGTCGATCGTGTTGGCCTGTATGTACCAGGTGGGCGAGCGGTCTATCCAAGTTCAGTAATCATGAATGTTGTTCCTGCCCAGATTGCTGGAGTCCCAAGTATTGCTGTCGCATCTCCTGCGCAGAAAGAGAATGATGGTTGGCCACATCCAACAATTCTTGCTGCCTGTGCACTCTTGGGAGTGGACGAGGTTTATGCAATGGGTGGAGCGCAAGCGATTGCTGCATTTGCTTATGGCGTGAAAAATGGCGAGAACGAAATTCTTGAACCTGTGGATCTTGTCACCGGTCCGGGAAATATCTATGTTGCCGCCGCAAAGAGAGCGCTTCGAGGAACCATAGGAATCGATTCTGAAGCCGGTCCAACTGAAATTGCTGTCGTTGCAGATTCCACTGCGAATCCAGAGGATATTGCCGCGGATCTCATTAGCCAAGCAGAACACGACACAATCGCAGCTGCAGTACTCATCACGGATTCAGTCAAGCTTGCAGAAGAAGTTCAAGTAAGAGTTCAACAACGCACTTTTCGGACTAAACATTCGGCGCGAATCACTGAAGCGCTATCTGGCATCCAGTCGGCCATTGTTCTAACGGACAATCTCGAACAATCTCTCGACATCGCAAACGCGTATGCTGCAGAACACTTGGAGTTACTTGTTGTTGATCCACAAAGTGCAAGTGAAAAGATCCGTAATGCGGGAGCAGTATTCCTAGGACGATTTGCGCCGGTCTCATTAGGTGACTACCTCGCAGGATCAAATCACGTGTTACCTACTGGAGGCTGTGCCTGCCATTCAAGTGGATTATCAGTCCAGACCTTTCTTCGTGGACTCCACTTTGTTTCATATTCTGAGCGGGCGTTTCGGGAAATTGCAGCGAGTGTTATTACTTTCGCCCAGGCTGAAGATCTACCGGCACATGGCGAAGCTATTGCTGCACGCTTTGAAGAGGATAAATAACAATGTCTTCAAACTGGCCAACATGGCTGCGAATTAATGACAATATTAAAGATCTCACTCCGTATGGAGCACCTCAAATTAGCGTTGCAAATCGTCTTAACACAAACGAGAATCCATACGCGCTCAGCACAGAAGTACAGAAAGCAATTATCGAAGCTATCAACCAGAAAGTTGCAAACCTCAATCGTTATCCAGATCGCGATGCAGTAAAGCTTCGTACCGAACTCGCAAATTTCATCAACAACAGATCAGGAACATCTTTTGGTGTCGAGAACATCTGGGCGGCAAACGGTAGTAACGAGATTCTCCAAAGTATCGCTCTCGCGTTTCAAGGAGATGCCCTTGGATTCGAACCGTCCTACTCGATGCACCCTCTTATTTCGCGCGCTGTTGGTAAGAAGTGGATTTCAATTTCAAGAGATAAGAACTTTGAGATTGATATTGATTCCGCAGTTGAAGCGGTTTTACTAAGAAAACCTGGTCTGGTATTTGTTACTACTCCGAATAACCCAACGGGAACGAGTATGCCGCTGGACTCTCTCGAGAAAATTGCGGTGGCAGCGCGAGAGGTCAAGGCGCTATTGATCGTTGATGAGGCGTACGCTGAGTTTTCATCCCTACCTTCTGCAGTGACATTGATCCAAAGCCACCCCAATCTCATCGTTTCTCGAACCATGAGCAAGGCTTTTGCATTCGCTGGCGCGCGTTTGGGTTACTTGATTGCCCATACATCTGTCATTGATGCGATGCTACTGATTCGACTTCCGTACCACTTGAGTGATTTAACTCAAGCCGCTGCTTCTGCGGCACTTGCAAACCAAAAATCCTTACTCGCGGATGTCGTGAAGATTTCAGAATCCCGCGAACTTCTCATCTCTCACATCAGAGATTTAGGACTTGAGGTTGTTCCTTCGGATGCAAATTTCATTCTCTTCACGGGATTCAAAGTTTCATCTCCCGACTTATGGCGTTCGCTTGTTGATAAAGGTGTATTGATTCGTGACGTTGGAATCCCAGGCTATTTGCGGATCACCGTCGGCACCGATGCCGAGAATCACGCTTTTATTGAGGCGTTACGTCAAGCGCTATAAATCAATTCGCCCCACGAGCACGAGGTAAGGAATACTTTGACCATGTCTAATCCACGCCAAGCCCGCGTTGAGCGCGCAACCAAAGAGTCCAAAGTCCTTGTCGACCTTAAACTCGATGGAACCGGTGTCATAAATGTTGACACTGGAGTTCCTTTTTTCGATCATATGATTTCTCAACTTGGCAAACACTCGGGATTCGATCTCCATGTCAAGACCGAAGGTGATGTCGATGTAGATTCTCATCACACAGTCGAAGACACCTCTCTGGCATTTGGACAGGCTCTTCGAGAAGCATTGGGAGACAAGTCGGGAATTCGTCGATTTGGAAATTCTCTCGTTCCCTTAGATGAAGTTCTCGTGCAAGCAGCTGTTGATTTATCTGGGCGTCCTTATCTCGTTCATCGCCAACCTGAAATTGTTGAGTTGATCGGTACTTTTGATACGACTTTGGGCCGACATATTTGGGAATCAATTGTTGCTGAAGCGCGCATCGGTCTGCATGTTCGAGTGCTTGAGGGTCGAAACGCACACCATGTTCTTGAAGCTCAATTCAAAGCGGTCGCTCAATCTTTTAAAGATGCAGTTGCCCTTGATGCCCGCACTTCGGGAATTCCATCAACAAAGGGCGTGCTTTGATAGCGATCCTTGATTACGGATCGGGCAATCTACGTTCGGCGCAACGTGCGTGTGAAGAAACAAATCACGATGTAATCATTACTTCCGATACCGATACTGCACTAGCTGCTGACGGACTTGTAGTGCCAGGTGTTGGAGCATTTGGTGCGTGCACGCAGGGATTTAGCAAAATAAATGGCGAGAAGATTATTCGCACTCGTATTGATACGAAGAAGAAGACACTCGGAATTTGCGTTGGCATGCAGATTCTGTTCGAATCAAGCGAGGAGATATATCAAGATCGCGAACCTCAAGGGTTGGGAATATGTTCTGGAAAAGTAGTCAAGCTTGAAGCTCCCGTCATTCCCCATATTGGTTGGAATACAGTCGTGACGCCAGAAAGTTCGACTCTTTTCCGAGGAATTGAAAATGAACGTTTCTATTTCGTGCATTCATATGCATCACTAACAGCCCCCGCGAATTTTGCTGCCACAACTTCGAGTTATGGGGTTGAATTCATCGCCGCAATCGAAAGTGAACTTGTGAGCGCAGTTCAATTCCATCCGGAAAAAAGTGGTGCTGCAGGTTTGCGAATGATTAAGAATTGGGCAGCAACATTATGAAGAAATTGATTCTATTGCCGGCTGTGGATGTTAAGGATGGTCAAGCAGTCAGACTTGTGAGAGGTGAACTAGCCAATCAAAGCAATTACGGAGCTCCGCTGGATGCAGCGCTAGATTTCCAGAGCGCTGGTGCAGAATGGATTCATCTCGTTGATTTAGATGCAGCATTTGGTACGGGCTCGAATCATGAAATCCTTGCGGATGTAATCAAGAGGTTAGATATCAAGGTCGAGCTATCAGGAGGGATTCGCAACGAAGAATCTTTAAAGCGAGCTCTTGATACTGGTTGTGAACGTATCAATCTTGGTACTGCGGCCTTGGAAGATCCGGAATGGACTGCATCGGTTGTCTCACGATTTGGCGAGAGAATCGCTGTTGGATTGGATGTGCGTGGGCACACTTTGGCAGCACGCGGCTGGACTAAAGAAGGGGGAGACCTCTTTGAAACTATCGAGAGACTCGATCGGGATGGTTGTTCTCGTTATGTAGTCACTGATGTCAATAAGGATGGAACTCTTCAAGGCCCAAATCTTGCATTACTAAAAGAAGTTTGTAGCGCAACAAATAAACCGGTTATTGCATCTGGCGGAGTATCAACACTTGATGATCTGCGTGCCTTACGTGCGCTCACAGAAATTGGCATTGAAGGATCAATTGTTGGAAAAGCGCTGTATTCCGGAGCTTTTACTTTGCAGGAAGCACTTGCGGTGTCGTCATGACGTTAGCGACCAGAATTATTCCCTGTCTCGACGTATCTGCTGGTCGCGTAGTTAAAGGAATCAATTTTCTCAACCTGATTGATGCGGGTGACCCCGTTGAAATGGCTCGAATTTATTTCGAAGAAGGAGCTGACGAGCTGACTTTTTTAGATATCACTGCGAGCTCTGAGGGAAGGGGCACGACGCTTGATGTTGTCCGTCGAACTGCGGATCAAGTGTTTATCCCACTAACTGTAGGTGGGGGAATCTCTTCAGTTGATGATGTGAATGAACTCTTGCGCGCAGGCGCCGATAAAGTATCGGTGAATACTGCGGCCATCAAGAATCCCTCATTATTGAATGACATTAGTCAGCGATATGGAAATCAAGTTTTAGTCATTTCAATAGATGCCAAACGCGGGCGTACTCCCTCCGGATTTGAAGTCACAACACATGGTGGTCGTAATTCCACTGGGATAGATGCGCTGGCATGGATTGAAGAAGCAATCACACGCGGCGCTGGAGAGATCCTTCTCAATTCCATGGACATGGACGGAACTCGGGCTGGCTATGACATGGAATTGCTCCGCAAGGTAAGAGAGATTTCTAGCGTTCCTGTGATTGCAAGCGGTGGCGCAGGCGATATCGATGATTTCGGCCGAGCCATTGAATCTGGCGCCGATGCGCTCTTGGCTGCCAGCGTTTTCCATTTTGGCATTTATCGCATCGGGGACATTAAGCGGGATTTAAGGCGCAAAGGATTCATCGTGCGCGATCATCACGCAGTAGGGGAGAATTAAGAAATGTCCCAGGAGATTTACGCCCGTCTCAACAAAGGCGATCTTTTGCCTGCTGTTGTTCAAGATGTCGACTCTAAAGAAGTCTTGATGTTGGCCTGGGTGAATACAGAAGCTTTTGAAGCGACGCTAAAGAATAGACGGGCCACTTTCTGGTCGCGCAGTCGAAATGAATTATGGGAAAAGGGCAGTTCTTCTGGAAACTATCAAGACATTGTCGACATCAAGTTTGATTGCGATGCTGATTCTCTGTTGTATCTGGTCCGAGCTCATGGCCCTGCGTGCCACACAGGCGAAGTAACATGTTTTCATCGCACAATTGAGAATAATCAATGAATCCGATTACGCTCGAAACTTTCCGTGAATATGCCAAGAAATTCAACGTGATTCCAGTCGCGGCTAGCTTTCTTGCTGATAACGAAACTCCTCTTACTCTTTACTCAAAACTCACGGGGAATCGCGAACGTACCTTTCTCTTGGAGTCGGCGGAACATGGGGGAGCCTGGTCTCGATACTCATTTATTGGTGTCTCAAGCGAAGCAACTCTTACCGAAAAAAATGGCCAGGCTACATGGTTGGGAACCATGCCTGCAGGAGCGCCACATGGCATCGACCCGCTTGAAGCATTCCGCATCGCAAGCGCGCATCTCCGCTCTCCAAAAATTGATCAACTCCCACCTTTAACTGGCGGATTAGTTGGTTACATGAGTTATGACGCAGTTCGCCGTCTTGAGAAATTACCGAATATTGCTGAAGATGAATTGCAACTGCCAGAAATTGCATTCATGCTCACAACTGATCTTGCTGTTTACGATCACTTACAAGGTACGGTTACTTTGATTGCAAACGCAATCAATTGGGATGGTTCGGATGAGAGAGTAGATCTAGCTTACGAATCTGCAGTAAAACGTCTGAACGAAATGAAGAAACGACTCGCAACAAGTGTTCCAAGTTCGGTGGCACAATTAACAGATCGACCAAAGCCTGAATTCGTGCGAAACATCAACGATTCAGATTTCATGAGAAAAATTGAAAGTGTAAAGGAAGAGATTCGTAGCGGCGAAGCTTTTCAAGTAGTTCTCTCTCAAAGATTCACGATGGAGTGTCCAGCAGATCCACTTGATGTCTATCGGATGTTACGTCTACACAACCCTAGTCCGTATATGTATCTCTTCCGATTTTCTGATGGACTCTCTGTTGTGGGCTCAAGCCCTGAAGCGCTAGTGAAAGTCACAGAACGAGAAGTGTTGGTTCATCCCATTGCAGGCACCCGTAAACGTTCTACAAATGCTGAAGAAGATCATCGCGTGGGTGAAGAACTTTTGAGTGATCCAAAAGAAAGAGCCGAGCATTTAATGTTAGTTGACTTAGGTCGTAACGATCTTGGACGGGTATGCGCACCGGGAAGTGTGAACGTTGTGGAATTTATGCAGGTTGAGCGATATTCACATGTAATGCATATTGTGTCCACAGTAGTTGGCGAATTAGCCCTAGATAAGTGCCCTGTTGATGCACTGTATTCCGTATTTCCGGCCGGAACTCTTTCGGGCGCCCCAAAACCAAGGGCGATGGAGATCATCGAAAAGCTCGAACCATGTCGCCGTGGAATTTATGGCGGTGCGATTGGCTATGTGGATTTCTCGGGAAATTTAGATACTTGTATCGCAATACGAACCGCAGTTATCAAAGATGGAAAAGCTATCGTCCAGGCTGGTGCAGGGATTGTTGCCGATTCGATACCAGCAAATGAGAACGAAGAATGTCTGAATAAAGCGGCCGCAGTTTTAGGAGCAATCGCGGCTGCAAACTCAATCTCCTCATTAGAGGCGTAACCATGAGCGTGCTCGACTCCATCATCACTGGCGTATTGGAAGAACAGTCCCTTCGTCAATTATCGAGTAGCGAATTGGCAGAGCGGATTGCCGAAATCGATGAAGTCCGAACGCCACTTTCAGCGCTTCGAAAAAACTTTTTTTCAATAATTGCCGAAGTCAAACGCTCCTCTCCAAGCAAAGGTGCATTGGCAGAAATCCGCGATCCAGCTTCATTAGCGTTGAGTTACCAAGAGGGCGGCGCATCCGTTGTGAGTGTTTTGACAGAAAACCGACGCTTTGGTGGATCCCTGGAGGATTTCACCGAAGTACGAAAGAAGATTTCAATTCCGATGCTCCGAAAAGATTTTATCGTCAACGAATATCTAGTTCGCGAAACACGAGCATTTGGCGCCGATCTCATGTTATTAATAGTCGCCGCACTCGACGGCAATGCGCTTAAAGACTTACATGATCTGGGAGTTGAACTGGGAATGCAGGTTCTCGTCGAAGTGCACGATGCTTCGGAATTAGATCGAGCTCTCGCTATCAATCCAGCAATTATTGGGGTTAACGCACGAAATTTGAAGACTCTTGAAATCGATATGAAGATTTTCTCGAGCTTACTTCCGAAAATTCCAACAGATATCTATCGGATAGCTGAGTCTGGTATCGCAAGCGTCGATGATGTCCGAGTCGCACGAGATTCAGGTGCGGATGCCATTTTGGTAGGCGAGACGCTCGTAAAGTCCGGTAATCCAGAAAAGACCATCGCAGAATTTCTAAGTGTCGCAAATAGATAGGTAAAAGTAGACTTTCATTATGGAGCAATCACAGATTATTGGTCACTTCGGCCCGTATGGTGGTCGGTTTGTTCCAGAAGCACTCATCTCGGCTTTGGATGAACTTGAAGCGGCTCATCAATCGGCTTCGAATGACCCTGAATTCCAAAAAGAATTAACTTACTTACATCGCACCTATACCGGTCGCCCATCCATAATTACCGAAGCCCCGCGATTTGGAGCACATGCTGGTGGCGCACGAATCTTGCTGAAGCGCGAAGACTTGAATCACACCGGCAGTCACAAGATAAATAATGTTTTGGGGCAAGCTTTATTGACTAAGAAAATGGGAAAGAAGCGCATCATTGCAGAAACTGGCGCCGGACAACACGGCGTAGCTTCAGCTACCGCAGCGGCCTTACTTGGTTTGGAATGTGTCGTCTACATGGGCGAAGAGGATACGAAACGTCAATCTCTCAACGTCGCCAGAATGAAACTGTTGGGCGCAACAGTTGTACCTGTCACAACGGGATCGCGAACACTCAAAGATGCCATCAACGAAGCGATGCGTGATTGGGTAACAAATGTTGAATCGACTCATTATTTGTTGGGCACCGTGGCAGGGCCTCATCCATTTCCAACGATGGTCAGAGATTTCCATCGCATCATCGGAGTCGAATCACGCGCACAAGTTTTAGAGCTGACTGGCAGACTTCCTGATGCGGTTCTTGCTTGTGTTGGCGGCGGTTCGAATGCCATCGGAATCTTTCATCCTTTCATTGATGACACTTCAGTTCGACTTATTGGATTGGAGGCTGGAGGCGATGGAATAGAAACAGGTCGCCACGCAGCAACAATTAGCGGCGGAACTCCAGGTGTTCTTCATGGAACTCGCTCCTACGTGTTACAAGATGAAAATGGACAAACTGTTGAATCACAATCAATTTCGGCGGGACTGGACTATCCAGGTGTTGGACCAGAACATGCATTTCTTCACGACATCGGACGTGCCGAATATCGATCCATCACAGATGAACAAGCAATGCATGCCTTTGCACTTCTCTCAAAAACGGAAGGAATCATCCCGGCAATTGAGACCGCTCATGCTCTCGCCGGTGCATTACAGGTTGGAAATGAATTAGGAAAAGGTTCGATACTTCTCATTAATCTCTCTGGACGAGGCGATAAAGATGTCCAGACCGCTGCGCACTATTTTGGAATTCCCCTTTAGGAAATAGATTCATGAATCTCACGAAAGTCTTTGCGCGCGCGAAAGCGGAGAATAGAGCAGCTCTCATTGGTTATATGCCCGCAGGTTTTCCAGACCAGGAGAGTTCAAAGAAGCTCATCGCCGCAATGGTTGATGGCGGAGTCGATATTGTGGAAGTTGGATTCCCTTATAGCGATCCTGTGATGGATGGACCAGTTATTCAACAAGCAGCAGAAATCTCCTTGAAAAATGGAACCAGCGCGGATGATGTCTTCGACGTGGTTGCATCTACGACAGTACCAACGTTAGTCATGTCATATTGGAATCCAATATCGCGATATGGCGTACGAAATTTTGCCGAAAAATTATCTGCTTCAAGGGGAGTTGGTGTAATCACTCCAGATCTCACTATTGAAGAGTCAGATGAATGGATTTCGGCTACTAGCGATAGCGCTATTGATCGGGTCTACGTTGTTGCTCCCAGCACCGCAGATCATCGGTTAGCGAAAGTTACTGGTGCATGTTCTGGATTTGTTTATGCCGCGAGTCTTATGGGTGTCACTGGCGCTCGCGCCTCTATTTCGGGATCTGCATCCGAATTGGTGAACCGAATTCGAAACGTTACTGATCTTCCCATCGCAGTTGGTCTTGGAGTCTCCAACGCGCAACAAGCGGCAGAAGTTGCCGGTTATGCAGACGGAGTCATTGTTGGCTCAGCATTTATTAAGTTAGTACTCGAATCTGCCACGATACATGAAGGAATCATGAGAGTCAGAACACTTGCTGAGCAATTAGCTGCAGGCGTCCGCCTTCGATAAGACTCCTAATTTCCGGGGCTGGTTTAGACTTTCACCCATTCATCAAAGCTCATCGTCAGGAGTAAACGTGCCAAAAGAACCTCGTGCCCGCGACAGTCGTGGAAATCAAAAATCTGGTGATACCGTCACACGCAATATCGTGATTGGCATGGTTGCCTTGGTCGTTATATCCGGGCTCATCTTCACAGTGCTGGATAAACGTACGAGCGCGGAAGTCACAGTTCCTCAGGCAATTGAGAAGATTGATGCCTCGAAAAATGGCGCACTACTCAAGGCAGACGTTCTTCCTGCTAATGATTATGGGATTGTCTTCAATCCTGATGTAAAGCCCATGATTGACATCTGGGAAGATTTTCAATGCCCATTCTGCAAAGATTTTGAAACAGCAATGAGCTCTTACATCGAAGACCTCGTGAGGAACAAGGAAGCAAATGTGGTCTATCACATGACTTCTTTCATTGGTGAAGAATCTAAACGAGCAGCTAATGCAGCGTATTGCGCTGTTGACGAAGGTCGTTTTATTGAATACCACCGTGCCATTTATCAAGTTCAAGGTACTGAGAACAGTGGAGTCTTCTCCAACAAGAATCTGATTGAGATAGGAAAGCGTTTAGGGATAAATAGTCCTACATTCGAAAGCTGCATCAACGACAATAAGAATGCCGACACAGTTGCAAAGATTTATGCCTCGATGGCAAAGAACAAAGTAGAAGGAACTCCAACCGTATTCATCAATGGTACGTTGTGGAATCGCTCTGGATCTCAGTTCGTGCTCGACGAATTTAAGGCGGCGGTTGAAGCAGCGAAGCAATGATTCGCGCATCGATTCCTTCTCCTCAGCAATCTCTTATTGAGATTGGACCGTTAACGATTCATTTTTATGCGTTGTGCATCATTCTTGGAGTTGTCGCTGCTATATACATAGGCAATCGACGCTTCGTCGCAGCGGGTGGTGCGCCCGGAGTCGTAGGTGATGTTGCAATTCTTGCCGTTCCCGCAGGAATTATTGGCGGTCGGATTTATCACGTTATTACCTCACCTGAACTCTATTTTGGAGTCGGAAAAGATTGGAAAGCGGCCTTTTATATTTGGCAGGGTGGCTTGGGAATATGGGGCGCAATATCTCTGGGATTTCTTGGGGCGCTCATCGTGTATCGCAGACACGCTCAACGTTCTTCTTCATTCGCAGTTCTTGCAGATGCTTTGGCGCCCGGATTGTTGATCGCACAAGCCATCGGTCGATGGGGTAATTGGTTTAATAAAGAACTCTTTGGTGGACCACTGAATGCGCCATGGGGGCTAGAGATTCCAATTCAATATCGCCCAACAGGGTACACAAACGTCGAAACTTTTCATCCAGTATTTCTCTACGAGTCGCTATGGTGCGCTTTTGCCGCCATCATATTGGTGAAGTTTGCAAAGAGATTTACCCTTCATCCTGGATCCATTTTTGCGCTCTATGTTGCGATGTACTCATTAGGGCGCGGATTCATAGAAACCCTCAGAATTGATGATGCAAATTTGGTGTTGGGCCTTCGGCTCAATGTCTGGACCAGCGTAGTTCTCTTCACCGCATCACTTACTTACCTGCGACATATCAACGTGAGGCGTGGCTCTGCCATAGACTAGGGGTATGGGTTTAGCTGAAATTCACAAACGCAACGAGAACCATCGCGCACATCGCGCAGGCTGGCTTCGGGCGGCAGTCCTCGGAGTTAATGATGGATTGGTTTCAACCGCGTCGTTGATGATTGGTGTTGTTTCAGCACAGAAAAATGATTTTGTAGTAACGGCGGGTTTAGCTGGAATTGCTGCTGGTGCGATGTCAATGGCGGTCGGTGAATACGTTTCGGTACGTTCGCAAAACGATATCGAGGAATCCGATCGTATTTTGGAGATGGAACATCTTGCACTCGATCCAGAAGGTGAATTAGAAGAGTTGACCCAGATTTATCAAGAGCGAGGAATATCTCGCGCAACCGCAGAGAAAGTGGCGCAAGAACTTCATGCTCACGACCCGCTCGGTGCGCACTTGCGTGATGAGCTCGGCCAACATGAAGCGACAAAGGCGCGGCCCATGCAGGCTGCAGTCGCGTCGGCTGTTAGCTTCACTGCTGGTGGAGTTATTCCTCTCCTTGGAGCGCTAGCGCCAAGTTTGGGCGGAAAAGCAGCATCAATCATCGGCATCACCTTCCTTGGATTATTGATCGCAGGCGTTATTTCGGCCAAAACTGCTGGCTCAAGCGTTGCGCGCACAACCGCACGAATAGTCTTAGGAGGCGCACTGGGAATGGCAATCACCGCGCTTGTTGGTCAAGTCGCGCATATCTCGGGCATTTAGTTCTCCAAAACTCACCCTTATTGGTAGATTTCTCTCTTCTTCGGGCCATTGCCGTCCCACATCCGTAAAAATTTTCTCAATGTTGGAGGCGATTCGTGACCCTTTTTTCAGCGGTCCCGCAGGCTCAAGGGTTGTACAACCCAGCGAATGAGCATGACGCATGCGGCGTCGCGATGGTCGCCACTCTCAACAAAGTTGCAACACACGAAATAGTTCAACAAGGATTAACGGCATTACGCAATCTTGAGCACCGCGGAGCTTCTGGCGCTGAAGTAAATAGCGGAGATGGTGCTGGAATTCTTGTGCGAATACCAGACACTTTTTTCCGCGCTGTTGTTGATTTCAAACTTCCTCAGATTGGAAGCTACGCCGCAGGATTAGTCTTTCTACCAGAATCTTTTAGTGGAAAAGCTCGAATCGAAGCGATTGCACAAGAAGAAAATGTCACCATCCTTGGTTGGCGCGAACTTCCAATTAACACTTCATCATTGGGAGCCACTGCACTTTCAGTAATGCCGCATTTTGAGCAGATTTTCATCTCATCACTCGATGGTGTTTCTGATCTTGATCTCGATCGTCGCGCTTTCTGTTTCCGTAAGCGAGTTGAGCATGAACTCTCGGTTTATTTTCCATCGTTATCGTCGAGAACCATTGTCTATAAAGGAATGTTGACAACCGGACAACTTGAAGAGTTCTTTCCTGATTTATCTGATGAGAGATTTGTTTCGCCGCTAGCTCTCGTACATTCACGATTTTCAACGAATACATTCCCATCATGGCCTCTTGCACACCCTTATCGATTTATTGCGCACAACGGTGAGATAAATACCGTTCGTGGAAACCGGAATTGGATGGCAGCACGTGAGGCGCTCCTTGAAAGTGATCTCATCCCTGGTGATCTCAAGCGACTATTTCCGATTGTTGATCCTGCCGGCTCGGACTCTGCATCCTTCGATGAAGTCCTGGAGCTCCTCTATCTCGGTGGTCGTTCTTTACCTCATTCCATATTGATGATGATTCCTGAGGCGTGGGAAAACCACGAAACGATGCCACCGAAACTCCGTGACTTCTATCGATTCCATGCCTCTTTGATGGAGCCATGGGATGGACCTGCATGTGTGACATTTACCGACGGAAAGCAGATTGGTGCAGTACTTGATCGCAATGGATTACGTCCATCTCGTTTCTGGGTTACGAACGATGGTTTAGTTGTGTTAGCAAGTGAAGTTGGAGTTCTCGATATCCCACAAGAGCGAATTGCTCGCAAAGGACGTCTGCAACCTGGACGAATGTTCCTTGTCGATATTGATGCGGGACGACTCATCGAAGATGAGGAAATTAAAACTTCTCTTGCTGACAACGCACCGTACGGCGAGTGGTTACACGCGGGAATTGTCAGACTCTCTGAACTTCCTTCTCGGGAACACATCATTTATCCACACTCCTCAGTTCTACGTCGTCAACGCGCGTTTGGTTACACCGAAGAAGAGTTGCGCATCCTTATTACTCCAATGGCCAAGACCGGAGCAGAACCGATCGGATCTATGGGTACCGATACGCCCATTGCAGCGCTCTCGGCAAAACCACGCCTACTCTTTGATTACTTCTCCCAACTTTTTGCGCAAGTAACCAATCCTCCTCTCGATGCTATTCGTGAGGAATTGGTTACATCCTTAGGTGGTTCTATCGGGCCAGAACATAATCTGCTTGACCCTGGACCTGCATCATGCCGCCAGATTTCTTTAGCATTTCCCGTCATTGATAATGACGAACTCGCAAAAATCATTCATGTCAATGCCGATAACAATCATCCTGGACTTTCATCACACGTTGTAAAAGGCCTCTTTCCCATTGCTGATGGCGGGGAGGGTCTTAAATTAAGAATTGAAGAGATTCGCCAAGAAGTTTCACGCGCAATTGCTGATGGCGCACGCATCATCGTGCTCTCAGATCGCGATGGTGATGCAGAAAATGCACCTATTCCATCTCTGCTTCTCACGTCCGCTGTACACCATCACCTGATACGTGAAAAAACCCGCACCAAAGTTGGTCTTGTGATTGAGACGGGTGAAGTCCGCGAAGTTCATCATGTTGCTCTGCTCATTGGATACGGTGCTGCCGCAGTAAATCCTTATCTCGCTATGGAAACTGCTGAGGATCTCGTACTGCAAGGCGTCATCACCGGGATCACTCCAGAAAAAGCAGTCAAGAATCTCATCAAGTCACTTGGCAAAGGCGTTCTTAAAGTGATGTCGAAGATGGGTATTTCAACTATCGCGTCATATACGGGTGCTCAAGTCTTCGAAGCAATTGGTCTTTCTCAAGATCTCATCGACGAATATTTTGTTGGAACGACTTCGCGACTCGGTGGGGTGGGCCTTGACGTCATTGCTGAAGAAACAATCGCACGTCACCATATTGCGTATCCACCAGGCGGCGAGGTGCCCGGAACGAAGAGATTGCCAATTGGTGGGGAATATCAATGGCGACGCGACGGAGAACCGCATCTCTTTGATCCAGAAACCGTATTTGCTCTTCAGCATTCGACACGCTCAAAGCGTTACGACATCTTTAAGCGTTATACATCCAAGATCGATAACCAATCGCGCGCTTTGATGACTTTACGTGGTCTCTTCACTTTCAAAGAGGGAGTGCGAAGAGCTATTCCGATTGAAGAAGTTGAACCAGTTTCATCAATCGTTAAACGCTTCTCGACTGGTGCAATGTCATACGGTTCCATCTCGCAAGAAGCTCACGAGACACTTGCTATTGCGATGAATCGAATTGGCGCGAAATCAAATACTGGCGAAGGCGGAGAAGATCCCGAGCGATTTACTCCTCTACCGAACGGTGATTCAAAGCGGTCCGCAATCAAACAAGTTGCTTCTGGACGATTTGGTGTGACCAGCGAATACCTCGTTAATTCTGATGATATTCAGATCAAGATGGCGCAAGGTGCAAAACCAGGAGAGGGCGGACAACTTCCGGGAAACAAGGTTTATCCATGGATTGCGAAAGTACGTCATTCCACTCCGGGCGTCGGTCTGATTTCTCCGCCACCACATCACGATATTTATTCGATTGAAGACTTAGCTCAATTGATTCATGATTTGAAAAATTCCAATAAAGATGCGCGCATTCACGTGAAGCTTGTGGCAGAAGTCGGCGTTGGAACTGTTGCCGCAGGTGTGAGTAAAGCACATGCCGATGTGGTTCTCATCTCGGGTCACGATGGAGGAACCGGAGCTTCTCCACTTACTTCGTTAAAACATGCGGGCGCCCCGTGGGAATTGGGCTTAGCAGAAACCCAACAAACACTTATTCTGAATGGATTACGCGATCGCATCGTCGTCCAAACTGATGGTCAGATGAAGACCGGTCGAGATGTCATCATCGCTGCGCTCCTTGGCGCCGAAGAATTTGGTTTTGCAACTGCTCCACTAGTTGTATCGGGTTGCGTCATGATGCGTGTATGCCATCTTGATACTTGCCCAGTTGGCGTTGCTACCCAGAACCCAGAACTTCGAAAGAGATTTACTGGAAAACCTGAATTTGTAGAAACGTTCTTTGAATATATCGCCGAAGAAGTTCGTGAGTGGCTAGCAAAACTTGGTTTCCATTCTCTCGAAGAGGCCATTGGCCAAGTTGAACTTCTCGATACCGCAGCTGCAATCAATCATTGGAAGGCAAGTGGACTTGATCTTGCGCCAATACTTAGCTTCCCTCAAGTTTCTGAAGGTGCTGCTCGCCGAAATACGACAAAGCAAGATCATGGTTTAGCCGCTGCGCTAGACAATAAATTAATCGAGTTGGCAACCCCCGCGTTAGAGAAGAAAGAAGCGCTGAAAATACAGTTTCCAATCAGCAATGGAAATCGCACGGTGGGAACCATGCTCGGATCTGAGATCACTCGTCGTTGTGGCGGCGCAGGTTTACCTGAAGACACTATCGACATCACTTTCCACGGTTCTGCAGGTCAATCTCTAGGCGCATTCATACCTCGTGGCTTAACCATTCGCTTATACGGAGATACCAACGATTACTTGGGTAAAGGTCTTTCTGGCGGTCGACTCATCGTTCGTCCAGACGAAAAGGCAACTTTTGCGTCAGAAGAAAATGTGATTGCAGGAAATGTCATCGGATATGGAGCAACGTTAGGTGAAATTTTCGTGCGCGGGATTGTGGGCGAACGTTTCTGCGTAAGAAATTCCGGCGCAACAGCAGTTGTTGAAGGCGTAGGCGACCACGCCTGTGAATACATGACCGGCGGCACAGTTGTGATCCTTGGTCGTACGGGACGTAATCTTGCGGCGGGAATGTCGGGCGGCCGAGCTTTTGTACTCGATCTCAATCCTTCATTGGTCAATTCCGAAATGGTTGATGTTCTCAAAGTTCCTCAAGATCAAAGCGAACGTTTGAGATCAATCGTCTCAAAATTCCATGCAGAAACTGGTTCACACGTGGCCCAGAAATTATTAGAAGATTGGCAAAGTTCTGTGACGCGCTTCTCGCTAGTAATGCCACGCGATTACGCAAAAGTTTTATCAGTTATTGATCGAGCAGAACGCGAAGGTCGCTCCTCCGATCAGGCAATCATGGAGGTGCTCAATGGCTGACCCACGCGGTTTTCTCAACACAGGACGTGAAACTCCAAAGCGCCGTCCCGTTGATGTACGTATTCGCGATTGGCGTGAAGTGTATGAAGAACAAGAGTTCGGCGCACTGCAGAAACAAGCTGGACGATGCATGGATTGTGGCATCCCTTTCTGTCACCAAGGTTGCCCTCTCGGAAACTTGATTCCTGAGTGGAACGATCTGATTTGGCGAAATGAAAAAGTTGAAGCAATAGATCGACTCCATGCCACCAATAATTTTCCAGAATTCACTGGTCGGCTCTGTCCGGCTCCCTGCGAGACTGCATGTGTGCTGGGCATCAATCAAGATCCAGTAACAATTAAGCAAGTCGAACTTCGCACCATCGAAGAGGCTTTCAGCTCAGGAAATGTAAAGCCCATGCAACCTGATCGCATGACCGGCAAAACGATTGCCGTGATTGGCTCAGGTCCAGCTGGATTAGCTGCGGCACAACAACTCACGCGTGCAGGACATACAGTCGTGGTTTACGAACGGGCACCGAAAATTGGCGGATTGTTGCGCTATGGAATTCCTGAATTCAAAATGGAGAAATCGGTTCTGGATCGGCGACTGAATCAGATGCAACGAGAAGGTACTCGCTTCCGCGCTGGCATCAATGTCGGTGTCGATATCACAGCAGCGGAGTTACGCGCGAAATATGATGCAACTGTTCTTGCAGTCGGCGCTACGCAATGGCGCGATCTCAATATTCCGGGCCGTGAATTCACGGGCGTTTATCAAGCGATGGAATATCTACCTTGGGGGAACCAACAAGCACTCAATGAACTTCCGAGTGAGCCGCCCATTAACGCACATGGAAAACATGTCATTATCTTGGGTGGTGGAGATACAGGTGCGGATTGTCTCGGCACAGCAATTCGTCAAGGTGCGGCAAGTATTACTCAAATTGAAATTATGCCTCGCCCGAGTGATGAAAGACCAAGTACTCAACCCTGGCCCACTTACCCAATGGTCTATCGAGTAAGTAGCGCCCATGAAGAATCAGGTGAACGCCTTTATGCGATTTCAACCGAAGAATTTATTGGTGATGCTAATGGGAATCTCACTGCCTTGAAAATTGTTGAAACGAAATTTGTCGATGGTAAATTTGAAAAAGTTCCTGGCACTGAACGTGAACTTCCCGCTGACTTAGTATTTCTCGCGATGGGATTTACTGGTGTTGAGAAAAATCAACTCGTTACAGATTTAGAGCTTTCTCTCGACCAGCGCGGAAATATTGCGCGCGATGAAAATTACGCTACCAATGTGGATGGAATTTTTGTTTGCGGTGACGCGGGACGTGGACAATCTCTGATTGTGTGGGCCATCGCTGAAGGTCGTAGCGCTGCATCTGCAGTAGATCGTCATCTCATGGGGGAGACACAACTTCCAGCGCCGATTGAACCGACAGCGCGACCACTGACGGTCTAATTTCAACTATCTAATAGTGATGGAATAAAGTAACCACATGCGTCGCGCGAAAATTGTCTGCACAATGGGCCCCGCCGTTGAAAGTCCAGAAAAAGCTGCTGAACTCATTGCCGCAGGCATGAATGTCGCTCGGCTCAATCTCTCTCATGGCGGATACGAAGAACATCAGAATCGTCTCGATCTCATCCGCAAAGCTGCAGCAAATGCTGGGCGCCCGATTGCAATTCTTGTTGATCTTCAAGGACCAAAGATCCGTTTAGGCAGATTTGAAAATGGCCCTCATGAATTGAAGAGAGGCGACACTTTCACAATTACTACGGAAGAGATTTCTGGAACTAAAGATCGCGTAGGTACAACGTACAAGGGATTACCTGGAGATTGTAAAAAAGGTGATCGCATACTTATTGATGATGGCAAAGTTACGGTTGAAGTCATTGAAGTTAAAGGAAATGACGTTGTAACCACGGTCATCGAACCTGGACCGGTCTCAAATAATAAAGGTATCAATCTCCCCGGTGTAGCTGTCTCAGTTCCAGCAATGTCAGAAAAAGATATTGATGATTTACGGTGGGGACTTAAGGCGGGCGCAGATTTCATCGCACTTTCTTTTGTTCGTTCTGCAAGAGATATTGACGATGTCCATCGAATCATGGATGAAGTTGGTATTCGTCTTCCAGTTATCGCAAAGATTGAGAAGCCACAGGCCGTTGATAACCTCGAAGAGATTGTCGAAGCCTTCGATGGAATTATGGTTGCGCGCGGCGATCTTGGCGTTGAAATGCCCATCGAAGATATTCCGTTGGTACAGAAACGGTGTGTGATCTTGGCTCGCGAATATGCCAAGCCAGTTATTGTCGCAACCCAAATGCTTGATTCGATGATCACAAATTCACGACCCACTCGAGCTGAAGCTACAGATTGCGCTAATGCGGTGCTTGATGGCGCGGATGCGCTCATGCTTTCCGGTGAAACGAGCGTTGGAGCTTTTGCGATTGAAGCAGTCCAGACGATGGCGAGAATTATTGAAAAGACAGAACAAGAAGCGCTACATCTCATTCCAACGCTTCAGCACAACCCAAAAACAAAGGGTGGAGCAATCACAAAAGCTGCGACTGAAGTAGGTCTTACTATTGGCGCAAAAGTCCTTGCTGCTTTTACAAAAACTGGAGATTCGGCGCGACGGATGTCACGTCTTCGTTCTCCCATTCCAATCCTGGCTCTTACGCCTGATGCTGCGACCTTTAATCAAATGTCGTTGACCTGGGGAGTTGAACCGCTCCTCACGCCACTTGTCACCACAACTGATGAAATGGTCAAACAAGTTGATGCAATCCTTCTTGAAACCAAGAGAGTTGATAAAGGCGAGCAGATCATGATCGTCGCAGGTTCACCTCCAGGAATTCCTGGTTCCACCAATGCGATGCGCGTGCACCGCGTTGGAGATGCTGTCGGTGGCGTTGCTCCCGCTTATCGCTAGAATACGTTTTCGCTTTATCGGCCTCGGTACTCCAACGGTAGAGAGGGCAGTCTCAAACACTGCATAGTGTCGGTTCAAATCCGACTCGAGGCACGTGATGTCATCTACTTCGTCTTCGCACCGAATTCTTGTTGCTGAAGATGAAACCTTAATCAGAATGGATCTTGTAGAAATGTTGCAAGAAGCTGGTTATGAAGTAGTTGGAGCCGCAAGTGATGGCAGCGAAGCAGTCTCCCTAGCCGAATCTCTGAAACCTGATCTCACTATCCTTGATGTAAAAATGCCGGTGTTGGATGGAATATCGGCAGCAGAAAAAATCATCTCGATTTCTCCAGTACTTATGTTGACTGCATTTAGCCAGAAAGATTTAGTAGAAAGAGCTCGAGACGCGGGAGCCATGGCTTATGTTGTGAAACCGTTCACCATTAATGATCTTGTGCCCGCAATTGAAATTTCTATCAGCCGTCATAAACAGATGAAATCACTGGAAGCGGAAGTTGCAGATCTTCATGATCGACTTGAAACTCGAAAAGTTATCGATCGCGCCAAGGGAATTCTCATGAAAGCCCTCAACCTCTCTGAGCCCGAAGCATTCTCATGGATTCAGCGGGCAGCTATGGACCGCCGAATCACCATGAAAGAGGTATCAGAGGCAGTCATCAATCCATCGGCCACGCTCGATAAATAGTTTTGGGATTTCAATCTCATATAACGAGAACGTTATGCGGGGCAACGTTGCTTTTTCTTGTGCCTGCCGTGAGCCTGACGCTAGCCTTCACCCCTCCCTGTCCCAGGGGGCATGATCATGAATGAAAGGCATTAAATGAAGAAGCAACGCTTAATTTCTGTTGCTGCCGTAATCGCTCTTGCTGCAGGTTCTGCAGTTGCGATTGCTCCAGCATCGAATGCAGCAGTCAAGACATACACAATCGGATATCAGGGCCCTCTTTCTGGTGGCGAGGCATCAACTGGTACCGATGAACAGAATGCTGTCAAGTACGCAATCAAACTATTCGAAGCAAAGAACAAAAATATTAAGATCAAGCTTGTTTCAATCGACGACCAGGGAGATCCTGCTGTAGCAGGAACAGTCGCCCCAGGTATCGCTGCTAATAAGAATGTTCTTGGTATTGTCGGTCCTGCATACTCCGGCGCAACAATTGCTTCACTTCCATTTTACAAGTCTGTTGGAATGGCACTCATTTCACCTTCTGCAACACGTGTGTCACTCACTGATCCAACATCTGACGACTTCGGTGGACCAATTTTCCATCGAGTAGTAGGTAAAGATGACCTTCAAGGTCCAGCTTTGGCTAAATACGCAACAGCAGGAGTTTCAGGCGCGAAAGTTTTCGTGTTTGATGACCAATCAGCATACGCAGTTCCACTTCGTGGCTTCGTTGAGGCTGGTTTGAAGAAGGTTGCTGGAGCTACTCTCGTTGGAGGCGATTCAGTTCCCAACACAACAACTGATTTTGCACCGACTATTGCAAAAATTAAGAGCCTTGGCGCCAACGTTGTTATCTACACCGGTTATTACAGCCAAGCAGCTGTTTTCATTAAGCAGCTACGCGATTCAGGTTCTAAGGCAGTATTTGCCGGCGGCGATGGCGTTTTCAACCAGGAGTTCCCAAAGCTTGCTGGAGCTGCAGCTGAAGGATCCAGAGTTACTGGCGTCGGCGGTCTCGCGGGCGTAGACAAGAAGATGGAAGCTGACTTCGTAAAGAAGATGGGCGTTTCATCAGGTGTCTATTCTGTAGAGTCATTTGACGCTGCAAATATCTTGCTTTCAGGTATCAAGGCTGGCAAGACAACACGCGCAAAAATGCTTGCTTGGGTAAAGGCTTATAACGGCAAGAGCATCAGTGGAAACACGATTAAGTTCGATAAGAATGGAGACATTTCATATGGACTTTTCGCTGGCTTCACTACAAAGAATGGCGTTCTAGTTAACACAGGAATTATCAAGTAATTAACTAGTACAAATGCTTGAAGAGATTGGTGGGTGTTTCGGAGACTCCTTTTAGGAACCCGAGACGCCCATCAATGTCGAAACTTCTACCTTGTTTTTCTTAAGGTAAAAAGCGAAGGAGCAAGATGTTTGATGTATTAATAGATCAATTTTGGTCGCTAACCATTGCGGGAATCGCACTTGGTTTCATCTACGTCTTGATCTCTCTTGGCTACACCATGGTGTACGGAGTACTACGCATGATTAATTTTGCGAACTCTGAAATCTTTATGTGGGGAACATTTGGAACAGTAATCACTTCTCGTGATATTTTTAATTACACTCAAACAAGTGAGCCAGCAACTGGTACAAAATTAGCCGTCGTTCTGGTTACAAGTCTTTTGATGTCGATGTTAGTTGCTGGACTAACAGCAGTTTTTGTTGAATTCGTTGCCTATCGTCGCTTGCGTCTCAAAGGAACAAATCGACTTGCGACCCTTATTTCAGCTATAGGTATTTCAATCGCTCTACAAGAGGTAATGCGCTTGCTGACAGATTCGCGTCCTGTGGGATCACCTCGAGTGCTCGAAAAAATAATTTTGACAGAAGTTTGGGGCGCCAATATTCGCCTCGATACGGTCATAACAATTGTTGCAGCGGCATTAATCTTTTTCTTGCTTGAGCGTTTCATCAAGCTTTCTCGCATGGGAAAGGCGATACGTGCGGTGTCAATGAACGAGGATGCAGCGAAACTCATGGGTGTGAATTTAAATCTTGTAATTACCACTACGTTCCTTGTTGGAGGATTAGCCACAGGAGCCGCAGGTTTCTTCTACATAACTGTATTCGAATACACGAAGTTCAATATCGGGTTCACAATGGGTATGGCAGCCTTTACTGCGGCGGTCCTTGGCGGAATTGGAAATATACGCGGAGCTTTTTATGGAGGGCTGAGTCTTGGTCTTCTAGAAGTCTATGCATCAGCCGTTCTTGGGACGCAGTGGAAAGCCGTTACAGTTTTCATTGTCTTAGTGCTTGTACTCCTATTCAAGCCAAATGGACTTTTTGGCGAAGCCGTCCAGACTACGAGGGCATGATTCATGAATATAAGAAAATCCTGGAACTTGCGCGACTGGGGCGCCGACGTTTGGGAGCGTTCTAATCGTGCAAAGCGAGTTGCGATAGCAGTAACTTCAATTGTTTTGGTTGGACTTCTTCCATTTGCGGGAGCTTCGTTCTTAGCGACACCTATCGCTGCATATGATGCAGTGCTCGTCTATCCGGTTGGAATTTTTGTACTGATGGCGCTGGGACTAAATATTGTGGTCGGCAAATCAGGTATGCTGGATCTTGGGTATGTAGCATTTTTTGCGATCGGTGCATACACGATGGCATTGATGGGAACACTTACAAATCTAAATACTTGGGAAATCATGCCATTTGGAATTCTCTTCGCCATGTTGGCAGGCGTGATTCTTGGATTGCCCACGTTACGGCTTCGCGGCGATTACCTTGCGATTGTCACTTTAGGATTTGGCGAAATTGTTCGTATTGTTGTTTTGAATTCGACCTGGAGCAAAGGGCCAAATGGAATAGCTAACATTCCCATGCCACCAAATATTGGACCGTTAGAATTTAGGTTAGACGATCAAAAAGTATTTTTTTGGGTAGTTGTCGCAATGATTTTGCTAACAATTTGGATGATCCGCCGGCTCAGCGTCCGCCGTCCCGGTCGAGCATGGGAGGCTATCCGACAAGACGAAGATGCTGCAGAACTGATGGGAATTGCAACTCTGAAATACAAGATCTGGTCCTTTACATTGGGTGCCGCGGTAGGTGGAGCCGCAGGCGTGATTTATGGTTCGAAGAATTTGTTCATTGCCCCGGAAATGTTCACCCTGAACGTTTCGATCTTAATTCTTGCATGCGTAGTTTTTGGCGGCATTGGCAATATCTGGGGAGTAATAGTAGGTGCAACAATTCTTGGATATCTGCCAGACCGTATTCGCTTTATTTCTGATGCTCGACTCTTGGTATTTGGTGTAGTCCTTGTTGTGGTCATGAATTTCCGCCCAGATGGAATACTCCCACGTAAAAAACGTGAAAAAGCTATCGTAAAGAAGGGAGACTAAATCTGATGTCTGAAACTATTCTCTCTCTACAAAATGTAACGATGAAGTTTGGTGGAGTTACCGCTCTCAATGATGTGAATCTAGAAGTCAAAAGAGGAGAAATACTTGCCTTAATCGGCCCTAATGGAGCTGGAAAGACCACAGTTTTCAACGTTGTTACTGGTGTGTATAAGCCAACTAATGGCAAAATCAATTTCCTTGGCACAGAAATTAATACACAGAAACGTTTTCAAATAACCAAAATGGGAGTGGCGCGAACTTTTCAGAATATTCGTTTATGGGGAGATATGACCACTCTCGAGAACGTCATCACAGCAACCGATGTTCATAAAAAGAGTGGATTACTCGGCGCTCTTTTTGGAATGCCGCGCGCCCGCCGAGAAGAACGCGAAAATCGCTCGCGCGCGCTCGAGATTCTTAAATTCATCGGCATTGATGAATACGCAGATCGCTTAGCTAAGAACTTGCCTTACGGCGTTCAACGTCGCCTGGAAATTGCTCGTGCAATGGGAACCAATCCTCAGCTACTACTCTTGGATGAACCTGCTGCAGGTTTCAATCCAGCAGAAAAAGTTGAATTAGCTTCGCTGATTAAGCGTATCCGCGACGCCGGATACTCAATTCTTCTAATCGAACACGACATGTCTCTGATTATGGGAATATCAGACCGAGTAGCGGTTTTGGATTTTGGAATCAAGATTGCAGATGACAAGCCAAGTGTTGTTCAAAATGATCCAAAGGTGATCGAAGCTTACTTAGGAGTTCCGGCTGATGCGTCTTGAAATTAAAGATCTCCGCGTTCATTACGGCAAGATCGAAGCGATTAAGGGAATTTCTGTCACAGTTAATGAAGGTGAAATTGTTACGCTTATCGGTGCTAACGGAGCTGGAAAAACAACAACCCTAAAAACTATCTCGGGATTAAGAAAAGTTTCTTCGGGGTCTATTGTTTTTGATGGAAGAGATATCTCAGATATGCCGGCTCATGAGCGAGTAGACTTGGGAATTTCACAAGCTCCTGAGGGTCGCGGAATATTTCCTGGCATGACGGTACTTGAGAATTTAGAGATGGGTAAATTTCACCGAAAGAATCGTAAGGCTGAAATAAATGAAGATCTTGAGAAGGTCTACACCCTTTTCCCTCGATTGAAAGAGCGAGTAAGCCAAGCTGGAGGAACGCTGTCCGGAGGCGAACAGCAAATGCTCGCAATTGGTCGTGCGTTAATGGCACGTCCAAAAGTTCTCTTGCTTGATGAACCTTCCATGGGTCTAGCACCTCAGATGATTGCGAATATTTTCCGAATCATTACTGAAATCAATAAGCAAGGCGTAACAATCTTGCTTGTCGAACAGAATGCCCAGCAAGCCTTAAGCCGCGCTCACCGTGCCTATGTTCTTGAAACTGGTTCAATTACGAAAGAAGCCAAAGCGAAGGATCTACTCAACGATCCGCACGTGAAGGCCGCCTACCTTGGAACAGGTGCTCACGAGATCTTCTAATTAGCGTTCAGCAAGAATTAAACATGTAATTCGAGCGCTACAAGTTTTTTCACCTTTGTCGTTCGTGATCTCTACGTTGTAGGTACAGAGTGTTTTGCCTAACGTCACGGCAGTCGCAACAGCGGTCACAATTCCTGAGGTCGCAGATTTGTGATGGCTAGCGCTGATTTCAATTCCGACAACTCGTCGCGTCGTTCCAGCATGGAGATGAGCGCCAACTGAACCGAGGCTCTCTGCGAGAACAACATTAGCGCCACCATGCAGCAATCCAAATGGTTGGGTGTTGCCATCAACTGGCATCGTTCCCACGAGACGTTGTGGGGAGGCCTCGATGATTTCAATCCCCATTTTCTTATCTAATGCGCCACGGCCACGTTCATTGAGAATCTGCATGAAGTCTGTCATGTAGGTAATTCTAGGTGGCAATGCCTAGGATTGAGCGCGATGAGGAAAAAACTGCTACTTCTCGATGGCCACTCACTGGCATACCGAGCTTTTTTCGCCCTGCCGGTCGAGAATTTTGCAACGTCGTCGGGCCAACACACCAATGCGGTTTATGGCTTTGCCTCCATGATCATCAATCTGATTCGCGATGAGAAGCCGACTCATATCGCCACGGCGTTCGATATCTCACGCAAAACTTTCAGAAGTGAAAAATTCCCCGAATATAAGGCTAATCGTGCATCAACTCCTGATGAATTTCGCTCCCAAATTTCCTATATAAACGAGTTGCTCGACTCTTTCCGGATCCCACATTTTGAACTCGAAGGTTTCGAAGCTGATGATGTGATTGCTACCTTCGTAGACAAATTCAAGAACAGCGCAGAGATTGTTATCTGCACGGGGGATCGGGATTCATTTCAGTTAGTAGCTGAAGGCGTCACCGTCCTATATCCAAAAAAAGGTGTAACCGAACTGGCGCGAATGACGCCAGATGCAGTTCAGGAGAAGTACGGGCTAACACCTGCTCAATATCCTGATTTTGCCGCACTTCGTGGCGACCCTAGCGATAACCTGCCATCGATTCCTGGAGTCGGTGAGAAGACCGCTACCAAATGGATTCAAGAATTTGGATCTCTCAAAGAGTTGGTAGCCAAAGTCGATACCGTTCCCGGGAAAGCGGGTGATGCGCTTCGTCATTCGCTCTCTTCAGTTCTTACAAATCGAGAACTGACACAGCTACGACATGATCTCCCGCTAAATCCAGCCTTAGAAGATCTGGAGTGGCGCGGCGTAGATTTCACGCACATCAACAAACTCTTCGACACTCTTGAAATCAAAGCCCTGAAAGATCGAATTAAGGCTCTTGGTGGTGAAGAAGTGATTTCGATGACTCCTTCCGTTAAAGCAATTATTAAAGAAGTAAAACGAAAAGAAATTGAGAAGTTCTTGAATGTAGATGGCCTTATCCCGCTTGTACTCTCTGAAAGCTCTGCGGCTATGAGCTTTAAGGAAAATGAAGTAGTCACAATCGCTCGATTAGATATCGCCGACATACTTTTAGAAGAAAATCGTTGGATCATTCATGGAGCAAAAAATTGGATTCGATGTGGAGTAATCTCAAAAGTCGCCGTTGATACTGAAATTGCGGCCTACTTACTCAATCCAGGTTCTCGGGATATCGAGTTACTAGATGTCCTTCGTAAATATTGTGGTGTAGAGATTTCAATCGGGGGAGGAGATCTCTTTTCTGAAGACTGGACTCCCGAAGCTACGGGACATTTACATGATTTATGGAGAGTTTTAGCGCAAGAACTTGAAAGACATAATGCACACAAGCTTTATCAGGAACTCGAGATTCCCACTATGGAGATCCTGTCGATGATGGAGAAAATGGGAATTGGCGTTGATGCACAAGAGTTGGCTACGCTTAAAACGTTTTTTGAATCTGAAGAGAAAACGCATATCAGCAAAGCCTATGCCGCGGTCGGCCATGAATTTAATGTTGCCTCACCAAAACAACTCCAGTCTGTTCTCTTTGAAGAATTAGGGCTTCCAAAAACCAAGCGAATTAAGACGGGCTATAGCACTGATGCTGAGTCACTTGAATGGCTTTTCTCTACAACAAAACATCCCGTGCTCGAATCGTTATTGCGGGTTCGAGAAGTAAGTAAGTTACGTACGACCGTAGAAGGCCTTCTCACTTCTATTGGAACGGACAAAAGAATCCATACCACTTTCCAACAAACCACTACAGCCACAGGTCGACTCTCATCAATTGAACCTAATCTTCAAAATATCCCAATTCGCACGAGCGAAGGTAGAAAGATTCGGAATTGTTTTGTTGCCCAGAAACCTTATGTTGATCTCTTAACCGCAGATTACAGTCAAATTGAAATGCGCATCATGGCTCATCTCTCAGATGATCATGAACTTCTCGAAGCGTTTCGATCAGGAGAGGATCTCCACTCCACCGTAGCCGCTCAGGTTTTTGATGTAAAAGTGACTGAGGTTGATGCAGATATGCGCCGGCAAATAAAGGCTATGTCCTATGGGTTAGCGTACGGATTATCTTCCTATGGCCTGGCTCAACAATTAGATATCTCTCCAACTGATGCAAACATTTTGATGGGAAAGTACTTCGAGAGATTTGGCGGTATCCAGATTTATCTTAAAGAGGTAGTGAGAATTGCCCGTGACAAGGGATACACCGAAACGATTATGGGGCGTCGTCGTTACTTGCCAGATCTCAACCATGAAAATCGCCAACGTCGTGAAGTTGCCGAGCGGATGGCGCTCAACGCACCGATTCAAGGATCGGCGGCTGACATCATCAAAGTTGCCATGCTTAATGTTGACCGCGCAATCAAGACAGAGAAGTTGAACTCCAGAATGCTGTTACAGGTTCATGACGAATTGATCTTCGAAATTGCCCAAGGCGAGCACGAGGTTATGGAGTCTCTCGTGCGACGCGAGATGGGCGGGGCGTTTGCCTTGAAAGCACCGCTTGATGTGAATGTCGGCTTCGGTAAGAGCTGGGATCTGGCAGCACATTAACCTCAAATTGACCGAAACGAGAGTCGGAAAGTAGCCTTGCGCTCCGCGCTTAAGGAACCTGTACATCCTCGGACGTAGTAGGAAGTGCCCATATCTCGTAGAAGTCATACTGGAATTGGAGTCGGGCCTGGAGCGTGCCCTACTAAACCTTTTCCCCACGGAGTACCTTGTCAACTCAAATTTCACTTAACGATATTGGAACAGCAGAAGATTTTCTCGCCGCAATCGAAGGCACAATCAAAAACTTTAACGACGGAGATCTCGTATCTGGCGTTGTAGTCCAGGTAGATCGCGATGAAGTCCTTCTCGATATTGGATACAAAACAGAAGGCGTAATTCCAGCTCGCGAACTCTCAATCCGTCATGACCTTGATCCAAGTGAATTGGTCAATGTTGGCGATCGCGTAGAAGCGCTAGTTCTCCAGAAAGAAGATAAAGAAGGTCGTCTCATTCTCTCGAAGAAGCGCGCTCAGTATGAGAAGGCGTGGGGAGAAATTGAAGGCAAGAAGGAACGTGATGAAGTTGTCGTCGGTACCGTAATCGAAGTCGTTAAAGGTGGCTTGATTGTTGATATCGGTCTACGCGGCTTCCTACCTGCATCTCTTGTGGAAATGCGCCGCGTCCGCGATCTTTCACCATACATTGGAAAACAAGTAGAAGCTCGCATCATTGAACTTGATAAGAACCGTAACAATGTCGTTCTCTCACGTCGCGCATATCTTGAACAAACTCAATCCGAATCTCGCACCACCTTCCTCAACCAACTTCAGAAGGGCCAAGTTCGTGAAGGAGTTGTTTCATCCATCGTTAACTTTGGTGCCTTCGTCGACCTCGGTGGAGTTGATGGACTTGTTCACGTCTCCGAACTTTCTTGGAAGCACATTGATCATCCAGGAGAAGTTGTTGCAGTCGGCGATGAAGTGACTGTCGAAGTTCTAGAAGTTGATTTCGAGCGTGAGCGCGTATCGCTCTCCCTCAAAGCTACTCAAGAAGATCCTTGGCAGGCATTTGCTCGAACTCACACCATCAATCAAGTAGTACCGGGCGAAGTCACGAAACTTGTTCCTTTTGGCGCATTTATTCGGGTATTTGATGGAATCGAAGGCTTAGTTCACATCTCCGAACTTGCCGAACGCCATGTTGAAATTCCTGAGCAAGTAGTCCAAGTTGGAGATCAACTATTTGTGAAGATCATCGACATTGACCTTGAGCGTCGCCGAATCTCACTTTCGTTAAAGCAAGCAAACGAAGGACATGATGTTGAAGTGGAAGCATTTGATCCAACGCAATATGGAATGCCGGCTCGTTATGATGAAAATGGAAATTTCATTTATCCAGAAGGTTTTGATCCACAAACTCAAGAGTGGAAGTCTGGATTTGAATCACAACGCGAAGAGTGGGAGCGCCAATACGCCGAAGCTCAAGCACGATTCCTCGCACATAAGAAGCAGAAATCAGAAGCACAAGCTGCTGATGCAGCAGCCGCTGCCGCAACTACTCCTGAAGCGGAGTAATTGAAAAGTTCCAACAATTCTGGGCCTCGGTCAACGGGGCCCAGTTTATTTTTATAGGTAGGCTGAAGGAATGTTGAACGTTGCTCTTACTGGAGGGATAGGTTCGGGCAAAAGTGCTGTCGCAGAATTTCTTGAAGAGTGCGGCGCGGTAATTTTTGACTCCGACCAACTCGCCAGAGACGTCATCGAACGCGGTACCGAAGGATTCGAAGCTGTTCTTGCCGCATTCGGAGATACGGTGCTTACCGATGGAGAGATTGATCGATCGAAATTGGCAGACATTGTCTTCCAGGATGAAAATCAGCGAAAGAAACTAGAGGGAATTATCCACCCATTAGTGAGAGAAGCTGCAGAATCTCTCATGAAAAAACTCCCATCCGATTCCGTTGTAATTAACCAGATCCCTTTACTTGTGGAAACCAATGGTGCAAAACGATTCGATTACGTCATAACCGTGTCAGCATCAGAAGATGTGCGAAGACAACGATTGCTTCAAAAGGGCTTGAAAGATTACGAAATAACCAAGAGGATGCAGGCACAAGTTAATGACGCGGCTCGCGAAGAAATATCAGATTCCATCATCAGAAATGAAGGTTCACTTGAAGATCTAGAGCGAATCGTTGAAGATCTCTGGAAAAACACCCTCAAACCGTTGGCACAAGGTTCATGACTCGAGCAGTCACATCCACTCCACGCGCTGATCAAACTTTCCAGGTCATCAGTGACTTTAAACCTGCAGGTGATCAACCTGAGGCGATTCGACAACTTGCCGATCGAGTGAATCGCGGTGAGCCGGATATTGTTCTATTAGGCGCAACCGGTACAGGAAAGTCTGCAACAACCGCGTGGCTCATCGAGCAAGTTCAAAGACCGACTCTAGTGCTAGCGCCCAATAAGACTCTCGCGGCGCAATTAGCTAACGAATTTCGGGAGCTCTTACCAAATAATGCCGTGGAGTATTTTGTTTCTTACTATGACTATTACCAACCTGAAGCATATGTGCCACAAACCGATACCTTTATTGAGAAAGATTCTTCGGTAAATTCAGAAGTCGAGAGATTGCGATACTCCGCAACTTATTCGCTTCTAACACGTCGAGACGTCGTTGTAGTCGCAACAGTTTCATGTATTTATGGACTTGGAACACCACAAGAGTACATCGATCGAATGATTCCAATCAAAGTGGGAGATTCCATCGATCGTAACGTCCTCTTACGCAAATTCGTCGACATTCAATATAAGCGAAACGATACGGCTTTTGAACGAGGGACTTTCCGAGTTCGCGGAGATACGGTTGAAATCATCCCCGTATATGAGGAACTTGCCATCCGTATCGAAATGTTTGGTGACGAGATTGAACGACTCACAACGCTTCATCCACTAACGGGCGAGATTGTCAGTGATGTGAAAGAAGTATTCATCTTTCCAGCAACGCACTACTCCGCAGGACCCGAAACGATGAAGCGAGCAATCAGTGCAATTGAAGATGAACTCCAGATTCGACTCCAAGAATTAGAAAAACAGAACAAATTGCTGGAAGCGCAACGCCTTCGAATGCGAACGCAGTTTGATATAGAGATGATGCTTCAACTTGGATTTTGCTCAGGTATTGAGAATTATTCCCGGCATATCGACGGTCGAGAAGCCGGATCACCTCCAAACTGCTTATTGGATTATTTCCCAGAAGACTTCCTCTGCGTCATCGATGAATCACATATCACGGTGCCACAGATTGGCGCGATGCATGAAGGTGACGCTTCTCGAAAGCGCACTCTTGTAGAGCATGGATTTCGACTTCCGAGCGCGCTGGATAACCGCCCACTTACATTTAAGGAATTCTTAGAACGTTCACCCCAGAAGGTGTATCTCTCTGCCACGCCTGGACCATATGAAATGGAGAAGACCGGGGGAGAGTTCGTCGAACAAGTGATTCGACCAACTGGATTAGTGGATCCGAAGATTGTGTTGAAGCCCATCAAGAATCAAATTGATGATCTGATGAATGAGATTCGTATCCGTGCTGAGAAAAATGAACGCACTCTCGTCACGACGCTAACAAAGAAGATGGCTGAGGATCTCACGGATTTCTTCACGGACGCTGGAATTCGAGTGCGTTACCTGCATTCTGAAGTCGATACTTTGCGTCGCGTTGAACTGCTCCGTGAATTACGACTAGGAGAATATGACGTTCTCATTGGAATCAATTTGCTCCGTGAAGGATTAGATCTTCCCGAAGTCTCGCTGGTTGCGATTTTGGATGCAGATAAAGAGGGTTTCCTGCGATCCACCCGCTCATTGATTCAAACCATCGGTCGAGCCGCTCGAAATGTTTCTGGCGAAGTTCATATGTATGCAGATAATTTAACGGATTCCATGACGAGAGCGATTGATGAAACCAATCGTCGACGAGCTAAACAGATTGCATACAACCAAGCGCATGGTCTAGATCCACAACCTCTGCGGAAGAAGATCGCCGACATCACCGACCTCATCACAGAAGAGAGCGATGACACTGACGCTCTCTTGGCAGGAAGCAAAAAACGTGGCATCACCGAAACTCCAGTTGGCGTACATGCGAAATCGCTCGTAGCCTTGCCTCGTACGGAACTTCTTGGACTCATCGATTCACTTACCGAACAGATGCGCAATGCTGCGGCCGAACTGCAGTTTGAGCTAGCTGCGCGTTTGAGAGATGAAATCAAAGAGTTGAAACGAGAACTACGAGCAATGGAAGAGGCGGGAATGTGATGAGCGCAGATCGCTTAGTGGTTCGTGGCGCTCGCGAACATAACCTTAAGAACGTTTCACTCGATTTACCGCGAAATGCCATGATTGTTTTTACCGGGTTATCGGGTTCAGGAAAATCTTCGCTTGCTTTTGACACCATATTTGCTGAAGGCCAACGTCGATATGTCGAGTCACTTTCTGCCTACGCTCGCCAGTTTCTAGGGCAAATGGATAAACCCGATGTTGATTTCATCGAGGGACTTTCTCCAGCGGTATCGATAGATCAAAAATCAACTAATCGTAATCCCAGATCAACAGTGGGAACTATTACTGAAGTGTATGACTATCTTCGTCTGCTCTTCGCTCGAGCTGGAAAACCGCATTGCCCAAATTGCGGCAAAGCAATCACCAAGCAGACGCCTCAAAATATCGTCGATCAAATTTTAGAATTACCAGCAGAGACCAAATTTCAGGTGCTTGCTCCTGTTATCCGGGCACGCAAAGGAGAATTTGTCGATCTCTTCAAAGATCTGCTGGCACAAGGATATTCCCGGGCTCGGGTCGATGGAAATAATGTCGCGTTGAGCGAAGCGCCAAAGCTGAAGAAACAAGAGAAGCACACAATCGAAGTGGTCGTGGATCGACTTACAGCGAAACCGGATAGTAGGCAGAGATTAACCGACTCGATTGAGACCGCGTTGAAATTGGCCAATGGATTGGTCACTCTAGATTTTGTTGATGCAAAGGCATCAGAAAAAGAGAGAACATTTAGCGAACTCCTAGCTTGTCATGATTGCGGATTGTCTTTCCAGGAGATGGAACCACGTTCGTTTTCGTTCAATTCACCCTTCGGTGCATGTGCTGAATGCACGGGTATTGGTTCAAAACTTGAAGTAGATGTAGACCTCGTGATTCCTGATGATTCGCTCTCCATTAATGATGGTGCGATTGCTCCATGGTCGGGTGGCCAATCTGCTGATTACTTTCTCAATCTTTTGGAAGCGCTTGCAAACGATGTGAAATTCTCGATGAATACGCCTTGGATCAAACTTTCGCAGAAAGCTAAAGATGCGATTCTCAACGGCTATGAATATGAGGTTCATGTTCGTTACAAGAATCGCTATGGTCGAGTTCGAAATTATTCAACGGGATTCGAGGGTGTTATTCCGTTTGTTGAAAGACGACATTCAGAAACCGATAGCGACTACAGCCGAGAAAAATATGAGGCGTACATGCGCGAGACACCTTGTCCAGCGTGCAAGGGATCTCGCCTAAAACCGGAAGTTCTCGCGGTGACTCTTGGTGGAAAAAATATCGCTGAGATCTGCGAACTCTCGATTGAAGATTGTGCTGTTTTTCTCAAAGAGTTAAAACTTGCCGCTCGCGAAGCGAAAATTGCTGAGCGGGTGATGAAGGAAGTCCACGCCCGATTGGGGTTCCTCCTTGATGTTGGCTTGGAATATCTCACGCTAGCTCGACCCGCAGCGACGCTCTCTGGTGGTGAAGCTCAACGCATTCGCTTGGCCACACAGATTGGATCTGGACTTGTCGGCGTGCTTTATGTTCTCGATGAACCGAGCATCGGCCTTCATCAACGAGATAACAAGCGTCTCATAGAAACTCTGACTCATTTAAGGGATCTTGGCAACACATTAATTGTTGTCGAGCACGATGAAGAGACAATCAGAACCGCAGATTGGATTGTTGATATCGGACCTGGCGCTGGAGAACACGGTGGCGAAATTGTTGTTTCAGGTGATTATCAAGCGCTCACTAACTCAAAGAAATCCATCACAGGGGCTTATATTTCGGGCCGCTCAAAGATTGAAATACCGAAGAAGCGTCGCGCTATTAACGCAAAGCGAGCGCTGACTATTAAAGAAGCTCGAGAGAATAATCTGAAGAATCTTGATGTCACAATTCCTCTAGGAGCCTTCGTTGCAGTTACTGGCGTAAGCGGTTCAGGTAAATCAACTTTAGTTAACGACATTCTTTATTCGGTTTTAGCGAATAAATTGAATGGAGCAAGAATTGTCCCGGGCCGACATCGAACTATTTCCGGTATCGATCATCTCGACAAAGTGGTGCATGTAGATCAATCTCCCATTGGGCGAACTCCGCGATCTAATCCAGCCACATATACGGGGGTCTTTGACAAAATTCGCGCTCTCTTTGCTGAGACCAGCGAAGCAAAGGTTCGCGGATATCAACAAGGACGGTTCTCCTTTAATGTCAAAGGAGGTCGTTGTGAAAATTGCGCCGGCGACGGAACTATTACTATCGAGATGAACTTCTTACCGGATGTTTATGTTCCCTGCGAAGTCTGTCATGGCGCTCGATATAACCGCGAGACGCTCGAAGTGCATTACAAAGCAAAAACTATCGCTGAAGTTCTTGATATGCCGATTGAAAAGGCAACAGAATTCTTTGAGTCAATCCCATCCATCCATAGGTACCTCAAAACTCTCTGCGATGTTGGCTTGGGCTATGTTCGTCTTGGGCAATCCGCACCGACTCTCTCTGGTGGCGAAGCTCAACGCGTCAAACTTGCCACAGAATTACAACGTCGATCCACGGGTCGCACAATCTATGTCCTAGATGAGCCAACCACAGGACTACATTTCGAAGATGTACGTAAATTACTCATGGTGCTTCAACGTCTTGTCGATACCGGAAACACAGTAGTAGTAATCGAGCACAATATGGATGTCGTTAAATCTGCCGATTGGATAATCGATCTGGGACCCGAAGGTGGATCCGGGGGCGGAACTCTTGTAGCCGAAGGCACTCCAGAATCAGTTGCCAAAGTTAAAGCTAGCTACACCGGAAAGTTCCTGGCTGAATCTCTCAAGAGATAATCATGGCTGATCCGCTTTCATATCGTCCCGCCAATATTCCGGACGAACCTGGGGTTTATCGATTCTTTGATGAGAATGAACGTGTTATCTATGTAGGCAAAGCGCGTTCCTTGAAGAACCGTCTCAATTCATATTTTCAAAAAAATGTTGGCGAAAAAACTTACCGCATGATTCATGCCGCAAATAGAGTGGATTGGACCATCGTACGAAGTGAAGTTGAAGCGCTACAGCTTGAATTTTCTTGGATTAAGGAGGAGAACCCGCAATTCAACGTCCAATTCAAGGACGATAAGTCTTACCCATTCTTAGCGCTCACCATGGATGAAGAGATTCCGCGCCTGATGATCACTCGTAGAAGCAAACGTAAAGGTGTTGTGTATTTTGGACCTTTTGCACACGCGTGGGCGCTTCGAACTACTTTCGATGTACTTCTCAAGCTTTTTCCCGTCCGATCCTGTTCCAACAGTAATTTCGAGCGAGCAGCGCGAATAAAACGTCCGTGCTTACTTGGCGATATCGGCAAATGTGCGGCGCCATGTGTCGATCGTATTTCGAAGCAAGATCATCGAACGCTTGCTAATCGATTATCTGAATTCATCTCAGATGGCTCGGTCGACATTATTACGGAACTTCGTCTAGAGATGGAACGTGCCTCGGAAGCAGAAGAATTTGAGCGCGCCGGAAAGCTTCGAGATCAACTTGTGGCTCTTGAACGCGCAAGTGAGTCCACCGAAGCTGCGATATCAGACACCATTACTGCAGATTTCATCGCGATTCATCAAGACATCACGCATGCGGCTGCATCTCTCTTTCGAGTAAGAAGTGGGCGCGTAATTGGCTCTCGGTCATGGATGATTGATTTAGGAAATCTACCTGAGGACACTTCGCTGCTTGATGCGACGGTGACAAAGATTTATTCCGAGTTCGAGCCTGCAAAGGAAATATTGGTTAATCAAGAGATCCAGGGGGATTCATTAGCTGAGTATCTTTCGGCACGAATAGGTTCGAAAGTTTCTTTGCGCCAACCTGAGCGCGGGGAGAAGTCTGAGCTTATGGATATGGTTAAGCGCAATGCACACCAAGCTTTGATCCAATTCCTCAGTAAACGCTCTAATGACGCGGGAGTGAGTGGTCGAGCACTAGAAGAGCTTGCCTCAGCGCTTAATCTTGATGAGTTACCTCTACGAATTGAATGTTTCGACATTTCGAATATTCAAGGAACATCAGTTGTTGCATCAATGGTTGTTTTCGAAGATGGTCAGGCGAAGAAGAGTGAATATCGAAGGTTTGGAATCGATGACAAAGAGAAATTTGACGATACGCGCGCGATGCATCATGTGATCACTCGTAGATTTAAGAGATACCTTGCCGAAAAAGATATAGACCTACATGAGGTTGAAATCAGCGGGGGTGAGAAGCCAAAATTTGCTTATCCACCACAACTTGTGATTGTCGACGGCGGAAGAGGACAAGTTAATGCTGCTGCTCGAGCTTTCTCAGAACTAGGAATCACTGATATCGCGCTAGTGGGCTTGGCGAAGCGTTTAGAAGAGATTTGGTTTCCAGATCAGAGTTACCCAGTGATTTTGCCGAGACATAGCGAGGCGCTCTATCTCGTACAACGAATTCGTGATGAGGCACATAGATTTGCAATTACTTTTCATCGTTCAAAGCGATCAAAATTGATGTTGGAATCACTGCTCGATGAGATTCCAAACCTAGGTGAGGTTCGACGACAGTCTCTACTGGAGCACTTTGGCTCTATTGCAGCTTTAAAGAAAGCATCGATTGAAGAGATCGCAGCAATACCAGGCATTGGACCGCGAACTGCCGAGAATATTGTGCGCGTATTGTTAGAGAGCGATATCCAATTATCTGTCGATACGGCCACCGGTGAGATTCTTGAACGGTAGCGAGCATGATGCTTGACATAGTCGGCATGATGAGCGCATGAACCGCGAAGTTGTCATCATTACCGGAATGAGCGGAGCAGGGCGCTCGACGGTGGCGCACGCCATGGAAGATCATGGTTGGTACGTAATTGATAATCTGCCGCCCTCACTTCTGCTCTCTGTTTTTGATATGACTGAACAGTCTGCAGACTCCATTTCTGTAGTAATCGACGTCCGCGGGCGCCAATTCTTTGATGACCTCAATCGATCGCTCGCAGAATTGGCAGAACGTGGCATCTCTCGCAAAATCATCTTTGTCGATGCTGCGGATGATGTTCTCGTGCGGCGTTTCGAATCTTCCCGTAGACCACATCCACTTCAGGCTAGTGATCGAATTGTCGATGGAATTGAACGGGAACGTGAAAAATTGAGAGAGCTGCGCTCTGGCGCCGATTTGGTTATCGATTCTTCGCAACTCAATGTCCACCAATTAGAAAAGAAGATCGCTGAATTATTTGCTGGCGACTCCGGCGCATCCTTAAAAGTCAATGTTTTATCATTTGGCTACAAGTACGGAATACCTGTGGATTCAGATTTAGTTATGGATTGTCGTTTCATACCAAACCCTCATTGGAATCCAGAGCTTCGTCCAAAGAACGGACTTGACCCAGATGTCAGCTCTGCCGTCCTCAACGCAGAAAATGTCTCAGAATTTCTCGAGCGATATGTTGCCCTCTTCCAAAGTATTGGACATGGCTACTTACGTGAAGGAAAGAAATTCATAACTCTGGCTATCGGCTGCACCGGAGGAAAACATCGCTCCGTTGCTATTGCCGAAGAACTTGCCCGCCGAATTAATGGTTCGACCATCGATGCCGACCACTCAGTTTTTGCGCATGCGATTCACCGCGACTTGGGAAGAGAACGTTGATTGCTCCGAAAGTTGTAGCTCTCGGCGGCGGGCATGGACTTGCTGCGACTTTAAAGTCACTCCGAAAATTAACTTCACATTTAACGGCGATTGTTACGGTTGCTGATAACGGCGGCTCGAGCGGTCGTTTGCGAGATGAATTTCATTCATTGCCTCCGGGTGATTTACGAATGGCCCTTGCCGCTTTATGTGGAGATGATGAGTGGGGTAGAAGTTGGGCTGAGATCATGCAATATCGCTTCACTTCTTCAGGTGAACTCAATGGCCATGCTCTAGGAAATCTGCTTCTGACTGCGCTCTGGGATCGTGATCAAGATCCAGTTCGCGGCCTTGATCGCGTTGGCGCACTTCTTAAAGTTGTTGGTCGCGTACTTCCGATGGCGCTTGAACCTTTGGATATTGAAGGTGTATTTAAAACATGGGAAGGAACTCATGTTGTTCGTGGTCAGAAAGAAGTTGCGGTTGCAAAAGGAACTCTTGAAGATCTGCGATTGATTCCATTGGCGCCGACGCCCACACAGGAAGGTTTAACTGCGATTGCTCACGCTGATTTCATAACTCTAGGTCCAGGATCGTGGTTTTCTAGCGTCCTTCCACATTTGCTTGTTGGCGCACAACGGGAAGCTATAGAAAATTCAGCTGCGAAACGAATCATCATTCTCAATCTTGACGCAGCTCCACATATTCAAGGCGAAGAATTGGCTGGTAGCTCACCAGCAGATCATCTGAGAGTCATGCGCAGATTTGCTCCGAAGATGAGCTGCGATATTGCTCTCGTTGATAGCTCTATTGCATCGCAGCCAAGCATTCTTAGTGAACTTGATCAACTCGTAGAAGCTATGGGTGGCCGGGTATTTGTGGCAGATCTCGCATCACATAAAGACCCTAATCACCATGATTCGGAGAAATTATTTTCCGCATTCAGCCACATTTTCCAAGCGGAGATGCTTAGATAACGCTCATGGCAATGACCGCTTCAGTCAAAGATGAATTGAGTAGACTTTCGATTTCGAAACCTTGTTGTCGTAAAGCTGAAGTTTCATCAATCCTTCGATTTGCTGGGGGACTGCATATTTCCTCGGGAAAAATCATGGTGGAGATTGAGCTCGACACGGCTCAAGCAGCGCGAAGAATTCGTAAAGATATCGCTGATGTTTATGGACATGATTCCGATTTAGCAGTAATCAGCGCTGGTGGATTACGTAAAGGTAGTCGTTACTTAGTACGCGTCGTAAAAGATGGAGATGCGTTAGCTCGCCAAACTGGTTTGGTAGATACCCAGGGTCGACCCGTGCGCGGACTGCCGCCACAAGTTGTCTCCGCTGGGATTTGTGACGCAGAATCTGCTTGGCGAGGTGCGTTTCTTGCCCATGGATCTCTTACTGAACCGGGGCGTTCATCGGCCCTTGAAATCACCTGCCCGGGTCCTGAAGCTGCTCTCGCACTTGTTGGCGCAGCACGTCGTCTTGGAATTACTGCAAAAGCACGGGAAGTCCGCGGAGTAGATCGCGTTGTCATTCGAGACGGAGATGCAATTGGAGTTCTTCTCACTCGACTTGGCGCACACGAAAGTGTCATGGCTTGGGAAGAGCGACGAATGCGCCGAGAAGTTCGCGCAACTGCAAATCGTCTCGCTAACTTCGACGATGCAAATTTACGTCGCTCAGCGAGAGCCGCGGTTGCCGCTTCAGCGAGAGTTCAACGAGCTATGGAGATTCTTGGTGAAGAAATTCCTGATCATTTAAAGGAAGCTGGACAACTTCGCATAACTCATGGACAAGCAAGTTTGGAAGAGTTGGGCTCTCTATCAACTCCTCCTATGACCAAGGATGCGATCGCCGGTCGAATTCGTCGCCTCCTTGCAATGGCAGATAAACGCGCTGCTGAACTGGGAATTCCCGATACCGAAGCGGGCCTTTCGCCTGATCTGCTTAATTAGACCTTTCAACTTCTCTCACTGATAGGATTCACACAAGTCCACAAGGTCGTGGCGTTCAATTCAAAATCGACTGATGCGCCTCTTGGTGTGCATCGTATGGAGTGTGGTTATTGTGGTGAAGGTTGGAATCAATGGTTTTGGTCGCATCGGTCGTAATTTCTTCCGCGCAGCCTTAGCATCAAACGCAAATATTGAAGTCGTCGCAGTCAACGATCTCACCGATATTGAAACTCTTGCGCACTTACTGAAATACGACTCAATTCTTGGCCGACTCAACCTTCCAGTTACCCATAATGAAAATTCCATCACTGTGGGCTCTAAGACCTTCCGCGTTTTTGCCGAGAAGGATCCAGCCGCTCTTCCATGGGGCTCGGTCGGCGCCGATATCGTCATCGAATCGACTGGTCGTTTCACCAAGGCTTCCGACGCCGGTAAACACATGGTCGGTGGAGCTAAGAAAGTTGTCATTTCTGCGCCCGCGACTGATGAAGACGTAACCCTCGTTTTAGGCGTCAATGATGGCGCTTACGATCCAGCTAAACACAACATCATCTCTAACGCTTCATGCACCACTAACTGTTTGGCTCCCATGGCAAAGGTGCTCCACGAAACTTTCGGCATCGTTCGAGGATTCATGACGACTGTTCATGCTTACACAAACGATCAGGTCATTCTGGATTTCCCTCATAAGGATTTACGACGCGCTCGCGCTGCGGCCACAAACATTATTCCAACCTCAACTGGTGCGGCTAAAGCGATTGGCCTTGTACTGCCTGAATTGAAGGGCAAGCTCGATGGCTATGCTCTTCGCGTTCCTGTCCCAACCGGTTCGGTTACTGACCTCACTGTCGAACTTTCAAAAGAAACAACTGCGGCAGAAGTCAACGCTGCGATGAAGAAAGCGGCAGAAGGACCACTGAAGGGAATCTTGTATTACACGGAAGACCCAATTGTTTCGACTGATATCGTCACTGATTCGCATTCATGTATTTTCGATGCCGGAATCACTAAGGTGATTGGTAATCAAGTAAAGGTTGCTGGTTGGTATGACAACGAGTGGGGTTATTCCAATCGCCTCGTTGATCTCATGACCTTCATCGGCAAAAGCCTTTAAACCACACTTTATGGTTAAAGAACTTACCTCATTAGATGTAAGCAACAAACGTGTCTTACTACGTTGTGATCTCAACGTTCCGCTCAAAGATGATGGAACTGGAAAACGAGTCATAACCGATGATGGACGCATCAGAGCTTCACTTCCTACCATCACTACATTGTTAGAAAAAGGCGCGGCGTTAGTCATTACGGCACATCTTGGTCGCCCTAAAGGCGAACGCAAACCAGAACTATCCCTAGCGCCCGTTGCCGAACGTTTAAGTTCGTTGCTCAATCGAAAAGTGATCTTTACTCACGACACTGTTGGGCCAGAAGCAGATTCGGCGGTCGCAGCTATGAAGAGTGGTGATGTTGTTCTGCTGGAAAACGTTCGTTACGAAGTAGCTGAAACTTCAAAGGATGTGGGAGAACGTCAAGCATTTGCACGCAAGCTTGCCTCATATGCCGATGTTTATGTTGGTGACGGATTTGGAGCGGTTCATCGCAAACATGCTTCAGTTTTTGAGGCGGCTCAATTGTTGCCTCACGCAGCCGGAACTCTTATCGCAGCTGAAGTTGATGTATTAAGAAGACTTACTGAGTCGCCTAGCCGTCCTTATGGCGTCGTTCTTGGTGGGGCAAAAGTTTCGGACAAGATCGGTGTGATCACCAATCTGCTCGACAAGGTGAATATGCTGGCTATTGGTGGCGGGATGGTCTTCACATTTCTTGCCGCTCAAGGAAAAGAAATTGGAACCTCGCTTGTTGAGGCGGAGTCAATCCCACTAGTTCAAGATTTACTCACCCGAGCTGAAAAACTTGGTGTAAAAGTTCTGCTCCCAACCGATATCGTCGTTGCGCCAGCATTTGCCAACGAATCACCTTCAACAGTCAGTGCAGACTCTATTCCTAAGGATCAGATGGGACTTGATATTGGCCCAGCGAGCGCACGAGCCTTTGCTGAAGCAATCAGAAACTGTAAGACTGTTTTCTGGAACGGACCGATGGGTGTTTTTGAATTCTCTAACTTTGCTGCAGGAACGAAGGTTGTGGCACAAGCATTAACTGAAGTATCAGGTTTATCAGTTGTCGGAGGTGGCGATTCGGCTGCCGCAGTCCGAGCGCTTGGCTTCTCCGACGCTCAGTTTGGATACATTTCAACTGGCGGGGGAGCATCATTGGAGTATCTCGAAGGAAAAGAACTTCCTGGGTTGACCGCCCTAAACTAAGTACACATCGAAGGAGAAGATATGTCGCGTCGCCCACTCATTGCAGGTAATTGGAAGATGAATCTCAACCATCTTGAGGCAATTGCGGTGACTCAGAAACTTGCCTACTCCTTAGAAGAACGTGATGTGGAAGCAGTCGATGTTGTCGTTCTTCCTCCCTTTACCGATATTCGATCAGTTCAAACACTTGTCGATGGTGATCGATTGAAGTTGGCGTATGGCGCCCAAGATATTTCACCCGAGAAGTCCGGTGCTTTTACTGGTGATATTTCGGGATCCATGTTGAAGAAATTAGATTGCTCATATGTGGTTGTGGGACATTCAGAACGCCGCGCGATTCACGGGGAAGATGATGCACTGGTCAATAAAAAGATTCGTGCAGTGCTCGATAATGAGATGACTCCGATTTTCTGCATTGGTGAAGAGCTCGCTATTCGCGAAGCTGGTACCCATGTCAACCATGTTCTCTCTCAAGTTCGCGAAGGTCTTAAAGGTTTCCACAAACCCGAGTTGAAGAAAATTGTTTTTGCATATGAACCAGTCTGGGCGATTGGCACTGGGAAAACAGCCACGCCAGAAGATGCCCAAGAAGTTTGCGCTGCAATTCGCAGCGAACTTGCAAAGATCGGTAGTGATGAAATCGCAGCTAATGCGCGGATTCTCTATGGCGGTTCTGTTAAGTCAGCCAATATTGTCGACATCATGAAGCAGCCAGATGTCGATGGCGCCCTGGTCGGTGGAGCAAGCCTTGACCCAGAAGAATTTGCTCGAATCTGTAAATTCCATCGAGTGATGTGAGGCTTGACTCCACTAATTCGGATTACCGGCCCCGCTTTAGGTAGTATGAGCGCCCTGTTCCTAGACCTGTAAGCATTCATTAGTCACAAGGAGTTCGTCGTGGCCCTAGCGCTCTCAATCTTGTTGGTAATCACCAGCATCTTGATGATTTTGCTTGTCCTACTTCATAAAGGAAAAGGCAGCGGACTTTCAGATTTGTTTGGCGGTGGAATGTCATCTACATATGGTGGCTCATCGGTCGTTGAGAAGAATCTCGATCGCATCACGATTGTCGTTGGTGGAATTTGGTTTGCCGCAGTCATTGCTCTCGGTTTAGTTCTTAAATAAGAATTTCGTCACTCGGTAAAAGGAGAATCTGATGGCTGGTGGAAGTGCAATTCGTGGATCGCGCGTCGGCGCAGGTCCTATGGGAGAAGCTGAACGCGGCGAAGCAATCGCTCGTTTTCGAGTTTCATATTGGTGCCTCAATGGTCACGAAACCAAGCCTTCATTTGCTGAAGATGGCACGGTCGTTGTCCCCGATGAATGGGATTGTCCACGATGCGGTTTTCCTGCGGGGCGCGATAAAAACAATCCGCCTTCTCCCATCAAGAATGAGCCGTACAAAACTCACTTGGCGTATGTAAAAGAACGTCGCACCGAAGCCGAAGCAAAGAAGATTTTAGAAGCAGCGCTGAAGAAACTTCGCGGAGACGACGAAGACTAAAGAGAGCGTGCTGCTTCGAGAAGTTCGCGAATTCCGGCTTCTCGGTTCTTCACATGAAAACGAATGACAGGGTATCTACGTGCCGCTAACGCTTCATTATCGCCAAGAGCTTGTGCCATCACCAAAGTCTCGAATCCATAATTGCGACCTTTGATTGGCCAGACAACCTTAGATACTCCTGTGATTTGAATAAAGGAACCAACTTTTGGTCCACCCTTATGAAACTGACCTGTTGAATGAAGGAATCGCGGACCCCAACCAAAAGTACAAGGTGCGCCCGAAGCTCGCTCCAACATCAAACGTAACTCAGAAATTGCATCATCCACGCCGCGATGCAAGTACGCCATTAGCGCCAAATACCCCGGCTGGTTTTCAAAACTTGCTTGCAAGAAATCCTTCAGAGAGGTTCCAGATCTGGAGCTAAACACTTGTACATGTGCAGTTTCAAAGGAGGGCTGTGGCGAAACGATCCCAGAATTCTTCCAGCGATCAAGTAGTGCACTGGTCTTCTCTTTCGCCTCCGTGACATTGGGTTGATTAAACGGGTCAACTTTCAATAAGTAGCCAGCAAGTGCAGTTACCCACTCCCAGAAAATGAAATGTGCACCGAGTGAACCTACGACGCTCCTTTCAGAGCCCTCAATAAAAGTGATGACAGGGTAAGAAGTCTCCAATTCGCTCTCAACGACAACAGGAAGGATTCCCTTTTCATCCTTGCCGGTTGATTCAGCGATTAATTGTTCGATCCATTCACTTAATCCCGGAACATTGGAACCACGATCGCAAAAGCCTAGGAATCGCATCGCTGGATCAGCAATCGAGGCGGCAACTTTCACTACGGCCGAGTCACGCTCGATGAAATGCTTCGCAGCGTCCAGCGCATCGTCAAGAAGCACCGAAACATCAACTCCAATCAAGGCAGCAGGAGTTAAACCGAATGCGCTAAGGGCGCTGAATCGTCCACCGACGTTGGGGTCGGCATTGATTACGCGCAATCCAGCAGCTCGAGCATCGCGATCAAGTGGAGATTGTGGATCAGTGATGATGACAAGATGGTTGCGGATATCAAGACCTTGCTTTTCAAGTTCTGCTTCAGCAGCTGCTTTTTGTGATGCGGTCTCGATAGTGGACCCAGATTTGGAGCCGATGATGAAACAAGTTTTGGAAAGATCTCCGGAAAGAGCTGAGGCAACGTGATGCGGATCGGTGGAATCTAGCACCGTCAATTTCTTTTTATAGACGGCAGCGATAACTTCGGGGGCCAAAGATGAACCGCCCATTCCACAAAGTACGAACTCTTGATGGCCAATCTCGCGCGACCAAGCAGAAAGCGCGTCCAGAAGTGGAAGAAGTGCTCTCGAGGCTGTTGGGAGATCAATCCAGTTGAGTCGAATTGCAGCCTCAACTTGGGCTGCTGAACCCCAGAGCGATGAATCTTTTGCGGCAAGTCGCGAAGTTATTGCGTTAAGTGCCGCAAGATTCTCACTCGATGGAGAGAAACCTGAAATTTTCATCATTGAGCTGCAGCAACCTCAACAGCGTGAATCAATTCCAACCACGGCTTAATGAATTTTTCAATTCCCTCACTCTCCAATTTTTCAGCGACTTCCACAATATGGATTCCGAGATGACCTAAATCAGAGAGAATTTTTCCTGCAACTTCATAATTGTTTGTACCAGTATCGCCTTTGAACAAACCAGCATCTCTAACAGCATTAAGGGTTGGTTCAGGCATCGTGTTGACAGTTGAAGGTGCGACCAAATCGACCACATACATGGTTGGGTCATAAGCAGGATCTTTGACTCCAGTTGAGGCCCACAGTGGACGTTGAATATTTCCACCCGATTGCGCAAGTGAACTCCACCGTGAAGAAGAACGGACTGTTTCGAAATGTTGATACGCAAGTCTTGCGTTAGCAATGGCCGCTTTGCCGAGCAGCGAGACTGCGCTGGGTTCTGAATGGGACTTTAATCTGGGATCGATTTCGGTATCTACCCGGCTAACGAAAAAAGATGCGACAGAGTGAATATTTGAAATATCTAGCCCTTGAGAAACTCTATTTTCCATGCCTTGAAGAAATGCTTCTAGCACCGCCTGATAGCGATCAACGGAAAAAATAATTGTGACATTGACGCTAACACCTTCTGCGGTCAGAGTCTGTATTGCAGGCAGTCCTTCAATAGTGGCTGGAACTTTAATCAACACATTTGGGCGAGCAACCTTTTTCCATAGTTCTCGCGCCTGCGCAATTGTGCCGTCAGTGTCGCGAGCTAAGCGTGGGTCAACTTCAATGCTTATTCGACCGTCTATACCTTTACTTCTTTCATAAACCGGCATAAATATGTCGCAAGCCTGCCTAACATCGGCGGTCGTTAATTCCGTGATGATGGATTCTGCGTTATGACCTTGAGCAGCCAACTTCTTGATATCAGCTGAATACAGTGAAGACTTAGATATTGATGCAGAGAATATTGCCGGGTTAGTTGTAACTCCAACCACGTAATCAGTATCAATCAATTCTGATAGATGCCGGGATTTGCCGCCTTCAATCATGCGTTCTCGAGATAGGTCATCGAGCCAGATTGACGTTCCTGCTTCGGAAATCGACTTCAAAACCGCGCTCATACGCTCGCCTTCTTCATTGATTCTTTCGCTGCTGCGGCAACTTTTTCAGGAGTGAATCCGAATTCAGAAAAAAGTTTCGTGGCTGAAGCAGATGCGCCAAAATGCTCAAGAGAAACTGCGACTCCACAATCTCCGATCCATTCACGCCAACCTTGCGCAATTCCAGCTTCGACACTTACACGGGCACGGACCGTAGGTGGAAGAACTGAATCGCGATAACTCTGATCTTGTGCGCTAAACCATTCCAAACATGGTGCGCTCACTACTCGAGCAGAGATACCTTCATGTGAGAGTAGTTCAGAGGCTTTGAGTGCGACAGAAACTTCCGAACCCGTAGCAATGAGAATTACATCTGGTTTAGCAACTGTATTGAGTGCATAGGCGCCGCGCGAAACTTCGGAGGCAGGAGCCGCATTCGTACGGTCAATGACTGGCAGATTCTGGCGGGAGAGAAGAATGCCGACAGGGCGTTTCTTCACAATAATTTCTCGCCAGGCTGCAACAACTTCATTCGCATCGGCGGGTCGCACGACATCTAAATTGGGAATCGCTCGGAGCGATGCAATGTGTTCGACAGGCTGGTGAGTGGGGCCATCTTCACCGAGGCCGATGGAATCGTGCGTCCACACAAATGTCACAGGAAGATTCATGAGCGCCGACAAACGAACTGCGCCCCGCATGTAGTCGCTAAAGACCAGGAAAGTTCCACCAAAGGGGCGAACTAATCCATGAAGCGCCATTCCATTGAGGATTGAGCCCATTGCGTGTTCACGAATACCGAAGTGGATAACGCGACCATACGGATCAGCATTCTTCATAGTGGAACTTAGAGGAAGGAAGGAACTCGCTTCTTCGATAGTCGTGTTGTTGCTTTCAGCTAAATCTGCAGAGCCGCCTATCAACTCAGGAAGTTTGCGAGATAAAGAGTTGATGACATCGCCTGAGACTTTCCGAGTTGATACCTCTTTGTCGGGGGAGTACGTCGGCAGTGAAGAATCCCACCCATCAGGTAAATTACCGCTGACTAATCGAGATAAGAGCGCAGCACCTGCAAGGTTAGATTTCTTCCAGGTATCAAAAATCTGGTTCCAATGACCACGAAGTTCCTTGCCGCGACTCGATACTTTATTAGTGTGTTCCTCAACATCGTGAGGCAAAAAGAAATCTTCAGCTGGAAGGCCCAATTCTTTTTTTGTGGCTGCAACCTCATCGGCTCCAAGAGCAGAGCCATGTGACTTAGCAGTGTTACGCGCTTTCGGAGCGGGCCATGCAATCACAGTCTTCAGTCGGATCAGAGTTGGTTTATTCGTTGTTGCGACCGCTTCATCCATCGCTGACTCGAGCGCGTCACGATCCACATCGCCATTGGGTTGTGCAGCTACATCAATGACCTGCCAACCATAGGAGCGATATCTTGCAGACACATCTTCGGTAAATGCGTAGTGAGTATCTCCCTCGATTGAAATCCGATTGTCATCATAAATAACTTTGAGATTTCCTAAGGCTTGTGTGCCAGCAAGAGATGAAGCCTCTGCGCTAACACCTTCTTGAAGATCGCCATCGCTGCAAATTACCCAGATGTTGTGATCGAATGGACTCGAACCCCATGGTGTATCGGGATCGAAGAGACCTCGTTCATAACGCGATGCCATTGCCATTCCAACCGCGTTAGCAACTCCTTGGCCAAGTGGACCTGTTGTGGTTTCAACTCCTGCGGTGTGTCCATATTCAGGATGTCCCGGTGTGAGCGAACCCCACGTTCTAAATGCTTTGAGATCATTGAGCGTTAATCCATAACCGCTTAAAAGTAATTGAATATATAGAGTGAGAGATGAATGGCCACACGACAAGACAAATCGATCTCGACCTATCCATTGTGGATCACTGGGATCATGGCGAAGGAAACGTTGGAACAAGGTGTATGCCACAGGCGCCAACGACATGGCGGTTCCTGGATGGCCATTACCGACTTTTTGAACCGCATCCATTGCAAGTGCGCGAGCAACTGCGACCGCCTTATCGTCGAGTTCGCCCCATGGCGCTTTTGTTGGATGCATTAGTTCCCTTTCCTAGCCGCGAGATTACCCGTAATCGCAATATTCCAAGCGTAGAGCCACACGAGAACGGCACCAACGAGGTGTGCCGCAACAATAATTTCGGGAAGGCCGGTGAAATATTGGACATATCCGATCGCACCTTGGCCCAGTGCGATGAGAAGAAATTTCTGAGCCAGAGGAGCCAATCGCGAACGTGTCAGATCACTTTCGCCAAGCTTGATTGCGATTACTAGGGCCACACTTACTCCCAGAAGGGCAATGACAAGGTCGGCGTGAATCCACGCCATCATCTTGGAATCGAGATCGAATCGTTCAGCAGCAGAGTCGCCAGCATGAGGTCCACTTCCGGTAACAATAGTTCCCATAAATAAGACTGCAATTGTCAGAAGTAAATGAGCACGCATCAGATTTCGGACCAGCGGTATCGGCGCAATTGATGTCGGAGTCTTATTGTGCGCTCGCTGGCGTAATGAGAGCGCGCCGGCAATCAGAACTATCGAAAGTAGGAAATGTGCAGCGACAGTTGCTGGATTGAGGCCGGTAAGTACCGTGATTCCTCCGAGAACACCTTGGGCGAGAATTCCTAAGATTTGAAAAGCGCCAAGCTTACGAAGGTGATGTGCTCCGGATTTTAGGATCACAAACATCAATGCGAGCGCATTAATCAGAAGTACGAATGTTAATAATCGATTTCCAAATTCGATCCACGCGTGAAGTGGTGCCTCGGGTTGATTGGGAGTCGGCGTGTAAGAACCTGGTGTGCATTCGGGCCAGGTTGAACATCCCAAACCTGAACCAGTGATTCGGACTGCGCCACCGGTGACGACGATGGCAGATTGCGTGAAAACCAGAAGTGAAGAGAGTTTCATCAGCGGTGTTCTCAACTTCTCTGCCACATCCCTGAGCCTAGTTATGGGGGTTCCGCCGTCGTGGGACCGCCGTTAGAGCGCCAGTGGGATTCTGGCCACAGGACCAAAGTGGCGGGTAAGCCTGAATTACGAAACAATATCGTTGTGAAATCCGCCGCCCCTACCGAGGACCTCCGCACCCGCGATCAGGTCGCTCGAACCATCCTTGAATCGGGTCCTTCCACAGCCGTGGATTTGGCCGAACGTTTGGGGCTTACACCTGCGGGCATTCGACGCCATTTAGATTCTTTGGTGTTGGAAGGAATATTGGAAGAGCGCGAGCCGCACCTTCGCAGTACCCGAGGACGTGGCCGACCTTCAAAAGTTTTCGTCATGAGCGATACCGGCCGTGAACGATTTGAGCATTCTTATGATGATCTTGCAGTCTCGGCTTTGAAGTACATCTCAGCCAATAGCGGTGAACATCTTGTAACTGGTTTTGCGCGCCATCGCGCTGAAGAAATCGTACGTCACTCAAAGGATCGAGTTAGTAATTCACAGAGTCCCATCACAGGACTTGCAGAATTTCTTAGTGAAGAAGGTTATGCCGCAAATACTCATGAACATGGAATTGGCATCGAACTGTGTCAACACCACTGTCCGATTGCCCATGTCGCCGCCGAATTTCCGCAGCTCTGTGAGGAAGAAACCGCAGCATTCTCCAAGATTCTTGGAACTCACGTCCAACGACTCGCAACTATTGCGCATGGCGATGGGGTCTGCACAACTTTTATCCCCACAAACACACTGCCAACATCACAGACAAAGCGATTCAACAAACCACACAAGAAGAGAAAGCTGAGCACACGATGAGCCAGACCGCACATCCCGAACTCGAAGGTATTGGAAAGTATGAATACGGTTGGTCCGATAAAGACGTAGCTGGAGCAAACGTCAAACGTGGTCTTAACGAAGATGTAGTTCGCGATATCTCTGGTAAGAAGAATGAGCCACAATGGATGCTCGATCTTCGTCTCAAAGGACTCTCACTCTTTGATAAAAAGCCACTTCCAAATTGGGGTTCTGATCTCTCGGACATCAAGTTCGACACCATTAAATATTTCGTCCGCTCCACTGAAAAGCAGGCTACGTCGTGGGAAGAATTACCGGAAGACATCAAGAACACCTATGACCGACTAGGTATCCCAGAAGCCGAAAAACAACGCCTGGTCGCTGGAGTTGCAGCTCAGTATGAATCTGAAGTTGTTTATCACTCAATCCGAGAGGATCTCGAGAAGCAAGGCGTTATCTTCCTTGATACCGATACCGGGCTTCGCGAACATGAAGAAATCTTTAAAGAATACTTCGGTTCGGTAATCCCTGTCGGCGACAACAAATTTGCTGCCCTTAACACAGCTGTCTGGTCCGGTGGATCCTTTGTGTACGTTCCGAAGGGCGTGCACGTAGAGATTCCACTTCAAGCATATTTCCGAATCAACACCGAGAATATGGGGCAGTTTGAGCGAACATTGATCATTGCCGACGAAGGATCTTACGTCCACTACGTCGAAGGCTGCACTGCTCCGATTTACTCATCTGACTCACTGCATTCTGCAGTCGTAGAAATCATTGTTCGCAAGAACGCACGTGTTCGTTACACAACAATTCAGAACTGGTCGAACAACGTCTATAACCTGGTCACCAAGCGCGCCACATGTGCTGAAGGCGCAACCATGGAATGGATTGATGGAAATATCGGCTCGAAGGTCACGATGAAATATCCAGCGGTCTTCATGATGGGACCACATGCGAAAGGAGAGACGCTCTCCATTGCATTTGCTGGCGAAGGTCAACATCAAGACGCGGGCGCAAAAATGGTTCACGCAGCGCCATATACATCTTCAACGATTATTTCTAAATCTGTTGCACGCGGAGGAGGTCGCACTTCCTATCGCGGACTAGTGCAGGTTCAAGAAGGTGCGCATCATTCCAAGAGCACGGTTAAGTGCGATGCGCTACTGGTGGACACCATCTCTCGTTCTGATACATATCCATATGTTGATGTTCGTGAAGATGATGTTTCCATGGGCCACGAAGCTACTGTTTCCAAGATTTCAGATGATCAACTCTTTTATCTAATGTCTCGCGGACTTTCCGAAGATGAAGCTATGGCGATGATCGTTCGTGGCTTTATTGAACCGATTGCCCGCGAATTACCGATGGAATATGCGCTCGAACTTAATCGCCTCATTGAACTTCAAATGGAAGGAGCGGTTGGTTAATGTCCGCTCTTCCGACAAATTACCTCGCCCCCACGGGACGCGAGGAGGCGTGGCGTTTCACACCAATGAAACGAATCGCAGGCCTTCATGATCCAGCCACACAGGTCGCTGATCGCATTTCGATTGCCCTGATTGGCGCCGTTCGCCCTGGATTTTCTATCGAGAAAGTAAAAGCGAGCGATGTGCCAGCAAAGTCTTCAACCGATGACGCAGTAATCCAACGAGTTCGCGCCACTGTTAATGAAGTGACCCACATTCAGGTCGCAAAGGAAGCGCTCGTTGCGGAACCAATAATTCTGACCAGAACTTCTGGCGAATCTTCAGAATTTTCTCGAACCATCATCACTGCTGGAGCGCATAGCAAAGCGACAGTCATTGTTGAAAATTCTGGCAATGCCACGTTGGGAGAAGAGATTGAAATTCGCCTTGAAGCTGGATCGAATCTCACTTTCATTACCTTGCAAGAGTGGAGTGAGAATTCTGTACATCTCGGACGCCACCATGCGATAGTGGGTCGCGACGCAACCTTCACTTCGATCACGGTAACGGTAGGCGGTTCACTTGTCCGATTACTTCCCACCGTTGAATATTCAGATCAAGGTGGAAGTGCTGAATTGCTCGGACTCTATTTTGCTACTGACGGACAACATCTCGAACATCGAGTTCACGTTGAGCACGGAATTCCTCATGCGAAATCACGAGTGACGTACAAAGGCGTTCTTGCAGGAGATCAAGCCAGAACGGTGTGGATCGGTGATGTCTTCATTCGTGGCAATGCCGAGGGCACCGATACATATGAACTTAACAAGAACTTACTTCTTACCGATGGTGCGCGCGCCGATTCAGTACCAAATCTAGAGATTGAAACCGGCGAGATTGTAGGCGCAGGACATGCGAGCACAACTGGTCGTTTCGATGACGAGCAACTCTTTTATTTGATGTCGCGCGGAATCCCCATGGCGGAGGCTCGTCGACTCGTAATTCGGGGATTCTTTACAGAAATTATCAACAAGATTGGCAATGAAGTAATTGAAGAGAGATTGATGTCGCGAATTGACTCACAACTTGAGAAAGTTGGTGCATAGATGACATCTGCCCACATTACTTTTTCAACTCTGGTTGATGGAAAGCCACAGAAGATTTCTCTCGGGGAGAAAGATGTATGCGTCGCCCGTATTGGGGAAGAAGTATTTGCGGTAGCAGATACCTGCACACATTCTGATGCATCGCTTTCAGAAGGGGATGTGAGCAATTACAAGATTGAATGCTGGCTCCATGGAGCTGAATTTGATCTTCGCACTGGGGAGGCAATAACTCCACCAGCTGTACAAGCACTTGAAACTTTTGAAGTACATCGTGACGGAGATACCGTCACGATTTCCCAGAAATAGCTCGTCAAGGAGAAGAAGAAATGTCACAACTCGTCATCAAGAATCTTCAGGTCGGAGTAGAAACCGATTCTGGAATGACAGAAATTCTCCGCGGCGTTGATCTCACAATCAATTCAGGCGAAGTACATGCAATTATGGGACCAAATGGTTCGGGTAAATCCACACTTGCGTATTCGATTGCTGGCCATCCGAAATATACAATCACAGGCGGCAATGTCACTCTCGATGGCGTTGATGTTCTGGAGATGAGCGTTGATGAGCGTGCAAAGGCTGGACTTTTCCTGGCGATGCAATATCCCGTTGAAGTTCCCGGAGTATCTGTCGCCAATTTCTTACGAACCGCTGCAACCGCACTTCGTGGCGAAGCGCCGAAAGTTCGCACCTGGGTTGGAGAAGTGAAAGACGCCATGAACAAGCTCGCGATGGATCCAGCTTTTTCTGAGCGAAGCGTTAATGAAGGTTTCTCAGGCGGAGAGAAGAAGCGCCATGAAATTCTGCAGATGGAGCTCCTCAAGCCAAAGATTGCAATTCTTGATGAAACTGACTCAGGTCTTGATGTCGATGCGCTACGTATCGTTTCTGAAGGGGTCAATCGCGTAAAGAGTGAGCAGAATCTTGGCATCATGCTCATCACTCACTACACCCGAATTTTGCGCTACATCAAACCTGATTTCGTTCACGTTTTTGCTGGCGGAAAGATTGTCGAAGAAGGTGGCCCAGAACTTGCCGAGCGTTTGGAAGAGAAAGGTTATGCGCAATACGTAAAAGCGTAATTGCCCAATTCACGTGCCAGCACTAGATATCTCGTCAATCAAGCGCGACTTTCCAATTTTGTCGCGCAAGATTCGCGAGACGAATCGGCTGGTATATCTCGACAGCGGAGCAACGTCACAAAAACCTAATTCGGTATTGGATGCCGAGCGCGATTTTTACGTTTACCACAATGCCGCAGTCCATAGAGGCGCACATCAACTAGCTGAAGAAGCGACGGAGCTTTATGAAGGCGCGCGCGCAAAAGTAGCTGGGTTTATTGGTGCAGACGTTGATGAAGTTATTTTTACGAAATCTGCGACCGAGAGTATCAACGCAATCGCATATTCAATGGGTAACGCCGAAACAAAATCTCGTTTTCATATTTCAAAGGGTGACCGAATCGTTGTTTCAGAAATGGAGCACCACGCAAACCTCATACCTTGGCAAGAGCTAGCAAAGCGAACCGGGGCTGAATTGGTTTGGTTCAAAGTCACAGATGATGGACGACTCGATCTCTCCAACATCGATGAACTCATTAATAAAAAGACGAAAATTGTGGCGTTAACTCATCAATCCAATGTGCTGGGAACCATCAACCCACTCGAAAAAATCGTTGCTCGAACCCACGAAGTGGGAGCGCTCTTCGTTCTTGATGCCTGTCAATCTGTTCCTCATTTTGAGGTAAATGTGGCATCACTGAACATCGATTTCATGGCATTCTCGGGTCATAAGATGCTTGGGCCAACAGGTGTTGGAATTTTATGGGGAAGAAAAGAACTCTTAAATGCGATGCCACCGTTCTTAACAGGTGGTTCCATGATCGAAACAGTGACGATGGAAACCGCAACTTATCTCGATGCGCCAAAACGATTTGAAGCTGGGGTTCCGAATATGGCACAGGCAGTCGGATTGGGTGCAGCCGTTGATTACCTCAAAGGAATTGGGCTATCAGCGATTCACGAACATGAAAACACTCTGACTGATGCAGCGCTCAAGGGCCTGCAAACTATCTCGGGCCTAACAATCATCGGACCGACAGATATGAAATTACGGGGCGGCGTCCTTTCTTTTGCTCTCGAGGGAATACATCCACACGATCTTGGTCAAGCGCTTGATAGTTACGGAATTGCGGTACGAACTGGCCATCATTGCGCGTGGCCATTGATGAAACGTTTTAAGACGGTAGCCACGACTCGGGCTTCGTTCTATCTCTATAACGATCTGGAAGATGTGAATGCATTAGTCGATGGCGTCGAAAGAGCGCGAAAGTATTTTGTGGAGCGATAATGGAATTAGATTCGCTTTATCAAGAAGTAATCCTCGATCATTACAAACACCCGCAACATAAGTCGCTTTCCCCAAATCCCACCGTACAAGTACATCATGTCAATACTTCATGTGGCGACGAAATAACACTTAATCTTCACACCAATGGCACATACGTCGAAGACATTACCTGGGATGGAGTGGGCTGTTCCATTTCGCAAGCAAGTACATCTGTGGTCTCAGATCTTGTGCGTGAAAAATCCATCGCAGAAGCTCTCACAATCATTGATTCTTTCCAGGCCATGATTCAAAGCAAGGGAAATGATGCGGGAAATGAAGATGTTCTCGGAGATGGCGTTGCCTTTGCTGGTGTCGCAAAGTTCCCAGCTCGAGTAAAATGTGCGCTCTTGGGTTGGATGGCAGTGAAAGATGCTATTTCCCAATCGCAGAGAACCCAATCGCAGAGAGCGAAGGATAGGTAAACGATGGCGACCTCACTTGATGATGTGACCGAGGCAATGAAAGATGTGATTGACCCGGAACTCGGGATCAATGTCGTTGATCTAGGATTGATTTACGATGTCACTGTCGATGATGCGAATGTTGCAGTCCTTGATATGACACTTACATCAGCAGCATGCCCGCTACAAGATGTGATCGAAGATCAGACTCGATCGGTTCTTCAAGATCTCGTTTCAGATGTAAAAATTAATTGGGTATGGATGCCTCCATGGGGGCCCGACAAGATTACCGACGATGGACGCGAGCAACTTCGCGCTATCGGATTCACTGTCTGATAACGCTACTTCGTCACTGCACTGCTCAAACTGGACTAAGGTAAAACCATGTCCCAGCATGCGATGTGGATGTCATTCCGAACGCTTACTCAAGACCAATCCGTCAAGGACCAGAAACTTAAGCCCGGAACAGTAAAGAGAATTGCGCGATACGCACTGCCGTATAAAAACTCTCTTATTCTCTTTCTTATTACTGTTGTCATTGATGCTCTCCTTGTAGTTTCGACACCACTTCTGCTACGAAAATTAATCGATGAGGGAGTAGTTCCAGGAAATGCAAATCTTGTAACGCGTCTTGCTCTTGTGGTTGGAATAATTGCACTTGCCGATGCACTTGTTAGCATGATCGGTCGATGGTTTTCTGCCCGAATCGGAGAAGGTTTGATCTTTGATTTAAGAACACAAGTCTTTACACATGTCCAAAAGCAATCGATTGCTTTCTTCACAAGAACCCAAACAGGTGCTCTTATCTCGCGGATTAACTCAGATGTGATTGGCGCACAGCAAGCATTCACCACAACGTTATCGGGAGTGATAAGTAATTTACTAAGTCTGACACTTGTGATCGGAACAATGTTGATTCTTTCGTGGCAGATCACAGTTGTTGCCCTCATTCTTTTGCCTGCTTTCTTAGTACCTACCAAGTGGGTGGGCCGGAAACTTCAACGGCTCACGCGAGATTCCTTCAATCTCAATGCTGAAATGTCAGCAACAATGACCGAGCGATTCAATGTGTCTGGTGCGCTGCTGGTCTCGCTCTATGGAAATCCCAGCAAGGAGAAATCATATTTCTCAACCAGAGCGCGTAAAGTCGCCGATATTGGCATCACAATTGCTTTGCTCAATCGAATTTTCTTTATTGCGCTAACTTCTATTGCGGCAGTCGCAACCGCCTTTGCATATGGAGTTGGCGGACATCTCACTATTAATAAGGAAATTACCCTGGGGACGCTCCTTGCAATCACCGCGTTATTAGCCCGACTTTATGGGCCACTAACCGCCTTATCTAATGTACGAGTTGATGTCATGACTGCGTTAGTCTCTTTTGAACGAGTGTTTGAAGTTCTAGATCTGATCCCGATGGTTCGAAATAAAGAAAACGCAAAGACGATTTCGAGCGGCTCATTAAGTATTCAATTCTCAGAAGTTCGATTCTCCTATCCGCGCGCTGAGGAGATATCTCTTGCTTCACTGGAATCTGTGGCCAAGCCTGAGACCATTCAAAGCGGTGAGATTCTCAAAGGTATTTCCTTTGACGTCAGCGCTGGCTCCATGACCGCTTTGGTGGGTTCATCTGGCGCTGGCAAAACCACAATTAGCGCGCTCGTGCCCCGACTTTACGACGTCACATCTGGCTCCATATCTATCAACGGTGACGATATCCGCGATCTGACAATTGAATCCCTCCGTGATTCGATAGGTATGGTCACGCAAGATGCACACATGTTCCATGACACAATCTCTGCCAACTTAAGGTACGCAAAGGCTGATGCAACCGAGTCAGAGATGCAAGATGCTTGTAGGGCGGCACAAATCTGGGATCTGATCTCATCGTTGCCAAATGGATTCGAAACAGTCGTAGGTGAGCGCGGACATAGACTCTCTGGCGGCGAGAAACAACGTCTCGCTATCGCACGCTTATTACTGAAGGCGCCTCGAATTGTGATCTTGGACGAAGCAACCGCTCATCTAGATTCTGAGAATGAATCGTTGGTCCAACAAGCGCTATCAAGTGCATTGAAAGAACGCACCAGCATTGTGATTGCACATCGATTATCGACAGTTCGGTCTGCAGATCAAATTCTGGTTCTAGATGATGGGCTTATTAAAGAACGTGGGCGCCACGATGAATTGATTGCCTTAAATGGAATATATGCGGATCTCTATCAGCGTCAGAGTTTCTCAGCTTGAGATCTTTTGTCTTCACGAATAACAAGGAACCAAGCGAGGGCCACAAGGAAAATGAAAAGAATCCATTGAAATGTGTAAGCAAGATGCGGTCCATCGCTCAGCTCAGGTAGGGGAGTTGGGACGGCTGGATTGTATGACTCAATATTTGCACTTATGAGATCAAAATAAATCGGTTCAGTTTGGATAGATTGTTGAGCATTCCACGTTTGTAACTGCGACGAAGACTTTCCGGGAAGCGCAATCAAACTTCCTCTGACCTGCGATTCTAAATTTTCGATCCGGGCATAGGCTGTGATGTGGATAGGGTCATTTGTTACAGGTCGGATTACGGGTGGGGTTTGGGCATCTTTTCCAGCGATCACCCAACCTCTATCGACCCAGTACTTCTTGCCCGTTTCACTGACAAAAAGAGTAAGAACCCCGAAACCATACTTTCCTTCATGGTAACGATTGCGAATCAAGATCTCATGGTGAGGCTGGAAACTTCCGGATAGATTTACTTTGCGAAATGCAATGTCAGAAGATGGAAGTTTTGAAAGATCTGCTTCGTTTAATTCTGGTAAAGAAACATTCAACCGAATCAATTCATTATTTGCGTGACGAACTTGATATCGATCAAACTGCCAGAGAGCGCCTTGAGCGCAGCCGTACATCAGCGCGATGGCTAGGGTTGTGACCGCAATGAAACGACGCATCGCGATAAGTCTAGTTATTCGATTTCCTTGACCTTACTCCGCAGCATCTTGGCTTGCCCGCGAATAGTTTCACGGCCGCCATTGGCGACGATGACAGATATATAAGGCAAAGTGATAGCACCGACAAGGAAAAACCATCTGTAAGGACTGGGCGTGAAGACGGCGAGTAGGAAACAAGCTGTGCGAATCATCATCGAAATGAAATATTTTCTCTGCCGGCCAGGAAGATCATCGGAGAGGGCCGAACCCGCTTCTGTGATGCTCTGGAATTGGCTGGACTCCACTTTCGAGCGATTCCAGATTCGACTCTTACTCATGTCTCAAGCCTAAGTGCGCCTCTCTATATGCGCACTTCTAGCCTCGATTTTGAGAGCACTGAACCCCTCGCTATTCTTAGGGCCTTGGTCACACGACCAACATGAAGTGGAGCTAGCCGCTCCCACCTCCCTCACATCACAGTGAGATGGTCAAGACAGATAGCCAGATTTGGCTTTTTGATTTTGCGCGGCTCTCCCTTGATGCGTCATTGAAAGGAAGAGTTATCAGCACAGCAGAACCACGTATCAACGATCGGATTCGCGTTCCAGAGATCCGCTTGATTGGTGCTTCAGGTGAACAAGTCGGAGTCGTCGCAATTGATCAAGCGCTACGTATGGCAGATGAGATTGGTCTCGACCTCGTTGAAATTGCACCAGAAGCAAATCCTCCAGTCTGCAAGATTATGGATTTCGGAAAATACAAATACGAAATTGCACAGAAGGCGCGAGAAGCTCGACAGAATCAGACCCACATTGTGGTCAAAGAGATTCGAATGGGCTTGAAGATTGAGAACCACGATTACGAAACGAAGAAGAACCATATTGAAAAGTTCTTACTCGGTGGGGACAAAGTGAAGGTAACTGTTCAATTCAAAGGTCGTGAACAAACTAGGCCAGAAATGGGCTTCAAATTGCTCCAACGTCTTGCAGAAGATGTTGCGGCAACTGGGTTCGTTGAGTTTGCTCCAAAACGAGAAGGGCGAAGCATGACAATGGTGCTTGGTCCGGTCAAGAAGAAGAGCGAAGCGCTCGCCGAGGCTAAGCGCGCCCGCGCTGCCAAGGAAAAGGCTGCAGAAAAGAACTAGTTCAACCGCACAACCACAGGAGGAAAGAAATGCCAAAGATGAAGACACATAGTGGCGCGAAGAAAACCTTCCGCGTTACCGGAAGCGGAAAGATCGTGCACGAGCGCGCTGGCAAGCGTCACCTCCTTGAGCGCAAATCTTCACGTCTCACACGTCGACTTTCAAAAGATCAGACTGCAAATGACCGCAATACGTTTTCGGCCAAGCGTCTGCTTGGAATGAAGTAAGGGGATAGATCATGGCAAGAGTAAAACGTGGCGTTCACGCAGCAAAGAAGCGTCGCACAACCCTTGAGCGCGCCAGCGGCTATCGCGGTCAGCGTTCACGCCTTTTCACAAAGGCAAAAGAACAAGTTACCCACTCACTTGTTTATGCATTCAACGATCGCAAAGATAAGAAGGGTGACTTCCGCCAACTCTGGATCACTCGCATTAATGCAGCAACTCGTGCGAATGGAATGACCTACAACCGCTTCATCCAAGGCTTGAAAGCCGCTGGAGTAGAAGTGGATCGTCGAGTCCTTTCTGATCTAGCAACAAATGATCCTGTCGCTTTTACTGCACTTGTAGAAGTTGCACGCAAGAACGTAAAAGTCTCCTAAAGTCTTCGCCCACAGCGATGATTACGAGCCTTCATTCGCCTCATGTTGAGGCAGTGAAGGCTCTTTTAGGTTCGCGAGGAAATAAAGCTCGCCGCGAGGCAAGTTGCTATGTGGTCGAAAGTCTGCAAAATATCCGTGAATTATTGGCCAATTCTCCATCAGATGTAAAGGCTCTCTATCTCACTGAAGATGGGCGACATAAGTTGAGTGAGATCCCTCTGGGAATCTTCGAGATTCATGAAGTGACACCTGAAGTCATGAAAGCCATGACTGACACTGTTACTCCTCAAGGACTTCTTGCAATTGCCCAGCTTCCTCAACGAGATATTTCACATGTGATTGCTCAATCATCTGCGAATGCGAAGTTTGCCTATTTTTGGCAGATTCAAGATCCTGGAAATGCCGGCACTATTATTCGAGCCGCTGATGCATTTGGTTTTGATGGAGTTTTCTTTTCAGACGAGAGCGTCGATGCATACAGCCCAAAAGTAGTGCGATCCAGCGCCGGCTCACATTGGCATATTCCGATAGTTGAGGATGTGTCACTAGAAACCTTAATATCCGCTTCGCAGGCCCACGGCTGCCAACTTTTCGCAACTGATGCTTCGGCGAGCAATGATCTCCTTGGAATTTCTCGAGAGTCAGCCGCGAAGCGTGCAATCTGGATCTTTGGCAATGAGGCTCGAGGAATTCCGGATAATCTCGCGGCGACTAAAGTTTCAATTCCAATCCAAGGCAAGGCTGAGAGCCTGAATTTAGCCACTGCGGCCTCAGTAGTGATGTACGCAGTCTCAGCCGCGCGAAAATAGCCGCGATTCTGAGCATTGGATTAGTAGAATTGCTCAGTGTCGTTAGATAACGCAGAAGTCGATCGCATCAAGAACGATGCGCTAAGCGCCATCGCAGGTGCAACCAATCTCGACAACTTACGCGAAATAAAAATCGCTCATGTCGGAGACCGTTCACCGATCGCTCGCTTAAACCAAGGGTTAGGACAACTACCTGTCGAAGAACGTGCAGCGATGGGCAAGGTTATTGGGACGGCGCGAGCAAATATCAATCAAGCCTTTGACGATCGAGAAAAGGCTCTCACGGCTGAACGCGATAGCAGAGTTTTGATCGAAGAGCGCGTTGATGTAACTCTGCCAACAAATCGAAATCCTCGTGGAGCGCTTCATCCGCTCACAATTCTTTCTCATGAAATTTCTGATTTCTTCGTTGGAATGGGATATACAGTTCAAGAAGGTCCAGAACTTGAATCATCGTGGCTTAATTTTGATGCGCTCAATATTCCGGCTGATCATCCCGCCCGAACTATGCAGGACACATTCTTTATCGAGCCATTGAGTTCAGGTTTGGTAATGCGTACACATACCTCACCAGTTCAAATTCGAACCATGCTTGAACAAGAACCACCTATCTACGTGATCTGCCCAGGCCGCACGTATCGTGCCGATGAATTGGATGCGACACACACGCCCGTTTTCAATCAAGTTGAAGGATTGGTCGTCGATAAGGGAATCACGATGGCTCATCTCAAGGGAACGCTCGATCACTTTGCTGCAACGATGTTTGGCCCGGGAGTCACTACTCGTATCCGTCCTTCTTTCTTCCCATTCACCGAACCGAGCGCAGAAGTAGATTTCTTCTACAACGGACGCTGGATTGAATGGGGCGGTTGTGGAATGGTGAATCGAAAAGTTTTACAAGCGTGCGGCGTTGATACTGATGTTTACACGGGTTTCGCTTTTGGAATGGGGTTGGAGCGCACCTTGATGGTTCGCCATGGAATCGCTGATATGCATGACATTGTCGAAGGCGATATCCGGTTCTCAAAACAATTCGGGACAGGTACGCGATGAAACTTCCGTTATCTTGGCTTCGAGAGTTTGTTACCTTTCCTAAGAACATATCGCTCGATGCGATTGTCGCAGGCTTCGTTAAAGTTGGATTTGAAGTTGAAGGCGTTGAAAATCCTGCATCGAACATCAAAGGGCCTTTAGTCGTTGGAAAGGTCGAAAGCATTGAGGAGCTCACTGGCCTTAAAAAACCGATTAGGTATGTTGGGCTAGATTGCGGAGAGAAACAGAGAAGGTTCGTCATCTGTGGCGCCACCAATTTTGAAACTGGAGATTACGTCGTCGTCGCTCTGCCAGGAGCGGTCCTGCCTGGGAACTTTGCGATTGCTGCCCGGGAGACTTATGGAAAAACCAGTAACGGCATGATCTGTTCGGCTCGCGAACTTGGTCTTGGAGATGACCATAACGGAATCATCGTTCTACAGGAGAAGAGCCTAAAAGTCGGCGCACCAGCGCTCGCAGTTCTCGGCGCTGATGATCCCATTATCGACATAGCCGTGAATCCAGATCGCGGATACGCAATGAGTGTTCGAGGCGCAGCTCGGGAGTTAGCGCTGGCGCTTGGTCTGCCATTCAAGGATGTATTTTCAAAGAGCATGGTGACTTCTCTCGAACGGATGAAAAAGAGAGGAAAAGTTATTCCTGTTGCTATAACTGACAAGACTGGAGCAGATCGGATCTATCTTCGTTCCTTAACGAACGTGAATCCATTGAGCCCAACACCCACGTGGATGGCACGCCGTTTAACACAATCTGGCATGCGCCCGATTTCTATCGCCGTAGATATCACCAATTACGTAATGCTCGAATTAGGTCAACCTCTGCATGCGTTTGATGCCGCAAAGATTTCTGGAACGTTGCGTGTGCAGAGATCAGGCAAGTACAAAGAGCTCGTGACACTCGATAATCAGAAGCGAAAGTTATCTTCGGACGATCTACTAATTGCCGACGATAAGAAAGTTTTGGCTCTAGCCGGAACGATGGGTGGATTGGAATCTGAAGTCACAGAATTCACAGTCTCTATTGCACTCGAAGCAGCTCACTTTGATTCGGTTTCAATTGCGCGCAATTCGCGACGACATATTCTGAGTTCCGAAGCATCGCGACGATTTGAGCGCGGTGTTGATCCTGAATTGGCTGAACTTGCATCAGCGCGAGCAGCTTTGTTGCTAATGGAATATGCAAGTGCGATTTATGTAGGCACCTCTTCAAAGAGTGCTCCAATCAAGAAACGGAACGTATCTGTGTCTGCGACAGAGATCTCTAGTCTTATTGGCACCGCATATACGGATAAAGAGGTGTACAAAGCCCTCACTGCTATCGGCTGCACGGTGCGAAAAAGTGGAAAGAAATTTGTGGTTGGAGTTCCCTCATGGCGTCCAGATCTTCATGATCTCCCTGATTTTGCCGAGGAAGTAGCGCGTTATTTTGGATACGACCGCATCCCTTCAATTTTGCCTGAAGTGAAGATTGGCAAGAATGGACGATCTGGCCAGACCCCGCTCCAACAGCGGAAACGCGCTTTTGCTCTGAAGCTCGCTAATCGCGGACTAGTGGAAGTCCATAACTATCCATTCGTAAGCGATGAACAGATGAAACTATTTGGATTCACTGGTGACCGCGCAAAGACATTCAAGATTGCAAACCCAATGTCTGATGAGTTTCCATATCTGCGGACACATCTCACTCCTGGATTATTGAGCGCTGCCGCTCGAAATTTAGCGCGTGGGGAGAAGTCAGTTGCTCTTTTTGAGACGGGATCAGTATTTAGAGATACAACAAAACTAGATTCCGTTGGAAATATCAGTACCGCTAAGAAACCAACACCTGCTCAAATCAAAAAGATTTATGAGAGCGTTCCGAAACAAGCGCTCCATATTGGTGGCGTCATTGCAGGTGAATTCGTAAAATCTGGCTGGTGGGGTAAGGGGCGATTGGTCGAATGGAGCGATGCAGTAGACCTTGCTGCAGAGCTCATCGCTGAGACTGGCAATGAATTCACAGTCACAAATGTTGAGTTGGCTCCTTGGCATCCAGGTCGATGCGCTGAGTTCCGCATCAATAATCAGCCTGTTGCACATGCCGGAGAGATACATCCTCGAGTGTCAGCCGCTCTAGGATTACCGGAACGGACTGTGGCATTTGTTGTCATTGTTGATGCGCTGCCATTCTCAACTGCAATTCAAGCCCGCCCAGTCAATACGATGCCGGCAGCGATTCAAGATATCTCGCTCTTTGTAGATGAGAAGATTTCAGCTGCACAAGTTGAATCGGCGCTGATCGATGGTGCAGGTGTACTCCTTGAAAGCATTCATTTATTTGACCGATTCCAAAAGGCGGGGGATTCGCAAGTCTCTCTCGCTTTCTCTCTGGTTTTCCGAGCTCAGTCCCGAACGCTGACGGCAGACGAAGTCTCCCAATTACGTATTGCCGCGGGCGCTGAAGCCGTGAAGAGATGTGGTGCCGTTATTCGAAGTTAATTGCATAAATATGCATGAATTTGCATAGATATGCATATCTGGGTAGCCTTGGGTCATGAGAATTGGAGTTGTCGGGGCGAGCGGGTATGCCGGCGGCGAACTTTTGCGCCTATTAGCTAAGCACCCAACGTTCAAGCCGAGTTACATTGCGGCAGGCTCAAATGCTGGCGAGCGCATTACCTTTATTCATTCACATCTAGCTTTCTATGGCTCCCAAACTTTCTCATCGACATCAGTAGAAGAGATCAATGAGTGTGATTTGGTTTTCCTGGCTCTGCCTCATGGCGAGTCTGCGACTTTGGTTTCCAAAATCGCACAGAGCGTGAAGATTGTTGACCTTGGCGCAGATTTTCGCCTTAAGAGCGAGGAGTCATGGAGGAAGTATTACAACGATTCTTACGCGGGATCATGGCTATATGCCCTACCTGAACTGCCTGGAAACCGAGACGAGATTTCTTCAGCCACTCGTGTTGCTAACCCTGGGTGTTATGCAACTGCCATCGCGCTTGCAGCAGCTCCTGCAGCGCGGGCTGGGGCGATAGACACAAGCGACATCGTCGTTGTGGCAGCGAGTGGTACTACTGGCGCAGGACGAACATCAAAGGTGAATCTGAGTGCAAGTGAAATCATGAACTCCATGACCTCATATAAGTTCGGGGGAGTACACCAGCACACTCCAGAAATCGAAGAAACGCTCTCCGCGGTCGCTGGATGTGAAACGAAGATTTCATTCACGCCGATTCTTGCACCAATGCCTCGTGGAATTTTGGCCACCATTACTGCCAAGAGCAACTATTCAGAGGAAAAATTGAGAGCGCTCTATCAGGATGCTTACTCGAGTGAGAAGTTTGTGACTGTGCTTGAACCTGGACACTTACCAGAGACATCGTCATTAATCGGATCAAACTCCGTCCATATGCAAGTAGCAGTAGATATGCACACTTCACGTGCAGTGATCTCAGTCGCCATCGACAACCTTGGAAAAGGTGCCGCAGGACAGGCGCTACAAAACGCCAACATTATGTGCGGAATTGACGAAGACGCGGGCCTTGATGACGTGGGAATTGGTCAATGAACGAAAACCAAGCATTGCCTCGTGGGTTTCGTGGAGCGGGCATCGCTGCTGGAATCAAGAGCTCTGGAGCACAAGACTTGGCGCTCATCGTTAATGATGGACCACAGCTTTTTGGAACTGCAGTTTTCACTTCAAATCAAGTAGTTGCAGCGCCGGTAACGTGGTCCCGTCAGGTAGTCAAAGATCACACGATTGCAGCAGTTCTTCTCAATAGCGGTGGAGCCAATGCGTGTACAGGAACGGAAGGTTTTGCTGACACCCATCGTTCAGCGGAGAAAGTAGCTGAAGTTCTTAGTGTTTCGGCGAGCGATACCGCGATCTGTTCAACCGGCCTGATAGGTGTGCGGCTGCCGATGGACGTATTGATTCAGGGGATTGGTACAGCTGCGGAGAACCTAAGTCACGACTCGCTTGAGGATTTAGCTCGCGCAATAATGACTACAGATTCCAAGCCAAAGTTCGCTCGCACGACTAAGAATCAAACCGCGTTTACTGGTATCGCAAAAGGTGCGGGAATGCTTGCACCATCACTCGCAACGATGCTCTCGGTAATCATGACTGACGCAATCGTTGAACCGACAAAAGCATCTCGAATTTTCGAAGAGGTCTGCGAGAAGACTTACAACAGAATCGATTCTGATGGCTGCACCTCCACTAACGACACCGTCATCTTTATGTCCTCGGGCGCTTCAGGAATGACGTTAAGCGAAGAAGAGTTGCGATCTGCTCTGATGGAAATCGCTGAGTCGCTTTCACACCAACTAATATCTGACGCTGAGGGTCACTCGAAAATCATCTCCATTACAACCATTAACGCGAAAAGCGAGCGAGATGCAGTTGAAATCGGCAGAGCCTGCGCTCGAAATAATCTCTTGAAATGCGCACTTCATGGCGAGGATCCGAATTGGGGGCGAATCTTGGCTGCCCTTGGAACCACAAATGCAGTTATGGATGCGCACAACATCGACGTGACTCTCAATGGAGTAAAGGTCTGCATCGCCAGCGCACCCGGGGAAGCGCGAGATAAAGTCTCCATGAAAGATGAATTAATTGAGATTGTCATCGATCTTCATATGGGAACTGCTTCAGCAACCATCTGGACGAATGATTTAACCGCAGAGTATGTTCACGAGAATTCGGCGTACGCAACATGATTGTCATCAAATTCGGTGGTCATGCCATGGACGAGAATGCATATCAATGGATGACCGAGATTGCGACACGATTCAAAGCCGGAGAGAAATTTGTCATTGTGCATGGCGGAGGACCACATATTGATGCTGAGTTGAAAGTACGAGGAATTGAGAAGAAGTCGGTCAATGGATTTCGTATTACTACGCCAGAGGTTATGCATGTTGTCGAAATGGTATTGACAGGTACTGTTCTCCGCTCGGTCGTTCGTTCGCTCATTGAGGTTGGACTACCCGCAGTCGGCATCACAGGAAGTGATTCACGCTTACTGGAAGTCGCTTTGAAAGATAAAGAGAAGTTCGGACTTGTAGGCGTTGTGAAAAGAGTAAATCCAAAAATCATTCATGACCTGCTCGATATGGGATATCTACCCGTCGTATCGCCAGTGGCAAATGATGCAACCGGACACGCACTCAACATAAATGCCGATATTGCAGCGGGAGCGATAGCTGGAGCGCTGCGAGCAACTCAAATGCTCTTTATGACGGATGTTGCGGGAATCTATTCTCGTTGGCCGGATCAGAGTTCGATGATCAATGAAATCACGGTTGCGCAACTAAAGGAACTTACTTTTGCTGATGGGATGGTGCCAAAAGTAGAAGCTGCTATGAATGCAATCTCTTCAGGTGCAGCCTCATCGAGAATCTTTGACGGAACTTCTTTAGGAGCTTTTATCGATGCGCTTGAAGGAAGAGGTGGCACATGGGTAAGAGCGTGAAAGCTAAAGCACGAGTAAAAAAGTTTGACGTTAGTGCAACTTGGGACTCGTTGATGCAAGCGAATTATGGAACTCCCTCCATCTCCCTTATTCGCGGCAAAGGGATTGAAGTTTGGGACATCAATGGAAAGAAGTACCTAGATCTACTAGGCGGAATTGCAACAAATCTCTTAGGACATGCTCATCCCGAGGTAAGCAGAGCGATATCGAATCAAAGTAAATCGCTGAGTCACATCAGTAATTTTTACGCTCACCCTGCAGGACTTGCGCTAGCAAAGAAACTACAAGAGATGACGCGAGATTCGAGCGCTCGTATCTTCTTCTGCAATTCTGGAGCGGAGGCCAATGAAGCCGCGCTCAAAGCTTCGCGCATGACAGGACGGAAGAGAATTGTGGCCGCATCTGGCGCCTTTCACGGTCGAACCATGGGTGCGCTTTCACTTACTGGACAACCCTCAAAGCGACATTCATTCAAGCCATTATTGCCAGGAGTAAAGCATGTTCCATATGGTGAAGTGAAAGCGCTGAAGCGCGCAGTAAATCGCCGAACTGCAATGGTTATCTTGGAACCAATCATGGGTGAGGCCGGAGTTGTAGTTCCTCCGAGCGGATACCTGAAAGCTGCGCGAGAAATATGTGATGCTGCTGGCGCCCTGCTTGTAATTGACGCCGTTCAAACTGGTATGGGCCGAACCGGAAACTGGTTTGGTTATGAAGATGAAGGAATCGTTCCAGACATGATTACTGTGGCAAAGGGTTTGGGGGGAGGCTTGCCGCTTGGCGCGATGATTGCACTCGGAAAATCAGCCTCACTTCTTACTCCAGGCAGTCATGGAACGACGTTTGGTGGTAATCCGATTGCCGCTGCGGCTGCACTGACCGTGATTGAAGAGATTGAAGCCAGAAATTATCGATCGCTGAATTTAGTGAAAGGTGCACTGATTCGAAATCTCGTTTCGCCCATAACAGGTGTTGTGAGTGTGCGTGGCCGGGGACTTCTTATCGGCGTAGTGATAAAAGATTCCAAAGCAAAAGAGGTAGCTGCTGGATTATTGAAGGCTGGATTCCTCGTAAACGCTGCAAATGAAAATGTTATTCGACTTGCGCCGGCATTCATCATTAGCGAGAAGCAGATCCTGACATTTGTCTCAGCGCTCAATGAAGTTTGTGAGGAAATCTTTCATGGCTAAGCGAAGTACAATTTCCTCCAATGCGCGTCGAGCACTTGTAGTTTCCTATGTAAATCAAGGGTTAGTCCATTCACAAAACGATCTTGTCGATTTACTTGCTGAAGAGGGTATTGATGTAACTCAAGCTACCGCCAGTAGAGATCTGGAAGATGTTGGCGCGGTTCGCGGAAAAGATGAAAAAGGAGAGATGCGTTATCTCTTGATAGAAAATTCCGTGGAGCCGCTGGCGCGCGCCGCCAGAGTATCCGATGAACTCATCCTGAGTATCACTGCGAGTGGAAATCTAGTCGTCGTTAAAACTCCACCAGGCGGAGCGCATTTGCTGGCAAGCGCCCTTGATCGCGCCTCTCAAAGCGGTGAGATGAAGGCGGTTATTGGAACTATCGCAGGTGATGACACAGTGCTCGTCATCTCTCGAAACGCCACTGGCGGAAAAGCCTTAGCTAGTGAACTACGTGATTTCATAAGCCCAAAGAAAGCGAGACGCAAATGACGCAATCTTCCAACAATCTTTGGGGTGGACGCTTCTCTTCTTCGCCTGAAGCATCGATGTTTGCTCTGTCGAGAAGCGTGCATTTTGATTGGCGACTTGCTCAATACGATCTTCGAAGCTCACTCGCGCATCTCGGTGTTCTTGAGTCCCAAAAGATCCTCTCACCTGACATTGCCCATCAACTCCGAACCGCGCTCAAAGAGCTTCAGAATGAGGTCGCAAGTGGGAAGTTTGCGCCCAATGACACGGACGAAGATGTTCATTCTGCTCTTGAACGAGGACTGAAAGAAAAATTGGGAGAAGTTGGCGGAGCGATTAGAGCTGGTCGTTCACGCAATGATCAAGTCGCTACCGATTTCCGACTTTATTTGATCGACCATATGTTGCACATTGCAAACGCGCTTGTGGATCTTGAACGAGCGATCACCAATCTGGCATCCGAATACGTCGATGATGTTGCTCCTGGATTTACTCACTTACAACACGCCCAGCCAGTTTCCTTCGGACACGAGTTAGCGAAGCATTCACACGCCTTTGCTCGAGATATTTCGCGCATTTCTGATTGGCTGAAGCGCACAAATTTCTCCCCCCTTGGGTCAGGAGCGTTGGCAGGTTCTTCTTTACCTCTTCAACCGGAGAAGACTGCAGCGGATCTCGGATTTGCTGGCGTAGTTCCGAATAGCATTGATGCGGTCATGGATCGCGACTTCGCCGCAGAAGCTCTATTCATCATTGCTCTGATTGGAGTCCACATTTCGCGCATCGGTGAGGAGTGGACATTGTGGAGTTCCTCAGAGTTTGGTTGGGCGAAATTAGATGATGCATTTTCAACTGGATCTTCGATCATGCCCCAGAAAAAGAATCCTGATGCCGCAGAAATCGCTCGCGGCAAATCTGGACGATTCATCGGAAATCTCACCGGGTTGTTAACGGTTATGAAGGGTCTTGCCTTTGCTTACAACCGAGATCTTCAGGAAGATAAAGAACCAGTCTTTGATTCAATTGAGAATCTACTTCTACTGCTTCCAGCAGTAACGGGAATGATCTCCACAACAACATTTGATCGTGCAAAAATGAAAGGCGCTGCGCCTCTCGGATTTTCATTAGCAACTGAGATTGCTGATTTCTTGGTCAGCAAGGGCGTGCCTTTTTCGCAAGCACATGAAGCAGCTGGCGCATGTGTGAAAGTCTGTGAAGGAAATGGAATCGAACTCCACCAACTCACCGATTCTGATCTATCCTCGATCCATCCTCAGCTTACGGGCGACGTTCGTAAGTACTTGAATGCCGACGGTGCCATCGGATCGAGGACTTCTAGCAATGGGACCTCGCCAACAAGTGTTCGCCAACAGATTTCCGAACTTAATGAACAAATCAAAGAAGATTCCAACTGGATTGCCGACGAGCGAAAGCGCTTTTCAGGCATGATGGCCCTATGACCAGCGCACTTCTCGCAGATCTTCAATGGCGCAAATCCATTGCCCAAACTACAGATCGATCTGAGCTCGCAAGCTATCTCGATGGCGGTTCACGTTCGGTGTATCTTGGCGTTGATCCAACAGCCCCGAGCATGCATCTTGGAAATTTGGTAGCTCTGACGGTACTTCGACGTTTTCAACTTGCTGGCCACAAACCAATTGCACTCGTCGGGGGAGCAACTGGATTAGTAGGCGATCCCAGCGGTAGAAACTCAGAACGCACGCTCAATGACGTGGAGATTGTAGAAAAATGGGTCGGCAAGATCAGGGCCCAACTCGAAGGATTCCTTGATTTTTCAGGCTCCAACGCTGCTGTTATGGCGAATAATCTTGATTGGACTGCACCTGTATCTGCGCTGCAATTCTTGCGTGACATTGGAAAACACTTCAGCGTCAATCAAATGTTAGCGAGAGAGTCAGTCTCAGCGCGACTAGAGGCGGGCGGTATTTCGTACACAGAATTTTCGTATCAAGTTCTGCAAGCTTTTGATTTTCTTGAGCTATATCGTCGCAACGATTGCGCACTTCAAATCGGCGGCAGCGATCAATGGGGAAATATCGTTGCCGGTGTTGACTTGATACGTCGTGTTGAAAGCAAAACTGCTCATGCGCTCACTATTCCGCTCATGGAAAAATCAGATGGCACAAAGTTTGGCAAGACCGCAAGTGGCGCAATCTGGCTCGACCCCGAAATGACATCTCCGTATGCCTTCTTCCAGTTCTTCCTCAATTCTGATGATCGAGATGTCGAAAATCTATTGCGATCTTTCTCATTTAAATCGCATGATGAACTTGAGGCACTTTTTGATTCTTTAAAAACTAACCCAGGTGCCCGTGAAGCACATCGCGCTCTTGCCAGAGAGGTAACGTCTTTGATTCATGGAGACTCCCAAACCCATAAAGTAGAGAACGCTGCCAAGGCGCTCTTTGGTCAATCAGAGATTCGAGAACTCGATCTGGAAACTCTTGCATCAGCGCTCGGTGAATTACCAAGAGCCAGGATTGCGAAAGGAGCGCCAATTCCTACGTGGGTTGATTTGATTGTGGCATCAGGCGTTGTGGATTCGAAATCGGCAGCTCGACGAGTGATAAAAGAAGGTGGCGCATACATCAACAATGAAAAAATCGCTGGTGAGGATTTTGCGCCGTCATTGGAACATCTTCTTCATGGACGATTCATAGTTCTACGTAAAGGCAAGCGAGACCTTGCCGCTGTAGAGGTTGTTCACTAGCAAAAAACGCGATGGGACGGATTTGCACCCCCTTAAAATCAGCGTTATTCTTGGCCCCTCGCTACGAAATCGGACTTCAACACCAGGCCGAGTAGTCGAGCAAAACTTCCCAAAGAAGCTTAAAACCCTTATAAATCAAGGTTTTTTAGCACTTGTGTGCCTCCAAAGAGAGGTTTACGAGGGCGATTTGACCCTGAGAGCAAAGCGGTCTAGGTTTCTCCTTCTGCCCGAAAGGGCAGTCTGGTTGTGCCCTGCCAACGGTCGTAAGGCCCGGAATCGGTGCGCACCCGTACCTTGAGAACTCAACAGCGTGCCATAAGTCAATGCCAATTACCTCGATGAGGTATGGCTTTATTGCCATGCCCGTCGAATCCTTTGTAAAAAAATCAA
>Ga0208546_1000029_pt1 | contig 77651 bp, 137 predicted proteins | sample DEB19_08_DNA_4_FD_184528 | JGI IMG/M metagenome (GOLD analysis project Ga0208546, IMG submission 184528) | Aqueous microbial communities from the Delaware River and Bay under freshwater to marine salinity gradient to study organic matter... | ecosystem: Environmental > Aquatic > Marine >...
TGATAGAGAATCGCCCCTCTATACGGAGTGGGTGATTCGTGATCCTGAAGATCCGATCAACGTGCGTTCACCAGGGCGGATTCGTTCAATTCCCGACCCTCTTTGGCAGTCTGCGCGACCGCAAAGGCCTGTTGCTTCGTAGTGCGGGCCAGTTTCTTCTGATTGGACTTGATGTAGGTGATGAATGCTGCGTTCATTGTCTTGATTCTGTAACTATTTATACAGTATCAGAACGGGAAAAATGCTGTAGTTCGCCGCGTAACACTGCTTTATGGTACTTCTGTACTAGCGCCCCGTGTATTGGCACTTCCAACGACCTAGCCAATACTCCACCCCGAAAAGGGGTGACACCACCCCCAAACGGGGTGACTCCGTCCCACCACAACCACCACCATGCCCACCACCAGTACTCACTCCTCAAGCGAGTTGCATCAGCCGACAGTCTCGCTATCGTACTACGCAGCTGGTCGACACCAGATCATCAGCTTCGCTACCTCCAGCCCTGAGTTCCGCATCGCAATCCAAACTCTGAACGAACAGCGTCGCCCGTTCCGAATCATCTACCACTGAATCAAATGAATGAATCCAACCAACCGTTTGACATGATGAGTGATGAATGGCTCGATGAATTTGAACGGAACTGGGGAATCACTCCCCAAGCTGATAGCACTGATAAAGAACACCAGCGCAGAAACAGCAAAAGAACCACAGATTCAGATCAAGGGGAAAGCTGTCCATCTGGAGAGTGAGTAGAAATACCTACGCCCTTCAGTTTGCCGCTCCTTCCGCTCAATACCTGTAACCCGCGACACATTGTCAACACATCAACACAAACCACCATGATCTTCCAAGTCTTCCGTCACCGTAATCCGGTCCTCGTTGAACAATTCCTCATCAACTCAACAGAAGGGCTCGACCCCAGCAAAATCCTCAGTCCTGATCAAAACCTAACGGCGCAGCAGCTGAAAGCGATGCACACCTTCGCATCGATGCGTCAGGTAGCAGAAGACGCAGATATGTGTTTCGCCGCAACATTCGTTACGCCCTCTGGCCATCACTACACCACTACAAATCTCCCAGGGGTAGCGGAAGCAAACAACATCCTTCAATACCTCCTATCTATACCGTTCGGAGAAGAAGTAACAGAAGGCTGTCTCCGTCTCGTTGAAACAGAGGATGGAGTACAACTTCAAATCGTGGCAGACGCACAATAAGCTACTTGCGAATAATTCTCAACAACCCCTAAAGGTAAAAGAAAAGCATCGCCCTCCTAATGTGAATCAATACATCCCTTTTCACCATGAGCTACAACATCTGGAATGCCATCGCCTATGAAATAACCAACCTACTGATCAACTACGACGCACGTTGGGAGCTGAATCAATGGGTCCGGATGATCCGTAGTCACTGCTTCCCCGACTGGGTCGAATGGAAGACAGAACGAACCATGAAGAATGTCGATCGTCAAATCGAAGACATCCAAGCTATGCAACAACTCGAACACGACAAGAAGTACGTCACCCCGATCATCATCGAACACGAACCAGATGGTTCCAAGGCTCAAGAATTGTTAGGAGGAACACTTCAAATCAAGGCTCCATGGGTTGACGGTAGTCAAAACAAGTAAAGGAAGCTACACTGCAGTGAACCTATACACCTACACAATCCGAATCATGGCTTCGAGCGAATCGATTGAAAAGCATTTCAAGGCCATCCTCGAGAAAATCAACAGCATCATCTACACGCTCGATGATCTCCTAGAGGACCCCATCTTCCTGGACACAATTCACGGCGAACAAGAGCTGAGCCTCGACCTAGCCCTCGAGGTTCTTGACGGTATCGCAACTAAGTTCGAGCCCCAGGTGGAGGTAAAGCCTCAATATCCTCTCGTTGAAGACGATAGTTTCGATGTTGACTGAGAAGCCAGCCGGGGCTAGATAACTTAATCTAAAATGTAGATAATAGATAGCTCTTTACCCTGTGGCATATATTGGTGTCCAACCAAAAGCAGGACAGTATCGTAAGCTTGACGATATTTCCAGTGGGTTTAACGGTGCCACAACAACCTTCACTACGTCGGTTGATGGAGATAACGTAACAGCTCCGGCACCACAACAACTGCTGGTATCTATTGGTGGTGTAATCCAACAACCCAATGTTGATTACGTCACCAATACGAACAGCATTACATTTACAACTGCACCCACTGCTGGATTAAGCTTCTTCGCGATCCTTATGGGTGACGCCGTTAACATCGGTACCCCCAGTGATGGAAGCGTTACAACGGCAAAACTTGTAAATGACAGTGTAACGACTGCGAAATTGGACTCTGCTGGGATCGCACCGATCGTAACCAGCCTTAACGGCGGACCACTGAGTGGCGCTAGGAACCGCATCATCAACGGTGATATGCGGATTGATCAGCGCAATGCTGGGGCGAGTGTTGGCACTGGTTCCGGTCTAGGCGTCTATACCGTTGATCGGTGGGCAGTCAGTTACGCACAGACCAATAAACTTACAGCGCAACAAAGCTCTGTTGCCCCCACAGGATTCAAAAACTCTCTTTTAATAACGTCCTCTTCTTCTTACAGCGTTCTCGCTGGTGATTACTTCTTTCTCCGGCAACACGTTGAAGGATTTAATACTGCTGATTTTGGGTGGGGTGCTGCAGGAGCACAAACGGTTACGTTGTCATTCTGGGTCAGGTCGTCATTAACTGGCACCTTTGGTGGTTCGTTTAGAAATAACAGCACAAACCGAAGCTATCCATTCACTTATACTATTTCTGCTGCAAATACTTGGGAGCAAAAAACTGTCACAGTTGCTGGAGATACTTCCGGTACATGGACAACTGACAACACAAGTGGGATCGAGATTGATTTTGCGCTTGGTGTTGGATCAACATTCAGCGGAACGGCGGGCTCTTGGTCGGGCAGCAATTTTGTTTCTGCCACTGGAGCTACCTCAGTCGTCGGCACCAACGGAGCCACGTTCTATATCACGGGCGTCCAACTCGAAGCCGGAACCGTCGCCACCCCGTTTGAACGCAGGAGCTACGGGCAGGAGCTGGCGTTGTGTCAGAGGTATTACGAACAAGGAGATTACTACATCCGAGCTGGCGTGTCGAACGCAAGTATCGTCACAAGTTACTATACATCGTGTTACTTTATGGTCGAAAAACGTATAGTTCCGACTGTTACCGGGACGAATGATCAAGGCACGTTTGCTGTCCAAAACATACGAACAAACACTGCAGGAGTTGGTCGCAGCGATACTGTTGCAAACGTAAACAACAGCGGTACATTTATTGCAGCTGCGGAGCTTTGATCAATGACTTACCAACTTGTTGAACCTGGACTTATCAAACGACTCGCCGACGACGCCTTCATCCCACTCGCCGAAGGCAACACCGACTACCAGGCGTACCTCGCTTGGCTCGATGAAGGCAACACCCCCTTGCCTGCCCCTGAGCCTGAACCCGCCCCAGTGCTCACCACTGAGCAGAAGCTGAACGCCGCTGGGTTGACCGTGGCGGAACTGAAGGAACTGTTTGGGTTGGCGTAAAATTACCCAAAACCCCTGGTACGACTGGGTCGATCAGTTAACTTAATGTTTGTTAAGTTAATATGTTTCCGGTAATGGAATAGTATGGTCGACTCTGTGGTGTTAAAATAGAAAATAAATTATAGAAAAATGGGTTCTACCGTAAAACGAGAAGGAAAATATCAATATCAGATCGCACCGACTCCAGATAGTCCTTCCAGAATGGCCGGTAACGTTATAACTATGCCAGCGGAGCTTGGGAAGGAGATCGATCCGAGAAACCGTTATCGGACCACGGGGGAAGAATCGTTCAAACAAGAACCGTTAGTGACGGAACAACCATTTGCACAGCCACAACAACCTACTCAGACTCCACAACCTCAAGAAAGACGTAGAACAGGCACCTCGAATGTATCTTGGCATGACTTATTGCGGACGAAAAGTGATAAAGCATTCAGCGCTACGATTATTCAAAATGTTATGGAAGATGGGAACTTGCTCGGCCGAAAGAAAAACAATTAAAGAATACAAAATAAAATCGCTTCACACTATCGACTAAACTGGGTTCCTCTCCAGGGTCTCTTTCGATGGATCCGATCTTCGTTCCCTTCATCGTCCAGGCCGCCTGCCAAATCGGCATAAGGGCAGGCGTCTGCCTGGGCGAACCACAAGTTCAACGAGCACCGACGTTGCCGGAACTGGTTACGATGCCTATCATTAACCAGTATCAGTACAGCTACTATGACTATATGTACAGGTAAAAAGGACGTAACTGAAGACCAGTTCCAAATCCTCCTGGCGAACGTCATGGACAACTTCGACTTCGAGAAGGTCCACGATGTCATGGTCGAACTGGATTGGCAATGGATCCACGTCAGTAGCGGAGAACTGAAGGTACCAACTGTCTTACAACTGAAGAACAGCGCCAGGCGTTACCTACGCCGTGCGTTCGATGGTTGCCACACCGTAGGAAGCGGGGGCCTCGAAGCCTCCTACCACCCTCCGATCGACGACGAGGACCCGGCTGGCTTTCTCTCTTTGAAATTCATCTTGGAAGAGTGGGACACAGAGGGCTGCCCAGTCGACTAAACCTGTGGTAGGGTTACGGCGTGGTTCGGGGGTGCGCCAGCTACCTCCTGCCACACCACACAACCGCACGCACAACCATGACAATGTTCATCCCCAGGGAGCAGCTGAACAATATGCTGCAAGCCCAAGCCAACCAAGTACTGACCAATAGCACCGATCCAACCGCCCGTCTGATCGCGCTCAACACGTTGGCGAACACCCAACCCAGGCAGCCTGCCGATCTGATGCAGCCAATCCCCATCAATAACAGCACCGACAGCTGGGGCTGGATCGACGAGATTTTCTGATCAGAAAAGCTTAACAATTCCTCCCTGTTCTGGGAGCCCGACCATTGCTACCTTGGGACTCCAAACCCCAGTGGTAGCAATGGTTTTCGAGTATTTACGGGACCTGAAAAAGATAGATTTATTCCCTCGAAAATGAAGTACGCGGATGAAATAAAGCGATGGAAAACTCACTCGAAATCAGCAGCCGACTGGCCTGGGCAGTACTGGCACAGACACCCACCGGACGGAGCGAAGTAGTCAAGATCACAACAGATTGTTACGACGCAGATCGTACAATCCAGGACAATCCAACCCTCTACTTCAAGAGCGGTCCGTTTATCCTCCCGGCCTGAAAAAAGCTGCTAGGCTTGGCGGGCTTCCAAAAAGCGATGAAATTCCCCGTGACCTCGTACGTGGTCTTCGTTCATAACGGAGATATTGGCACGCACGCACCAGCATTCCCAACGTGGGACGAAGCCGAAGAATTCGCAAACTCACTGAGAGTCGTGAGTTCTAATCTTGTAGTCAGTGAACCATATCCTGTCACTCCGGTGCAGGAGATCACCTTCAAACCTAGAGTCAAGGTTGAAGATTAATAAGTTGCAGAGCTGTGTTATCCTTGTGGTATCACAGCTTTTTTGTAGGTAAAGTTATGGCCAAGGTGCTGAGTGTCAGTGTACCTGAAGTGCTGTATGAGAAGTGGCGAGAGTCGGATATTGATATCAGCCCTTCCACACTGTTCCAATCTGCACTGGAGACTGAACTGAACAAAACGAATCAGTTTCTACGTTACTGGAGCGAAAGGGCATTAAAAGCTGAAAAGAAGTTAAAGATTATCAGCGAGTTACTCCAGGCAAAAGATCAAGATGTGAAGAAGTTTCTTGTGTTTGCGGATACGGAGTGAGTTGTCAGAGATTCACCCTTCGCTAGGATAGTGTGAATCGCTAAAAGATGATGGACCTGAATAAGGCCACACGGCACTTCTACTCAATCGAATTAACAAACGATGAAAGGCTAGAAGCTGCTGCAATGATGGATGCGCTACGAGATGAGGGGATGATCCCTTTGAATATGAATATGGGTCACTTCCTGAGGGAATGTTTTGCTCGTGGGTATAACGATTACCGCAAAGATTTAGTCCGTAACGACTGATTCAAATTAATCGTTAATTTTATTTGCAGCAAAGTAGTGTACTGCTACTAAGTTACAAATAGAATCAATAGAAAAAGAAGACTGAATCGCATCCACCGCCAGGTGGTCTATATCTAGAATAGAAAGATACGTCTGTAAGAGATGTCAAGAGATTACAAAGAAGAATATCGAGAGTATCACGGCCGCCCGGAGCAAATTAAGCGTCGGGCTGCCCGTGTAATGGCACGTCGCCATAAAGAACGGAATGGTGAAGCCCGTAAAGGAGACGGGAGAGACGTAGACCACAAGAATGGTAACCCGCTCGATAACCGACCGGAGAATCTTCGGATGCGGGATCGCAGTGCGAACCGTGGTGACAAGTCGAAGTAAAAGAAGGTAGAGCTCCGCCCGGCACCAGCGAAGCCCCATATATAAATAGAGTAGAAGTAACTACAGGTAAACTAAACCAACAAGAAATCCTTAAGAAAAGCTGAAGATCTCTACCCAAAAGAAAAGGGTCAGGTACCACCCCGACCCCCTGAGACACACAACACACTATGGGGAGTCTTCCAACCATGCACCCAACAGGCCGGAGCAACCGGCCACTTGCAATCTAGCGAGTTTCGGGTATCCTGGTCAAGCCAGCGGGTCAAACCCTGGCGCACACTACGATGTCCAACCGTGTCGACCTTCCAATTCAAGGCGGTGCAGCTTCTCCAGCTGGGAGAATCTGATAACCCCACCATCCAACTTGAGGATGGAACCCTGACAATCTCGGCTAATCGTGACGGGGATCAAATTCTCATCACGACTCCCGTGCCTAGTACATTTGAACTGACTAAGCAAATTAGTCAGCCCATGCCCGAGAAGCGAGTCGTAAAAACCTCGCGACGAAAAAATCGATACTGGGATCGAAACGCACCTCGAGGCGAGGATCACGTCAAATCGAAACTGAAGGAACAGGATATCCGCGAAATGCGTGCTCTGTTCCGCGATGAGAAATACCGTAAAGGATTCGGAAGCTTGTACGCAATGTACATCGACATTGCGAAAGCCTATGACGTTCACTACACCACGGTGTACAAGATCGTCCACGGTCAAAGCTGGAGGCACGTGAAAGATGCCTGATAAGATCTATTCCGTCCGCGTGGCGAAGGGTGATGGTCAACCCATCGACCTCACAATTCGCGCCAAATCTGGTGTCCAGGCCCAGGATGAAGCCCGTCGTCAGCAGCCTGGCGCACGTCTGGTTTACATCCTGGGGGCACAGCCTGCACCTCACATCTTCTTTACCGAAGAACCGCCGGCTCCTGTATCAATTGATACTGAAATCCCGGTATGTGAAGGTGACGTTCAGCGCCAAGAGCAGATTAAAACCTGCTTGACAATGCGTCACTCAGGGCAGTCACACGCTTCAATCGCTGGCTTACTGAACGTCAGCAAATCAACAGTTGGGCGCTGGCTCAAACAGTACGGCTGATGTAATCTGTGGCCAGGTACTTTCTGGCCATGATTGAGATCAGTGAAAAAGACGGACTCCGAGTCGAATTTGAGGAGGAGTCCTCTACTTTTTCGTTCGTCTGGGACAATGTCACCCATCCAGAGTGGAACTTCCTGAAGGACATGACGAGCGAAGACTTCACCCAAATGCTTCAAGATTATCTCGACTACTGCAATGGCAACCAAGAAGAAACAGGTCTTCAAGGTGGGGGATCGTGTTGCGGAACGCCCGAAATCAACGATGATTCCAGGGCTCCGGCTTGAGTCAAGGGAGAGAATCGCTCAGTACACAGTACAGCGTTACGGCGTTGTCGTTGATGTGTACACAAAAATGAGTGCTTCCCCAGGAAAGAAACCCATCAAACTGTCCTGCTTGAAGATTCTGTGGGACGGAATGAAAACCCCAAGTGAACACGCTCAAATGAGGATCTGCCATGAGTCAGAGCTGGAAAACATTCGGGAAGGCTTCTACCATGCAACAGGAGGTTGATCTGGACCGCAAGCGGAAATGCGATCAACTGCGCGGTTGGATTGCAGAGTACCTCGACGAAGGCATGACGAATGAGTTCTGGGAGGATCTCAAATTTATCTTGAAAGAAGAACAAGATAAATTCCTTCAGATGGCTAAGAATTATTCAGATGTCCTCGAGATGATGGACCGTGAAACCTAACTACTACGCAATCATTGAGGAATGTTTGGAGTTAGGCGTACCTAGAGGGTACAGGCGGGCTCACAAACATAACGAAGCCCCTTCCGAAGAAACAATCTTTTTAGAGATTGAAGAGGCAGTAATGGCTGAAATCTGTCAACGATTCTTCTTTGATCAAGAAGAGAAATGATGTTCCCACCTCAGCTCCAGACATGCCCAGTATGTAGGGAGCCTCAGCTCAAAACAATCGAATCCAGGCCATCGAAGGCATCAACGCGACGCCGTAAACAGTGTGGAGCGTGCGGTCACCGCGTGACGACACACGAGGTTTCGGTTGAGTTTTACAACCAGGCAAAAGAAAACGCGATCCTGGTAGAGAAGTTCCGTAAACTGCTCGGTGCTTCTGCCGCTCAGACAGAGCAGGAAGAGTTCAAGTGTCCCACCTGTAAGTACAACATCGGCGGGGACTATTGTTCTTTCGATCTGCCCGAGTACAATACCAGCGATTGTTATGACTGCAACCACTACGAACACCAGGCACCATGAGTAAAGAAAAGATCCTGACCTCAGGAAGCTTCGACCCGCTCACCGAAGAGTACGTTCTATCGATCTCCAGCGGTGGTTTGATTGTAAGCTTCGATTTCTTGCGCGAGGAAGATCTCCGAGAGATTCGTTCCTGCATCAACTGCCTTCTCCCCTCTGAAGATTGAACCATGACCAGCGTCGAATTAGTTTGGATCACGCCAGGGGCTGAGAACGTAATCAGCTACTGCGCCAGGGTCAGTAATCCTCAGAATCAGTATAACTACGACACGGCACCAGGGCTGCTCAAGTATTGCATCAAGAATCGCCACTGGAGTATCTTCGAGATGGCGAATATGTGTGTTGAAATTAACACAACTCGCGCAATTTCAGCCCAGATTCTGCGTCACAGGTCCTTTTCCTTCCAGGAAATGTCAACGCGTTACCAAGACATTAGTGTTCTGGGCGGTAGCGTGATTCCACATCTGCGTCGGCAGGATAATAAGAATCGTCAAAATTCAATTGATGATCTTGATACGGAATCAGTACAAGGTTACTACCGTCGAATCAGTACCTTATTTGAAGAAGCTGAGCACCTCTATAAAGAGATGGTGAGCGACGGTGTGGCTAAGGAGTGCGCCAGGAACATCCTTCCGCTCGCTACTCCGACACGGCTCTACATGCAAGGCTCAATCCGGTCATGGATAACCTACATTGCCCTTCGTGAGAAGCACGGAACTCAGCGTGAACACATGCTGATCGCAAAGGACGTGAAAAAGATCTTCTGTGGGCAGATGCCGGTCATCTCGGATGCCCTTGGTGGAGAGGCGGCTGACTGGGAGGTTTAATCTCACTAAGCGCACAAGATCTACACACTACGAGGTTCAACAATGACTCAAGAACATCCGATTACCCCATCGTCGGAACTGGTGGAGAAGTGGTACGAGGCCATAGACAACTCGTCCACATCCTGGAAGCAGGAGCTAACTACCCAAGCCGCCCGCTGGGGCGCTGATCAGGAATTGGAAGCGTGCTGTAAGTGGCTGGTCAAAAACGACTGGAAGGCTGTGCATCAACATCTCCGCGCCGCAAGACGCCCAAAGCCGCTGAGCTTAAAGGAAAAGGCGCTACTGCAGCTAGATACGCTCAATGCAGATCTGGGTATGCACGGCCTGGGATGCGACCTGTCCCAAATCCGCCGCGCTCTTGAATCCCTGCCCGATTAGTCAACATCACTTCTCTTCCTCATGACAAAACTTACACCCGCTGCAGAATCAGTCCACAATGCTTTTTGGTCTGGGCATGAGTATCCGGATAGTCTCAGCAATGAAGATCTTGCTGCTGCTCTTCGCGCTGCTGCGAACTATGACCCGCCCGACAATCCCGATGCTGCGTACGACATGGGTTGGTATGCAGCAATGGAATTCATCCAATCCATTGCTGAAGAACTTGAAGCCCAATGACTAAACTCTCACCTGCTGCTGAAGCCGTGCTTGACGCGGCACTGCCTCACGTGGTTCACCGCTACTCCGTTGCCGCCGCCCTTCGCGCCGCTGCGGATCAGGTGGTGCCACCCGCACTTGAAGAGGAGTTCAACGACAGGAATCAAGCGTTGCCGTTGAAGAAGATGGTGGAGATTCGTCAGAAGCTCAACGCCATTGCCGACGAGCTTGAAGCGCAGTAGACCACCTCACATCGAGGTCTGGCTCAACTATCCGGAATTACCGGATGGTTGGGCTTGGCATTAAAAAGGAGCAGGATCTCACCCCTGCCCCCATGCAACGGAATGTCACAACCGTTGCGGTGCTTTGTCAGCCGCAGCACTGTAGCACATGGTAGTATGGTGGAGCAGCGGTGCGTCAACACCCTGCCCCTGGCCACAGTTCCCTAGAAACCATGACCCAAGAATCTTATAGGCACCCCATCACCCCACCGCCGGAGCTGGTGCAGCAGTGGATCAACGAGGAATATGGCCTCACTGCGGGGCACATCGCCGCCCGCGCTGCCCAATGGGGCGCCGACCAGGAGCTGGAGGCGTGCCTAAGGCTGGTTGAAATTGACGCTGGTGAGGATGCTTATGACTTTGCTCGCTACATCCGCGCCGCCCGCCGCCCCGAGTCGCCGAGCTTGAAGGAGCAGGCGCTAAAGGCAGCGCGCATTGAGCTTGTCGAAGGCGGCAAGAACGCTGAATTGATCTTGCGCGCACTGGAGGCGTTGCCCGATGACTGATTACAAAGCAACACCCGAACAGTGGGAGCATGTACACATTTGCGCCGGTATGAAACACCAAGTCCCGTGGGCTACTGCGGATTGCCTTCTTGAACTCCGCGACAGGGTTCAGTTGCTGGAGGATGCAGTTCAGAAGCACATCGTCGAAACCAGTGCCAACATCTTGGCCCTGGCAAGCCGAGTCGAGACGCTGGAGCGCTCCCAGCAACAGCCTGAGCTGATTGACGCGGAAGAAAACAACCGCCGGTTTCATGAGTGTATGGACTTGATCCGCAATGCCACGCCAGAACAGATCCGTGCAGCCGCCGAGTTGCCCGATCGTCCAGCATCAAAGGTCTACGAGATCAATGAACCGCTGAAGTTGACACCCGAGCAGGCGCAACAGGTCAGGGATCTGCTTGCGCCAGAGCCGCGACGCAACTATCCGGCCAAATCAGATAGTTCGCTGCTGGAGCGGGTGGCCATTGCCATCAGCCGATGTGAAGACTCCTCCTGCTGGGACGACGAGGCTGTTAACTGGGAGCCCGAAGCGCGCGCCGCAATCCGTGAGGTGGCCTTGTGGCTTAACGAAGCTCCCTTGGATCTTTACCCCGGCGATCGCGGCATCGTCGTCAATGCCCTCTATGACCAAGCAAACCAATGACTGATTTCAAGTTCATGCCGCTGGACAGTCTTGAGGATCGTCTCGGCAATGCGCTCGGCCTGGCGCTGTTCATGATCCGCAACCCGAAGATTGTGGATAACAAGGCCATGGCTCAGATCGAGACACCCTTCAAGGAGTGGTGTGACGCGATCGTTGATGGGGGGCTGCTCAATGACTGACCTTTCTCCCGTCGCCCAGGCGGTGCTCACCGCTCAAGCCAAGGAGCGCTGCCTTTTTGAGTGGAGCGCCCTGAACGATCCTCCATGTCATCCGAGCGACTCTGGATGGAATGGCTGCGTCCAGTGCGTAGACCGCCGAGGCCTGGCCGCCGCCCTGCGAGCTGTTGCGGATCAGCTTCCACTTCAACCACTCACTCGAAAGCCTGCCGATCCGTTTGAGGAAGGACTTCGCCAAGGACAGGAGCTGAGTCGCGTCGAACTCCTCGCCATCGCTGATGAACTTGAAACCCAGTAGTCATTCCCACTTCTATGCCTGAACTTTCACCCGCCGCACAAGTAGTGCTAGATGCTGCCAATGGTGCTTCATCCTACGGTCCAGATGATTGCCTCAATGAATCTCGCTGGATTGCTGCCGCCGCCCTGCGAGCTGCTGCGGATCAGATTGAAAACCTCTACTGCGATGGTGATGTGGAAGACAGTCCTGGCATCGTCTTCGCCTTGCGTCAGTTAATGCTTATTGCCAACGAGCTTGAAGCCCAGTAGTCACCTTCACTTCTCTTTCTATGACCCAACTCTCACCCGCTGCTAAAGCAGTCCTGATTGCTTTTTTAGGTGATGCCGAAAATACGGGGCTGGAAATAGACGACATGCGAGAAAACCTTGCCTCCTCCCTCCGCGTTGTGGCAACTGCCCTTGGTGCCGAAGAAATGCTTCGCACTGAATCAAAATGCACCGAAGGCGTGAAGTTGTGCGTGCAACGCATCTATGCCATTGCTGCAGAGCTTGAAGCCCAGTAGTCCGATCAACTACTATGACTAAACTACCTCACCAAATGTGGCAATGGGACGATGATGCAGAATCCGCTTTCGTCAACTGGTTTAATTCTCAAACCAGTGAATCCCTGTTCAATCTCATGTCTGAGTACTTCTACGAAGATTGCCGAGTAGAAGACGCGAAGACACGAGAGGACATGATGTACAAGTGGGTACACCTGGCTTTTGTAACCGGCTATATGTACGGGAAGCCTGTCACCTCAAGTGTGGAACCTTGAGGCAGGGCTTCCGTCAGGTCGAACCGGGCTTCACGAGGCTCCGGTCTTAACGACGCCTGAACGCCGGTAACGCCACATGAATGAACAAGTGGAACGTCAAATCTAACATCACACAACAACCATGAAAGGGTTCAGCACCAAGAAACCCAACACCCGTAAAGCCACTTATTGGGTTGCTTGCTACGTCCAACACGACGAGGACGATCCCATCTCAATCCAAAAACAGCAGATTGAGTACGTTCCTGGACAGGATAAAGAGCAGCTGATGCTCAAGGCATGTCACAAGCTGTTTAAGCAGGATCCGACTGTCTGGGAGGTTCTTGTGCACCAGGGGCCGAATGAAGTCCCAGACTCTGGAGATCAGGTCGTCGCCAGGTTAAGCCGCGAAAAATTTGACGGGGCAGAGGAGTTGACAATATGAACAGATTTGTTTTATATTTTGATCGGTTCTGATCAGACCCCAGTGGCCACTGGTTTGTAATCGATCCTCGTCCCTCGATTACAGTATGCCTTCGATGGGTGGAAGCATCGAAGCACGATGAAGCAAAACGGTAAGGCACGGGCCGCACCCGGTAAGGTTCCTAACGCGGAACATCCTTACCCTTTGTTCAAAGCAAACCGCCAGTTTGGATCGGACGATAGGATTGACCGCGATAACGGAGCCACAGGGTCGGCCTGTGAGCTAGGTTCCACCAATTGCGGTTACGGAGCCCCTCTTCTTCCTTGAAGTACTTGGCGCCGCGATAAGTCAGTTGAGTCATGGGAATACCCACGTACTCTCTACTGTATAAATAAAGACTGAAATGTAGTCGTTTATACAGTTACATTCAAAGTTAAATTAATATAAAGATTTGAGGGCGCGTCCCCACCGTGGCCAACGGAAAGGGACGGTCAGTTACCAAGCGCAGGAGACAGCAAAAACTACGCTTCCCTCGGATAAAGGGCCTGACGCTGTCCTTCTTCGGCCCATATTATAATAAGGCTTATGCACTGTCTAAAATCCCTTACCCGTGGTAACCTTAAGCAAACCAAAATTAATAGGATGCGTCTCTAGTGATTCCGGCAACCTCAGTGTGCTGGACCCGTGCCATCTCACAGTGTCTGAATCTGGTGAGGTACGCCTTCCGGCCTGGAACCTACACACAAACTTCAGCACCGAGCTTGGCGACGGCGAGTTCACCGTCTATGAGCAGAGGGACCGGCGAGGTAGACTGAGAAGAGTGGTAATTGAAATCGATTGACCCCGGTTGACCCCAGGAAAACGCCGAACAAGTGGCTGCAGGCAGCGCTGCTGGACATGCTCGAGCAGAACACCGAGGAGTCGCGAGCGGATCTGGTGGAAGCAATTCAAATCCTCAGCCAGTCAATAGAACCTGGAGTAGTTGACTCAAGTTTTGGTCCTTGGATAGATCAATATCTTGAGCTTTTGGCTGAACACGAAAGCAATCAAAATAACGTTCGCCAACAGTATTCGCCAGAGGATCAACAGGCATCACCCCAGTGATGTTGAAGGTTTTACGGATTGAATCATTCGCATAGGGCGGGCGATACCAGTAAAACTCTCGTTTGAAGGGGTCGATCACCCACTCAGGGTGGTAGCGGTGCCAGCGACTCCAGGCGCGGAACTGCCGATCTGGATCTCCTGAGGTGCAGTCCAGAACGATGGCGTCGCCAGGGGGAATCATCCATCGCATACGGAGCACTTCCTCGAAGCCCCGCTTGATGGCCTTGATCCCTGAACGACCGTGAAAATGATTATCAATCGAACGACGACGTTTATTCTTGCGCTTCCAATACCAATCGTTTAGCTGACGGCGAGATTTACCGATAGCAAAACCTACATTCCACACCCAGAACCCTTCCTCGTACTGTGACAGAGGTTCAAAGAAAATTTTGCAGAGTTGACCATCGACAGTAAATGTAGAAGAGGTAAACTTGCGGCAAACTCTGTACGACATTGTGGAAGAACTCCTTAGACTTATACAGTCAGACCCAGAACTCTGGGAAATTATTGAGCAATTAAAGCACCAGGACGAAAGCCCAGAAGACTTCATCCTCAGCGTAGCGCAAATGTTATCGGTTGAGTTCCAAGAGTTGCACCGTACGGATCTCAGCGATAAATTGGCCGCATTGTTCGGTGGTCTACCTCCTGCGGCATTTCAGATGGTTCCTCTGCTGTTGCACATTGCCCTCGATATTTTCCTGCTGAAGGCAATTCCCAATCACGACGCGATTCGAGACTGAGCCATGCAGACAGGATACGTGATCTGCTCCCCAGATTTGGAGCATGTGTTGTGCCTGACGGAAGGCCGCGACGGTGTGCGGCTGGTCCCAGTTGAGACGACCAAGGAGCTGAACAAATCGATTTGCTTGTCGGACCTGACTGAGGCGAAAAATATTTACAAAAGGCTTCAGGATTCGGGGTTGATTAATAGCCTCGAGATCTGTAATGTGGCAAGGCTCTATAAAAAGTTCTACTGATCCGATCTTATGTTGAGTCTCATTTGCGACATTGAAACGAATGGGCTCCTCCACGAATTGGATCGGGTTCACTGCATAGTTCTGCGAGACGTAACTACTGGTGAGGTATGGAGCTGTGCTGACCAGCCAGGGTATGTACCACTAGGAGAAGCGCTCGAGCTGATCCGCCGTGCAGATCGGCTTGTCGGGCACAACCTGATAAATTTTGACCTCAGGGCGCTAAAGAAGGTTTATCCTAATCTCAACCTGAGACCCGACTGCGACATCGTAGACACACTCATCATGAGTCGTGTTCTGTGGCCAGAGTTAGATCCTGTTGACGAGCAAAAGTTCTCTCACATCGACAAGAAATACAGGGGGCGACACTCACTTGCTGCCTGGGGCGAGCGGTTGGGCGTAGCAAAGATCAAATTCCAAGAAAATCAGAAGAAAGATCCAGATGTCGACAATGTCTGGGATCATTGGAGCGCTGAGATGCAGGAATACTGCGTCGGCGACACACTGGTAACTCAAGAACTCTATGCGTACCTTGTCACCCAAGAATTGGATCCCCGCTGCCATAAGTTGGAGCACGACTTTGCTAAAGTCATGGCACTCCAAGAGGAATTCGGTTTCCCATTTAATGAGAAAGCGGCCTTCGCATTGGTTAACACCCTTAAGGCTCGTAGGGGTGAGCTCGACGATCAGCTCCAGGAAATATTCCCACCTATTGTCGAAGAAAGAATCTCCGCTAAAACAGGACGCAAACTTAAAACTAAGGTCACTCCGTTTAACGCCGGTTCGCGTACGCAAATTGCCGATCGGTTACGAGAGCGTTATCCTGAAATTAAGTTCGAATACAGCGAAAAGGGGAATCCGAAAGTCGATGATGATGTTCTGGAGCTCCTTGGAGAGAAATATCCGGAAGCTAAAGTCCTCGCTGAATATCAACTACTGAATAAGCGTCTCGGCCAAATCGCTGACGGTAAGGAGGCTTGGCTGAAACACTGTCGGCGATATGGCGACGGCCGGATCCACGGTGGCGTCAAGACGAATGCTTGTGTGAGCGGACGTTGTAGCCACGTTTCTCCAAACATGGCGCAAGTTCCGTCTGTCGGACACACCTACGGTGCTGAATGTCGTGCGTTATTTACGGCACCAGAGGGTTGGATGTTGATCGGTACTGACGCGGCAGGTTTGGAGTTACGTGCGCTCGGAGCTTGGTTAGCGCATTTTGATGGCGGAGAATATGCAAAACTTGTGAGTACAGACGGGTTCGATGTTCATACTTATAACGCCAAATTGTTTGGTATTTATGACGGCCAAGGTGAGATTCAGAAAGCAACTAGAGACCTGAGTAAGCGTCTAATTTACGCCCTGCTGTACGGGGCTGGGGCTAAAAAAGTAGGCAGCGTCGTCGATATAACGTTAAGTGAGCAACAGCAATATGAGGTAGGGAAAAAGACTATCGATACTTTCTACCGTAATCTACCAGCAATCAAGAAGTTGAAAGATAAAATTGATGAGCGAATTACGACGCGTGGTTACCTCGTCGGGATCGACGGTAGGCATCTTCAAATCCGCTCCAGGCACTCAGCTTTGAATCAACTGCTTCAGTCGACTGGGGCTGTGGTAATGAAGAAAGCTACCTGTATTTTACACGAAGATCTGGAAGCCGCTGGATTAAAGCACGGGAAAGATTACGGATTCTGTGCCAACATTCACGACGAATATCAGATTGCTGTACTACCTAACTATGTAGAACAAGTGCAGGAAGTATCGATTAAAGCAATCGAGAAGTCGGGTGAGTTCTTTGGTTTACTGTGCCCGTTCACTGGGGAATCCAGGTCTGGATACAATTGGAAAGAAACTCATTGATTAACGACTAATCTCTTCAAAGTCCATTGAGGCGTGAATAGCCGCAGTATTTATATCCGCTGCGGCAGTCAGTGTCAACTCAAAGGGAGTGGAAGTAAAAGAATCTCTTTCTAATTGGAAAGAAAATAACGCTTCCTTTAGGATGTCGACAACCGCAGAACCCTGGTTAGAGCCAAATGTAAAACCGCTGGCTAATGTCCTGCCTGTGCCAGTGGTAAAGCTGGTTCCGGTAATGTTGTACTCCACGGCAGAATCTGTCGCTGCACTAACCCATGTTCCACCTGTTGTGGTGCCGCTGGCAACTACACGCCAATTATATGTAGCATTGTTGGTCAGACCGAGGATGGATAAGGCAGTGAGGATAACGATGGCGTCTAAGCGATCCGGAGATGTTTTAAGTCGAACTGAAATAACTGGGTAATAAGTACCAGCAGTTGCCAGTGAGCTAGGCGTGAGAATAGGAGTAGAAACAGCCCGCTGTGCACCGCGTAATTCATATCCACCCTCTGAAATCACAGTAGAGCACACCTGTTTTAATGTGCTGCTACTTGCAGTTACGCCTAAATTCTCGATCTCGTAACGTAATGGAAGAGACGCGGTCGTGATGTAAGTCGCTGTGATGAAATTAGCATGATTGAATGAATGGCAGTGAACGAATGTACCGTCAATTACAAAGCCAAGACGAACAGTACCAAGGCCCAACCATTCAACATCCATCCAAAAAATTTGAGCTTTCGTAATATCAAGTACAACTCCAGAAGGACCGGTTCCGTCTAGCTTGTCGACATTCCAATCTGCTTGTGCAACCCGCGTTTCTAATGGCGATCCACTAACTGAACTACGCTCTACTAAAGATAATGTGCTTCCTGAGAGTTCAATGTACATCCCATTTGCAGCTCCAAAATAACCGACACGCTGCCGTAAATTTGTTTTGGCTGGATTTAGTACAAAAGTACTGAGAACAAGAAGACTCTTCCCTGGCTGATAAGAAAATACTTTTTTGGTTTCGCGGTAAACTTTAGATCCTGATGTAGTGTCAACAGTCAGATTCACAAGACCTTCATTAACACTAAATGTCGCCGCTCCTCCGCTGGCTGTACTTGTTGACCATAAACCATTATCTGCGTAGCGGTGACTCGAATCAAATAGCGTGAGCGGCTGAGCAACGCGCAAGCGACCGAATGCATCTCCAGATGTTGAGGCTTCCCCAGGTAGTTGAGGCGAAATAGCAACGTTCAGGACCCTGTCGTCAGGATTGATAACCTGGACAACTTCGTAGCGGTTATGGTCCCGAGCGATGACTGTTGCCATTGTTACCTATTGAAATAAGGAAGCCTGCCCCTCTGGAGCTGACCAAAGAAGTATTGTAACTCGTTTCCAGCCTTTCTAGTCCTGTTAGCCCAAGCACTTCTTGCTTGCTGTGCAGCAGATTGTGCCTGAGTGATAATATTACCCTCTCCGGCTACAGATCCTCTTGGAACAATTACCGGTTTATTGTTCTTGTAAGCAATTCCCTTGTTCGTGTATCTTCCCTGAGGATCAAGAACGGTATTGCTCCTTGTGTCAACGAATTGACCCTCCGGTCCGAGTCGTTCAATTGCTGCCGTAGGTCTGCCTCCCAGACTTTCAGAACTGATTGGATCAGTTAAAGCACTTACCAAAGATTCTTGAGGAGAAGCACCTAGAGCGTAGTTAATTCCTGCATCAAGTAAAAATGCTTTGGTTGCAGGCTTGGCAGAAGAAAGGGCAACTTGTGGCACGGCACGCGCAGCTCTCACAGGAGCTCCGAGAGACCCGCGACCTTCGAGTATGTTCCGACCAATTAAATAATTACGCGTACCAACAGCCTTTTGGAATGGTGTGAAATCAGGAGCAGGACCAGTTCCAAGCGCACTTGGCTTAGATGCGTCGAAGTTATCTAAGAACTCTGTATATGGCTGGATAGGTAATAGACGTTCGCTGCCTCTGGTAAACATTTGTACGTTACCAGACGAACCCCCATATGGACCTTTAATCTCCACTTCTGTCATGGGGCCAGCTAACCCCGCCTTTTCATATAAATTTGCCCTCCAGTATTCATCACCACCTGGGCGCAACGTTCTGGAGGATTCACGTACTGGCGTTAGTTGAGAGACAGAACCAAAAGGTTTTTCAGCTTGTAAGATTTGTTCTTTAAAAGTATCAAGAGTTGATTGTTTGAGATTTTGTGGTAACTCAAATCCACGATCTCTCCAATAAGATGGCGTTGCCATCTCACCACTCGGTCTAATTATTGCTGAGGGCCTTTTGCTCAGTCTGTCAATTTCCTCTTGAGATGATGCTCTTAAGGGTCCTGACTCCGCTAAAGGTGTACCTGCGTCCTCTGCTTGGTAAGCAGCTCGACTATTCTCATAGTTTCGTGGATCTTGAAATATTTCCTCGATATCACGCTTATTCACATCGCTAACATTTGGTGCAGTTTCAAACCCGTAGTCCACAGTTGTTCCTGTGGGTACGCGAAAATCTTTCAAAAAACGCTGAGCTGCACTAGTAGGAGTTCCACCACCAGGGAAAGGTAGTGACTCAAATTTCATTTGCCAAGGGTTTTTTGTCGTCGGATCAACTGCTCCGGGTATATCTATAATGCTTTCTTTACCACCGGAAAGGCCAAATAAGCTATCAGATTCCTGGATCTCCCGCCTTACATTAGGACGCCCGCCAAATAATCGCTGCGCATCAAATGTTTGATTAACAATATTGTCTTTGTCGATTCCTTTGCGACCGATAATATTACCTTCGCCATAGAAATCAAGGATTTCCTGATCGGTGGTTGTATTACGAAGGTAATTGGTAAAGAAATCGTCTATCTTGCCACGAATTCCTTTGGTATCTTCAGGCACAGTTTGGCTTAATAGTCTCTTCTACTTGCCATTCTACATAAACCTAGTACACTGTACATGCTTCCGCTACTCCCATGGAACACCAACGGTTCTACGACATCAAGAAGTCGCTCGAGGACATGTCGATGGATGAGCTCGAGCAGATGAGTAAAGATCTTAACAAATTGGTACATGTGCTCGTCTCGCGCCAGATTGCGGTAGAAGACACAATCCTGGAGCGCCTGGAGGGTGTGTTCGCTCAGTGACAAATGATGAACGAAAGTGGCACTACCGCTTCCTTCGATTAGCAAGTGAGATCGCGGAATTCAGTAAGGATCCATCAACCAAAGTAGGCTGCATCCTTGTCCGTGATCGCCGCATCATCAGCACTGGCTACAACGGTTTCCCTAGAGGGATCAGTGACTCCTTCGACCGGTTGCTGGACCGAGACAAGAAGTACGAAATGACCGTCCACGCTGAGATCAACGCAGTCACAACCGCTGCTCTCCATGGGGTCAGTACGGAGGGGTCGACAGCTTATGTCACCTTTCAACCATGTAGCCGCTGCGCTGCAGTACTGATCAACGCTGGCATCCGAGAGGTCTATGTAACAGCTGATACCTTGATTCCGGATCGGTGGTTGGACAACATGATCCTTGCCGCTAACCTCTTGAAGGAGGCTGGCATCCTCCTCACAACACTAGACCCGTCTTGAACCCATGAATTTGATCGTTGCCTCCGCCAACTACGTCGGTGAAACCTTTACCGATAGCGGCCTCCGCTTCATGGAATTGACGATTGCTGCGAGCGGAAAAAACAACGCCCCGGTTCCCCTATTCCTTGTCCCGAACAAGGCTGCAGGAGACTCCTTTGATGCGTTCGCTCCAGGTTGTCAGCTCCTGGTGAGCGGTCGGCTGTACCCAAATCGTAACGACTACAAGATGTATGTCGTACCGACACAGCCGCTGCAGGTGGTCTCGAAGGACCTGAGCATGAATCAGGTAAACCTTGCAGGCGGTGTCGGTTTCATCCAGGAGAAGAAGCTGGAAGATCTCTTCGGTTTCAGCCTGATGTGCAAAGCTCCCAGCCAGCAGCTGCTCGGTCACACCTGGCAAGATTCGATGGGATTCCGGATCGAAAGCTGGGGCGATGACGCCAAGCGTCTCGAGGCTCTGCTGTATGTAGGCCGGCAGATGGCGTTGACTGGTTCGCTCCGTTACAACACCTGGACTGCTAAGGATGGTGGTCAACGTGGCACCTACCAAGTGCGGGTACGGGCGTCACAATACTCCGTGTTTGGTAAAAACCAAGCCCGTGGTGAGGAGCAGACCACTGAGGTAGCCGCTGTGAAAGCAGCAGCGCCCGCACCGAAACTCCCACTCCAACAGGGTGCTGGAACACCAGCAAGTGTTGAGATGGACGAGATTCCCTTTTGATTCATAAGTAAATTTAATCCCCGGCCTCTTCCCGTTTTTCGGGGAGGGGCTATCGTTTTAGATGCACCCACAAAGTGCGAGAACCCCTGCAACGACTGAAATGTCTGTTTTAGACCGGTACCTGAACACAGAAAAATACCAAGGTGAAATGCGGGAGCTGGTGAATGCCCAGATCCTGAACGACAAATCCCAGTGTGGCCTCTTCCTGAAGGACACCGCCCTGGCTCGCATCGGCTGGTCCGGTGACGTGAAGGACTTCCCCAAGGCGGAAGAGTATGTCCACACCTACAACAACGGTGACAAGAACGAGGGCATCTTCTTTAAGACCCCTCGCATGGTGATCCTCCACTGCGGTTTCCGCAAGGATGTGACCTTCATCGAGAACTCCGAGAAGGGCGGCATCGACGGTATCTATCCCCGCGACAGCTACCTCTACGACGATTGGGAGGAGCAGAACCCTGGCAAGCCCTCCCCCTTCAAGCGCCGTCGCCTGGTGCTGATGTTCCTGGTGAACGCTGATGGTTTGGCCGTTCACAAGAAGCCGCTGATCCTCTCGATCCACGGGGGTGCCTCGAACCTGTTCTGCGACGCCTACGCCACGTTCATCGAACAGCTTGAGTCTGCCTTCGCCGACCGCATGGGCCTAAAGTCCGCTGCTGGTTTCGACCCCAAGCAGGCGGCTGCTGCGATCTTCACCCCGACCTTCGGCGCCCAACTCTATGGCGGCGACAAGGCTAAGAGCTGGATCGCTTACCCCGAGAAGTGGCTCGTCCCTACGGCGGAAACCGTGGAAGACTTCTTCCCCAAGGAGTCTGATGACATCGACTTCATCGAAACCGTGTGGGAGACGTGCCCGCCCACCGTTTACGCTGCCAACTTCTTCAAGCAGTGTGAGAAGGAGATCGGCTACCACGCGATCAAGCCTGGTCTTGACTTCACCCTGCCTCCCGTGGATGGCGGTCGTGGAACCAAAGCTCTGTTCGGAGTTCGTGACGAAGAGACCGGGGAAGTTGTCCTCTCTTGACCTAGTCGCTAGCCTGTAACTGGTGCAGGAGCCGCTCCTTCGGGGGCGGTTTTTTATTCGCTGCGGATTGTGCGAGTGCCGCCCATCTCCAGGTCAGCCAACCGACGTACCAAACCACGGATGACAGCCTGTCGTCCGACAGCAAGCTGAAGCAGCTTCTTGGCTCCTTCGCGGAGGTGATCGGGGTCGGTCGCCTTATCTAATTCGTTGCTCAATCTTGCGATCTGGAATTCGTCCTCCATCGACAAGGAAAAATCATCCGGATCAAACTGAAATTCTATGAGCTCAAAGCTGGACATAGCCACCGAGCATAATGTTTAGTCTAACTAGATACAATTCTTAGTGTGTAATAGAGACTACAAAGAGAAAGTTAAGATTAAGGCTTGCACAGCTGGAAAAATACGGTAGCCTGTCAAGGCCAACCACTTCACCACTATGGCTACCAAGAGGTCCTTGACTGGTCAACTGCACCGCGAGCCAGTCAAGAAGCGCACGTCCATCGGGCACGGGATGCGTAAGCGCGGCTCATTTAAAAAGCGTGGCGAAAAACGTTACGCGGCCCAAGGTAAAGGCTAACAAGTTTCCCCGAAAAATCTAATTTCGGCTTCCTTCCTCACCTTGGCAGCTTCTTCAACTGTAGAAAAGCTGCCAAGGTGCACTGCCTTCTGATTTACTTTTATCTGTGCATAATAAACATTATCGCGTTTATTGTAGCTAACGCCGCGCACGCCAGTTTTATTATGTTTGAATAATCCAGTATTTATAGCATTGAGTGAATGAGGTACTAAGCGTAAATTTTGAATCCGGTTATCAAGCGGATCTCTATTGATATGGTCTACAACCCTGTCTCCTGGGTCTTCTCCGTAATGAAGAGCATATACGATTCTCTGTACCGTATAATACTGTCCATCTATGGCTACAAACCAATACTTGCCTTTAGTGCCAGCAGGTAAGCCCGCTTTTAGGCGACCTCTAGTTACTAGATTCCTAAGACCACTGGGGGAGGTTTCATCAATTTCGAAAACTTGACGCAGCCTGTCTATTGAAGGAAGGGGCTTGAATGTGGCCATATACTTGTGTAGAGTTTTTTCTCGAAAACAAAAGACGATTCCGCAAAAATTATAGGCCAAGGGGCCGGCCAAGGTAAGTAAGCCGTACCTAGAAGTAGGGTTTCTTAGGTTCTGACTCGTGTTTCAGCTCTGCCACAATAAATGCAGTTGCTGAAACACGAGCAAATGTACGTTATTGCCCCTACACTACGGAAACCCAAACAAACCGAAATGGCTCTCTCCACTCAGGTAAAAGAAGCGACCGAAAAGGCAGCTGCAGCATTGCGTGAAGCACTGGCATTTGCTGCACGCACTGAACATCCCGTTACGATCTCGACTCTCACTGATATCTTGGTGCGGCTCGAATCAATGGAGACGATCGAGGAACTGATGGAAAAGTTTGGGAAGCAGGAAATCCCCAAATCCATCTGAATTTGATACAATATTAAAGTCCCCGCTCTCCTCGATCGGCAGACATGGTCACGCGTCAGGCAGACAGCCTGGAGGGCGGCCACGGTTCTGGAGGCGTCCGATAACGTCTCCCCGACATCCAGTCCGAGCTAACGGATAAGACGGCCTCCTGATCGACGCTGGACGCAGCGTTTTGAAGCAGGGTCAGGCGATGCGGGTTCGAATCCTGCCTGGGTGATTTATTGACGATATGCGCACACGGGTAGCCCCAAAGGGAAATCCCGGTAGAATGTGCTGGTCAATCGGATCCAATCTATGTCCGAGTACAAATCGGAAGATTTCGAAACCTACGCCAAATGCTTCAGTGTTGAAGCTACACGTATGGTGGAGCTAATGCGAATCTTCGATGAGAAGCTTCAGTCCGAGCTCAACATGCACTCCGTACGGCCTAAGGATTTGTTCCGAATGGTAATGGATCTGAGTTATGACACGGATCGTGCATACAAGAAAGAAAAAAATATTGAGGATGAACCTTTCAACATCACGACTTTCATCTCGAAAGATGAGCTCTCATCTCAGCTGCGAACACTCCTCCGGGATGAACTTCAACGTTACTTTAATGCAGTCGACAGTAATGCTGAATGAAGCTAACAGTTGGGTACTACCTGTTGATGAGGAAGGTGTTCTCACCCTACCCGATGAGGTTTGGCAGACCCTCGGTTGGCGAGAGGGAGATGAGATCGAGTTTCTTGAACAGGAGGACGGTTCCTTTCTTTTGGTAAAAGTCGATGAAACTACACACATTGAAGGAGCGACTGATCCGACGACTGTCGGTTAATTACGTCGCCTACATGGGTCAAAAAGAAGTCACGCCAGAGTGGCTAGAAGGTTACTTTCAAGCTAAAAAGGATGCAGAACACTTCATCGAGCAACAGGAGGTCTATGAGCCTTACGATGGATGAAATGATTAAGGCGCAACAAACGCTTCAACGCGAAGAACTGGCTTGGGTCAGCAACGTTTACCGTCAGCGGCTCAAGGATCTACAGGAAACTGAAATTCAGCGCCAGAAATGGCTGAAGTCCCAGAAGGAAACAAAAGAATGACCGAATACACACCAATTGTTCCAACACTGGAGCAGCTGAAAGCATGGGAAACAGAGTTCTTCGATGAAGAACAAAACCTTGATGTTTTGCTGTGCCGAGCTTATGAAGCTGGTTATTGGAGGTGTCAGGGTGAATATGACGCTGGTGCCTCTCAACTTGTTAATCCCCTTGACGTGGGTATAATTCTGGAGCCAGATGACGATGACTGAACTCTCACCTGCTGCTCAGGCAGTCCTGGACGCCTATCATTTCGCCCCCTTGGACGACGAGCTCACAATTGCTGCTGTTCTCCACGCCCTCGCCACTCACTGTAAGACACAGAAGAGTGTCGGGCCTTACATTTCGCAGTACGAAGTACTGAGCATCGCCAAAGAACTGGAGCGTAAACATGAACTGGCCTGAAGCCATGGTCACCATCGCTGGGATGGTTTGCTTTGTTCACCTCGTTAAAACAATCTTGAAATTTGCGGTAGGTAAAAACCGTTTCTGATGGAGCATATCTCAATAAAACAACCCGATTGGGTGTGCCATGACTGCGGACAACAGTGGGGTCGGTGGTACGAAGACGGAGAATATTTCGGCCCCAAACCGCATTACGCTACGTATCACATCGAAGAATGTGGGGTCTGTCACCAGGAGAAATCCGTGACTGAGGCTCGAGACTACGGCTTTCTGCGGCGTGGTTGGGATAAAACCTTGTCGCCTAAGTGAATACAGCTAAGCTTTGTTTGTTGTAATACTTCACCAATGAAGATCCGCAAGCAGGGTAAGTACCGTGGCGGTCCCTCCGAAATCCTCGAGCCCATCGAATTTGAGGGTTACCAGATCAAAAGCCTGAAGCACGGTAATACCAACCACGTTTTGTACTACTTCCCCAGCGAAGCGCATGACTGGGAAGGTTGCTGGACGATGGACCTTGAAACCGCTAAAAAAGGTGTAACTAAATACAATAAACACCTCAAGGAACTTGATTCAGTGCAAGGGTAAGCACTCGTATAATCAGCTTTGTATTGATAACAGGCCTAAGAAGTGGTCCGACCTGCATTCCGACACAGCGACCTCATGGACGATCTGGCCATGGGGATTCACGCTTACCTACTAGAGATTTCGACTGAATTTAAAGGTAATAACCTCGTCCTGATTCCTGTTACGGAAATCGTAAAGAAGTTCGAACGTAATCACCGGACAATTCAGCGCCGTCTCAGTGCTCTGCAGGATGAAGGTCTACTTACCCCAGTGATTCGGAAACAAACTATTGTTCTGTATCACGTCAAGGATCAGAAGGATCAACCATGAGCGAGGAAAAAGCAACGGGCCATCTGGAAGCAATTTCGTTTCTCCTCTCGTCGTTCACTGACAACGGGAGGAGTCTTCGGGCTTTCACAACAAATCCCCAGGAATTGGCCATTACAATCCTGACCGCAGGATTGATTTCAAACAGCAAATTGATGCTGAATCCGGATGAGGCTGTACGCTCCGCCTTTGAAATCCACGCCAGGATTCAACGCCACGTTGGAAACTTTCAATCGATGCAGTTCGCAGCTAACATCGAGGATTGCTTCAAACCGTCACAACATCCCGAAATTGGGGAGGTTGAGGGTGACTGAACGCTGCGTCCCTCTTCAGTAAACGCATCGATCCGTGAGTTGATTCAAAAGCATACTTCAGGCTGTGACACGCAGCTTCCGGATCGGTGTGACTACCACAAGTGTAAGCATCGATGGAAGCGTACCCGTACTGCGGCCACGAGTGGAAGGAAATGTGTGATTCCGCTAGGAGGGCGATCGCTGTCACGCCCTGAGGTTCAAATTTGTGGGTGACGAGGTCCAGTAACGTCGCACCAGCTGACTCGGCCGCTTCAGTTAGAGACTTCTTCACAAAGTCTTCATCATCGAGCAGGGTCGGATTACCCCCAAAAAGCTCGTAAATAGCGTGGCGACCTACTACCTGGGGAACTTCGTACAACCCGCTGTACCGATTGTTTTTTAAACAGTCTAAGGCCTCAAATCCTGGACGGCCACTAGAAAATACGGTACGTTGCCCAGAGCTGCGTAACCCTCGTGCCCCTAGTGATGGATGAAAAAGTCGCAGAAATCTCGGCGAGAGGCGAAGTAGGGCGAAAAGTTTATACAGAGTACTCTGCCGAGAAAGATTATCGGCAGTTCATGGATTATCGGTCGGATGGAGATACCCGCCTAACAATCAATGGCTCCCGTCACTACAAGACTCCCTACGGAGCACTACCTTCAGTCACGACAATCCTGTCTGCAACTGGCGGAAATAAGGCAGCATTAGAGAGGTGGGCTAAAAAAAATCCTGGTGGGAGAGAGGCTGCCGCAGCACGGGGAACCAAGGTTCACTCCCTGATGGAGGAGTATCTTCTCGGCATCAACAAGAATCCAGTCATCGAAGATGAGGAGATCGCTCAGTTCTGGAACGGTCTTCCCGAAAACCTCGATAAGCTCGGTCGCGTGATCTGGGCGGAAAATCCAGCTGGTGACGCATTCCCATGGACAATGGGAGGTGACGGAATTAGCCGGGTTTGGCATCCAGGTGTAAAAGAAGGTGAAAATTGGGGGTGGGCAGGAGCCCCCGACATCGTGGCGGAGTACAAAAACAAAGTCGTACTGGGAGATCTCAAGACCTCAAACGGCCCTTACTACGCAAAATGGCCCGGTCCGGACACCATCAAATCGGAGTACGGGATGAAGCGGGCTGGCTTCATGAAATACCAAAAATGCATGATGCAGATGGGTGCGTACGCTATGGCGTTGGAGCACACAGTAGGTATCATCCCTGAAATTCTGATGATTTTCGTCGCCACGAGGGACCGTTCCCAGGTGTTCGCGGTCCAGGGCGGAACCATCGAGAAGTACAAACAGAAGTGGCTCGATGCCGTAGAGAAGTACTACAGCGAAATTCTACCCGGATTGGCGGAAGAAGACTCCTGAGATTCGGCATAAGACCCGTTCAGTACAGATGTGGTCCCGCTACGTTGGATCTACAGGAAGGGCACAGGTTTCAGGGTAGCCATAGCAGAAAATGCAGGCTAACTTGGCCCTGGCGTCCAAAACGCTTGCAATAACAGGACTGTGACGACCGCTACACCCGAACCCCAACGACCACGGAAGCATCTCAAGCCGGGACAGATTGATCTCAATCTGATTCCGCCAGATTGGGGTTTAACACCGCTTAATGGTAAGCGGGCTTACGTAGCGGGCTGGACTACCACTCCCTATACCGTCGATCAGATCAAGCAGGAGCTAGATCAGGGTCGCGCCACTGGTGTTGGCCTTTTAACGGGTCAGTGGTCTAATGAAGGCGGCCTGATTTGGGTTGATATCGATGGTCCCGACGCAATCCCTGCGTTAGAAGAACTGGCTGGTGGTTCGTTAGACGTTGTTTTCCCGCCGACACTGACGATTTCATCCGGTAAAGAAGGCCGGATGCGGATGTTGTACAGCGTCCCGACGGCGAAGCTTCCGTTGCTGCCGGATAAGGCGACGATCAAAATCGGAATTCCGTCGTTTGAAATCCTGTTCCGCTCCAGGCAAGGTGCGGTCATGGGCGCTCACCCGGAAACAGACGGTTACTTTACGACACCACATGGCGGCTTTGAATATGCTAAGAACCCCCCCGAATTACCAGAGTGGCTGTACCAAGCTATTGCCAAGGCATTTCCAACCAACAAGTACCGTAAGCCTGTAACAGGTGGCGTCATCACCCAACAGGTGAATCTCACCTATGAGGAAGGTTCGAAATATCAGATCGAGGAGGCTGAAAATGAGGCCAGGGTTTACCTGGAGAACCTCGATCTGGAGCGTGCTGAAGATTACGAGGAGTGGCTTGCGGTTGGCATGAGCCTCCACCAAGTCTCCGAGAACCTGCTCGAGGACTGGGTTGAGTGGTCTTCTACCGCCGATAACTTCCAAGCAGGCGTCTGCGAAGAGAAATGGCGGTCGTTTGAACGGCTGCCCGGTGGACCGAGTCCTGAGGGTGCCAGGGGTCTGCAGACTCTCCGTGCCAAAGCCAAGGAAGACGGTTTCATTGATCTTGGCGGCTTTGTTGTTGAGTCGCCAGAAGTGCTTGCGCAGAAGGCTGCTGAGCTGTTCGGTGATGACGAAGAGCCACCGATGCCACGAGGCAACTATGACTTCAACCGGAAAGTCAATCAGATGCTTGGGGGTCCTGAAGAAGACGATGAAGAAGAAGTTCGTCAACGCGTCAACGGTAAAGGCCGTCCCAGGACTCCGCCTGCCTCGGAACTAGCCGAGACGGTCACTGTGATGATGAAGCAAAGCGGATGGTTATACGATCCAAAGTTCGACATCTTCATGTTTTATCAGAGTGATTCTGGTACTTGGCGACGTGAAAACCATGCAAATGAGTATAAATACGCAATTCAGGATCTTTTCCTGTTTGAAAAGAATATACAAGTCCCTGGTGGCTTTACATCTCACCTACTGACCGATGTATGTAACCTCACGAAAGCATATCTTCTCCACGATTATTGGGACGATGACCCCGATAAACTAGCCTTCAAGAATGGCGTTTTAGAGATCAGTACAGGTGAATTCCTGGCGCATGACCGGGAAAATTACATGACGTGGGGTCTTGATTTCAACTATGATCCCGGTGCTGATCCCGGTCCAATTATTGAGTGGCTTCAGCGTACCCAGTATGGTGATGAGGGCCGGGTCCAAGTGTTGCGGGCCTGGCTGCGGGCCTGTTTGGTGGCACAAGGCCAGGAATTGCAGCGCTTCCTCGAAGTGATCGGTCCTGGTGGCCGAGGTAAGTCCACCTTCGCCAATCTGTGTTGCGCCATGGTTGGCAGTGGTAACTATGCCAGCACCACCCTCAACCAGTTAGAGCAGAGTCGATTTGAGGTGGCATCGATTAAGGGTAAACGGATGACGCTGATCAATGATTCGGAGCGTTATGGCGGTTCTGCTCAGATCTTTAAGGCTTTGACTGGTGGTGACAACCTCCGTTTCGAGGAGAAAAACAAGAACGTCGGTGAACCTTTTGTGTACACCGGTATGGTCATGGTGGTGGCCAACGAACCGATTCAGACCACGGATAATACTTCTGGTTTGAGTCGCCGTCGCCTCACGATTGAATTTAATCGCCCGCTGTACGACAAGAGTTCGGAGGCCAAGGAGATGATCAAGCTCGATCAGGGCATCGTAAAGGGCTTATGGAAGCATTATTTACCCGGCTTAGTGAACTGGGTGTTGCAGATGAGCGACGATGAAATGCGTCAGTATCTGCTCGACACCTACGAAATGGTGCCTTCGCTAAAGAGGGTACGAAATGAAATCCTCCTGAACAGCAATAACCTCGTGGAATGGCTCCAATCGGAGATCGTTCTAGACGACAAGGCTGTTACTGCTGTCGGAAAGCGCATCCCTGCTGCTAAAGACGCCGGGGAACGGTATCACAACTCGAAGTATCATTTGTATGCCAGCTATTGCTCGTATTGCGAGGACACTGGCAGTAAACCTGTCGGCCAAAAGCGCTTCATCGCACTGGTGATGGACTGTTGCACCAACCAGCTTGGTTTTAAAAATATTCGGAGCTTTTCTAAAGGTGGTAGGCCCTTTATCAAGGGTTTAGCTATTCGGGCTTCTGACCCCAAATATGACCGTTTTCCGACTATCTTGCCTGAAGGTAAAGAATAATTCTTGTAAAATTTAAGGGCAGCGGAGCGTCAACTCCCTGCCCAACGGTAACCACTTCTACTGGTCACATGAATAGTATAGACGGGCTCAAGACCTGCCGCAAAGGTCTGCATCAATATCCGGCGGATAAAAAGCGATGCCCAGAATGCAGTAGGGCAAGTAGTCGGCGGTGGCGACAGAAAAATCCTGATCGGAGACAGGAGTACAACCGGCAGTGGCGAAAACAGAATCCTGATTATGATCGACTTTATTACCAGCAAAATCATGAACAGCAGCTGGAATATGATCGACGTTATCGCGAACAGAATCGTGAGCGGATGCGGGAACTAGAACGCCTTCGCTACAAGCAAAATTCGGAACAGCAACGAAAAAAGAGTCAGCAGTGGCGCCAACAGAATCCTGAGCGACAAAGAGATAACAACCGACGTTGGCGCGAGCAAAATCCAAACTATAGTCAACAGTGGCGCGAGCAAAATCCTGATAAAACTCGCGCATACAAAAGTCGCCGTCGAGCGCTACAAAAACAAGCTGCACCTCCATGGGCAGATTACACTGCAATCAATGCAATCTACGACGAAGCCGTACGCCTGGAAAAAGAAACAGGAATTAAATACGAAGTTGATCACATCTACCCACTTCAAAGCGATTACATGTGCGGCTTACACGTGGAAACAAACCTTCAGATTTTAACTGTAGAGGAAAATAGATCAAAAGGTAACCGCACGTGGCCAGGTCAACTTGAGTGTCAGCGTTTATCACTTAAAGAAAATGGTTTTGATTTGATGGATTGATAAGTTCCCGACTGTTCTCCCTGAAGGCCGAGAGGACTAGACCTAAGCTAGCCCGAACAGTTCCTTCAGTTCCGCCACGGTCAACCCAGCGGCGTTCAGCTTCTGTTCAGTGGTGATCACGGGGTTACCTCAGGTTCATCTGCCGGAAGCGGTTCGTTGCCTTCGGCTAGCCAGGCGACAAAATCGGGATACTCAGCACTGCAGGTCAGACGGCAAACGCCATCGTCATCAATGCGAGCGTAGATCTGAGGATCTTCAGGGTTGAATTTGGGAAGTTCTTTGTAGGTCATAGCTCAGCACTCCAGGCGAGGTAACCGTCTCCAGTGTTTTGTAAGGATAAGAAACTGCAGTTTCCGGCAGTCAATCCGCTGGCAACAGAAACTCGAAGTGTTGCAGTATTTAAGGAACCAGTTTGATGCGTCGGAACTGCACTTGCAGTAATAAATGACCCGTTGCTGCTTAAAACTTGATAATCTGCTGCAGTACCAGATTGTTCAAGAGCTGTGGGCGAATCTCGCATCGTAACAGGATACTGAACCATATAATCTCCAGTGCCAGTGCCGATAGCTTGTCCCACGCCAATACGAATATCGACACTAGCGTTTCTGGTAATTCTGTAGTAATACCTCTGACACAACGCCAGCTCCTGTCCGTAGCTTCTGCGTTCAAACGGGGTGGCGACGGTTCCTGGTTCAACCTGCACCTGCGCGAGGTCCAGCGTATAGGTGCTGTTGATCGGCACCATAAACGTGAGACCAACGTAGTGATTAGTGCCGATGGTCTTGCCACTGATTGAGCCAACGTTGACGGTGTAGGTGTATTTCGTCCAGCTTGCGTTCAGCGCAACATTGGTTGCCAACGTGTAAGCCACTTGAGTAGAGCCGCCAGATCCAAAGGTCTGGGTTAGATAAATGTTGGGCAGGGTGCCTGTGCCCTTAGCATAAAAACTGATTGTTGCTGTTCGTCCTGCCAGAGTGCGTACGTCCTCAATGCGCTGCTCGACATAGCAGCTACCCGTAGTTTGCCCACTCGGGGCGGAAGTAATTTGCCAACGCAGGAAATAAGTTGGTTCACCAGGAACGTCTGTCTGACCAGCAGTAAACGCTTGCTGCGAAACAGAACCATTACCACCAGTGCCGGCTGAACTGAAAACCCAACGATCAGGCCAGTAGAAGTTGCTAATTGGAGCCACCCATGTCGCTGTGCTGGTCCCTCTTTGCCAGATGTCGAAGTTGCCGTTGATAATGCGGTTCCTAGTGCCAGCAAGTGGTCCGCCGTTTAGGCTATTTACAGTCGCGTCATCAAATGTTACATCCTGACTGGCTGTACCCGCGATTAATTGAGCTTTAGTTTGTGACATCGCTATTACCTTCTGAATTCATTTTACAAGAGCAGGACTTGCATTTTTTGCACCACGTTTTATCCCCAGGGATTGGCTCAGTGCCGTACGGAAAGTCATCGTAATCTTGCTGATTACGTAACCAACGCGCAAACTCTTCAATGTACTTTTTGATGAGTTGCGTAGGCATATCAAAGAAAACTAGGCAGCTGCGGCCCCTTGGGGCCAGGAGGCTTTAGTGGTTTGAAATCGCGCCTGATTAGCTCATCCATATAAGGCGAATCAAGATGCGGAGTCTTGATTATAGCATTCGGCGGAGAGTAGCGAATAGTCCGAGAAATCAAAGGTCCACCCTGTTCTTGGGCATACTCTTGTTTAAAGCCAAAATCCGGAATATTTTCACCTGCTTGGCTATAATCTTGCATACCGCTAGCGTATTGCTGCAAGAAACCAATAGCGTTATTTTTTCCACCAAATTGTACTGGAAAATCGTTATCGATCAGCATAATCAGAAAAGGGTCCTAATATTCGGGCGCTTCAGGAATTCAGCAGCTTTCTCACCAGTCGTCTGGAACGCGGGCATGCCTTCGCCAGTGGTCTTAGCAGCTTGGAACGGTACAACACCAGAAAACTCGGCCGAAACCTTCTCACCTTGTGTATTCCAAGGAGCAGGAACGCCATTCGCAGCCATCGAGAAGCTGTCGATGTCACTCAGCGGTTGAGCGCCCGCCTCATAACCAGGGGTTACAGGGGCTTCGGTAGGTGCAGCAGCTTGCTTTTTAGCGTAGAGGCGCTGGGCAAGCATCGGGTTAGCGGCAGCCCACTTGGCCAGGTCAGAACCTTCTGCGTAACCGAGACCTTTCTGAATCTCAGGCATCTGAGCACGGCCCATGGCGCTTTGAGCACGGTAGTAGCTCGAGAGCGGTACGTCCTGAGGTGCAGTCAGCTCACCCGCTAACGCCTTCATCTGACCCACGTCAGCCGGTGCACCTTTACCACGGGAAGCAGCGCCGAAGTACTGATCCATCTCAGGAGTCTTGAAGTAACGCTCGAACTGACCTTCTGGAGTTTGGGCGTACTGCTTGTAGGTATCGCTCTTCCTGCGATCTACGTTACCTGCTCCGTCAAGTCCAGAAACAACAGTTCGCTCGTTCTCGGGGCCGATGAAACGACCGGAGCGCCTGTCAAAGTATCCGATGCCAGGCTGAAGATAAACGTCTTGAGTTGGTCCCTGCTGTCCGGTTGGAGCTGCTACTGCGGCCCGACCAATTTGAGGTAGCTGACCACTCAAAAGATTTGTGTAGTCTTGCGCAGCTTTTTCGCTACTTAAATATTGACCTGCACGACCAAGTTTGCGTCCTACGCCTTGCAACAGTCCCCAGATTTGTCCAGGCACTGCCTCAACGTTAGCCGCAGCCTGACGGGAAAACGGCCCTGTTTGCTTAAAATCGGACACTTCTAACTAAACAATCCTTTCTTACAATAATAGTAGGCCTAAATAAAACCATGGAAGTTATTCAAACCTACCCGAATGGGACCACGATTGAGTTGGGAGTCGATAGCCATGGGAATCAGGTCCATCGCGTCTGCACGGCGGGTGGATCGATGTGCCGCTACGTAGAACCAATCCACTGCGCCATGGTTTACGCGCAGCAGTTCGAGGAGCCGTACGCGATTAAGCCCGAATCAGAGTGAGTCTCACGAGAAAAAAGTGAGAAAACGTGAGGGAGAGCGTGAGAAGCGGTCAGAGTCGTTGTGCTGCAACGGATTTTGAGTTGCACTCAGTATTTCCGTTTTATACCCCTCTACCCTTAAGCGCTTGAGAGGTTGGGTCTGGGTCTAAGTGTATATATGTACATTCTGTGCATGTACACTCAGACCCAAACCCAGTCAGATAAGAAAATATATAAACCCTAGGTAACACTGGAAATACTGACTGTACATGAAAACCCTTGACACAAGGGCAATTCCGCTGCTACCGTCCGGTTTAAGCGCACTGACCCAATGAACATCCACTCCCTCTTCCGTGACGCTGGCGTCTCCAGGGAGGAATTGGTGGCATTTGTCAAGAGCATTGAAATATGTTGTAAACTACATGGGAGGGATTCCTGCTGGTCGATAGACCGAGCGCATCACGCAGCCTTCTCGGGATTCAACACGGCAAATCCCAAGAATCTCCGCTACTGCGGAGTAGACGCAAGACCTTTGATCCTCTCCATCAGCGGTCAGTTCCAACCGGATGAGTCTCACGTTGCGATTCGTAAGTCCATTTGCAAATCTCAGTACTGCCTCAACCCCGCGCACTACTACTGGGGGACCAAGAGTGAGGTGGCGTTGGAGGGGCAGCGGAAGAAGAAGGACGGTCTGACTCCAGATGTGATCCGTGCACTCCAAGAAGGGCGTAGAGAGGGGAAGCGGGTCCTCGATCTGGCGCGTAAATATAAGGTTGCTTATCACACAGCACGGCGGATCTGCGCGGGCGAGACCTACGAAACTCAAAATAAGACCAGAGAATCCGTGCCAGATCAGGAGCTGTGGGCATTAGTCGATGCCATTTGCAAGGAACTAATCTCTCGCTATCCTGAAGAGGCTAGAGAGTATCGATTAGGGGTCTACGTGGCAAACGAACTTGAATGCCCCTGGCACCAACGAGGCGAACCAGGCCACAAAGGTAACTTCGGCCTCATGGGCGAGTGCCTGGACTGTATGGAGGAAGTCAGAAAGGGACGCTGTTCTGTCGATGTAACTAACTTTGATATGCAGTGGTACTGGCAAGTAAAACGCTTCTGGGAACAGGTTGAAATTAGAGGAGAGGATGAGTGCTGGCCTTGGAATGGTGCCACGCGTCGAAACGGGAACGAGTCGCTTGCCTATTTCCCTAGCCCGTTCCACTCAGGTAAGACTCAGTCTGCCTCCAGGGTGGCATTCTGGTTGAGCCGAGGCTATACCGGGAAATACAAAGTCTTCACCAAGCCGGAGTGCGAATCCTTCTGCTGCAACCCCCGTCATCTCCATATTCGGGAGTTCAAAGACATGCTTGACCCCGCTAAAATTGGAGAAATTCGACTGAACCACGGTGACATCTTCGCCCACCACCGAAAAAATCTACCAGAAAAGCAGCCAGGTGTTTCCCAGCAATCACCACCTGCCTGAGAAGAGTTATTATGGATGCGTCAAGATCGGTAAGTCTTATCACTACACAGACTTCTATCCGACTCTTGATGAAGCAGTAATTGAACTCCGCTGCCTCGAGAAACGCCTTAGCTACGAGTTAGTTAATACCGTCGAAATGGAGGGTATGTATCCCCAGCGTGCTATTCTTATTGAAGAAGCATACCAGAAGTCAGGCCGTACTAACGGCCTTTACACTGGGCTAATGACGGAAGATGGCGAGGTTTCTAACAACAATTCCGACGAATCTGGGGTTCTTTAATTTAGGTACTGTACAAGCTTATCCCACAGGAGGTACTGGACCTACAGCCTATGGGCCTACGAGCTACTACGGTAGTGACCCCTTACCAGAACAACCTGGAGATTCGATATACACCGCAATCAATCTTGGTGATTTCTCCGGTGTATTCCGAACGGTCACATTAACCAATAGTCATGGTGGATTGTCTCGTAAACAGTCCACCTTTTACCGTTTTACGCTGCGGCGCCCAAGGTCTGTACAATTTGCACAGAACTTTAGCCAATTCGCATATACAGAAAATACCAACAGAAACACACTTCTTGCATTCTATAAAATTGAAGACGGAAATAGACGGGAAGAATTACCAATCAATGATCAAGGTTACGTCTATACTTCTACGGCGATTGACTACGAGGAAATTGCAACACCAACAGCAGATTATCCCAACGTTCGTTTAGGTCCAGGGGAGTACCTCTTCCTGATCACCAACGATATACGCTACCTCGAAACGACTTACTCAATCTCTATAGCTATTGCGGTAACAGATTGGAGGTTTGTAAATGAAGAGATTGAAGAGTCTCTTGATTTCGATTTAGTTTCGGAAGGAACTGATGAAATCATTGATTTTGGCGCGATCTAGCACTTATTGTTTTAAGCTGCTAAGCTACACAAATCGATTATGGAACGATGAAAGTCATCACCGCAGACCAGTTCGAGCGCGATTTCGAAGCCATTATCGACGATGTAGCAGATAATAAGCAGTACTACCGCATACAAGGTGAACAGGGAGACTTTATGCTGGTCCCCTACAATGAATATGAAGTTTTAAAAGAGACTTATAAGGAGTGGGTCGAGGAGCCGAAAATCGACCCCGACCCTCTCCCTATCCAATACATTGGAGATGCTGAACCTGAGAAGTTCAGCTGATCAAGTCACAGTGCGTTTAGCCCAAGACGGAGTTTCTGAAATTGTAGGCTCGGGGGGCTTGCGGCCTAACTTCTGCATAGCTTCAGCATACGCTTTTTGAGCGTCAGTCAGCTCACCCTCGACAGCCTCTCGGATCGGCTTGTACGGATCCTGTACGCCTGTAGTTTGCTCGATAGCCTTATCGCCAGTAGGTAATGAGGCTAAATAGGCAGCCGACTCTCGTGCACGAATACCTGCTTGACGCGCACCAAGCTCCTCAGGTGTACCGACTTCAGTGAAACGCTGCGATTGCAGTTTGCCGGTTTCTTCCTGAATACGTTTTAACTGTCCGGCTAAGTCCTGGTAACTCTCTAAGGGTGTTACCGATTGGTACAGCGTCGGAGCAGTTGGCGTCGGCATCACTACCTTGGGAGCCGATGGCCTAGAACCACCCATTGTCTTACTTCACTTTTATTTCTATACTGATTCTATCGGTGATGAATCCGTACAAATGCTGAACTCCGATAACGCCCAAGGGGCCAAGAACCAGAATCAACAAGAGCTCAGCATAGGTGATAGGCCTCTTCATGGAAACGAATACCCGTTTATTAAGGAGTTTAGCGAATTTTTGGCTTCTGTGCCAACCAAAGCTTTAAAGCACGTCCTAATGACCTACCAACAAAGGCTAACCGCTAAAACCTTCTGGGAGGCTGAAAACTATGGAGGATCTAAAGAAAAGTGCATAAAGCAGCTTACCGAGATATATGGACCAAACTGGCGTAGCATCACCAGACTCGAAGACCACATGGAAGAGGAACGCGTTTACTGCGAGTACGTACTGATCCTGGATCATATGAAACAGTGGGACAAACATCAAAAATTAGCTAAACTGCGACAAAGCTGAGCTCCTAATGGTCAAAAGCGACGTTGAAAACTGGATAGATTTCCTCGATAAAACCGCATTTGAGGTGAACGACGAAGCTCCTACTACTTACCAGAGCTACCGTTTCGTTAACCTGGAGATCAACGAAGTTACCGTTGACAACTATAAGGATCTGCTCGTGGACTCGCTTGCGATCCAAGTCGAGCCTTTTATTCCACCAATTGGAAGCTTCGAGACGCCAGATCTGAGGCGCTATCTAGAGTTGATCTGTAGCTACGAAACCAGTACGACAGATCTGATGATGGGGCTTTCGCTTGCTGATCAAATCAGGCTTACCTTCAGCGACATGCGTACGAGCACAATCTGTGACCGCTATCCGGATATCGGACTGGCTGAAAAACGACGCTACCGTTGTGTGGCTGAGTATCTGATTCGCCAGGGGGAGCTCACGAAGCTACGCGATGAGAACGGGAAACTCATTAAAAAAATCGGTAATATGCAGAAAGCTGTCGTCCTTTACAAACCGCTGCCGAAACTACTCGAAACTCTGAAGCGGTCTGGACTTGGTCACATGATCAAAAAGAACCAGAGCGCCGAACCAGCAAAATCCGCTGAAACTTGATAAACTAACTCAACTGGAGAGAACAATGAGCGAACGCCGTAAGAAAATGATCAGCAAAATGATGCTGTCAGCCCCCACTGAGGCAGAGCAGACCATGATGAAACTCGTGGTCGAGCGGATCTGCGTCGACATGTGCGATTTTTTTAAGAAATTTTACGGTTTTGAAGGCCCTGGAGCTGTTGTTTATGTCCCCGATGCGGAAAATGAGGATGATTCGATGTTCTATCTACCGGTAGATTCCTTAATGAACGGGCTTAATGATTTTAATAGTCGGGATATGGAGGGTCCTGCAGAAGTAATGAAGAAAGCCATTGCCAGGGCAGAGGCCATTGATCCCGAAAAAGAGGCACTATTTATCATCCAAGACAAAGATCAAATGTCGTTAGTGCATTACAAGTATGACGCTGACGGTACTTCGCTTCTGAAGATGTGAGTTTACATACCCAGCGATTTATGAGGCGGAGCCGGCTCCTAAGTCGGATCCGTCACATTAAAGATGATTGGCTTACTCCAGTTGAATATCTTCCTTACATTGATGCGCTTTTGGGGGATATCGATCTCGACCCATGCTCGACGCATTTTGCCAATGGTCAATTTTTACGGGCAAAAAATATTTTCACTTTAGAAGATGACGGCTTAAATATTCAAGAACCTTGGAAAGGCAAGACTTACTTATTTCCACCTACCTATGGAAGATGCTCCTTCAATAAACAACGTGGAACCTGGAGATGGAGTCTAAGTGCTGGTACAAACGCTAGGGCTCCATCAGTGATCTGGTTTCGTCGTTTGCTGAAAGAATGGAAACTCCGAAATATACCCGAAGCTCTGTTTTACACTACGAATCCAGAAATGATGAGGGTTTGTCCTGAAATGTGGGATTTTCCTATCTGTATGCCGAAAGACCGGGCTAACCTTATTCATGGTAGAGATCTGTACAGGATGCCCTCTCCCGTTTTCTGGGGTTACTTTATCTACCTTCCACCTGTTTCGTTTGGATTCGATCAAATAAATCGATTCCGATCAATATTCAGTCATCTAGGCAAACTTATAACCTAACCTGCACGGAAACCGTTTCGGAAGCTGTATGTACTATCGCCTGGCCCCGCAACAATAAATTTATTTTCTGTTACCGCGTCAGGTCCGTAAGGGAGATTCTGTATTTGTCGGCGACCTTGGATAAATCGCATCACAAAAGCCTTTCCTGCAGTATTATCAACTGAACCTTTGCCACCCTTGTATCGGGCGTCAACGTCGTAATCCTGACTAAGGCGTGTCTCCATTTGTTAATTATCGCAGACCCTAACTATGACTAGATTTCTAGACACTCAAACCCACATCGCACTAATCTGCGACCAAGTGAAAGAATTATTGCTGGAAAAAAACAGGAAATACGGTGACAGCGCTTTAAACCCGACGAGAGTTTTTAGTAAAGCCGATCCAGTAGAACAGCTCTTAGTGAGAATTGACGATAAACTTAATCGAATTAAACAAGGTGCGGGACTCTTGGCTAACGATGAGGATGTGATCATGGATTTAATTGGTTATCTGATCCTTCTCAAAATTGCCTTAAGTCGCAATACAGAGGTAGAAGTGTGATGGAATACGAAGAGTTTTTAGCAAACTATACGCCTGAATTGCAGCTTATTGAGGCTCTGGATCTTCTTCAAAGGGGTAAACCAGTGGAGGCTGCTCAGCTCCTAGAGAGACTGGGCGTTGGGACCACAAGCGGAAAAAATACCGAAGAGATGCGCCACTTGGATCCCACTCCATGATCTTTCGTTCTAGATACTCAATCGCTCGTATCTGAGTCGGTAGATATTTGTATGTTTCTACTATGTTCAGAAGACACCCCTCTGTTTTACACACATGAGGAGTCATTGTCGGAATCTCTTTATCAGCCGTGAAATAAGTATCTAACTCCGTTCTGCGACGATTGACTACTATTTCGCCGCCAGAGCGCCAAATTGTATTGATATGCGGCGACCATTCTCGAATAATCTCTTTTCTCGAAGCGTGCCCGTTGATCAACGCAAGCAACCGACACTTCTTGAACGGCACAATGCCTAGACTATGCGCAAAACTAAGTAAAGCCGCTTTCCGATTTGTATTTAGAGGAACAAAAACATACTCTGCAACTTGATTTGAAAACTCTTTAAGATCCTCAATCAGCTGCTTTTCAATTTGTGCGTACGTAGCCGTCTCTCTTAAGTTAACCCAGTGTTTGCCTAATTTCTGGCTTCCCCAGCCAATGCGCCAAATATCCTCACCGTATTCCTTGTATGAACCATAACGCCCCATACCGAGATGAGTACGGGGCTCGCTATAGGTTTTTATGATGTCAATACCCTTTTGTGTTAGAAAAGGGTAATCCTTCCAAGCCTTACGGGACAACTACAGTTCCGACGTACTGCACCTCACTATACCCATCAAGAGTCAGAAGCACAATATAGTTTTTTGTTGCATTGGTGACCGTAACGCCCACAGCGCCGCCGCCTTTACCTGCTTTAGCGATGTTGCTGAACTTCGTATAACCAGTGGGGGCAGCACCTGCGCTGTAATCGTCTTCTTGAAAAATTTCCACCGTGTTAACGCCTGAGGTGTTGTCTAACGTCACAACAATGTCACCTGTGGTTGAGGGGTTAACACGGAAACCACGGATATTAAGACCTCCGGTGCTACCAGCCGAAGTATTGCCCACGTAGGTTACTTCTGAACCAGAATCGACCTGGAAGGTGTCAAGGGTACCTTTGATGATGCGGGTGGCCATTTTACTTAGGAGATCTGTCCGAGCGTGGAGTAATTAAAGCTGATGTTGGCATCGATGCCGTGGTCTTTAAGGATGCCGAGAAACATCTGTCGATCCAAGGCTTTCTGGTGAAGCACCTCGATGAATGCTTCTTCTAAATCCTCTCGATCCATGTTTTGAATCGCCAGAGCCGCAGCGTGGATTGTGAATTCCACGTCCATCGGCAGATCTACTGCATCCATGGTTGATCCAAACCTTATAGCTATCCTAACAGCGCTGAACTGATCGTCAATCAAACAGGATAAGGAGTCTCTTCTAACGGCTTGAATCGCTGGTCCACTGTAAAATCTGGGATATCAGGTACGCCTTTAGAAGGTTCTGGGCCCCCGTGCTTGACTACGTACTCTTTTAAGAAGCTTTGCGGGGTCCTGTCGCCAATCGTTTGCATCTTGCCCAAGAAGAATGGAACTTAAGCCGTAAATGCTGCCGAAAACCAAACCAAACGTTAAAATAACCAGCTCCACGTTATGGACAGCATTTTGACCTAAGATATTCTACAGAAGGTGATGCCACAGATGAACAACACAATGGAAGGCGAGTTCCTGAGCGCAGCTGTTTCAGGCGCCAGCAGGACACACCTAATTCGTTTATACAAAAAACAATACGGTTTAACGGATAAAGAAATAGAGCAGTTGATTAAACTGTGTTCATTCCGGGAAAAACCGGATATTATCAATTACGCACGTTTTTACGACGCGGCTATTACCTTGAAGGGAAAGAGGATTTGCTACCCTTTTACACAGGTCTATACTTACAATAATCTCGTAACAGAAGAAGAATGTGGTCGGTTAATTGAAAAAATTGAACAGAATCTCAACCCTTCAACTGTAGCAAATAAAGATGATGAAGATTTTATATCTCCCTACAGGACAAGCAAAAGCGCTAATTTAAATTATTTCCACGATGATTTATATCTTGCCGTAGACAAGAGAATAACAGACATTATGGGACTGTACCCGTTTCTAGGGGAATCAATGCAGTGCCAGAAGTATGAAGTTGGACAGTACTATAAAGAACATCATGACTTCTTCACTCCCTTTACTAAGGAGTATGAGACGTACTGCACTTGGATGGGGCAGAGAACGTGGACTGCTATGGTTTACCTAAATGATGTAGAAGAAGGTGGTGAAACATGGTTCAAGCACCTAAAATTACGAGTGAGACCAAAAAGAGGGATGTTAATCGCGTGGAATAACCTTTATCGAAATGGGTTACCTAACTTCAAAACATTACATGAGGCGCTCCCTCCAGTAAGCGGCGAAAAATATGTAATTACTAAATGGTTCAGGAGCTGGAGTTTAATTTAGTTGGCGGCAATACTAAACTTAACGACAGCTCTTACTCCCCCTGTTTCTTTAAAAAAATTCCCCCGAAGATGGCCAACAGGCGCCCCTTCTACGTAATAAATGTACGTTCCATCTTTGGTAATCGTGTTCGAAATTAAAGGTCCAAAATTTGTGCCATCTACGCTCCCGTCTAAGCGAACCACTACGCTTTCGTCAATATCGTAGACAGTAACCGAAAGAGTGTAGTTCCTTGTGGTTAGATAATTAGACACATAAACATCAACTACATCCGTAGTGGCAGGGAACTCCAATTCTGGAAAATCAAAAAAAGCAGTTTGTTGCTTGCTTTCGAAGAAGGTCATAGTGAAGTTATCAATGTATTAAATACGATTATGCCCAAGCACCGATTGAGGTGTCAGCGCCAGAGGCTCCAACTGGATATATTTTGATGTAGCTTCCAGTTTCTGTTGAATACTGTATCCCAGTGCTGGCAGAAAGAGTGTACTGAGGGATAAAAGTGCCACTTGCGTTGACGCTAAAAGATCCTCTAATTTGCACAGAAATGCTATAGGTTGCGATTGTAATACCAGTAGCTAGGTTTATATTGGTAGCCACTGTTCTGAAGCCCAAAACTGGCGTGCTCGCCGTCGCGGTGCTTGTATTAACAGCAGCCACAACATACTGGTAGGCGATGTTGTTAAACGTGGCTGTCCCTCCAAATGAAATGCCAAAGCTATGAGAAGTAGTACCAGAACCCCTGGAAAATCTATATACAGCTTCAAACAAATACACCGTAGATCCGGCTACGGTGACGCTTTCCCCAAAAACGCTTTGGGCCGATGTGCCAGTGCCACCGGGCAATGCACTATTTAGCCTGTAAATCAGGACGGAAGGAGAAAGCCCTCGGCCAGCTGTGGCACTCGGCGTTGTGTAGACGACGTTGCCGTCGTATTCGACTGCGCCAGCCGTTGCTGTCGTCAGGTTGGTGCCTGACTGCATGGTGAGCGGTGACAGCGAAGTGGTGCCAGCCGCAAGCGTCAGGTTGCTTGTCAGCGTACCTCCGGTAAAGCCGCCACTAGGTGGGGCCGCCCAAGTGCCGTCTGCTCTTAAGAAATTGGTGGTGCCACCGCCTGAAGAAGGGGTTAAACCGGCTAGGGTGTCAGTGAACAAGGGCAAAGTGACATCAGTGCCGGTGCTCGACTCAAGAAGCCTACTGCTGGCTGTGTACGACAGATCGGTGCCGGCTTGGGTGTTACTGAGCGTTCCCCCACTTAACGACAACCCGGTACCAACACTAATTTCCTCCGCGACACCTGTTCCTGCGGTTGTTCGACCGAGAAGCCGGTTTGTCGCCATGGAAGTGGAAATGGTCGGCGTAGTTCCTCCACTGCTTGTAATTGGACCAGTAGCCGAAACTGTTGTTACAGGTGCAGTTCCGTTAGAAGCTGAAGTGACCCGTCCTTTGGCATCAACAGTAATGCTGGCGTATGTATAAGAATCTGCTGTTACACCAGTATTTGAAAGCGTAGCTGCAAACGAGCCAGTACCCGAACCGGTGACATCTCCAGTTAAGGTAATAGTCTGATCGCCTGTATTTGTTCCGCTACTAGTACCAGAAAAAGTACCATTCTGCGTCGCAAGAGTTCCGAGGCCTAGAGTAGTTCGCTGAGCTGCTGCATCTACGTCATCTAATAAGGCACGTCCAGCTGATGTGCAAGTAATCTCCTCGATAACACCGGCGCCTGAGCTACTGCGGCCTAATAATTTATCGGTTGCAGATACGTCTTGAATCTTGCCATAGGTGACTGTACTGTTGTCGATTGTCCAAGTAGCACCTGACGAAGAAACAGTAATATCACCTTTGTCACCATCAGTTAATCCAACAACATTAGAAGATAGTGTTCCACCAGAGAGACTTAAACCTGTACCGACACTGATCTCCTCCGCAACGCCTGTTCCTGCAGTAGACCGACCGAGGAGCCGGTTGGTCGTCATCGACGTAGAAATTGTTGGGGTAGTTCCTCCACTACTGGTAATTGGACCAGTAGCAGACACTGTTGTTACAGGTGCAGTTCCATTAGAAGCTGAAGTGATTCGTCCTTTAGCATCAACAGTAATGCTGGCGTATGTATAAGAATCTGCTGTTACACCAGTATTTGAAAGCGTAGTTGCAAATGAACCAGTACCTGAGCCAGTAACGTCACCGGTCAATGTAATAGTCTGGTCACCTGTATTTGTTCCACTGCTCGTGCCAGAAAAAGTACCATTCTGCGTCGCAAGAGTTCCGAGGCCTAGAGTAGTTCGCTGAGCTGCTGCATCTACGTCATCTAATAAGGCACGTCCAGCTGATGTGCAAGTAATCTCCTCGATAACACCGGCGCCTGAGCTACTGCGACCTAATAGTTTATCGGTTGCGGATACGTCCTGAATTTTGGCGTAGCTAATTGCACTATTATCTACCGACCATGTGGCCCCTGATGCGGAAACAGTAATATCGCCTTTGTCTCCGTCAGTTAATCCAACAACATTAGAAGATAGTGTTCCACCAGAGAGACTTAAACCTGTACCAACACTGATCTCCTCCGCGACGCCCGTTCCTGCAGTAGACCGACCGAGGAGCCGGTTGGTCGACATGGAGGTAGAAATAGTCGGCGTTGTGCCCCCACTGCTTGTGATCGGGCCAGTAGCGGCTACTGAAGTAACAGGAGAAGTACCGCTTGAGGCAGAGGTAATCCTGCCTTTAGCGTCGACTGTTACAGTCGCATACGTATAAGAATTTGCGGTGACACCTGTATTTGAAAGCGTAGCTGCAAATGAACCAGTGCCTGAACCGGTTACATCTCCAGTTAAGGTAATAGTCTGATCGCCTGTATTTGTTCCGCTACTAGTACCAGAAAAAGTACCATTCTGCGTCGCAAGCGTTCCGAGGCCTAGAGTAGTTCGCTGAGCTGCTGCATCTACGTCATCTAATAGGGCACGTCCAGCTGATGTACAAGTAATTTCCTCGATAATACCAGCGCCTGAGCTACTGCGACCTAATAGTTTATCGGTTGCGGATACATTTTGAATTTTGGCATAAGTAACAGCGCCATTATCGATCAGCCAACTAGTACCGCTTCCTGAGACGGTAATATCGCCTTTATCTCCATCAGTGACGCCAGGGGTTCCCGGAGGTCCCTGCGGGCCGGCCGTTTTTACCTTGACAATTTTGCTATTGACCGCATTGACAACGGTTTTATTGGAGTTCGTGGTAATAATAATGCGGGTCATGACGTATATCCCTCAGATACGTAAAATGTCCCCTGAATATAGTAATCTTTAATCCCACCAGGACTTGTCAATAGGACATCGTAGTAACACTTATCAACGGTCAACGTAGCCGTTTGCGTATCTGTCAAACTCAACTTAACTTGCCCTTTCGGCCTGTTTACATAAGTGACCGTAAAATCTAGATACTTAACTGTTCTATCGACATTCCAGAGCTGAGAAGCAACTGTCCAACCAGTTAAATCAATCGGATTCTCATCGTCATCTTCAAACTGCAAATCCATGTCGTAAACAGCACGACGTTGTAGTTCGTCATCATAACGCGCTGGACGTACCGACATTTTTTAACCGTTGCAATCTAGTAACGATTTTAACAGCCATTGGAATTTTTTATGTGCCCGACCTCTTTCTACACCTAAATCGAGGGTAAGTTGATCACCCATCATCTCTGATTTTGCGGCTAAATCCTCAAAGCGCATGGCCAACGAATTATGATTGGCCGCCAATTGAGCGATAATCCCCTCTTGGTTGAAACAATCCTCTAAAGGGATAGAAGGCAGCGTTGAATAAGTAAGGTCTTCAACTGTTTTAGGAGTGGCAATATTTAACGAACGGATATGCTCAGCAATTGTGTCGATCCCTGCCTGCATTTCTTCATAAATCGCCTCAGTCAACTTGTGAACTTGATAAAACTTGCCTCCCATTAAGCCCCAGTGAACCAGTAGGGTCTGCTGGTACAGGTGCATGGAGTCCCGCAAGCACTGCACTAAATGGCAATAACAAGATGATTTGGCTTCTTCTTCCTTAATCTTTGCCACTTTAATTACCATTTTACGCGATCAGCCCAGTAGGCTGCAGATCCTTTGCCCTTGGCAATATTCTTGGCGTGCCTCGCTTTGAAGCTGGCACGCTTTTGTTTCATTCTAGCTGACTCACCTTCCTTCGGCTTCCCGGCTGTTTCGGCTCCTTGTTCACCAAATCGGATTATCTTTTCACCGCCAGGCACATCATCTCCGCACGCTTTTACAACGTGAGATTTGGTTGGATGATCTGGAGTACGTACCGGCTTGTTACACTGTAATCGATCTTTTGCTAGCCGCTTAGCTTTAGCTCGATCTGCCATCTTTACACCACGATTTGACCAGCAGCTGCCTTTGTCTTGATGTCATCGGCAATAGCACCATGCGCCAGCTGCTCAAAACCGGAAGGGATCCGCTCTTTACCAAGCTTTACAATCATATCTTCGACCTTCCCCTCTAGAAACTGTTTTGCGTTAGGTCGCGACCCAGCCGATGTAGTAATCATTGGATATGTACGGGACCGCAGAGTCCGCCGAAGTTAATTTAATTGAGCAGGGTCTCTGCTCCATCCACTTATTTAGTTTATCAAGCCTCTGCTCGCAGTAATTTGGATTACCATCTGTATAAAAAACAGATAAAGGTAAAGAACCCTTGTTTCTGTTGCAACGACAGCAACAGCAAACCATATTATTTTTTACGTTTTGACCACCTTTGTGTTTGGGCACGACGTGATCGATTGTCGCCGTGTCCTCTGTTAACTGCTGATCACAATAAGCACATTTCCATCCCCACTCTTCAAAAATGTGTTGACGGAACTGACGGCGGGCCAGTTTTGGGGTCAGCGCGACTAGATTGACCAAAAGGTCATCTGCACAAAGGTACATGGTTTGTCATGCATCCATAACAAAACTGTAGGGTGCACACATCTCTCCAATCCGCTAATATTCGAGCGCTAGCCACCATGCCGGAACGGTCTACGGATCGCACTTAAAATGCGTCGGGAGTTTCTCCCTTGTGGGTTCGAATCCCACTGGTGGTATCTAAATTCACATAGTTTAAATTTCCGCAGACTTAGTTCTGTGCGTGAGCGTCGAAAAGACTCGAGCAGCCAATAAACGAGCACGTGAAGCTAGACGCCAGTGGTATCAAGCCTTGATGGAAGGGCGTCAATGTGAACTTTGTGGTGAAGATGACCCAGTCACACTGGATTGGCATCACCGTGATCCGACTCAGAAGGAGTACTCAGTTGCCAAAATGTGGAAGGATCGAGGAAGGCAGTCGATATTAGACGAAATCGCCAAATGTCAGTGCCTGTGCTCCAACTGTCACAGGAAGGTGCACAGAGACCTGCGGCTTCAGTCCGTCAAACCGATGTGATGTAGAAAAACATCCTCTTCCTCATCAGCTGGGTCGTAATCCGCGTCCTCGAGAAGACGGAGGACAAAGTAACGAATGCGGTCGGTAACCCACCGAAGATCTTCTTCTGAAACGTCACAGACAATGGCGTCTAGACGAAGCTCTCGAGATGGTTCACGAATGTGATCTGCCAATAACTCAAGAGCTCGGTAGCGTCCTCGGTTTAGTTCCCCTAGCATTTCATCCCATCGCTGCAGCAAGTTTATTTTCATCCTCAGCATCTTTCAATTTTTCTTTGAGGATGCTGAGGATTTCAAGGGCTCCTTGAACTTTCAAGAAACCTTCCTTGGTTGCGATCAATGAGGATTCAGCGGCACGAATGTCTTTGGCTAGGCTGTCTAATTGTGCTCGAAGGCTGATTTCTAGTTCGTTGATTAAGTCCAACATGGTCATCGAAATGCATTAAGAGTCTAACTGATTACTTTTTGAGGAATTTAAATCCGACCCAACACCACCCACTGGCTCCGCCGCCAGGGCAAAATCGCCCCTCAAAATTCTTGTAAGAATACCGGATATTGCGTCCAACAGTAGGGCCTGTCTTTTCCCAACCACCGTTCACCATATCCAGCTCCCCGTAAGGGTCCTGAACTAACCAACTTTTTTTATCATATCCAGTAATAACAACGAAGTGCCCGCCGCCAGTAGGACGAGCAGCAGTTCCATGATGAAGAATACCGGCAGCAACAGGGAGTCCTTTGTCAATCTGCGCTTTAACAATGTCAGCGTCTGCAGTTGTAATAAAATTAGCACCAACTCCTAATTCAGCAAGAGCCCGGAAGTGTGGCTCTCTGTGGGTGGTATCCCCATATTTGTTGACGATCCTCAGGTAATCTAGATCGTCGTTGATGCCTGGGGTATCGATGTACTTCAGACACATGGCAATGCTGCTGGTCTGGCACTGACGCCAGCCCTCTGGGCCGTTGTCGCGTTGGTAGAAGTAAGGGAAATTACGAAGGTAGCGCAGATCCCCGTCGACGGCATACGGGTGCATCGAGTTATCTGTGATGAGCCCCTTCCAATGCTTGTCGAACACCCACCAGTTACCGAGACCGAACCCAAACTCAAGGAGGGTATGTCCATCCTTACGGTCTAGGACATGGCAGTTGCGGTATGTGCGGACACCAGAAACGTTGGCCTTCTCGTCGTTCGGTAGTTCATAAGACGGGATCGGTTTCTTCTTGAGCCAGGTCTGCTGAATAGATGTAATTTCAATCAAACCAGTCTTCGGTCGCGGTGGTTCTTTACAGAATAATTCAACTTCGGCGGAGCGACGGCGTTTTAAACCTTCCAGAGGTTTGCCGTTCGCTTTGTCCCAGCGGGGGAGTTCCGCTTTAGCGACAGTGCAGGGATCTTCACCAGAATTGAGACGGCGTATAAGGGTAGATGAGGTAAACGCACTTACGCCAACGTTAAAGGCAAACGCGACCAAAGCGTCGAATTGATTCTGCTCGAGCTTGATGGTAACATTCTTATTGATCGTGTCTTCAAAGCGGATTAGATCCTGTTTAAGTAGGTATTCGGCTCTCGATGCCTTAACCTCCATACCTTCTTTTACATCTGGCCCGGTGTGTCCGTAGCCTATTGTCCACACGCCAGCGGGACATAAATAGCTTTTAGTGCGGAAACCTTCGAATTGTTTAATTAAATCGACGCCAACCTGAGATGTCTTCATGGAAGTTTTGTAGTTACTTCCAGTTTACATATCAAATTTATTCAGCGTTACGAGATAAGCTAATCAACGTTGTAAGTACTCCCATCATTACGGTAATGGTACGAGAGTCGACATCGACGCATCCCATAGGCGCAGGATCAATCTTTTCACTTTGATCTGTACCTACATATTTGGCATACCAAGGCCAGACGGTAGGAAGAACATAGAACCGGCAAGAACCCCACTGAAGTACAGATACAACAAGAATGGCTGTAGAACAACCAACAATAGAGCGCCACAGCCAGTTAGTCATTGTACTTTATTGAAGAAGACCAAACAGTTCCTTCAGTTCCGCCACGGTCAACCCAGCGGCGTTCAACTTCTGTTCAGTGGTAAGCACTGGGGCGGGTTCGGGTTCAGGGGCAGGCTCAGGCGTGTTGCCTTCAGCGAGCCAAGCGAGATACGCCTGGTAATCGGTGTTGGCAGGGTCTCGGGGGATAAAGGCGTTATCAGAAAGGCGAAGGATGGTGTCGCTGGTGGTGAGTTGGTAGGTCATTGGTTACAGCTCAATGGAGGCAGCCCAAGTTACGGTTGTGTAAAAGTAGCTTCCGCTTGTTGGAGGTGACGAAGTTCCACCAACACTGGGTCCAAACCCTTGCAAGCTATTATATTGATTTCCAAGGTTCCAATTTGTGATATAAGTTCCAGGGGAAAAATTGGTATTGGTGGTTGGAGTCCCAAAACTAATAGTAGGAAATGCGCGCTTACTTGCATTGAAGCCAACGTTCGAGGAAAACCAAATGCCGTTGCCATAAGTAGTTGTATAGCTAAAGCTCAGCACAAGAGAGCCGGTCTCGTAGTACCTCTGACACAACGCCAGCTCCTGCCCGTAGCTCCTGCGTTCAAACGGGGTGGCGACGGTTCCGGCTTCGAGTTGGACGCCCGTGACGCGGAATGTCGAGCCGTTGGTAGAGATCGGATCAACAGCACCAGTGACAGACCACAGTGATGATCCAGACCAAGCGCCTGCTGTGCCTTTGAATGAGCTACCAACGCCAAGTGAAAAAGCCAGGTTGATACCAACGCCGGTATCAGTCAACCAAGTACCACTTGTGTCCCCGGTGATCGAAACTGTTTTTTGCTCCCAAGTATTTGCGGCGCTGATTGAATAACTGAATGGGTAGCTGCGATCCCCAGCAGAGTTTCTGACGACACCTCCAAAGGTTCCGGTAAGCGAGGAGAATACCCAAAACGAAAGCGTAACCGCTTTTGCACTAGCAGTACCCCAGGCAAGATCGGAAACGTTATTACCTTCAATACGCTGAGCAATGATGTATCGCTGAGATGCACCAATCGAAGCGTCTGCAGTGGTAACTGTCGCCAGCAATGAGTTGGTAAAACCAGCCGGTGCGCTAGTGCTTGAGGCAAGCGTAAAAACACCATCAGTAGCTTCTCCGGTACCGAGCCAGCGATCTACTGAGTAGAAATTGGTCGATCCGTCATTAACTGTTTGAGTTGCGTTTCTCTGATTGATCCGCATATCACCGTTGATGATGCGGTTGCGGGCGCCACTCAGTGGTCCGCCGTTAAGGCTATTTACTTGTGCATCTCCCGCCACATGTAACAAAGTAGCTGGGCTCGAAGTTCCAATGCCCACTCGATTATTAATTGCATCAACATAAACAGTGTTACTGTCAATATTGATTGATCCACTAGAATCAACAGTTGCTCGGGAAACACCAGCCGTAACAATACCAAGCTGATTCGACGCTGGGTTATAAATACCTGTATCCAAATCTGTATCGAACGTAATGCTAGGCGTAGAAGCAGAACCGCTAGGGAAATTAGCGCCAACGTTAATGTAATCAGCACCGGCGAGTATTACGCCGAAGAAGTCCTCTCCTGTGTTAGGCGCAGAACTAAAAACAATACTGCCGCCACTCAAACGAAAACCTTCTGCGCCAGTATCATCAGGACGTTGTACAACGCCGCCGACTGAGATCATGCATTGATTAGAACTCAGCGGCGCAGGAACTGGGGCAACACCCCCAACAGTCAGCGCAAATGAAGTGGTTACACCATTAAAAGAACCACTGATGTCATCGATGTTGGTGTAGCTTGGGTATGCAACCTGAAGGCTCTGCCCGATATACACAGCGTGTTTTTCCGTTTAGTCTTATTCTACTTTAAATTAGACCAAACAACTCCTTCAGCTCCGCCACGGTCAACCCAGCCGCTTCTAGCTTCTGTTCAGTGGTGAGCACTGGGGCGGGTTCAGGTTCTGGTGCAGGCAAGGGGGTGTTGCCTTCATCGAGCCAAGCAAGGTACGCCTGGTAGTCGGTGTTGGCGGGGTCAGGGGGGATGAAGGCGTTATCAGAAAGGCGAAGGATGATGTCGCCTGTGGTGAGTTGGTAGGTCATGGGTTACAGCTCGGCGTTAAACGTCATCGTCGCTGTTGCGCTTGCCGTGCGAAGTATGCACCCAGCGTTGGCGGTAGTGCCTGAGCAACTTAAGTTCACGGCAACAGCAGTGGGGCTGGCCAAATCTAAAACTATAGCTGTGCCGGAACGACCAGATGATCCAGAATCCATAATTGCAAACGTGTTTGCTGCAGTGCTAGAAAAAGTTGGCGTAGCCCGCATTGCTACAGGCAGCGCGGCTGAAGTTTTTCCAATGGTAGCAGTTTCGTATCCGCTGCCAAAGGGAGCGTTATCACTATTACCAAAAACCCAGCAATACCTCTGACACAACGCCAGCTCCTGCCCGTAGCTCCTACGTTCAAACGGGGTGGCGACGGTTCCTGGTTCGAGCTGGACGCCCGTGATCTCAAAGAAATCGTTGGCTCCTGCAGTACCGGTTAGACTACCTTGGAAAATGACGCCAAGTTGCGTAGCGGATGCGCCGACAGACCCGGTAAGCGTGAACTTCTGCCAAGAAGTCGTCAACGTAGCACCACTATTGATGATTGCAGTCTGTCCTGTCCAAGATCCACTCATAAAAGAACTTGCAGACTGGTCTGTTCCGGTTCCCGTGTAAACGGCGGCAGTCAGCCCACTGCCGGTTGCTGAATAGTTTGCACCAGCCCTAGCCCAAAACGAAAGTGTTACCGAGCCGCCAGCCAAATCGGTGCAGTTAAGCGTTTCTAAAATCTGAATGACAGACAAGTTACCAGTCGCAGTTTGGCCACTTGTTCTCTGAGCACGAGCGCAGTTGGTAAAACCAGCCAACCCTCCAGTGGACTGCTGGCTCAGTGTTCCTGTGACGCTAGTGCTGTAAAGCCCTGCAAAGCGATCCAGAAAGTACGTAGGTGTCGTCCCCAGTGCAACAGAAGTCCCGCGCTGTGCAATCCGCATATCACCGTTGATGATGCGGTTCCTAGCGCCACTCAGTGGTCCGCCGTTTAATGCAGAGATCTGTACGTTGCTAATTGTGCCAAGATCACCATCAATCCGGAACAGATTAACTTCAGTTAAAGCCATTATCCAATCCTCCTTACGGGGTCTGCTCAAGATAGCTGACTGTTAAATCAACAGCAGACGCTGTTCCACACCTAGCTTGTAGCTTATCGGCAGATTCAAGAATGACTTTGTTGCCATTGATGATCTCAAGTGTAGAGCCCGAAGGAACAGGTGCATTGCGGATTAGATAAACATCATCACCAGTAGATTTGTCAATGTAAATATCAACATTAGCACTCGTACCAGTCTTGTTAGATGCCAGTACACTCAAGATAATCAGTGTTGCTGTACCACCGGCAGTGACAACCGTTGCGCTTGGATCCGTAATGACAGCAGTTACAAGGCTGGCCTTAGTGTCGTTTTTGAAAGTATTTGCCATATCAGCTTAGAGCAACAATAAGGGCCAGAGTGTCACTGGAGTTAAGCGAACCTGTAACGGTCAAGCTACCCGAAATGGTTGTGTTCCCTGGGATTGTGACCGAACCTGCTGAATCTATTGTAAGTCTAGTAACACCACCAGTTACCAAGGCGACTTGATCAGGTCCAGGGCTGTACAAACCTGTATTAGGATCACCTGCAAACTTTAACGCACAACTACTTAGAGAACCTAATGAAAAGGAAGAATTCGTGCCATCTTCTCTGAGAAGTGGGAATCCACCCGCCTGAAATGCGTCGTGAACAACACAAGTTTTTTTAGTGCTGTCAACAGTTACTTCGCCATCGGCGCCAATAAAAGTCGCAGTCTGTCCTGTTGTCCCGCGCCTAAACTGTACCTGTGTGGCCATAGTTCCTTTAACTGCTAATTTATTCTACTCAATGTAACCAAGAGCATGTACAAGCATAGCCTCTGCTTACCGAACGCCTCCTCAGTGATCGATTTACCAAGATACACAACTAATCAGCGGCGTTGAGATGTTTCTTCATCTTAAAATAATAAAAAACATATCTGCCTTGTGACGCCAGAATTGATTGTAGCTGTTCTTTCTGGCAGCGCCGGTGCATTTGCTGGTTTGTCAAGAGCACTTACGAATTTTAATCGTAAACTTGAACGCCGTTTCGAAGCAATTGAAAAAGATTTAGACAACTTCCAAGACCGTGTTATTCATGATTACGTCTTGAAAGAGGACTTTCTTAGGGAAATGCAGGCAGTGCATACCAAACTAGATCGCATCTTGGATCACATCTTGAATCATCCTAGAGGTTAAATAGCGACCCAAGAAGCAGTAGCAGCGTTATACATGAATAATCCGGGTATCAGCTTATCGTAATGAAGCTGCCCATCTACAGGATTGACTGGTTTGCCGTTACTATTTGACACTACAGCTTTAGGTGTCTGCCAACTGGTACCGTCAAATAACTTGTAAATATACGTACTAGATGTATCGAGCCAAGACTCTCCACGACTATTCAACGTGAAGCCAGCTGCAGGGGTATTGGGTGCCGTAGTGCCGATAAAAGTTGGACCTACTTTAATGAGGCCCGTGGAAGGTGAAACAGTACTATCTGCAAAATACAGCCCAGGATCGCCTGGATTGTTGTTGATGGCGAGCTCAGCGGTTCCCAAGCGAATTGGAAATGGCCTATCGTGCAATACGCTGGAACGACGGGATAAGATTTGAACAGCCATGGCTACGAATTAATGTATAAACCACCGTCTACAACGGTGTCCTGTGCTGTAAGGGGAGAATACGTTTCACAGTCTATCGTGCTTGTTGCTGATGCCGGCTCAACAGGATTGCCATTAAGATAAGTACCCCCAAAAATTAAACCAAATTCAAAATCAGGAACGTAATTGACCAACGGCTCGTCCAACATCCCAAACTTTGTGTCTTGGATCAAAGTAGGCTGAATGTTCAACAGCTTACTCATCATCGAAATCATTCGATTTGTCGCATTAAGTTCAGTCCCGTTGCGATCTAGCTCGCCTGCCGCATTCCTGCGAATATTATCGGTCATCATCATAGTGAGGAGTTGCGGATCGTAATCCGCGACTTGCTCCGGCTGGTTCCGGGAACCTGTAATGGACTTACCACCGGTCCACTTCATACCCATCTCCATCATTCCAAGGCGTTCTGCCGCTTGATATACACGTTCGTTTTCTTTTCTAAAGTTCTCGTAAAATTTATCTAAAGCGTTACCAATCGGCTTATCACTCGGTTCTAGAATCCAAGATCCAACAAAATCATGTTCACGCAAATTACTAACGGTAACGTAACCACCTGTTGATTCACTAAACGGATATACAACAGTAAACGTATTTCTATCGGGAACACTAGTTATCGTATATTGTCCTGAAATGGCATCCCCACTGGTAAAATCTAATTGAATACGAGTGTTAGCAAGAAGGCCATGATCCGGAGCTGTAACCGTGATGCTTGGTCCAGACTGACTATAAGTGGCAGCTAAAGCAATTGGCTCATTACCTTCATCATGAAGGATTGAGAACATAGCCGCATAAATATGTTTACACCAACGAATTTGGTGATAAAACAAATTAGGGTATGAAAAATCCGTCTTATCTTGATAATCCGGAAGCTGATAAAAATTGCCGGTAACTGTATAGCCCAGATCGGAGAATAGGCCAGGGCTGTCTCGAATCTCATCAATCGTATTGTCAGCATTCTGAGTTTCTCCGGGCTTCGTAGATGTTATTGCTGTTACAGGAAAACGTTTCGATGTTTTATCGCTGTATAAATCATAACTGTCCCGGCGCATGAAGTCCGAGCAAGAACACTGCCACCGTAAATCCGTAGTCAAAAATCTTCCCACCGCAAAACCACGAGATGCGGGAACATCTGTGACATATCTAGTATTTACAAGGCGTGTGCCATAGCTATCACCACGTTGGAATATGATTTCGTTCGTAGAAGTATCTACACCTGTAACGGTATAACCAACGTAATCGTCGTACCTAAAACCAGGGATTAATCTGTTAACGATCAAGTTACCACTTGTTGAACCACTATCGATCGTCGTAAAAGTTAACTGTGTGGGACTAGTGACAGTTATATCATATTGCCCGGATGAAACTAGTCCAGAGGTTACAGCAACGAAGATTCTATTCCCCGTAGCGAGCCCGTGAGCAGCAGTACAGTTAACCGTAACCGTAGAACCAGTTCTGGAATACGTACTGAAAATCCCAGGGTCGCGCTCAACTATGCGGTCTACCAACCGCTCACCGGCAAAGAAACGGACTGGCGTTGGTATTGAGCGTAGACGCACACGAGTAGTAGTCCAACGCGTATCAGCAAATGTAGTAGAAAGATAATAAATTACATTTCCACTTGTCGTGAAAGGGTTAGTCGCTGTGACAGTAAACGTATTTTGAGTTACGCTAATAATAGTCAACGTTTCATCAACGGCTGCTCCAGTCTGATAATCAAGATAAACGCTTTCTCCAACAAATAGCCCGTGATTGCTTTTGGTAATAGTTACAGTTGTACCTGACTGCGAATAAGGGGCGGTTACAGAAGGGCCTAGATAACGTACAGCAAGAATTGGAAGACCAAAGTTGTAGAAGTTGAAACCATTGGCATCACGCATGCCAACAATTTGCTCCTTAATCTCTCTATCTGTACTTGGAAACGTAAAAACACGCGCCGGGATAAAAACACCTGGGAATTGCTGGAATGTGCAATACATTCTGAAATCCCCTCGCGAACGCCGCTCATTTGCAAATGAACCGAGTACACTTTGTGTGATGGTGTATAACTCATAACCGCGTCTCCATCTAGTCCAAAGGGAGTCATAATCGTAAAAACGAATACGACTCATTAATTTTGGATTCTGCGGAAGAAATTGAAACTTCTGTGTTTCCTTCGCGTAATCTGGCACAGCTTTAAATGGGTTTTCTTCCGGGAATTTTCCGAAATTAGCCCCATTAAAACTTTTCTTTGATGGAGGATTAAAGCCGCCAGCACTAAAAGGCATGGCTCTCGATCAATAGTAGCCGCCCTGGACGCCTACGTAAAAACCATTCGTCAATGACGTAGAACCTGAAACGGCAGCATATAACGCTTGGCCACGTTGCAGCATCAGACCGCGCATTTTAGGTGATGTGGTGCTGTTAGTGCTCGCAAAATTAGCACCAGCCTGCACGACGGGGTGATTGATCAGCGGAAGAACGTTATTGAGCGTCAGACTATAGAACTGATTCTCGTAAGTTGCTGGAACACTGGCAACAAACAGAGGAAAAAATTGATTAGTGTTTGTGATCGTGCCAGTGCTGATAAGATAGAAACACACATCGATCGGTAAACGACAGCTTACGTTACCAGTGATCGGGCCAGACACGCTGGGAATCGTTCCCGTGAAAGTCGTTGGGGTGACTGCGGTAATAGTTACGGCCTGATCAATAGGAACTGAACCAGAGCTGTACGATGTGAAATCGAGATAAACTTTCTGCCCGACCTGAACGTTATGTCCCCCAGAAATCGTGACGACGACATCAGTGCCATTTGCGGAGTACGTGCCACTGGTAGCAGCCGCTGCGTCGATAAATTCCGTATTACGCTTCGAGTATTGCAACCAAATCTCATCGATGTAAGCACCGCTGATTGACGTATCAGTCAATGCCGAATCAACATCAAAGACTTTAGTTGCGTTACCAACGGCAGTTGGTACCAGGCTGGTTGAGAACGCTTGGCCAGAAGCAACAGTCACCAGGGTGGATGACGTTGCCGGCCTGTCAACCATTGCCGGCTGCTTGTTACTTGAGGAGGAGGACAATTCTTTTACCTAGACGCAGTTGAATTTATTGTAGCGCAGCTGCCTTTTTAGCTGCTTTTTGTTTTTTCTTATCTAACAACCAAAGCCGGAAATACTGTATCTCTGCAGGAGAATAGAGCTCAGGACGCTTTAGTGCTTCCTTTACCAGCTTTTTCTTCTTCGTCATCGCGCTTCCCTCGCTTACTTTTCTCTAGTCTAACGCGGGCTTTCTTCACAGCAACACGACGACGCTCTTTGTCGCTACCTTCTTTTTCGTCGGAGTCATTTACTTCCTCGTTCTTCTTTTTGAAGTGAGCAAGTAGCTCGGGAGGCATAGCTTTTTTCTTGGTCATGTCAGGTTCCGCTGATATCTAAATTGCGGAGTTCGGCACCACCAATATAAGGAGGTGGTAGCGTAGGCGGTTGTCCAGTGCCTGATACTAAGTCTATCCCTAGTGCACTTCCAGCCTTACGGCGCGGTTCCCGACTCTGCGCAAATTTATCACTGCCAGAATAGCTCGGGCGATCCGCAGGCTCTTTGTCGTAATTCAGTCCATAGTAATAGCCAAGCTTCGTTGTCGGCTTAACCACGTTGTTTCCTCCTGGAGGCTAAATCCACTGCTCGACGTGCCTTACGAGCACGCTCTGTATTAGGAACAAACTGTTTTCCTTTACGCGATTCCCGCTGTTTTTTCTCGTCTGTGCGTTCACGCTCCTCAGGGGATAACTGCGCCCAGGCCTCCCGTGGTAAATACCGCTCAGTACTCTTCTTGCCTGGCTCAATAGCTTTATCGGCCATCATTCCTCTTTGATCGGACCACCATAAAGCCAAGCATCACAGGTGCGGGCACTGGCACACTTAAATTTAAACAACTGACAATAACCGAGATCAGCACGCTCCAAAACATCCATCGGATTTGCGGCTTGCTTCTCGTTGATTCCTTCTAGGATGCACTCCAAGATTTTATTCGATTGATCAAAAGCGGCACAATTACCACACCGTGCTGTTTGTACAGTTTCTACATCTGAATTCCAAAGCTCTGCTTTTCTTTCCCAAAATCCTGGATCGGGATAATCAGGATTCAGTGGGCCGTACGCGAAATGATCAATGGTCCAGTTACGATTCTTGGCATTCTCTTCAACATCAAGCGTCGCTTTAGGGCAGGAGGGACCAACCGCTGTAACAGTCTTATTGAGAAGAATCGATGCCTTGGGATTTATCACTATGCAGCCGCAACATGAAAGGTAACCGTAGCAGCAGTGCCACCAGCTTCAGAGACAAATACTGGGCGAATGAATTTTACAGGGCGTCCGGAAACACTGAGGCTATAGGTACCATTGGCGGTGTATTGCGTACTGGCAATAATAGGCGCGAAGTTAGTACCATCAATGCTGCCCTCAAGAGAGACGTTAACACTCGTGTTAATCGAAGCAACGATAGTAATGAGGGTGTAGTTAGAAGTAGAAAAAAGATTATTCTCTGCAACTTGAATTGTGTTTCCGTTGCCGGGAGCGGTCAGCGCTGTCCCAACGTTAAAAATTGTATCTGAAAAAGTAGTGTTAACGGACATTTTGTTTTGTGCTCTGTAGTAAATTCTAGTCCTACTTGTTCTTCTTCTCGTATTCTTCTTTGGTCATCCACTCTTGTTCACCCCAGCGCTTCAGTGACTCCTGACCTTCGGTTTCTTCACCCCTGTAACCACCACCTCGTTTTTTGTACGCCTGGGCGAGTAGTTGTGCTTTCCTAGCCGAATAAATTAGTTAGCCTTACGGCTACGACCACTCTCCACTCTTGCCACCTTTGGACCCACGCATGATCTGCTGTTTCAGTCGTTCACGAAGATCAGGTTTGGTATAGCGCCCTTTGTTTTCAGCCATAACTACCTCTGGTTTTCAGATAATTTAAAGAGTTTTCCAATGTAATTATGCTATCACCCAATAATCCAATTCCCCGGTTACAGTTTCTGCATAAGAGTCCGCGCACATCTCCAGTTTCATGGTTGTGGTCGACGACTAAACCTTGAGTTGGCTTTGGTGGCGTACAGCAAATTGCACAGGCACCGTTTTGGGCCTCGAGCATAACCTCATACTGATCTTTAGTTATTCCATGTCGGTGATATTTTTTATAGTCCTCGTGACACTTTCTGTCTGATTCAAGTTTTTTGTCCTTGTATTCCGGGTGTAAATCAACCCATTTACCCCATGCGCGGGAAGAGCATTCTTTGCATTTAGACCTTAAGTACCTCTTCCCGTCTTGAACGCGATAAGAGAACTGATCCCACTGAAGAATTCTTTTGCACGCACTACATTCCTTTTTCCCTGAGGTACCGTACAGTTCTACCAGACGGACGTGAACACTGGATTTACAGTTTCTGCAAACGGTATCGCGTCTTACAGCACCGGTCTTAGTTTTACCTTTTGAATGAAAAAGGTCGTAAGGCAGCGCTTTCTTACATTCTTTACAGGTCTTAAGCATGCGCCTTTCGGATTTTTAAAATCCTAGCACAAAAAGCTCAAGTCATTAATTGTTGATTTTGGCCAAATGCCGAAGTTAGAAGTGCAGCAGGATCAATCATTGATTTAATCTGCGGCTGCTGAGAGATTAAAGAATTTTGAATATAAGACGAAAGGAAATCAGCCCCTGGCTCCTCTTCTTTCTTTTTACGTCCACCCATAACGTAAATATAAGTATCTCCGCCTTGAGTAGATGCTTGCGGAGGAGATTGAGCTACGGATTCTGCTGGCTTACCTCCTTTCGTATGGAGAAGACGAATCTCGTAAGGCTTACCCTCAATATCCGTAGTTTTAATCGTACCGTAGCCTTTCCCAGGGGTGAATGTGCCTGGACCTTCCCAAGTCAGTGGAGTCTTAGCGGCGATTGCATAATCTTGCCCCATGTGTTGAGTCGAGGCTCCAGCTGTTGGGGCTGTACGTTTGCCGAAGGGAGAAGTAATTGTGAAGCTTGGCTTCCATTCCTCTCCCTGTTGCTGCCAAAGTGCCTTCTGCTCTTTACCTACCTTCAATCGGGTTAGAAGTGAGCGTATAGTACCTGGATCAATATACTTACCGTCCTTTAGTACACGGACATCCAGGTGCGGTCCTGTGGTGGGGAAAATATCCTCACCAGGGGCAGCAACGTAACCTACGTCCAGCCGTGAAGTCACTACTGTTCTCCTCCAAGGTAGTTAGGAGTTTGGAACATTGCCTGTGTCAAAACAGACACAGGATCGAAGCCAGTGTCAATCTTCTTCGGTGCACGTTCCACTAAAGAAGCTAAATTCTGTAAGCCATCGAATCCTGGCTTGAACTTATCTGTATAACCGCGTAAAAAATCAAGTCCTGGATCTTCACCATAAATGATGTACGTATTTCCTTTCGGACCTGCTGCAACTCGTTCAGGCTTTTGCGTCGGTTGCTGCTGTCCTAGTTGTTGAACCGCTTGTTGAGCTTGAGGAAGAAACTCTTTGTATTTGCCGCTTTTATAGACAGACCAAGCGCCGAGACCTTGGCTACCTAATATGCCCTTAGCGGCACGTACGTTTGTCGCAGGATCAAAAAGCTCTTGTTCGCTTTTTAAACCAAATTGCTTCATCCGCGCTGGACCAAGCCCACCGTACATGTTCACTTGGAATAAACCGTACGATTTATCTAAGCCACGGGGATTAAAAGCTTGTGGACGGCCACCTGATTCCGCCAAAGCAATGGCAGTCATCGTAGGGATCTTTTCTTTATCAAATCCCTGTTGCTGAAGCAGAGATGCGATTTCTTGAGCTTTGAGTTGTGCCACGTTCTTATACCTCGTTACTGCATCAGCGGAAGTTGGTTGCAAACATGAGCCGAGTACCGACAGCAACATCGGCAGGACCAGGAAGCGCTTGAATGAATTCAGAACCTTCCCGGTTGAATCGATACCGAGCTTGCTCGGGATTTCGATAATTGGGGACATAAAGATGTAGGGCTAATCGATCCGTCTCGTATATGTAAATTGCCGTCCATGTTTTCAGCGTGTCCCTAAAATCTGAAGTTGCAATCGTACGGTCAACGTCACCGGCAATACTCTCAATACGACTACGAGGAACAGTATTATTATTCACGCTGCCAGTCATATCGGTGCGTTTTTCAGCTTCGTCGCACCGATTGATCTGTTCGACAATTTTCGAATACCAGAACGAATCTTGGATGTTGTTGACAGCTTCCTCAAGACGCGCCAGGTCACCTGCCGGAATAGACGTGGTGTTATAGCCTAGGTGCCAGCGAACCTTGGATTTGAGGAAATTATCGAGTTGCATTACTCAGAAGAATGCGTTACGGGTACATGAGGCCTAGATGTACCCAGTAACACACTAGCACGCGCAAATTATCACTCGACACGTACTAAGTTGTCCTTAAAAATCTCGTCCCAATCAACACGCTTAATAGACTTCAATTGCTCAAGGCGTTGAAACTTCTCCGTAGGCAAAGAAAGCTGCAGATCCTTGATGTCACGTGCAGTTTTCAGGCCGACTCCAGGGAGGGCATCGGCAATCTGACGTGCGCTGGCAGTATTGATGTTAAGCCGGGTATCAAGGGGAAAGGTCTCCTTCTTTGTTGGCTTAGCGGGATTAACACCTTCCGCCTGCAGTTGAGCCGTCAACCGTTCCTCAGTTTTAATCTGCTCGGTAGTTGCCTCAAGATGCGGAATTAAATCCGCTTCCTCGACGTAAAGGACTTCATCTTGAGAGTCAAGGCACATGACGATTCCGTCACCATGCTTTGACACCATCTCCACTAGACCACCAGTGACACGGTATTGGTACAGCATCTGTGTAATTATTGTCTCTGCTTAGCCTAACAAACTACACCCACAACTTCAAGAAGGCATAAAAAAACGGGCTCCGAAGAGCCCGTCCTTTATTTGTAGCGTTATCAGCTATCAGTACCACCAACCTGAGAAGCGAAATCAATGAACTCATTGATGTCTTCCCAGACCACGGCGGCTGCGGGGCGCAGGTAGTTCACGCGGCAGATGATGTAGCCGGCCTTACCAGCATCCTTATCAGCCTGGCTGATGAACACACCGTCGCCATCCACGGTGGTGGAGGTGACGCCATTCACGTTGAACACCTTGAAGGTGGTGTCAGCAGTGACCTTGTAGAACATGGAGTTCGCTGCATCCTGGTCGTCGATACCAGCAGTGGTAACGGCGGTCCAGAAGGGCAGGTCAGCCACGGTGGTGTCGCTCAAGCCCTGAGCAAACAGCGAGCTGGTTGCAGAGATGATCGAGCTGGCAGCAGCCAGACCATTGGCTTGAGTTGCAGGCACACCGAATGGAGCACCAGCGTTGTTAGGACCGAGCAGCAGACCCTCAGTGCTGGTGCCACCGATATCGGCGGTCACAGGCGAAGCAGGGAAGCCAGCGAGGCCACCAGCAGGGATATCCTGGGCCACAGCGATAGAAGCGCCGTAGACGTATGCAGGACGAGCCGAGCTGGCTTGCACCACGAGGGAAGTGCGGTTATCGCGCACACGATCATCGGTACGACGATCGGGAGAGGGCACGATGATGTCGAAGCTCTTGTAAGAGGCTTTGTCGGCAGAAAGGTTATCAATCTTGACGTAGCCAATCAGCTCGAAAGCTTCCACGCCAGGCCAGCCGTACACACCTTCGGTGTTGTAGGAGGAAAGGCGGTTGATCTGATTACCGGGCTGGAGAATAGCACCGGCTTCTTCTTTGTAAGCAGCCATTAGTTAGTTACCTCCTTTATCACTCTACGATGGTAAAGGCAGTGGTCACGAAGTCCTTGTTCAGGTTCGCGAAGCCAGCGTACAGCTGCCAAATCAGAATGATAAAGCGGCTGAAGTCGTCGTTGTTGTTGATGAGAACTTGAGCGTTCGGGCCACCGATACCCACGCCCACAGCCTGAGGGCCGAAGAACAGACCAGCAGGAGTGGTGCGAGTCGCAGCACCGCCACCACTACCAATATCGACAGAGATGTTCTTGTCGGGGAAGTTGGTGGATTCGAAGAAGCGCACGCCTTCAAACACGAAGCCAGAAGGCATCACAGGCTCGCCAGCGACGAACTGAGCCTGACCGTACTGACCGCCACCATACAGAGCAGCGTTGGGAGCCATCATGCCCATCAGGGGGTTAGGCTGACCCATGCCAGGGTAGCGAGCCACTTCACGGAAGCCCTGGTCAGCACGCAGGTCCTTCATGAAGGAAGGATCGGCGATACAACGGTAGTAACCGTCAGCGAACACAGGAACGTTACGCTTACGCAGTTGCTTGACCACCTCGAGGAGGTCGGTCTTCACGTTGAACTTGAAGCGCTCAGAAGCGTATTCGGTAGCGCTGTAGGAGTTCAGAGTGGTGGTACCGGACTTGGTCTTACCGTTGGGGTAGTAGTAACCACCTTGGGTGTCCGAAGCGGCACCACGAGACTCAGACTTGAACAGCTCGTCCAGGAACACGCGGTCGCGCCAACGACGATAGTCGTCGAGCAGGGTCAGAGAACCGATGGACTGGTGGAACATGTTGAGGTTCCCGGTGTCCAGCAGCAGACGCTGAGCGGTCATCAGAGTCTCACGAGCAATCTTGAAGGTGCTCGGGAGGTTGGCGTTGTTCGGATCTGCAGGACCGGTGTACTCACGGAGAGACACCAGCACCTTGTCCTTCACGATCGACCGGCTGTTAGCGGTACCGATGGTTTGATCCTGGGTACGCTCACGGTTGGTCTTCGTGCCAGGGTTGCCCCAGAAACGATAGCGATCGAGCTGAACGGTTTGACCCGGCTGTTTGGTGAAGTCGTGGACAACTACAGGCTCGCAAGCCATTTCCACGATATAAGCCGGATGGGGGCGGTACAGCTCCGCACCCAACAGCTTGGGAAAGTCGTTATCAATAAACATTGTGGTTCTTCAGCGTAGGTTTAGCTGACACCGGAGATCCAGAAGATCCCTGAATGGTGACAAAAAATCACCCGGAAATCTGGGAACTTCTGTCCCATTGGTAGAATTATAAGATTACTTCATCAACTCGGATTATTAAGTCTACGGCTTAACCATTACCGGGTAGTTGTAACCTGCCAGCATGTTGCCAGGTGTGTATTGCATTGGAGCCATCGAGCCCAACTCACGGTAAGGATTCACCGCAACTGGTTGCATATCAATTTGAGCTGCTTGAATTTCAGGGTCAAGTGCTCCACTGCTGGCTGCCTGTAAAGCTAGAAGAGCTTGTGCATTCTCAGCTTCTGCTTGCTTTTTACGCTTCGCAGATTTTTTAACGGCTTTTTTGGCTTTGGATTTGTCCATCAGTTGCGTCCTTTTTTCTGTGGCATGGGAGGTTGGATGCCCATCGGCAACTGACCGGTAGGAGGCATCATGGGAAGCATTGCGTACTGCTCTTGATTGATCAGCTGATTCTGAATTGATTCAGCAGCCTTCTGGAATTGAGGTGAGAGCAGACCATTACGAGGAAGGGGAGACCCCGGAAGATTCAGTTTTAAATAAGCCGAATCCAAATCCTGAGGCATTCGTGGCTGTGGAGCATTCGGATTGCCAACTGTAGGGCCGCCGTTCAATGCACGAATGGCGGAATACTCGTCCATGTTTCCAGACTGGAGCTGACGAATCATGTCACCAGCGCCAAAAGAAACAAGGCCAGGAGCACCGATTGGTCCGCCTGCAGTACCAATCGCGGCTAAAAATTCATCAGCCCGGTCCCTGGCACTCGCTTTTTTAGACGCCATAGCAATCTCTAATAAAAAAGGGGCAGCTTTACTACCCCTTATTTTACATTCAGTGTATTAACTAAATCACTCCATCACCAGGAGCTTCTGACGGAAGGCATCAGGAGAAGCCATGTTCAGATAGCGCCAGGCGTTGGCGGGATCGCGCTCAGCAACGGAGCCGAAGCTATTCCAGAACTCAGTGGGGTTGCCCTGAGCTTGGGGCTGCGGGGGAACGGGCATCTCGGGGCGCTGAGGAGCCACCGGGCGCTGGAACTGCTGACCCACGGCTTGAGCCTGGGGACGAGCATATCCAATCTCCTCATCAGGGATTGGATAAGGACCGTTCTCGCCGAAGAACTCGCAGGTGTAATCAGCGAGAACGTCAGGATCAGTCAGGATGGTCTCATAAGCTTTGTGCTCATTCGACAGCTCCTGAAGGAGATTGACGGCTTCAATCAGCTGGCTGTTGGTGGTGATCAGCGCATCCTCAAGCTGACAGGCGTAGTTGTTGAGGATGGCGGGAACGTCAGGACCGAAATAGTCAATGACCTCAAGACTTGCTTCGCTTACCCCGTTGGCGCGGAGCTGCTGGGGGCTGATCTCCAGCGAAGTTTGGGAAGAGTCGTTGGAGTATGCCTGGTTGCTGTTGCTCGAAGGCATAGAGGTCAGCATCCCCGCGCTGTTGTACTGGGGAATTTGCTGGGAAGCGTAGTTGACCTGGGCGGCCTGTTGACTCGGCGCTGACTGTTGACCCTGGAACGGGAATTGGACGGGCGAACTCAGGAGCCCTACCACCTTGTTGAACGCCTCCTTGTACGGATTCTCCGCTTGTTGGGGCGCCTGGGGTGCTTGGTACGGCGACACTGTAGGGGCTGAGGGGTAGCCGCTCACCCCCATCTGGGCCTGCATTTGCGGGGCTGGGGCCACCGCTTGCTGGTAAGGTGCCACCCATTGGGAATTGGTTGAAACCGCCGGAGCTTGTGCCGCCGTCTGCGCCACCGGAGCCCCGTAGCTGATCGGCTGGGTCGGGGATACTTGGGGTGCCGATTGGGTCGGCATTGCGGTATCGGCCTGCATAGGTTACCTCTTTTTGTAGGCTTTCGAGTGTTCGGTAAAGGAAGGGAGTGAGATCAAGTCTCGGATCCGCAGCCATCGGTAAATTCGGTTGCTGCGGATGTGGAGTCCGCATTTCTTGATTGACGAGATCAATAAATGCGGAGTAGGCCCTCTGTACTTCCCCTACCATTCGGAATGGGAAACCGGAGAGCATGCCCGCGATTTCGTCATCCGTTTTTGAAGGGAATAAATACTTCAGTGCTTCAATGCTATCAACCCCTAATTCCTGTAGGTTTCGGGTAAAGATAGACTGGTTTAATTTATCCTGTGCAGTATCTTCATACACAGGACCCATCCAGCGCCAGGCGATTGTTCGATCACCGTCTGGAGCAAGTCCAAGAACACCGTCAGGGACTTCTTTTGTTTCAATTGCTTGATCAATCGCCTTTTGTAATTTCTTCTCGTAAGTAGCTTTCTGTTTCTCGTACTTCTGTTGAGCCGCTTCATCCTGTGGGTCTTCTGGCGGCGTTGGGTATTTAATTCCCGAAGCGTAAGCAAGTGACTTCCGGAAGATCTGCTCTTCCTGGAAAATCATTAATTCAAGACACTTGCAGATGCCATACGTGTACAGCATTAAACACTTCTTCTTGGCTGTGGCACTGACGCGACCGTAGGCAGACTTGATCTCAGTTGCCGTGACGTTCGTAATGCTCAGATCATCAATACCACCTAACGCTAATCGGATCTCACTACGAAGCTGTTCCGAGTAACGAGATTGATCTGTACTGACAGCATTCGGCGTAATGAAGCCGACACGATCAGTTGGCTCCAAGTTTGCGATAACCCTAGGCACGCGCATGCCAGAACCCGGCCTCCCGATATAGCCAGGCTGCTGTCTAGTTACGTTGTCCTGCTTGTAAGTAGAGCTGGACAGGAAGAAATCTGATTGGAATCCAGATTGACTCGAAATGCTGGGCCGCTGTGCAGGATCAGTGTCAGCGCTCTCAACGATGTCCTGTTTTGGACGAGAAGAAAGTAACGTCGGATTACCGAAGAATGAGAGGTTTGCGCGAATGTTTTTAACCATCTCATCGTGGGCGATGATCTGATTCGCAAGCCACTCAAACTCACCGCTGCCGTCAGTACCAAAGGCGTCAGGATTGTTAAAAACTTCGACGCAAGGAATGAACTCCATGGAGTTAACCACGGTTTTCTTGTCGAAGATGCCATACTCCAAGGAAGGCATATCGAAAGAGATCTCTTGTTCACTGTGAAACTCTTCGATCTCAGTTGCAGTAATGCGAAGACGCATATACCGTTTATCTGTACTTAGTCCAACACCCTGAAAACCCTTACTGGATTTAACCTTATAGGGATAAATGATGATGACTTCTTCTAACTCACCATCAGGAGAGTAGTAAGTTCGATAAGAATCTTTGTCGAACCAGTAAAGACGGTATGTCTTTTTAGTAGGTCGGATATAAAAGAGGCCCTTCCCGTACGTCAGAAATCGATCCCAAATGGAATCTAAACGTGCATCAAGCTTGTTGAACTTAATGACTTGTTGAATAAAATCAAAACGCTGCGTACCGAAATTATCTTGCTCTGGATAGAACTCAACACCTTGGCGGATGCCAAACATACGCATCTGAGAAAGATGCGCGTTGACAAGCATGGTATCGGCTGGACCAGTACCATCACGAGTGATGACCGCCTTGAGGATAGAATCTAGAGTGGATTTGGGACTATCGCTCATGGGTGATTGATCTCAAGATTATTCTTCAATATCGTAGCCAGCGGCAATACGTTTGAGTGTAATTGTATCGTCCTCCACTTCGACATCAAACCGCTCGTTAGGTTGAAGCGCCATGTCGTGACACAGCTCGTCGGGTAGGGGAATAACAGCAGAGCCGTAAGCATCTTGCTCGAGCTCGATGGTGTAGTAGCTGGTGGACATTGGAAAAGGCTTCTCCTAGTTTAGGTCCAAAATACTTTATCCCTATTCACTTCTAAATTTAAAATTCCAGTTCCAGCTTCCCACGGGTCATGAGGCCGTTGCAGAGCCAGACGAGAGCGTCGACACAATCGTCGTGTGAACTTACACCGAAGTTAACGATCTCATCAGTGAGTGGTCCGAAACGACGAAATTTATTAAAGATGATTTTTCGCTGCTCAAACAAACCCATAATACCTCGGAAACGAGCAACCTTGTCACCACGGAAACCCTTGATGGCGTGCCAGTTCAAGTTGTACAGACCATGATCACCTAAACAGATCCGCTTGAAATCTGCTTCCAAGGAAGCCTGATAGGCCACAGCCTCCGACCAAATATCCACATTACTGCCAGTGGGGAAATACCGTCCGTTGTCCTTGTGAACAACACCCCACTCCTCCATCATCTCCATGAGAGCCTCTAATTTCTCGAGGTTACCCATGATTCGAATCCGTTTACAGTCGACAATGTGTATCTTGTCTCCGACACGACCACCCATGACAAAAACCGTATAGTCGTTTTGTTCTCTAACGCCAGCAGATAAATCAACTCCAACCCCAAGGGAATCAAATTGCGTGGCGATAGTCCCTTTCACAATTAAGTCAGGAGACAGTGAAAGTTCACTAGTTTGTACGATCTGGTTTTGATACTGGAAGCTGAACGCAATTGGGGCCATGCGTCGGCGATCTTGTAAGTATTCCAAAGACCACATCTCAGGCCAATAAGAAACTTCATCACCTTCCTCATCAGGAATAATCGCAGATTGAACCAGCTGAACCCAATCATTAGCAGGAATGAAGGTGGTACCGTGCATATCGTCATGGCGGAATCGCGTACCCAGGCAAATTGCCCGACCACCTTCAAACATGGTGGGAACAATAACTGAGTTCCAGTTATCTTCCATTGCCGCTCGAATATCTCTATTTTTAATTTCATCGGCAGATTTGCAAATGTCGTCGATGATACAAAGATGAGAACGTTTCGAGGTCACAGCACCCTTTAGACCTGCGCAACAAACAGTAAACTCTTCCTCACCAGTGGACTTGATTCCGGCGAACTTCCAATCAATACTCCAGTATTCATTTGAATTGATTCCCTTGGCAATCTTCACCATCGGGAAAATTTCGCCATACGTTTTACTTTCTTCGATGATTCGTTTAATTGCGGCACTTTTCGGTCGCGCAACGTCGATGGTATAAGAGATATAAAGAATTTTCAAGGGCATCTTGTGAAGCGCGTGGACGCCAATCGTCCAAGCGGTAAACAAGCCTAAGACCGAAGATTTAGCACTACCCCTAGGAGCGAGAATATCGATATTGGGTCCGGCGATGCCTTTTAAGCAGACAGAATCTTGTTCAGTGCAAAGATGTTTGTGCCACTCCAGGTGATGTCGCGCTGGAGGCTTATCACCAACTACATCACAAAAATAAGCAAAATCTGTCCGCGCTCTCTCTATATCAACCGTAGTCGTTTGCTTTACGACACGCTTCTGCGCAGCAGCACGAGCTGTACGACGATAAACAGAATAGATACTGGTGCCCGCCACACTTACAGTTCATCACTATGCCCGTAGCATAGCGTACTGCTTTTTAAGATTCTTCCTGAAGGATCTTAGTCCAGACGCCCATCGAAGCTTCCTGCAAAGGGCCTTCGATGGGATCATCTCGGAAGATAGATAACATCTCCCGCAGCGCCCGGTCTGCGCCAGCGAGGATCAAACCTTGTTTATCCATCAGGATTTTCTCGTCGTTCAGCTGCTTAATTGCTCCGCGTAATTCTTTTTGTAGCATGGCAATACGAGATGTCCCCATGTCTTGTTTGACCATCCCCATATCAATTGCGTCGCGCAGCTTGGCGATATCCTGCTGCATGGAGTCAATCTCCATCTCAAGGAGTCCATTAAAGTCTCTTTTTTTATATTCTTTTCGCGACCACTCATCGCAATCCACGATGCTGCCTGTAAACCCTAGAAAACGGGCATACAGGTACATTTGAATAGGAGAGCTGGCTCTTTTACAGAATGCTAAGAAGGATTCGCGGTCTTTGTCGGTTAAACCTCGAATCCATTCCGTCATGTTCGGTACTGGCTCTGCGCCTGCTCGTAATCTCTGTTCTCTTTATAGCGCCTAAACATCTCTTGTTGCAAGTCAGTGAGACGAGTTTCCTTACCGGCTGTTTCCAGGCCAGCACGATACTCGGTACCAGTAGCAGCAATTCCTAGGCGCTCCTGTTCGCCGCCAGTGACTGTACTAGCACGTTCTTCTTCACCTGCTTTACCTAAGCGTAGACGCTCTTCGGCACCAATCGCCTGGGTTTTACGGATGTCCTGGCCAGTGAAGAATTCTGCGTTCGTGCGGTCCAGCTGCGCACCGAGCTCCATATTGAGTCGTTGTTGAGCACCGCTGACCTCATTCAATGCAGTCTGAGTTTGGAGCGACTGCGTGGGGACAGGAGTCGGTGGCGCTGGTGGTGGCGGAGCCGGCGCATATTCAATCTTCGGGGAAGGTGCCCTTCTGGAGCCCATAATTAGTGTCTCGCTTCTGTCAGTTTAACAACAGTATCAATGTCAAGCCGCTTGGATGTACTTACCAGCGAAACTACCGGCAAACTGTTTGGCTGCCTGTTGTTGGAGCGCCGTAGCTTGTTGACGCGCAGCTTCCGCATTTGCGGCAGAAGACACCTGTGCCTGCTTTGAGGCCATGATGTTTTGTACTGAACTAGGAAGTTGCTCTTTGAATACACCAAACTCTTTGCTGGCAGCAAGATTACGAGCGGTTGATTCTGCTCCCGCTGCACTCAGATAAGGATAAAGACTGGCAAGCTGCTCTCGAGTTAAACGAGAAGATAATCTAGCCTGCTGTTCTTGCTCGGCAAGACGTAGCGGCGAGGTAGCGGTGTAAAAATCATAGTATTCCTGAGCACGCGGACTCAGTGAAGGAAGGGCAGAATCGATTCCGGATAGTAAATCTTGATCCCGTTTACCACTCTGAAAATCAAGCCCAACCATAGGGTATGGAATTGCAGAGAAATCAGTGGTAGGTAACGGCTCTTTAAATTCTTTTGAAACTTTGCCCTTACCGTATTCCGGTAATGGCGCTCTAAAAGGAGTGCCTACCGGAAATCCCTGGATTGGTTGGAAAAACGGCGAATCAGGACCACTCCAAATAGAGGCGTTCATATCAGCTGTATTGATACTGTTGGGTTAAAGCAGCGCCAGCCTGCGATGCAGCATTCAGGCCCATCTGCTGGGCAGCCTGTTGACTACGCTCAAGCATGTTGGCAGCGGTCAGAATATTCTGGCGGATACCAGCGGCAGCCATCTGGCGTTGGAATTCAGTTTTGGAACGTGCCTCGGACGCCTTGAACAGTTCGGGCATCAGCTTGCGCATGTTGGCCAGTTGAACGTCTCCTTCCAGGAGTTGCGCAGTACGGCCAGCACCAAATGCACCTGCGGGATTGACGATATCAACAGTCCCATAAGGGGACGCACCGACAGGCAGCCCACCAGGAACAGCGGAACCTGCGTCATAAGTTGCTTGCCCAGGTTGCATAGCGGGGATGGTTAAACCAGCGGCACCACCAGCTGCAGAACGTGCGGGACCTGCAGCACCGGATGCAAGTTTGCCTGCTAAAGCAGGTGCGGCCATCAAGCCCAATCCAGCAGCCGCTGCCCCTGCAGCACCTGGGATTTGAGTGAGGAGAGAGGTTCCGGTTTGCGCGGCCTGCCTTTGAAGCAGCCCACCAAGTGCGGTCTTACTGAGCGCACCTGCGCCTAATCCGCCAAGAGCGGTCCCGGCCATTCGAAAACCGACGGGAGTAGCAGCTCCAAGACCAGCGCCAAGGGCTGCTGCACCAATATCGCCACCGCTACGACGATAACCTTCGATGCCGCCTAAAAGAGCACCTGCAATAGGAAGTAACATTCTTTTATGTCTTCTTGATTGTTATTTTAAACCCGATAATCTCACCAGCCGGTGCGAGAAGCTGCACTCAATCCAGCAGAAACGACCGGGCCCACACCAGGAATTAAACTAGCGAAAGGAGCGGCGACACCTGCTATCTTACTAAACATTCCAGATTCACCCTGTACACCAGGGATATACATCGGGCTGAATTGCTGAGGATATATCGCCCCTAAATTATCTAAAATTTGTCCACTTCCACCTCGGCTCCACTCGCCACCAAATCCACGGTCTGCCCCGAAACGGCCACCGCCTCCTTCTTCCTCTACCTGTGAGCGATACTTATCTCTTTTTTTGGCTTTATCAAATAAACTTTCAAAAAGCCCAGTTTTATCGATTTCTGGAGTTTGGTTCCAGTCAGTGCCTTTAGAAAAGGATCCCCAGTCAAAAGAACCCTTGATCGAAGGCGCATCATCACCCAAAGGATTTTTATAACCTGGAGCGATATCTCCGTAACTTATTGCCATGATCCTAATAACTTACAGGGGCGAAAATTTTATTAGATAACCCCATAATATCTAATCCAGATCCAGCAGCTCCTGACAACGTACCCGCACCTTGTTGGGCTGCTTGTCGTGCTTGAATTAACTGTAACTGATGTTCAAATTTCTGTTGCTCCAACATAGACTCAGCTACCGTCTGATTTGTCATTGGAGATAAACCAGGGGTATAACGTTGGTTTGCATACGACACCTGAGTACCTACCCTTTGAACAGGTAAAGAATATTGAGACTGTGCGTAAAGATTAGTAGGTTGCTGGAGGGCACGATTAAGTAACGCGGCGCCTCCAGCGGCAACTCCTGCAGCGGCAAGCGGAGTTGCAGCACCAGCAACTTTTGCGATTGTTTCGGGATTGCGTGCTGCAATGCCCATGATGCCCGGAGCATCGACGGCCTCACTAGCGCCTGTAAGTTTATTTAAAACCTTTTGTTCAATTGCAGAACTCGCTAGCGGCCCTAGAACTTTAAAAAAGTCCCCAAGTGCCTTTCCTGCCATCCGAGTAGCCGCCCCAGCCGCCATCACACTGATACTCCTTGATTTGGGAATTTACCTGCAGTATTTGGATCTTTCTCGTTAGATCCTGCATCGGCATATTGTGTACTGATTCTAGCCAGGCTACCTCTTGTCACTGCTCGATCTTCTTCTACAAGACCACGAGAGATCGCCTCAGCATACTTTTTGGCAAAATCTTTAGCAAATGATTGATCACCTGGATTAGCAAAATTTGGTTCGTCTGTGCCAGCAGCCGCATCAATCTTCGCTTGTGACTGCGGTACAACCTTTTCAAACGTACGGTTAGTGTAAAAGTTGGCGTAATCTGGGTTATCTTTTACTTCTGCGGCCCACGGATCCCGAATGGGGTCAGCAGTTCGGTTTGGCCCCAAGGTTCCTGAGTAAGGGCTTTCCCCAGCGCGGAAAAACTTTTCAGCTGGTGAAGGATAATTTTTGTTGAAAATACTAGACACTTAGGATTAACCTTCTTTTTTCTTGCGAAGTTTACTCAGAGTCTTTGCCAAGTTTGCCTGTTTGACCGTACGCTCATCATATTCTTCAGGATTTGAAGATACTCTAGAAGCATATTCGGCTGTCGACATCCCAGCTTCTTCAGCTTTCCTTGAAAAAGCACCGGGGCGTTTAACAGCTCCCTGAATCCACTTCTCGTCGCCAGCCATGATTTAACGTAATAAGTACTATTTTATCAGGATTCGGCGTCAACCTTAGCGGCGATCACCTTGGCAGCCTGGAGTTCAGTAGAAGACGCTTCAAAAGCACGGACTTTATCGGCAGCTACTTGGGGTAACCAATTCTTCGCCATGTCCATAGCGAGCTTCTTAATCTCGACTGCGGTCAACTTACCATCGGCAACAGTTTCGATTGCCATCTCAAAAGCGCGATCTACTTTAGATCCGTCCCAGCGAGCAAGGTTTTGATCCAGGACAGGATCGATGATGTCGTAAGCCTTTTTTACGATGGGGCCATACCGAAACAGATTAAGTGCAGTTGTATTTCCTTTCAACCAGGCAGCAAGTGCTGCGGCGCCAGCACCGATAAGCGCAGCAATGACGGGTTCCAGAAAGGACATGATTTACTCCCTATCTCTGTATTTTTATCCTACTCAGAGTAAGCCTGCGCGACGTGCGGCGGCACGCTGCTCTAGCTCCTGCATAATCTGCTTCGTTTCAAAGTGCCGTTCAGCCTGTTCTTTCATCCGTGCAGATTTACCCATTCCGGCAGCAGTGATATCTGCATCACTCATCAAACCGGCGTAAACAGGTTGACGCTTTTCTCGGATCATGCCACCACTCTCGACAGCTTTCTGAAGACCCATTTGATGAGCTAAAGCTTGGTTGGCGGCAATTCCCGCAACACTGCCCATTGATTCAGGGAAACCTTCTTCTGCGTAGTCCCGCATTGTCAGACGGTACGGGTCCGAAGTGGCGTAGGCATATTCGACGGGCTTACCACGGCTCTTCATCTCAACACCTACTTCGCCACCGGGATAAAATGTCATGCCGCTGACAGCTTTGCTCCGTTCAGAGGGAATTGTGTAAGAAGCCAAAGGGCCTTGTTGTTGACTCATTGCACTAAGAAACTCATTTGGACTGATCTTACCTTCTTTGACAACACGAGTCTCGGTAGGCTGAACAGTTACGACAGGAGAACTGACACTCTTTTTAGTCAGTAGCGAAACGGCTTGCTCCAGGGGGAGGTGGCCAAAAGCTTTCTTAGCTAGTTCAATGGTTTCAGGAGCAGCAGTCTCGATCACTGAAGGTTCAGATTTCACCGCAACTGCAACAGGTTCCTTAACTACAGTTACTTTCGTAGGTGCAGCCATCTCGGCAATAGGACTGTCAACCTCTACGGGTTCAACGCCTACTACGCGTGTGGTGGGCACAGGACGAACACCAGAAATTACGACTTCTGCTCCAGGGGCTCCTACAAGTTCTTCCGGTTCCATGGATGCGCCAGCACCACGCATCATCGTCGCGTATTCAGGAGTCTGTCGGAACGATTGAGCGGCTTGAACTGATTTCATGCCGATCGGGCTGATTCCCTCTTCACGCCCCTCTTTTAAAACATCCTTAAGAACACGTTCACCCCTTCCAGCAATGCCAGCAGCATATTCAGCAACGGATTGATCAATTCTTTTTTGAGCCCGTTGTTCTGCACTAACACCACCGAGGAACTCGGCGATTAACTCATCAGCGCGATCACGAACAGGGCTGTATGGCGCTTCTTTTGTGGTGAGCTGCTCGATTTCAGTCCCAGGGGTGAAAGTTTGGCTAGAAGTAATAACCTCACTTTGAGTCGCTGGTTTTTGTTCTGACGAAACAACCGTCGGCTTAGCAGGAGATACGCCCCGGAGTTCCTGCATGGTCGAAGTCTGGTGCGGAACAATGTCCTGCCCATAACGATCTGCAGTGGTCGGCGGTGTTATATCTGCAGGCTGAACAGCTGCAGGATTTGCCACAGGCTCAGGAGAAGAGGGAACGCCAGGCTCATCATCAAGATTGAGTCGCTTATACCCTTCGGCTCCAAGATAGGCCGCGCCAGCGATTGCGCCAGCAGCAAGCGCGGTCTTACCAATTACATCGACGGCTTTTCTTAAAGGACTCATTTGAATCCCACCGCGACGGCCGATGCCACGGGTGAACTGATAAACTTCCGGAGCGAGTGCCATCCGCTCGGCAGGAGTGCTGGGATATGGATTGCCTGTGAGGTCGGACCAAAGTGCAAAGTCCTGCGGAGATACAGGCATTTTTATAAATACGTTATCTAGATATAAGTGATTTTAGATCGAGTCAATACGCCAATTCTTTTAACCCTACCGGCCCTTATAGGGGGTCATTTTTGGGAAAATTTTCCGGCAGCTATCTGGCCCGCCTGTCACAAAACTTTACATACCAGGAAAAAAAGAAAGGTATGTGAAGAATTGCAACATTCTGGCCGGACGGGTCGGCGATGGGCTAGGGTGAGCGAAGCGGACCTAGAAGCCGCTACGTTCAATCGAACCTCGACAAATGAACATCAACGAGCGTGCCTCGAAGGCCGAGATTCTCTCGGCTGCTGTTGAGCTGACTGACAGTCAGGCTCAGCAGATCGAGTCGCTGACTGAGCAGCGCACGGTGCTGTTTGTGCTCCTCGGAGTGCTGACGATCCTGCAGCTGCTGTAGACTGAGCACCGGCCCCGGCAACGGGGCCACTTCATTCCACCTAGCAAGGAACCATGACTCTTCCATCAACCGCCTGGTACGAATCGCTGGAAGCCCTCGAGCCGGCGGACCTTGTGTTCACCGACATGACTGAGGGCGACAGCTGGTCGGTCAATCCTGAGGATTACCGCACAATCGAGCAAGCCATCTGCCGTTTGCAGGGCGACGGCTACCGCCTGGAAGCCTGCAGCGATGGCGTCACCCGGTACGTCCGGCACGACGCCATGAATGCAATCGAAGCCTGCAGCGGCACCGAGCAGGCAGTGTTCTTCCTCGAGAAGCCAGGCCACCACTGCACTTTGTTTGTGGTGTGGGGCCTGGGCGAGGACTGTATCGCTGACTTCTCAGCCGACTGCCAGGCTGAGCTCGACAGGATCGAGGACCTGATCTACGCTTGACACCAGGGGGCTCCGGCCCCCTTCATTCCACCTAGCAAGGAGACTGATCATGACTTTTGACCGCGATTCCCTGATTGCTGATTACGCTCAGCAAGTTATGGACTCCATGGACATGAAGACAATGGAGTGTTTCGTTTATGACACTCTCAAGGACAATCTTTCCTCTTATTCGGATGAAGAATTGATCAAAGAGGTCAAAGAGTACAATCCGGAACTTCTCGAAGGTTGAACCATGCAAGGGGGCTTCGGCCCCCAATTTTTCAAGTTGAT